>Ga0256407_10001370_pt1 | contig 51963 bp, 36 predicted proteins | sample RumenRJG_04DNA_FD_193489 | JGI IMG/M metagenome (GOLD analysis project Ga0256407, IMG submission 193489) | Bovine rumen microbial communities from Lethbridge, Alberta, Canada - RJG_04 | ecosystem: Host-associated > Mammals > Digestive system > Stomach > Rumen | place: Canada: Alberta... | reverse complement strand
CGTGGGGTAAGGGGATGGTGGCTACATATTGATGTTGTGCTGTTGCTTTTTACTGAAAGCTGCTACTAACGACTCATAAATCTACCCTTAATCGTGTATTGGATGATAGTTGCGGATTTTAGGACTACAAAAATGTGTTGCAAAATTATATGGTATAGAGGAAAAATACAATTGACTATGGGGCGAAACGGAATATTCTATTCTTGAATCGTCCAAATATAGAGGTGAATAAATCTATCACTAGTGTTTTTCTTTTATTCTTTTCGCTTCAGTGCTTAGTCTTTGGGATAGATTATCCTTGTACGCTGCCATCTGTATCATTTCGATATGGTAGCGAATTGAGTCCTCGTAAGTATTTACATGAGCTCTAACAATCTCTATAACTTCTTTATCTGGGCATACAGAGAAGTGCTACCAAGACATTCAAGTCTCATGTAAAATATGGAAGAAAAGTAGCATAGGCTATAAAAGGCAAAAGGATGAGGTGAATCCACATCACCCCATCTTCTGCTTACTTGTCTATGTATGATGCAACAAAATAAACAATCGAGATGACCGTATAAAGGAAACACGGCAAGAATATCCAAAGCAAAGTCATTACCCAACCATTTGACAACCACACACCTTCATTCCTTGACATCATATTAGACATATCATAGAAATGGCGAGTGAGGATTTCTTTGTTTTCCTTTCGGTGGTCTTCAAGAAGTTTGGACTCGTTTTCAATGAGTTTCTTCCTGTTGTTGATTGCCTGTTCCATATCGGCATCATCAACCTTAGCTTTGACAGTTATGTCTTTTACTTTGCCGATGTAGGCTTCAATAGCTTTGGTGACAGTATTCGCTTTATCTGAGGCTTCACTCAATTTGTCTTTTGCTTCATGCATGGAAGCAGTAGCCATTTCAACGCCACTTTTTGCCAAAGTCAAACTATTGCCAGCATCCTTGTAGGCTTGAAGTTGATGGTCAAACTTGTCCGATGCCTTGTCTGTTTCGATATTCTTGTCAATCGTGTTCTCGAAAGAACCGAAATCCATATCCGAGATTTTGCTTTTACCTATCGGCATAGTATCAATGTTGTTGGTTGAACATTCGGTTATCTGCCATATCCTTGTTTCTTGCGAGGTCTGCACAGGCGATTAGCCATCATAGCGCAGCGATGCGCCCATGACAGCTCATCCTCGTCCTTGTCACGTCCCCAACCTGAGGTTGCACCACCTCCGCCACCGCCAGACTGGGCGGCAATGGTTGTGGCAGCATCAATGTATTCAGCAAAGAGAAGAATGGCGGTCTTCTGCACATCACCAATCCTGGCAAACACATTGTCGGCATCCAAAGCTATATTCTTATCGATGACATCCAGACAATTCTGTGGAATATCAACAGAATAATGATGAAACTCGTCCGTATAAAAGTCGAAGTGACGTATCTTTGGAGTGTTGTCCGCAGTAGGCATGGGTTTGGGTACAGTCATAATCTTTGGCTGTTGGGTATTCTTTGTTGGAGTTGAAACAGGTTTCTCCAATTCTTGATGATGCAGTTTTGCCCAAGTGCCTTCAATCTTTGAGGGCATCAGACAACGACCTTTGCCAAGTTCCGAGGACTTATAAATGGAGTTACCACGCTTAATGGCATAGCCACGCACTTGTCCTTTATTGTCGGATTGCAGTTTGACATCATATCCCATTTGCGTGAGGCATTTTGTGTATAGTCCCCAATCAAAGTACGGCATCTTAGTTAAAACGGAAATACAATCATTGGTTATCGCTTCCTTATTTTGGCGGCTCACTTCTTGTGCATCTTTCCATCCACGCTGTTGCCCAACCTTGGCGGCAGCAGCCATCGCTCGCTCATAGATATAATGGGCATCATTCACGTTGCCCCTCATGTCTATGCGGTTCGCATCTATGTGAAGGTGCATAATGCCACTCTTGCTGTCATGATGGAGTGCAACTACATATTGGCTGTCTTTGAGGTTGGTTGCCTTTGCACTCTTGCGCTTCGACTTGGCTGCAAGGTCAACCGCATCAAACTCACGGATAAAGTCATCCGCCAACTTCTGCCAGTCCTCTATCGTCCAACCTTGCGTTTCCTCCGAAGTTGGGGAAACCTCAATGCGTATCATGTTACGTTTGAGTGGATGATAACGGTTCAACTTGTCCTCAAACTTCTTCTGCAAGGCAAGCATTCTCGCCCACATTGCCGTTGGGGAAATATCATCGGGCAAGAGATTGGTCTTTACAATCTCCGCCTTGTCCTTATCCACTGAGTAACGTATGGCATTTGCGCCATGACTTATTACCTTTGCTTTTGCTATCATATATGTCGTATGTTCTATTGGGTTAAGTATTTCTCTATCTCAATCATGCGGTTTAAGATAACCTCTGCACTTGTTCTCCATCGTTTCATAAAGATTTCGCTACGTAGAATGTTCTCACGTTCCGTTAGCGAACGACCTTTGAGAAAGCCGAACAATTTCTGTATATCGCCCCTGGCATCCGAAAGGCTGTTCAAAGCCTCCATTTCTTTGTCAGTCAAGCGTTGTTTGGGATATTTGCCCTCCAACCGCTTGCGTGCGTATGCGCTTGTGGTCAGTCCGCAAAGAGCAGCATATTCCGCTATCTCCTTATGGAGTTGCGGTGTCAGCCTTACTATCAGGCGGCTCGTGTATTTCGGTGCATCCTTTTCTATCTTTTTCTTATTCATACCAAGTATTGCTTCTATAAAAGTGTGCAACCCAATGCGAGCTTGCGAGCGTTCAAGAAGTCCATTGGCATACGGACAAACGAAGTGCGTTTGTATGACATTGGTATTTCTTGCATAGCACTGCTATCAGAGTTTACGCACAAGCACGCTACGCACTGCGGTTGCACCAGTTCACAGACTTGTTGTATAACGGTTCTCAAATTACCCAAGTAACAGCAATTGTGGGGCATCCTCCGCTTCCATCTGTTCTTTGAAAAATTGCCTTCTGGCTTCTGCCTCCAGTTCCATGTCAGAGACGCTTGGCGGTGGAACATCTTCCTCCTCGCCATTATCGCCATTTCCTGAAGTTAGGGAAGAAAAGGAACTGTTGGCAAGTTGTGTTGGAGAAGTACCGCCATTTTTGATGGGTGGATCCTCCTTGTTAGGGAATGCGGTTGTGGAAGTCATAGTATTAGACTTGCCGGAACAGTCTCTTTGGTTGATGGGAACATAGTGAGGATTGACATATTTCTTGCCGTCAACAATCCATGCAGAAATGCATAGCAATGTGTGAACACTTCCTCGTCTTGTCTGTACAGAAGAAAGGATGCCCAATTTGTTCATGTGGTCAAGCATCTTGGAGACGGTTTTTCGGTCACACTTCCATAGTTTGGATAGAGCCACCTCTGACATGTTCACCTCCCATAATGCGGTTGTGGACTCCCCAACCTCATTTGAGGTTTCAATCTGTCGTGTCACAATCTGAATGAGTTGATAAAGGCATGAAAGGCGGTTGATGCCAGCCGTGCCACCCATCAGATAGTTTACTTGTTCATTACTCAGGATAATGCTGTTGAAAATATTACTGTTCATCGTTGTTTTATTTTTGTTATGTAAATCTGTTCATGCTGTTATGCGGAAAACTCTCTGACGTCAAAAGAGGAACTATCGCCTCATGCCGAAGCCTCTCTCTGGCATATAATACTCCTTGTCGTATGCGATATGGTCAAGCACACGTTGCAGTCGGTCAAGTTGGGGGCTGTCAAGCACTTGTATGGCATTGATGGTAATTTTCTGTGATGCAATTCTTCGATGCTCACAATTTCTTTCCGACATGGTTCCGTCACCGTCAGCATAGACCGAATGAAGATAGGTATTGACTGCTTCCGTCTGTTCCTTGCTTGGGTAAGCAGCAGGAAAGCGGTCGGAAATGTAGTCTACCATATTGCTTACCGCATTAGCCAACAGAGGGTCGCGTTTTAGCAGACTGTTTACAAGTTCATCTTTCGTCATAATGCTATGGTCTATTGTTCATTTCATTCAGACGGTTTGCAGCCTCCAGTCTTATCTCCTCCTCCGACATGGCTCTTGCTCCTCGTACCCAGTCAAGCAAGGCTTTCTTCTCAAAGAAGATGAGCTTGCCAGCAGGCTTGAAGTACGGCAACTGGTTAAGATGCGTCATCTTGTAGAGCGTGCTCTTGGCAATGCCGAGAAAGGCGGAAGCCTCTTCAAGGTTCAACACTTCCTTTGTCATATAGCAAAGGTTCTCCAACTTGTTCACTCTCGACTGAAGCTCCACTATCTTGCGCTCATGGTCGAGGTTCATCTTTAATGCGTTCTTTTCTGTCATAAATCTGATATTTTGTTTATTTCGTTATCGATTTCGGCTGCAAAGGTATATTGTTGACAATGATATTCAAGCAGCCGTTATGGTTTATTAAAAGTGCTGATTTTCAATTCTTTGGTTCTATTTTACCATGCTACAATGTGGTAGATTGGTCGGACACTCACTTGAAATTCAGCATCTTCAAATGTCTATCGTTCAAACAATCACAAAACCAAAGATTGGACAATAAGGGTGGCAAATATTTGGTTCTATTGCCAGTTCTCGTTTTTGAAAATGTCCATCAGAGTGCAAAACAAAATTTAACACCCGATTTTCGCAAGTCATGCTGTTTGAGGTCAAAACCGTTTGCAATAACCACATTTGGGGTACAATGGTAGGAAAATGAGTTGTGAATGAGAGAAATAGGGATTTCCCCTCGTTTTTCAAGGGACAAATTTGTACCTTTGCAAACAAAACAGAGGTATTCCACAAGGGATATTTCGGGCGAAGTGTCCTTGACTTTATTTTTCCGTGGTTTTGTCCCGTTTTTGTCCCTCGCTGATTTTGTGTCACGAAACAAAAATCTGCAAGTGGCTGATTTACAGCGATTACAATCGTGTTTTGGAGAATTGGTAACGGCAACCACCAGAACGGTAGTAGTCTCTTCAAGGGAGATGCCGGTAGTGGTGAGAGCGAAATTCGTGGATATCTGTTGGAGAACGACTGGTTGGAGGCCATCATACAGTTACCTAACGACCTCTTCTATAATACCGGTATTGCCACCTATATCTGGGTGGTTACCAAGAGCAAGAGTGAGGAGCGCCGTGGCAAGGTACAGCTCATCGATGCCAGCCAATGTTTCGACAAGCGAAGAAAGAGTTTGGGTAACAAGCGTGTGGAGATTTCTGATCGCTGTCGTGATCTCATCATGGAGGCTTATAGAGACTTCAACAACTGGGAGTATAAGAGTGAGGATGAAACATTGAGAGTGGAGAGCAAGGTGCTCGATAATGAGTATTTCAAGTATTCTAAACTGACTGTAGAGCGTCCTTTGGTTGATGAGGAGACGGGCGAACCTATTCTTAAGAGAGGAAAGGTGCAGCCTGATAGCAAGAAACGTGATACCGAGATTGTGCCTTGGACAGAAGATATTGAGGAATACATGGAGAAGAAAGTGCTCCCATACGCTCCAGATGCTTGGATAGATGAAAAGAAGACCAAAATAGGGTATGAGATTCCATTCACCCGTGAGTTCTACAAATATGTGGCTCCTCGCAAGAGCGAAGACATCTTTGCTCATCTTAAAGAGTTGGAAGAAAAAGAAGCAGATTTGATGACAAAGATACTTGGCTGATCCCGAACGGATCCCGAAGGCATCTCGAAGCTTAATGAAGAATAGAATGACGAAAACATACGAAAAATATAAGGATAGTGGCGTTGCTTGGATTGGGGAAATACCAGAAGGGTGGAAAGTATATCCCTTTAAATCTATATTTAAAACAAGCAAAGGACTGAATATAACTAAAGCTGATCTTACGGAAAAAGGTATTCCTGTGATAAATTATGGTCAAATTCATAGCAAAAACAATCCTGGAACAAGAATAATAAAAGAACTTATTCGTTATGTACCAGAGAAGTATATTGCTTCCAATCCTGAATGTTTGCTACCAGTAGGTAGTATTCTATTTGCTGATACATCTGAGGATATCGAAGGATGTGGAAATGCGGTATATATAGATCAAAGTGATATTATATTTGCAGGCTATCATACAGTTGTTGCAAAGCCCAATAATAGTAGTAATAAATATATTGCATATCAATTATTGACCGATTGCTGGAGAAGCCAGATTAGATCTGTTGTAAATGGAATTAAAGTGCTTAGCATTAATCAGAAGTTTATTAATTCAACTTCGATAATTTTTCCTCCTCTTTCCGAGCAGCAATCTATAGCATCATTTCTTGATGAGAAATGTGGCGAAATAGATTCTTTGATTGCTTTGCAGGAGGAGATGATTACAGAATTGCAAGATTATAAACAATCAGTTATCTCGGAGGTTGTCACCAAAGGTCTTGACCCAAATGCCCAAATGAAGGATAGTGGCGTAGAATGGATTGGGGAAATACCGGAAGGGTGGAAAGTATATCCTTTTAAATCTATATTTAAAACAAGCAAAGGACTGAATATAACTAAAGCTGATCTTACGGAAAAAGGTATTCCTGTGATAAATTATGGTCAAATTCATAGCAAAAACAATCCTGGAACAAGAATAATAAAAGAACTTATTCGTTATGTACCAGAGAAGTATATTGCTTCCAATCCTGAATGTTTGCTACCAGTAGGTAGTATTCTATTTGCTGATACATCTGAGGATATCGAAGGATGTGGAAATGCGGTATATATAGATCAAAGTGATATTATATTTGCAGGCTATCATACAGTTGTTGCAAAGCCCAATAATAGTAGTAATAAATATATTGCATATCAATTATTGACCGATTGCTGGAGAAGCCAGATTAGATCTGTTGTAAATGGAATTAAAGTGCTTAGCATTAATCAGAAGTTTATTAATTCAACTTCGATAATTTTTCCTCCTCTTTCCGAGCAGCAACAGATTGCCACTTATCTTGACGAAAAGACACAACAGATAGACACTTTGATAACCCTCAAGCAGCAGAAAATAGAGGAGCTAAAGGATTATAAGAAGAGCATAATATACGAATACGTTACTGGAAAGAAAAAAGTATAAGGATATGACGGACAAAGAATTGATAGACATAGCTCGATGTGGTGAAACGACTGTTGTGCAGTTTAAGCAAATGTTTCCTGGACAAAAAGAAATAGCAAAGGAGATGGTCGCTTTTGCCAATACACGAGGTGGTATAATCATTTTTGGACTGGAAGATAAAACTGGAAAAATACTAGGATTGTCGTATGACGAAATTCAAAGTATATCACGAGAATTGGGTAATACTGCTAATGAACAAGTTAGACCTACAATCTATATACAGACAGAAGTCGTAAAGGTTGAAGATAAACATCTTCTTGTTTGCCATGTCGCGCAAGGAAAAAATAAACCTTACAAGAATCTAAATGGGGAAATATGGGTAAAACAAGGTGCAGATAAGCGCCGTATAACTGAAAATTCTGAAATACTTGCTTTGTTTCAAGATTCAGGATCGTATCAGACAGATGCTGTAGGCGTGGAAGGGACACAATTTACTGATCTTGATAATTATGCCCTTGATGACTATTTGCAGAAGGTGTATTTAACGACTCTTGATAACTTGGGACATAATGCCGAACAAATGCTGAAGAATATTCATGTGTTGAATCAAAACGGAACGCCAACACTCGCTGGATACTTGTTCTTTGGTAAGCATCCGGAATATAATTGTCCTACATGTATGGTGAAAGCAGTATCTTTCTTTGGCAATAATCTTGGTGGTACACAATATCGAGACACGAAGGAGATACTTGGAAATATGCCTCAGATTTATGATAAAAGTATGGCCTTCTTGAAGTCTAATTTGCATAATGTGCAAGAAGATGGTGCTTCATTTAATACTTTGGGAAAGTTGGAGATTTCAGAGGATGTTTTGGAAGAAATTCTCCAAAATGCATTGGTACATAGAGATTTACTTAGATCAGCCCCTATTCGTATTTTTATCTTTGATGATAGGGTGGAGATAATTAGTCCGGGTTCGTTGGCTGGTGGATTAACAGTGGAGGATATTAAGAAAGGAAAGACTTTTCAACGCAATCCTTTTATGGCTACTTTTGCTACTAATGCTTTACATTATAGAGGAATTGGTTCTGGAATAGTACGTATTCTTGCGGAAAATCCCAATGTTATGCTAACAAATGATGTGGATGGAAAAGAATTTAAGGTAACACTTCTTAGAAGTCAGTCCACCTCTCAGTCCACCTCTCAGTCCACCTCTCAGTCCACCTCTCAGTCCGTTCAAACAAGAAAAATTTCAGAAGTAGCTATGGAAATTTTAGAATTAATTAGAAATAATCCAGAAATAACCTATGATGAGATTTCGGCAAGGCTGGGTAAAGCTCGTAGTGGTATTGCAAAACACATAAAGAAACTTCAAGAACAAGGGCTTATACGACGGGACGGACACGACTATGGTGGTAGATGGGAAATTATAGAAAAATAAACTTATTGTTTTGAATTATGACACACAGCGGTTTACAGGAAAAGAATTTTGAGGCTGATATAGAACAGTATCTTATCACAGAAGGGGGATACGTGAAAGGTTCTCAGAAAACATACGATAAGGAGAAGGCCATTGACCTTGATATTCTCATTCGTTTTATCAAAGACTCTCAACCTAAGGCTTGGGAGAAGTTTGAACGTGTGTTTGGATCTAATGCTAAAACTGAACTCTACAAGACGATGCAGGGCGACATCTTGAAGTATGGCCTTATTCATACGCTTCGTAAGGGTATCAAGAATAGGGGCATTGAGATTCAACTTTGCTATTTCGCTCCAGCCTCTTCGCTCAACCCTGAACTTATGGAGAAGTATCATAAGAATATCTTGGAGTGTACGCGCCAGTTCGTGTATAGCAAGGACGTGAAAAACTCTATCGATATGGTGCTCTCGCTCAACGGTATTCCTGTGGTGGCCATAGAATTGAAAAACCAGTTCACGGGACAGGATGTGAACGACTCAATAGAACAATGGAAGCATGATCGTAACCCTAAGGAACCTTTGTTTCATTTCGATAACCGTATCCTTGCTTACTTCGGCTGCGACCTCTATGAGGCTGCCATGGCTACAGAACTGAGGGGGGAGAAAACTTACTTTATACCGTTCAACCAAGGTAGCAATGGGGCAGGAAATGTGGGCGGCGCTGGTAACCCTCAGCGTGAGGATGGCGAATATGTCACCTCGTATCTCTGGAAGAATGTGCTCCGTAGGGATGTGCTGTTGGCTATCCTGCAGCGCTTTATCATGCGACAGACGGAAACGAAAATCTCGCTCATCATGGATAAGCATGGTAGGGAGAAGGAAGTATCAAAGACGAGTACTAAAATTATCTTCCCAAGATATCATCAGCTCGATGTGGTGGAGAAACTTATCCATGACACAGAAAGCCATGGCGCTGGCAAGAATTATCTGATTCAGCATTCTGCTGGGTCGGGAAAGTCTAACTCTATCGCTTGGCTTACTTATCGCCTGTCATCGCTCCATAACAAGGAGAACGCTAATATCTTTAAGGGGGTGTTCGTGGTAACTGACCGCCGTGTGCTGAACCGACAGTTGCAGGAGACGATCCTTGGCTTTGAACATGTGGAGGGTACGGTGACGACGATCACGGAGGATGATGCTCATGCTAGTGAGAAACTGCGTGATGCCATCAATGCGGATAAGACGGGTATCGTCATCACTACGCTCCAGCGCTTCCCGCAAATTTATGAACAGATACAAAAACATGGGGGTGACCAGTATGCCATCGTGGTGGATGAGGCTCACTCCAGTCAGAGCGGTAAGAGTGCTGAGAAATTGAAAGCGGCGCTTGCTGATACTGATGAAGCTCTGAAGGAGATGGCTGAGTGGGAGGATAAGAATGTGGAGGAACTGGAGAAAGAACAGGATAAGTTGATGCTCGACTTGCTTAGTCAGGGACAGCATAATAATTTATCGTTCTATGCCTTTACGGCTACTCCTAAACCTAAGACACTGCAGACCTTCGGTGTACTCGCAGAGAAGGGAAAATCGCCTGATGAGGATGTCTATAAGCCTTTTCATGTGTATTCGATGTTGCAGGCTATAGAGGAGGGATTTATCAAGGATGTACTGAAGAATTATACTACTTATGAGATATCGTACGAGATTGCGCGTAAGTCGGAGGATAACCCTGACTACGAGGAGACACCGGCAACGGTGGCTCTAAAGGCTTTCCATGACAATCATGAGGATACGATCAATAAAAAGACGGCTATCATCGTGCAGAAGTTCCGTGAGGTGACATTGCAGAATATGGAGGGCAAGGCAAAGGCTATGGTGGTGACATCGAGCCGTGCTCATGCTGTGCGCTATTTCTTCGCTATCCAGGAGTATTGTCGTAAACAGAATATTACGGATGTGCACCCTATGGTGGCTTTCTCTGGAAAGGTGGAATACAAGGGGGTGGAATATACTGAACCTAAACTCAATAAGCGTGGTGATAAGACGATATCTGAGGATAAGTTGCCTTTGTATTTTGCCAGTGACTTCTATAATATGTTGATTGTGGCTGACAAGTATCAAACGGGCTTTGATGAGCCGATGCTACATACGATGTTCGTGGATAAGAAGTTGAGGAATGTGAAGGCTGTTCAGACGTTGTCTCGACTGAACCGTGCGCATCCTCTGAAAAAGGATACTTTTGTTTTCGACTTCGTGAACTCTTGTAATGATATCAAGGAGGCTTTTGAACCTTTCTATAAGGATACGGAATTGATCAATCCTGTGGACGTGAACTATGTGTATTCTTTCCATCAGGATATTGAACTATTCCATCTTTGGACAACGGAGGATGAGGAGAAGTTTTATGCGCTTTTCTCTGCTGTTAGTGAGGACAAAAATAATAAGTCGAAGTTGGGGGCGCTGACGAATGCTCTGAAACCTGTTGTCGACAGATTCCATGAACTGGAAGAGGAACAGCGCTTTGAGGTGAGAGGTAAGATCAAGAACTTTGTGCGCTTCTATTCCTATATGGCGCAGATTGCTCGTACCTTCGACCGCTCACTAATGAAGTCGTATGTTTTTGCTGATTATCTGTATCGTGTGTTGCCTAAGAATCCTCGTGAGAGGGTAGACCTCGACAAGAAGGTGAAGTTGGTGAACAATGTCATCAAGGCTAATGAGATGACTGCAATCAACCTTGCGGGGGATAAACCGCAGATAAAGGGTGAAAACCCTGGAGCTGCCAGAAAACCGGAGGATACTCGTGATCTTCTTGATAACATTATCGAGAAGGTGAATCTCATGTTTCGTGGTGAGTTCTCTGAGGCAGACCGTGTGATGGTGGAGGGTATCTTCGAGTTGATTCAGAAGCAGTCGCCTAAGAAGATGGCGAAACAGGCTGCTGGTAATGATGAAAATCAGTTCGTTGATAGTATCTTCCCGGATATATTCGGTAAGGCGGCTCAGAAATGTTATGTAAGTCAAACGGATTCTTATCGCAAACTGTTTGAAGACCAGGAGTTCTATCAGGTATTGATGAAGCAGATGGGACATGCTATCTATGAGCGCCTTCGTGAGCAGGAGACTAAGGCTTATACGGTTCAAAACTTGAGGGATAAGGTTGTGCCGTTGATGCGTGAGGATTTCGCTGGGGTTGCTGGTATCGGCAGAACGCTCGAGGAGGCTTTCCAGTGGATGATAGATGTGCTGAAGGTGAATAGTATCAGTAAGTATGATGCTCTTGGCGAAAATATTCTGAATGCCTTGTTCAAACTTTATTGCTGTCCTAACACGCTTACCTTGAACGAGAGACGTGCTTATCTTAAGGTTCTTGTTACGGATTATGAGTCGTATCTGAAGAAACTCTATTATCTCATCACGGATAAGGAGGTGACGGATAAGGATGGTAATGTGGAATATGCTGCTCTTAGCAATGCCATCTATTGTATGAAACTGAATAAACTGAAATTCGGTACGAGTGCTGTAGATCAGAAGTTTGCTCAGTATCTGGACATTGTTGTGAACTTGCGTAATGCTGAAAATCATCAGGCGAGAAGTCTTGATGCTAAGGAGGTGAAGTTGGGTATTCATGTTGTTACTGTCATGCTGCTGTATGTCACTCTTAAGAATATCACAGAACTTGAAATGGTGGAGAGTAAGTTTAAAAGTGAATCTGATGATGTGAATTCTAAGTGTGTCTATAAACGTATAAGTGAGGAGTCTATGATGGATATGGCTGCTGATCGTGATCCTATAGTCTGATGTGTTGAAGAAGCGTAGAAATAACGTTTTAAATCGATTAATATGAATTTACCAAGTGACACATTATACCTGCCTATCAAGCAGGTATATTTTGACCAGATTGTAGCTGGTACAAAGAAGGAAGAGTTTCGTGAGATTAAGTTGGGCATTACTGCCAACAGGTATCTATTGCGTAAATTTGATGAGAAAGGTAAGCCTATCAAAGATACAAATGATGTGGAGGGATATGTTCGTGATGAAGAACATACTGATCCGAACGTCAAGAAGTATTGGATTGATGACTACAACAACGGACATTTCCCGTTTAAACCATATCCATATAAGAAATTATATCTTGCTGTGGGCTATAACAAAGAGCGGGATACCGCTCTTGTTGAGGTTGACGGCTACAGATTTATACCGAACATGATAAGAGATAACTTATATGCTTTCTGGATGATTGTCTTTCAGCTTGGTAAAGTGTTGGAGGTTCATCGCAAGTGATAGAATATTATACCTTAATGATATAAAGTACAAAACGATTTGTTTTGTACTTTATATACATAAAAAGAAAAGCGGAAATCCTAAAAAGAATTTCCGCTTTCTTGATGGGTGGAGGGTGGGACTCGAACCCACGACATTCAGAACCACAATCTGACGCTCTAACCAACTGAACTACATCCACCATCTTAATTGATGTTCGCTATTGTTGTTTAGCGGGTGCAAAGGTAAGAGAAAAAAATGGTTCCACCAAATTTTTCTCTTACTTTTTTCAAAAAAAAGTTTATTTTGCAGGAGAAGTTGGTGCCTGAGGTGCATTCTGACCTGCTGCAGCAGGAGTTGCAGTGTTGGCATCGTTACTCTGACCAGGCATTGCAGGCATTGCAGTGTTGGTCGTAGTAGAAGTTTTCTCCATAACACTTTCATCACCTTGAGCTTTTGGAGCGGTGTAAGCGCAAAGAACGCTGATGACAACCATGATGCCGGCAAAAGTCCATGTGAGTTTTTCAATGATATCGGTGGTCTTACGAACACCCATGATAGAATTTGATGAAGAGAAGTTTGAAGCGAGTCCACCTCCCTTTGACTCCTGAATAAGTACGATTCCGATCATGAGGAATGATACCAGGACAATTAAGATAATTAATAATGTGTACATTGTTATTTATTGTTTTTATTATTTATAATCAATTTCTCTAAGAAACGCATCTGGTCTGCAAAGTAAGCATTTTTTTTCGGATAATTCAAATATAATCTCTGGATTATTTCCAATGCTTTCTCATATCTGCCTTGTTTGATGTAGATTCGTGCCAAGGTTTCCGTGAAGTAGCTTTCATCGGTTTCCTTTCCTTGTGCTTGGGATTCTGTTTGCTCTTCTTCAGTTTCCTCCTCTTCTTGCTCCTCTACAGTCGTGTCTGGCATATTCTTGGTGGCCTCCTCCAGATTATACTGTTCCTCCGGGATGAGCAAGTCTTCATCGATCTTCTCGTTTTGTTCTTGCTCTTCTTCATCGGTAGACAGGTTGAAACCACCATCGTGGATGAAGTTGTCGATGAGGTCGATGGTTCTACTTCCCGAAGACTTGCCTTCGCCGTCTTCCTGCTGTTCCTGTACATCTTCACCGTTGTTGTTTTCATCCTCGGTTTCGAGCAGATAGGCCACATAGTCAACGGCAGCATCGGCAGGAGTAGGCTTACGGTGCTGCTTGTTGGTCTCCTCGTTGTCTTCGTCGGCAGGGATTGATTCCAAGAAGTTGTCAATCAATGCCACGGTTCTGCTACTGTTGTCCTGTTGGGTGACAGCAGGTTTGTCTTCTTTGCGAAGTGTGTGCAACTTGTAATGCGCAGCCTCTATCATCTGGAAGAGTACCTTGCGGTCGGTGATATAGATGGCAGCTCGGCGCAATTCCTCATCGAAAGAAGGACTATGGAGTATGTATAGGTTCTGCAACATCAGCAGGCGTGCCGTCTGATAGTAAGGATGAAGGGCAAGAAGACTACGAAGGTCGTAGAGCGTCTCCTTGTTCATCTTTTCCGGATGTTGTATTAGTTGTGCTAACTCCATTACCAATTTGCGACTGTTGCGTTGAATATTTGATCGACGAGGTCCTTGATGATTTGTGTTACCAGTTCTTCCTGTACGCTGGCCAGACTCTGAGTAGTCTCATAGGTCTGAGCAGCGGTGAACTGTTTCTCGAAGTCCTCGCTGTGATTTTTATTATTTGTGAAGCGCACGTTTACCGTGATGCTCAACTCGGTCTGTGCAGAGTATCCCTCACTGGAAACAGATTTGTTACGCTGTGAATAGTTGGTGATCTCTCCCGAAATCTGTAAGTCACCGTTACGTTTTACCTGTTGCAGACGAGTGTGGTTGGCAAACTCATCCTTGAGGGCATTGTTGAACATTGGGCCCATAGGTCCCCATACATAGCTTGAGCGAATAGGGAACTCATCTATCTGGATCGTCTTGGTCTTGTTGTAGTCGATGCTAGAGCCATTGAATTTGTAGGAAATGCTGCAAGCGGCTACAAGGCAAGTGAGGACGCAGATAGGGAGCACTATCCATAGATAGCGATGCGCTGTTATTACCTTATTGTATATTTCTTTTAGAATATTCATTTTTCTTTTTGCTTGTCAAGACCGTATTGGTTGATTCTTCTGTACAAGGTTCGGTCGGAGATGCCGAGTTCCTGTGCTGCTTTCTTTCTGTTGCCTCCGTTGCGTTCCAAGGCTTTCTCCACCATCTGTCTGCCCAGATCGTTGAGGTTGAGCGTCTCCGGCTCGAGATCTTTGATTTCTTCGGCTTCAGCTTCGGCAATCTCGTTGCTTGGTTCATGATGTCCCGATTGTACCATTGGGAACTTCGCAGTTTCGGAATCTTGGAATGTCGGATTCTGGAATCCTGCAGCCCCGGCAAGACCGCGTGCTTCATCGAGTTGTTTGCGGAGGGTGTTCATGTCGCGTTTCAAATCGCTCACGTTGCCTCTTAGCTCGTATAGAATCTTGTATAGTATCTCGCGTTCACTCTCGTAGGAGTGCTGTCCCGGTTTGTTGGTCGTTGCCAGTTGCGTAGACTCGATATCACGAGGAATGTATTGGAGTAGGGTCTCTGTGTCTATTTCCCTCTTCTCACTTAAGATAGACATTTGCTCGGTGATATTCTTGAGCTGTCGCACGTTACCCGGCCACTTGTATTGTAGCATGATCTGCTTGGCCTCATCGGTAAGCGTAATCTTTGGAATGCGATATTTCTCAGCCATCTGCATGGCAAAGAGGCGGAACAGCAACAAGATGTCGTTACCACGATTGCGGAGTGGAGGCATCTGGATAGGGATGGTGTTCAAGCGATAATACAGGTCTTCGCGGAATTTACCTTCGCTTACGGCCTTGCGCATGTTCACGTTGGTGGCAGCCACAATCCTTACGTTGGTCTTGCGAATCTGCGTGCCGCCCACACGGATATATTCTCCTGTCTCCAGTACGCGGAGCAAGCGCGCTTGTGTCGCTAAGGGTAGTTCGCCTACCTCATCGAGGAAGATCGTACCCTTGTTGGTGATGCCGAAGTAACCTTCGCTTTCTCCGATAGCACCGGTGAAAGAACCCTTCTCGTGACCGAAAAGTTCGCTATCGATGGTGCCCTCCGGGATAGAACCGCAGTTGATGGCAAGATATTGCTCGCGTCGACGAGGAGAGTTGTCATGGATAACTCTTGGAATAATCTCCTTACCGACACCTGATTCGCCAACAATAAGTACGCTCAAATCTGTTGGCGCTACCTGAAGGGCAACGTCGAGAGCATGATTCAATTCATCGCAGTTTCCTACAATGTTGTATCTCTGTTTTACTTTTTGCAGTTCTGATGTATTCATTTAGCTGACAAATTTACATATTATTTTTGAGAAATGCGCAAATTTGGCAGTTTTTTTCGGGTTTTTAACCGCTTATTACTCTGTAAGAGTAGATTTTCTATCGAATTTGATGAGAAGTAGGCCGATAGCTACCCATATCAGTTCACGAAGACGGACGATTAAGGCCACGAAGATTCCTGCACTTGCGGTCATGGCAAGTCCTGTCGTGGAAAGAAGAAATCCGCCTTCTCTGCCGCCCAATTGGAGGGGCATGAAGAAGAGTAGGTTGGCAAGTAATGAGGTGAAGGCCAAGATGAGGATGCAATCGATATAGTTTACCTGTGGCATGAGGACTAAGAGTATAAAGAAAATTTCAAGTGCTGAACAGATTCTGCACGTGAGTTCTAAGAGTACTGCTGTGATAAACGATTTGGGGTTCTGACGGTGGAGGGCTGCGATCTGTTCGTCGATGGTGTTGAGTTGTTGTTCGTGGGTGACGATAAAATGCTCTGCCCTTCTGTGTAAACCGGGAATATGCTTGGCGATATTCATGGCTCTGTATGCCAACCCTTTGCGATATCCCTTCATGAAAAACCATATTCCGAGGGAACAGAAAGCGAAAGTCAATGCGAGGATGATTCCCATGAAAAGATGAATTTCTTGGGTGATAATGTAAAGAAATATGGATATAATCCAAAACCAGAAATGACTGAAGATGTGGGTCATCGCATAGAGTACCACGGAGGATGTGGCTTTCTCGGTACCGATATGTGGCGCTAAGACCATGATGCGATAAGGTTCGCCACCCATCAAACCGCCTGGGGTGGCATAGTTTAGGGCAAAACCGGAGACGGTGATCTTATAGAGCCAAAGAAAGTTGACCTTGGCTTTTAACGAACGGATGATGACATACCATGCCGACACGTTGAAGATGTACAGAAATGCCCACAGGATGAGGACCGCAAAGAACCAATAACCGGCATGTTGCAATCCCTGCCATACTTCGGTAAAGTTGAGTTGACTTACCATGAAGCCGAGTACAACGATACCAAAAATGAAGAAGGCATTCTGGTATTTCTTTCTCATCTCTTATCCTTGAGTTCGTATCTTTAGAGTTTTCTGGTGTTAAAGCATTTGCTCTAACACCAGGCATTCTCTTTTATTTCTTCTGTGATTCTTTCTTCTCGGTAGCTTTATCTTCCTTTGGAGGGAATGGGGCACCGCTATGCTTCTTAGGGATGGCAAAACGAGTCTTCTCGCTCTCATCACGTTTCTCATGATAGAGTTTCTTGAGCGGATTTGCCAAAGGTTCATCGTAACGGTTGCGATTGTTGAATGTGTCGATAGCCAAATAGATGGCATGACGGAAACTATCAGGGCTCTCCACACACTTGCCCGCATTCTCATAATCTACGGTCATATCGGATGCCGTCGTAATGGCAGGAAGGTTAGCCAAGTAGACCACACCGGATTCCGGAGCGATAGTTTTGAAAGGAGCCGTGCCTTGGTCGTGATACATTGCCAAGATACCGTCGAAAGACTGATAATAACCATTGCCGAAGAACTCGTCTGCTGCGTAAGGACCGAATGCCTCTACACCCTTGTCAACGAGTTCGTTGATTGTCGGTATGATGACCTCTGTCTCCTCCTTGCCGAAAGTACCATCCTCGTTGGTACTTGGATTGAGTGCCAATACGGCGATGCGAGGGTTAGAGATATTGAAGTCGCGACGAAGAGTGTTGAAGAATATCGTAGCCTTTGTGGCGAGAGTTTCTTTTGTGATGGAATTAGCCACATCCTTGAGCGGAATGTTCTCGGTGACAGAAGCCAGACGAATCTGTTTGTTGACAAGGATAGGGAAAGCTTTTTGCCCATCACCAATACAAGTTTCGATATATTGCGCATTACCTTTGAACTCGAAACCTTCGCCCTTGATGTTTGCCTTGTTGATAGGGGCTGTTACCAAAACATCGAACAATCCCTTACGATAGTCTCCCATGGCTCTGTCGAGGGCTTTGAGAGCAGCCGTTCCGGATTCCGGTGTTGCGACACCCATATCGATCTTCGTCTCCTCGTCGTAGGTAGGCAACAGGTTGATTCTTCCATCTCTGGCTTCTTCAGCCGAGTTGATGATGGAGAAGTTGGCCTGAATGTCGAGTACGTTGCGATGGTAGGCAGCAGCTTTAGGCGAACCGTAGATGATCGGCGTACAAATCTCCAGCATCTCTGGTTCTGCAAAGGTTTTAAAGATGAGTTCATATCCGATACCATTGGTATCGCCATGTGTGATAGCCACACGTATTTTATTATTTTCTTCCATAAGTAATGAATTTATTGTAGATAACAGCGTGAAGCTGTCGCATGATGTTTCTTTTCTTGGTTTGTGGTGCGTAAGCAAAGGTTAACATAGCGATGTAATGATTACCTTGTGGGACGACTCTTGCTTCGAAAGGCCCTCCCATGGCATCCCCTTTCATATCCCATAGTCCATAGAGATGCTGTTCTCCGTTAGCCGTTTCCTCCTCGTGTAGTGTGGCGGAAGTAAGTTGCATATACATGGCATCCGTTTCGCCCTTGATATTTCGGGCCAGCATACTGTCGATGGCTTCTACGGTAGGGGCGTTGATTCGCATGATGCAGAGATTCTTCATCTTCAGAGCATCGTTGTTGGAAAGCCATACAAAGTCTTTGCGTACTTTGCTCGATGTCATCTCCACAGGAATCGTCATCCGGATGCCCAACTTCTTCTGTATCATTCGTTCCATCTCGCGGTTGCGATGACGACGGAGTTGAACAACTTGTTGTTCGGCCTCGAAAGCCTGTAGATATCGAATCACCGACTTGATATTGTGTGCGTTGGCCTCGATGATGATCTGCGGCTCAGCGTGCACGTTCAGTTTGTAATGGCATATTGTATCGTGGTCGTGCGAATAGATAACGATGGCCCGTGCATAAAGCATGTTGCCTTTTAGGTTTGCCGGTTTGATAGTCCTCACGTCAAAGTTGGGCTCCGGCTGAGGAAGTCCTTCCATATCAGTCGTGAGCGCCTTCCTTATCGTGTCGGCACTATCGCCGGAGAGGATAACCTCGTAAGGTCGGGCTGTACTGTTGGGCAGTCGGTTCATTCTCTCACGACATCCGCAAATCATGATTAAAGATATCAACAGAATGATACTCCCGAACTTATTCATGTCTTTATTCCTTTTATTCCTGGTTGGCTCTGATTTCACCGATCTTCTTGCTCGTACTCAAGAGGCCGCAGGCTGCGAAGATATCCTGTCCGCGACTGGCACGAATCGTTGTGAATACGCCGTGTGAGGTAAGATAATCGCGGAAGGTCTCCATCGTCTTCTCGTCGGCTCCGTGGAGCGGAACGTTCGGTATCTGGTGGAAACGAATCAAGTTGACGTGACATTCCAATCCGTGGGTCAGTCGAATGATGGCCTTGGCATGATCGATACTGTCGTTGACGCCTCCGAAGACGATATATTCGAAGGTAAGTCGACGCTGATGAGAGAAGTCGTAGTTGCGTAATAATTCTACCACTTTTTCGATGCTCATTCCCTTCTGTGCCGGCATCAGTTGGGCACGTTGTTCGGGTATAGCGGAATGCATGCTGATGGCAACTTGGCATTGACTCTCATCGAGGAAACGTTTCAACTTATTCTTGACTCCTACTGATGATACTGTGATGCGCTTTGGACTCCAAGCCCAACCATATTTGGCTGTAAGAATCTCTGTAGAGCGCAGCACATTGTCGAGGTTATCCATTGGCTCGCCTTGTCCCATGTACACAATGTTGGTGAGTTGGTCGACTTCCGGTAGGGAGTAGATCTGGTTCAAAATGTCAGAAGCGGGAAGACTTCCTTCGAAGCCTTGTTTACCGGTCTGGCAGAATAGACAGTTCATCTTACATCCCACCTGTGATGATACGCATAGCGTAGCATGATTATTTTCTTCAGGGATAAAGACCGATTCCACGAACTTACCGCTACGAGTAGGGAAGAGATACTTTACCGTACCATCCTTAGAGCGTTGCTCGTCGATAGCCTCGGCACAACCAATCTCATAATGCTCGGCCAGCTTCTCGCGGTTGGCCTTGGAGAGGTTTGTCATCTCGTCGATGCTCTTCACGTGCTTCTCGTACAGCCATTTGGCAATCTGCCCACCTGTAAAGGCTGGCATACCTAATGCCTTGACGGCATCTTTCAGTTCGTCAAGGGTCATTCCCAAGAGTACTTTCTTTTCTTCGTTCATAGCTGCAAAGATAATAAAAAGTTGGGAAAATCACAGGTATGAATAGTGATTATTTGCAAAAAACTATTATCTTTGCACTTATATAATTATTAAAGCGTAGAAAATGAGAGAAAAGATAGACTGTTTCTTGCCTGAAATTGGTGATGAAATGAAGGACACTTGCCAAATTCTTTCTGATGACAAGACAGTACAGCATATTCATATCGTAAAGAAGTCGATGACCTCTACGACTTCACTTTTGGAGATTAATGATACTACAGATGCCGAATTCGTACTTTTATGCATTCGTCCTACCAAAGTCGTGATAGGACAGAATTGTCTGCATCGTATGCTTCAGGTGGCTGTGGATACGCAGGCTGCCATGGTGTATAGCGATCATTATGCCATGGAAAATGGCAAGTTGGTGAAGCATCCTGTCATCGATTATCAGTCGGGATCCGTTCGGGATGACTTCGAGTTCGGTTCGCTGCTGTTGATTCGTGCCGATCTGTTCCATCAGTGGGCGAGAATGCAGAATGATGACAATGTGTTGCAATATGCGGCTCTTTATGATCTGCGCCTGTTCTTGAGTAGAAAGGGTGAGATTTTCCATCTGAATGAGTATCTCTATACGGAGGAAGAACTCGACTTGCGCAAGAGTGGTGAAAAGCAGTTTGACTATGTGAACCCTCGTAATCGTGAGGTTCAGATCGAGATGGAGAAGGTGGTCACAGCGCATCTTGCCGCTATCCATGCGTTAGTGGATGTGAATGATTATCTGAAACCAGAGTTTGATGAACAGCATTTCGATCAGGAGGCTTCTGTGATCATTCCTGTGTTCAATCGTGAGAAGACTGTGGCTGATGCCGTGGAGAGTGCGCTCACACAGAAAGCCAAATTCGATTTCAATGTTATCGTTGTCAACAATCATAGTACCGACCGTACGGGTGAAATCCTCGATGCGTTGGCAGCTAAGTATGAGCATCTGCATGTCATCGTACCGGAACGCGATGACTTGGGTATCGGAGGTTGCTGGAACGAAGCTATCAATTCCAACTTCTGTGGTCGTTTCGCCGTACAGCTCGATAGTGATGACTTGTATTCATCTCCCTATACCCTACAGAAAATCGTGGATGCCTTCCATAAGCATAAGGCGGCTATGATCATCGGTAGTTATAGAATGTGCGATTTAGACCTCAATACGTTGCCTCCCGGTATGATTGATCATAAGGAGTGGACGGATGATAATGGATGTAATAATGCGTTGCGTATCAATGGCCTTGGTGCTCCGCGTGCTTTCTTTACGCCTATTCTCCGTCAGTTGCAGTTCCCGAATACCAGTTATGGTGAAGACTATGCCTTAGGATTGGCATTTAGTCGTCATTATCGTATCGGAAGAATCTATGAAGAACTGTATCTATGTCGTCGATGGGGTGGTAATAGTGACAGTAATCTGAGTATCGAAAAGGTAAATGCTAACAATCTCTACAAGGATCGTCTGCGCACGATGGAGATTATCGCTCGTAAACAATTGGCAGCAGGAACTCTAGAACATACCAACGATAGTCTTACCCGATTCTTCAATCGACAGATCGAGATATGGGATGACGTACGTAAACGTTATCGTGACCTGACACAGGTGAAGACACGAGATCTTGCCGTGGAAGGTGAGCATACTTCGATAAATCTTAAGGTACAGTTTAACCCAGCACGAATCGTAAGTACAGGGGCGAAGATAGACAAGAATACAATCGCCAAACGTGCATGTTTCCTCTGTGACCAGAATCGTCCGGATGTGCAGATGTCGAAGAATATCGACGGCAAATTCCATCTGTTGGTAAATCCGTTCCCTATTCTGCCAACGCATTTCACAATTCCGGCCCGTAAGCATAAGCCACAGGCGATACTCGACAATTATGGCGAGATACATAAGATATTGAGTGAATACGACCAGTTGATGGTATTCTATAACGGTCCGAAGTGTGGTGCCAGTGCACCAGACCACATGCATTTCCAAGCAGGAACGAGTGGTGTTCTACCGTTGCAGACGGAATGGGTACGCTTGAGCAGAAACTTGGATGTCGTTATTGCTCTGAACGAACAGGAGAGTCTCTCGGTTATCAAGGATTATCCTTGTAAGGCTTTCGTGATTCGTACTAAAACTGCTGAGGCTGATATGCAATTGTTCAGAAAACTTTATCGCTCTCTGCCACAGCAGAAGGATGAAACTGAACCTATGATGAATATCGTGGCTTGGCGACAAGATGATGAATATATCAGCGTCGTCTTCCCACGAAAGAAGCATCGTCCGGATTGTTATTTCGCTGAAGATGACAGTCAGATGCTTATCTCTCCGGGGGCTCTGGATATGGCAGGACTTGCGATAACGCCGCGAGAACAGGATTTCGAACGTATCACGGGTAGTCAACTGTATGATATCTTGCAGGAAATGACTATTACCGATGAGACGATGCAGATTGTGCTCGATAAGTTGACGCCGCATCTTGAGACGATGTTCGGTAATCAACAGCCTGACGTGACTGTCGGAATCGTATCGGCACAGAAGGTTCATTTCGTACTCAACAAACCTTATCTGGCCAAGGGTACGAAGGTGGAAGGAGAGCAGACTGTGGAATTCTCCGAGGGTGGTATCTTATGGAATGGTAATCAGTATAGTAAACTTACTTTCCATCCTCAGAGTAATGATGCTTCTTTCTCGCTCGACGATGTGACCATTGGCGTGAACTTCCATTGGGAACGTAAAGAGACTCAAACTTTCTTGGGTACGTTGTCTTTTGTCGTAGAGGAAGATAAAATCTGTGCAATCAATGAGTTGCCGGTAGAAAAGTATTTGGAGAGCGTGATTTCAAGTGAAATGAGCGCTACTTCGAGTCTGGAACTCCTCAAGGCGCATGCCGTGATTTCCCGTAGTTGGTTGTTGGCACAGATGGAGAAACGCCGAAAGGTGGCAGAACAAGGCAATAGTTTCTTCTCTTTCGTGAAGAAAGATGATGAGTTGATTCGTTGGTACGATCGTGAAGATCATACCATCTTTGATGTGTGTGCCGATGACCATTGTCAACGTTATCAGGGTATTACCAAAGAGACTTCTCCGCATGTTGCTGAGGCTATCAAGGCTACTCGTGGACAGATTTTGATGAGTGGTGATGAGATTTGCGATGCTCGTTTCTCAAAATGTTGTGGTGGTGTCACCGAAGAGTTCCAGTATTGCTGGGAGAATATCAAGAAACCTTATCTATTGGCGGTACGTGATGGTAAACAAGAGTTGCCTGATCTCACTGTGGAAGCGAATGCAGAACAATGGATTCGTACGTCACCGGATGCTTTCTGTAACACGAATGATAAGAAGATTCTGTCGCAGGTGTTGAATGATTATGATCAGGAAACTGTTGATTTCTATCGCTGGAAGGTAACCTATACACAGGAGGAAATCCGTCAGTTGATAGAGGATAGTCTTAAGATGAGTTTGGGAGATATCTTGGATTTTGAACCTCTGGAACGTGGAAAGAGTGGTAGAATTTCTCGTCTCCGCATCGTGGGAAGTGAGAAGAGTTTCATTATCGGAAAGGAACTTGAGATACGTCGCACGCTAAGTACTTCGCATCTTTACAGTTCTGCTTTTGTAGTAGACAAGAGTGAAAAGGATGCTAATGGTGTGCCACAGTGCTTTGATATCATCGGAGCCGGTTGGGGACATGGAGTAGGATTGTGCCAGATTGGTGCTGCTGTTATGGGTGAGCAAGGGTACAAATACGACCAGATTCTGTTGCACTATTATCAGGGCGCCGATATCAAGAAAATCTATAAATAAAAGAACGAAAACATTTGTAAAGATTCAACATCATGAAAAATAGAAATCCTTGGAGTTGGATACCGACTCTTTACTTTGCCGAAGGACTGCCAAATGTCATTGTTACCGTGGTATCCTTGGTGATGTATAAGCAGATGGGATTGAGCAATGCGGAAATTACATTTTATACTTCGTGGCTCAACTTGCCATGGATGCTTAAACCGATATGGAGTCCTTTTGTGGATATTATCAAGACTAAGCGTTGGTGGACGGTGGCTATGCAGTTGTTGATTGGGGCGTCCCTTGCCGGGGTGGCTTTCACTATACCTACGGTGTGGTGGTTGCAGTCTACCTTGTTCTTTTTCTTCTTGATGGCATTCTCTAGTGCTACGCATGATATTGCAGCCGACGGCTTCTATATGTTAGGATTGAGTGAGCACGACCAGTCGCTCTTTGTCGGTATCAGAAGTACATTCTATCGTTTGGCAATGATTTTCGGTCAAGGTGTACTGGTGATGATAGCGGGTAATCTGCAAGTGATATTCCGCAATAATATCCGATTCTCGTGGAGTCTTACCTTCTATGGTGTTACTGGATTGTTCATCGCGTTATGGGCTTGGCATCGCTATATCCTGCCAGAACCGAAGGTTGACCGTCCTCGTTTGGGTGTCACTACTCATGATATCTTAACGGAATTCGGACATACGGTGGTGACATTCTTCCATAAGCCTCATCTGCTCACGGCAGTGTGTTTCATGTTGTTCTATCGAATGCCAGAAGGTTTCCTTACTAAGATTACTCCTCTGTTCCTTATCGATGCTTCACATAACGGTGGACTGGGATTGTCGCCACAGGAATATGGACTGGCTTCGGGTACTGTGGGCGTGGTAGGTCTGTTGTTGGGTGGTATCCTAGGTGGTATGGCCGTATCTAAAGATGGACTGAAGAAGTGGCTGTGGCCGATGGTTTGTGCCATCACACTACCAGACTGTGTATATATCTTGCTCAGTTACATGATGACGAATAACATCTTGGTGATCAGTAGTTGTCTCTTTGTGGAGCAATTCGGTTACGGATTTGGTTTCACGGCTTATATGCTTTATCTGATTTATTTCTCTCAGGGAGATTATAAAACCAGTCATTATGCTCTCTGTACAGCCTTGATGACCATCAGTTTGATGTTACCTGGATTCGTGAGTGGAGCATTGCAGGAATTGTTAGGTTATAGGATGTTCTTTGTGGTCATCATGATGAGTTGTGTGGTCACATTCCTTGTTACAAAGTTCGTGCATATTGATCCGGAGTTCGGACGCAAGGAGGACGTTGAATTCGAAGACGAATAAATATATTCGCTACTTTCTATTCTCAAAGAGCATGCTTTCTTGAGCGGAAGCATGCTCTTTGTGTTAATATAATTGAATTCGCATCAAAAAGATGGAACCTAATGGCTCTTTTCTGTTTTGAAATGCATATCTTTGCATTAATAATCTAATATTAAACATAATAAAAGAATGAAAAACTTTAAACAGGTGATTTGTGTAAGTGTTCTAATGATGTGTTCGGTTACGGCATCAGCTCAGAACTTATTGGATCTATTGAAGGCAGCGGAGAATCCTCCCAAGGCTGAACTTGTCAAGGATTCGGTAGATGTTTATAAGCTTGCAGATAAGCGACCTTCTTATCCGGGAGGGATGGCTGCCCTAATGAAATTAATAAACGAGAAAGCCCAAAGTATACCAAAAGAATTGATCAATGGTTTAGATGAGAAAGGTTCTCGTGTTGTTGTCGGATTTGTGATAGAGAAAGATGGTAGTTGTAGTAATTTCAGGGTGGTGAAAGGTATCACTCCACCTTTGGATAATGCTTCTCTTGAGGCGATGAAGAGGGTAAAGATGAAGAAATGGAAACCAGCTGAGGTTGATGGCAATCCTGTAAGATATGCAATGGCTGTGGCTGTTAATTTCAAATATGCTACTCCTAAGAAATACTTTTAGAGATTCTTATAGAAACAAAATGAACTTGTGAACGCTATATGTAAGGCCGTCCACAAGTTCATTATTTTGAAATGGATATGTTTTAATCGATGAATCTTTTTGTGATGTCGCCATATTTATCGATTCTTCGATCACGAAGGAATGGCCACCAACGGCGTACTTGTTCACTGTGGTCTAAGTCGATGTTGACAATAACACTTTCTTCCTCATCATTGCTGGCTCGGTAATGTAATTCTCCCTGAGGTCCAGCCACAAAACTGCTTCCCCAGAATTGAATACCACCAGTCTGTCCACTTGGATCCGGTTCGTATCCTACACGGTTGACAGCGATGACAGGCAATCCATTGGCTACGGCATGACCACGCATGACGGTAGTCCAAGCTTCACGCTGACGTTCCTGCTCCTCCTGAGTATCGCTACTCTCATATCCAATAGCAGTAGGGTAGATGAGCAGTTCTGCACCTTGTAGAGCCATTAAACGCGCTGCTTCTGGATACCATTGATCCCAGCATACGAGTACACCTAACCGTCCCACTGATGTGTCGATAGGATGGAATCCTAGGTCGCCTGGTGTAAAATAGAACTTCTCATAATAGGCAGGGTCGTCAGGGATATGCATCTTTCTGTATTTGCCGGCAATGCTACCGTCTTTTTCGATAACAACGGCAGTATTGTGATATAGGCCCGGTGCACGCTTCTCGAAGAGAGAGGTGACGATGACTACACCATATTGGCGGGCCAATTCTCCATAGAAGTTAGTGGAAGGACCAGGGATAGGTTCTGCAAGATTGAAGTTATCCACAGATTCAACCTGACAAAAATAGAGTGAATTGTGAAGTTCCTGTAATACAATCAGTTGTGCACCTCTTTCTGCTAGGTTAGCAATGCCTTCGGCCAGTCTAACCATATTATTTTGCAGACTACTGGTATTATGTTGTTGTAAAAAACCTACTTTGATTTCTTTCATTGTTATATATTAATAGATCTGATTACGTTGGGTGAGAATATCTTTTGGGTATTGCATTGTCAGGCAATGTAATGAACCATGTTGTCGGATGACAGTACGTGCGTCAAGTCCGATGATCTCATAGCCAGGGAAAGCCTTCTGTACCTGTCTCAGAGCCTCGGCATCATTTTTCGGTTGGTTGTAAGTAGGTACGATGACAGCACCGTTGAGAATAACGAAGTTGGCATAAGTGGCAGGTAAGCGATCTTCACCGTCATAGATGGCGTCAGGCATAGGTAGACGGAGCAGACGATAAGGATTTCCTTCGAGGGTACGTAACTCCTGTAGTTCCGATTCCAATGCCACAAAGTCATCATGCTGTTCATCGTCCTCCTTTCCGGCTCCCATATATAGGATAGTATCGTTAGGAGCCAGTCTGACGATGGTATCGATATGTCCGTCAGTATCGTCGCCAATCAGTTGACCGTGATTCAGCCACACAACGCGAGAAGCATGGAAGATAATCTTAAGACGATTCTCTATGTCATTTTGTTGAAGAGGTTGATTGCGATGAGGGGCCATCAGACAACTAGTTGTCGTAAAGACATTTCCCTTACCGTCACTCTCGATGCTTCCGCCTTCTAGTGTGAAGTCCGTATGATTTTCCAGAGCAGCATTGAATGCCCCTGCATAATAGAGTTGTAGATTGATGGCATTATCTTTCTCGTAAGCAAACTTTTCACCCCAACCATTGAACTTGAAGTCGAGAAGATGGTTATGGATGTTGAATCCCTTAGCTTTACCTGTAGAGACCAATGTGATAGCTCCATGGTCACGTGCCCAAGTATCGTTGGTGTCAATCTCATAAAAGACAAGATTCTTGCACAAGTCCTCCCCAAGTTCCTGTTTCAAAGAATCTTTTACTTCGTTGACGTGAGGTGTGACGATGAGAACCTTCTCGCGTGCAGCGATGATACGGGTCATCTCGATGAAAGTACGTGTGATATCATCGAGATAAGGAGCCCAATCGGTGTTGGCATGAGGCCATGTCAGTTGAATGCCGCTTTGCGGATACCACTCAGGTGGGAGGATAAAGTCACTTTGCAAAGTAATGTTCATAGGATATGAGATTGATTGTTATTAATTGTGCAAAGTTAAACAAAAAAGAGCGAAATTAAGAAGATGTACGAACTAAAATTAGTTAAAACCTTGCATAATTACAATATAATATGTATCTTTGCACGGTAATATATAAAGGCTTATACAAGCGTGAACATACAAAAGGTAATTGATGCCCTTGAACAATTCGCGCCTCTGCCTCTGCAGGAAGACTATGATAATGCCGGCTTGCAGGTTGGATTAACAGGGGTGGAAGTCTCAGGGGCTTTATTGTGTCTTGACGTGACTGAGGAAATTGTCGATGAGGCTATCCGTAAGGGTTGTAATCTTATTGTGAGTCATCATCCGATAATCTTCAGAAAGTTACGACGTGTGACAGATGAAGACTACGTGCAGCGTGCTGTTCGTAAGGCGGTAAAAAATGATATTGCTATCGTGAGCATGCACACTAATCTGGATGCAGCGCAGGGCGGAGTAAATTTCAAGATCGCCGAGAAACTTGGCCTTGAGAATCCGCATTTCTTGGGGAAGACGCAGGAAGTGAATGGTGTAAAAGGTGGAGAAGGTGTAATTGGAACTTTCAATGAACCGTTGGCCGCTGATGATTTGGTGATAAAACTTCGTCATGTCTTTGAGGTCGAGAGTGTATGTTGTAATCAACTGTTGCGTCGTCCTATCACGAAGGTTGTAGTTTGTGGTGGTGCAGGAAGTTTTCTACTTGAAGAGGCTATTGCCGCAGGAGCGGATGCTTTTATCACCGGCGAGATGAGCTATCATGAATATTTCGGTCATGAACAGGAAATACAGATTTGCGTGATAGGTCACTATCAGAGTGAACAATACGTGACAGAAGTATTCCGAAGCATCATACAAAAGGGTTGTCCGGAAGTGAGATGTGAAATAGCAGAGACCAATACGAATCCGATAATTTACTTATAAAAAACAATATATAAAATATATCAATAATATGGCAAAGAAAGACCCTTCAGAATTGACCGTAGAAGAGAAGTTGAGAACTCTCTTCCAGTTGCAGACTACCTTGTCAGCTATCGATGAGAAGCGTGCTATTCGTGGTGAGCTTCCTCTTGAGGTAAAAGACCTTGAAGATGAAATCGAAGGCTTAAAGACTCGTTATGAGAAGATTGAGCGAGAGATTGATGAATTCCAAAGAGCAATTTCTCAAAAGAAAGGTGAAATCACTGATGCTGAGCAGAGCTTGGTACGTTATAAGAAGCAGCTTGATGACGTAAAAAATAACCGTGAGTATGATACCTTGAGCAAGGAGATCGAATTCCAGGAGCTTGAGATTCAACTTTGTGAGAAGAAGATCAAGGAAGCTCAGATTAAGGTTGAAGAAAAGGGTAAGGAATTAGAGAATACTCAGCAGACTATAGAGGATCATGAGACTGCTCTTGCCGAGAAACGTGCAGAACTTTCTGAGATCGTTAGTGAGACCAAGGAAGAGGAAGCTAAATTGAAAGAGAAGGCTGCCGACCTTGAGAGCAAGATAGAAGAGCGTCTTCTTACTAGTTTCAAGCGTATTCGTAAGGGTGCTCGTAATGGTCTTGGTATCGTGTATGTACAGCGTGATGCCTGTGGTGGTTGTTTTAACAAGATTCCGCCTCAGCGTCAGTTGGATATCAAGATGCACAAGAAGATTATCGTTTGTGAGTACTGTGGTCGTATCCTTATTGACCCAGAATTGGCAGGTGTTAAAACCGAAGTAAAAGAAGAAAAGTCAAAGCGCAAGCGTGCTATTCGTAAGAAGAAAACAGAAGAAGGAGAAGAGGCTTAAAGACCTCTTTCCTTCCATATAAGTTCTTTAGCGGCATTGATTTCCTTAAATTTAATCTCTGCCGCTTTTTTTATGTCTTCGCCAAGTGTGGCAACACGGTCAGGATGATTCTGTAAAGCCAACTTACGATAAGCTTTCTTAACCTCCTCGTTGCTGGCATTCGGTGATACCCCCAACACTTTATATGCTGCGTCTAGATTGGTGCTTCCATCTTTGAGGTTGAGCATAGATTCAACATCGGCTATAGACAATCCCAGATGAATAGCCACAGTCTTTATTGCTTTCACCTCTTCTGTTGCTACAATACCATCGGCTCTAGCTATAATCGTCAAGAAGTTGATGAGTTGTAAGCGCTGTTCAAAAGGCATATAGACCGCAATCTGATGACAACTGTCACGGATGACACTTTCAAACTGTTGAGCTCCTATATTCTTCTGTTGTTCAAAGATCTTCAACAGTATCTGTTCTCCTTGTACCTTTGCAGACTCTCCGAAATTCTGTCGAAGGAAGTTTCTTACTACTTCCATCTCAGAATGCATCACTTTACCATCGGCACGAATGATGTAAGCCGCTAAGACCAATAAAGAAAACATAAAGGAGTTACGCTGCTCCTCTTGTCGATATTGTCGATGTGTCGACTCATAATCATCATATTTATGATTATTATACGTGTCGTTCTCGCTGTAATTATCTAATCCTTTATCGAAAAGATATCCCATTGCAAACCCTACAAGAGCTCCGAGCGGACCTCCTGTGATCCAGCCTAAGGCTCCGCCAATCCATTTTCCTGCTGCCATATTATTATTTGTTTGATTATATATCCTTGATGATGCAAATATTATGCCAACTCAAGTTCCTTGCTTATTTCTGATTCATATAATCACGAGGCGAAACACCATAGAGAGCCTTGAATGTAGTTGAGAAAGAAGCCGGATTGTTGAATCCACAAGCATACATCACATCCGTTACATTCTGTCCTTGCTGTTTCAACAGTTTGGCAGCCTGTTGCAATCGTATGTTACGGATGAAACCATGAGGAGTTTGATTGGTAAGTTCCTTCATCTTACGATATAAGTGGACACGGCTGATACCCACCTGCTCAGAAATCATATTGACACTTAACTCAGGATTACTGATGTTAGTGTTGATAACACCCATGATTCTTTCCAACAGTTTCTCGTCAGGACTTTGCATCTTGATTTCATCAATTCTGTTCTTTTGCGACTCATTACCATTGAATTTGTTGCGGAGAGTCTGTCTCTGCTGCAGCAAGTTGACAACAGTACGACGAAGGATATCCATATTGAATGGCTTCACGATGAAAGCATCAGCACCGGTTTCCAATCCCTCCAGTCTGTCCTCGTCACGGCTCTTTGCCGTCAGCAGGATGACCGGAATATCATTGGTATTGATATTGTTCTTGAGATTAGCACAGAGCGTGTTTCCGTCCATTTCCGGCATCATGACATCACTAATCACCAAGTTAGGTCTTTCCTTGCGGAGGATACCTTCCAATGCATCCTTACCATTTGGATAAGTTGTGATCTTATAATCTCTTCCCAACTCACTCTCAAGATATTTGGAAATCTCCTCGTCGTCCTCCACGATGGCAACCGTAGTACGTTTACCCTTACCTGTCGTCTCCGTGTTCAGAACATCTTCCAGGTCATCTTCAACGATCGTTTCCTCGACATCATTCTGTGCCTCTATACGTTTCTCCTCTTCAGCATCAAGAGAATCAGAAATCATCTCTTCAGGTTTCAGATGCTCATTACCTAACGGAATGGTAACGACAAATTCGCAACCCTTGTCTTCATTGTTATGAGCCTCGATATTACCATAGTGAAGTTCCACGAGAGAACGTGTCAGGTCGAGACCGATACCCGTACCAATATGACGATCGTTAGCCGTCGTCGGTGTCTGGTAGAAGCGGTCGAATATACGTTCTAGTTTATCCTCAGCAATCTTCTCTCCGTCATCGCTGATAGCTATTTTACATTCTTCAGCCGTATGTGTCAGTTTGATGATAATATTTCCACCTACCTTAGTATATTTAAAGGCATTAGAGATGATGTTGACCAAGATTTTGTCAAAGTTACTTCGGTCAATCCATACAGGAAGACTATCGCAGTCGTGCTCGAATTTCAGATTGATCTTCTTGTTACGAGCCTGTTCAGCGAAGAGCGTGCGCACATCATCGATGAAAGAAATCATATTCGTTTCTCGCATGTGCATAGCCATCTGTCCTTTATCGATTTTTCGCAGATCCATCATCTGGTTGATGAGGTGGAGTATACGCTCGGCATTTCTTCGCATAGTCTCGTAAACATGCTGATGGTGCACATCCTTATTCTCCTTCATCAATTGGAGTAGAGGAGAGATAATCAGCGTCATAGGCGTACGAATTTCATGACTGATGTTCATGAAGAATTTCAGTTTAGCCTCACCCATTTCCTCAGCATGGATATGCTCTTGTAGTTTAAGGCGAGCCTCTTCGCGGCGTTTACGATACTGTAGATACTCGAAGATACCTAAAACCAATAGGATGATATAGAATAAATAAGCGATAGAAGAGCGATACCACGGAGATTTTACGATGATGGTAAACTCCTTCTCGCTGGATTGCTGATTGTTGAGCATAGCCTTCACACGGAAATGATATGTTCCCGGTGACAAGTGGCTGAAGTTGATTTCGTTGCTTCCCGGTTGAAGTTTATTCCATTTCTCGTTGTTGATGCTATACAAATAAGTGATATTGTCAGGATCGTCGTATGTAAGTGTAGACAGATGCAGCGAGAGAGAGTTATCCTCATAGTCGAAGGTATATTCCTCATCTTCGTTTTTATCGTCTTCCATATAACCGAGGATTTCTTGGTTTCCCGATACAATACTTGTTAATGTTACATTTGCTTTCCAAGTCTGGTTAAGTTTTGCATCGGTTTCGAACCATGTCACACCACCGACACCTCCGAAGAACGCATTCTTTCCATCCTGAGTCATAAACGAAGCCCCATCCGTGAATTCATTTCCTTGTAATCCCTTGTCAGTATAGAAACAATTCATGTTGAGATTCTTCGGATTCATGCAGCACAGACCATGATAAGTACCTATCCACAATCTACCCAAGTGATCATGCTCGATGCTGGCAATACCATTACAAGGCAATCCATCTTTTACGGTTATTATCTTCGTCTTTTTATTCTTTAGGTCATAGCGATACAGTCCGTAATTCGTTCCCACATAGATGAATCCGTCCATTCCCTCGTGTACGGTAGTACAATAGGTTCCGAAATTGGGACAGTTCACGCCAAAGGTATTGAGCCAACTGTTCTTGGTCAAGTCCAGACATACGACACCCACGGAAGTAGCGGCAAACATACGCTTGCCATCGCGAGAGAGGATGATTTTACCGATAAAATTATTAGCCAGACAGTTCATATGTCGCGTATTATTGTCCTGAGGAGCAACAAAGCGCTTCTGTTTTCCCGTAGAAGGATTAAAGTAGATGATACCCTGTCCCATGGTACCGATCCACAGATTATCTTTCTGATCCTTAGCGATAGTGTAAACACTCGTGTGCTCACCGATATTAAGGTTGTGTGGCGTATAAGTCGGAGAAGATGCTGAAACGTATCCCATACCTTCCTCGTAAGATCCTAGCCATACTTTTCCGTCTCTAGTCTCCGTTAAGGTCATGATCGTAGAAGGCACATTCGTATAATGCCTGATCAAGTTGTGATGACTGTCCAAGAGATACAAACCATCTTTATCCGTGCCCACCCACAGGTAGCCTTGATGGTCTTTGAGTACGGCAGAAATACAGTTAGACCCGATGACATTATGCGTTCCGAGTTTTGCGCCGAGATAGCCAAAGATACTATGCTGGATGGGTTGCATGAATACACCCTTTTGGAACAAACCCAACCAGATGTTTCCCGATTGATCCTCGATGATAGAATACACCTTGGTATGGGTAAGGTCGGTTTCTGGAGAGTAGAAAGGATTGTTGGTGAGCAGATTCGTTTCCGGGTCGAAAGTATAGAGACCGTTACCATCACATCCTAACAAGAACAGACCGTTCCTGGTGATATGGAAACTCGAAATTGGTAGGTTGCCGGCAGCCGGAATCTTCTCAAAGGTTTGATTAGAGTTGTTGAGTTTGAAGAGTCCCTGACCGGTAGTGGCAACATAAATATTTCCCCGAGCATCCTCGCAGATATCTCTTAGATATGTTCGGGTTTCCTTCGGGATAGATACCTTCTGGAGTTTATTGTGAAAGACACAGAGAAGTCCTTGTTTGTCATCGATAATCCATAAGCGTCCCTTACTGTCTTCCACCATCTTACGGATAAATAAAACTTTTGCCGTAGCTCCACCTAAAGCCATAGCCGTATTATCCTTGAGTTGCAAGAGACCATATCCGGAAGTGCTGATCAGAATTTTCCCCTGTTTATTCTCAATGATAGAAGTGACATAAGTACTTATCTCACGTTTGGTATTTTTGTCATAGAGATGAATCGTCTCGAAAGCCCCATTATGGAATCGTTGTACGTTGGTATTACTTCCAAAATACAAATCATGCTTAGCATCCTCGCATATACAGTTGATATACGCGCTGGTGAGGTCATCGTTCGTAAAGTTCTTAAATTGATAGCCGTCATATCTGCTTAGACCATTTCTGGTAGCAATCCATATATAACCTTGTGAGTCCTGATACACCTGATTAACGAAACTGTTAGGTAGTTGGTTGTCCGTATTATAGAATTTACCGGTTTGGGCAGAGATTCTTAAGGCTAGAAATAGAAATAGTATCAAAAAATTAAGTTTCATAGTTAGCTTTTTGCTTCGCATACGTTATTTTCTGCAAAGATACTGAAATTATGCGAGTTACAAAAGAAATAGCGGATAAATTATTTTTCGATGGTACGAATAGAAAAGTTTTTGTTACAGCAGTTTAACACAGTTTGATACAAATGATAAATTATTGGAAACATAAGAAAACGATAGTTTGCAAATAAACGATTACCTTTGCAGCGTTGAATTTATAGTTGTTTTAAAAATATAGAATCCGGTGGATTCTGAAGATACAAAAGATACATAAGTTTATGTGAGATTATTTTTTAGGTTAGTTAAAAAAGTTGTTTTTTGAACGTTTTAGGTAGTTCTGGGTCATGAGTAGCGATACTAGTGACCCAGTATTTTTTTCTGTATGTATCACTTTTTATGGCACAGAAAGTTGTTTTTGTCAATAAATTATATTACCTTCGCAGAAAGTAATCATATAAAATGGATTTATTTCTGATCATATTCCTCCTCTGTATAGGTGCTAGTTTTATACAGCGTACTACAGGATTCGGTTTCGGCATCTTTATCATGACGATGCTTCCGTTCTTCGTGCCATCTTTCGGCGAAGCCACCACGTTGAGTGGATTGCTGGCCATGTCGACATCTCTTATTGTAGCCGTGAGAATGCGTAAATACGTGGTATGGAAGAAACTGCTGCCGATGCTTCTTACCTTTATTGTCGTGTCGGCGATACCTATTTTTTATCTGAGAAGGATGGACGATATCCTGTTGCGTAGAATCCTCGGTATTGTCTTGATTCTTATCAGCATCTATTTCGAGTTCTTCAGTCGTCGGATAAAGATACCTGCGACGAAGTCCAATCAGGTAGGTATAGGCGTGTTGAGTGGACTTATGGGCGGCTTCTTCGGAATGCAAGGTCCACCTGCCGTATTATATTTTATCTCTTCGGAATCTGATAAGAATCATTATATGGCCATGTGCCAAACCTATTTCGTTATTGGCAACCTGATGATGACGCTGGAGCGCGCATACAACGGTTTCCTCACACCTACTGTTGGAATAAACTATCTATATGGCATAGGAGGAGTTATTTTAGGTTCCGCTTTGGGCGCATTCGTCTTTAATCACATTCCGAGATATATCTTCAGATATGTCGTATACACCTATATCGGAATCAGCGGAATGATCATACTATTTACAGCATAACCACCACTTGAAACTTTTAGTAAACTATTTGAAACATATACGAAATTGCTTACGCATAAAATATATTAACTTTGTGCTCAAATGAAAAGATCGTATTTGTTATTATGTTTGCTGCTCTCGTTTATGGGTCTTTATGCCCATAATGACGAGCAGCGTATATGGTTTAATACTCCGGCCAAAGAATGGTTGGAGGCATTGCCATTGGGAAATGGAAAGATGGGTGCAATGTTATATGGTGGGATCGTTTCCGACACGATTGCCTTAAACGAGGATACCTTTTGGTCGGGTGGCCCTTATAACAACAATTCCAAGGAATCGTTATCCCATTTGTCCGAAGTTCGACAGTTGATTTTCAATGGTCGTGAAAATGAGGCCGAAAATCTCATCAACCGTTATTTCATCAAGGGACCTCATGGCATGAAATTCCTTCCTTTGGGAGATATCATAATCGACTTTGACTGTCATGACAAGGTTAGTCAGTATGTGCGAGACTTGAAGTTAGATCGCGCATTAGCTTCTGTGGATTACAAGCAAGGCGGTAATCATATTCATCGCGAAGTGTTTGCTTCGCTTAGTGATCCCGTCATTGTTGTCAGAATTACCAGTGACAGTCCCATCTCACTACGTGTAAAAGACCATAACTTCTTGCAGAGAGTATGTAGTGTGAATAACCATACTTTGATTTCAAGGTTGCATAATGTCGATCACGAGGGAGTAAGAGGTCAACTTGAAGCCGGATATCGCGTTCTTGTCAAGGCAGACGGAGACGTAAAAGACGGGAAATCAGACATACAGATCAAGAATTCCCGCGAGATAATCTTATTGATCACAGCAGCCACAAGTTTTGTAAATTATCATGATGTTTCAGCATCTCCGGCTCAGCGATGCACGAAACAACTAGCATCGGTAGCGAATCTCTCGTATGCCAAACTTCTTCAGCGACATGAAAAAGCATACAAGAAGCAATACGACCGTGTAAGTTTGCATATATATAATAAGGTGGGAGATAAGAATGTGCAGTTGGCAAATATGCTTTTCAACTATGGACGCTATCTTCTCATCTCCTCCTCGCAGCCCGGTTCAGAACCTGCTAACCTGCAAGGTATATGGAATCGCGATGTGAATCCGGCTTGGGATAGTAAGTATACCATCAATATCAATACAGAAATGAACTATTGGCCGGCAGAAGTTTGTGGCCTTATCGAATGTGAAGACCCCTTGTTCCGTATGATCAAGGATTTGAGCGAGACAGGAGCCGTCACAGCCCGAGAAATGTACGGCTGTCGCGGTTGGATGGCCCATCACAATACGGATTTATGGCGTATCTCAGGTCCTGTAGATGGTGCTATGTGGGGAATGTATCCGAATGGCGGAGCATGGCTCACGACGCATCTCTGGCAACATTATCTGTATACGGGCGACAAAAAATGGTTACGCGAACAGTATCCGATTCTCAAGGGAGCGGCAGATTTCTATCTCGACTATATGCAAGAAGACCCTAAGACCGGGGATTTGGTGACAATACCATCAGAGTCGCCGGAACATGGCCCTTATGGACGTTCTGCCATCACGGCGGGTTCTACGATGGACAATCAGATAGCCCGTGATGTACTTACGCAGGCCCTCAAGGCTGATTCTATCTTGAATATAGACCAAGATTATCGTAAGAGATTGAAACTCCAAATCTCAAGGATAGCCCCAATGAAGGTTGGAAAGTATGGCCAGTTGCAAGAGTGGCGAGAAGATGCCGATGATCCTAAAGATCAGCATCGCCATATCTCTCATTTGTATGGCTTGTATCCATCCAATCAGATTTCTCCGTCGGATTCTGCGCTGTTCGAAGGTGCCCGCAACACCTTGATACAGCGAGGCGATGAAGCTACAGGGTGGAGTTTGGCTTGGAAAGTGAACTTCTGGGCACGTATGCATGATGGCAACCATGCTTGGAAAGTCATCAAGAACCTATTCAATGGACATCTGTATCCTAACTTCTTCGATGCCCATCCACCTTTCCAAATCGATGGTAACTTTGGACTTGCCGCTGGTATCGCAGAGATGCTTGTTCAGAGTCAGAATGGTAAGGTAGAATTGCTTCCCGCTCTTCCTGACGACTGGACAGATGGTGAAGTCAAGGGCTTCAGAACACGCGGAGGTAAGGTCGTTGATATGAAATGGAAGGCTGGAAAGATTATCTATTCCAAGATCCATTGATATCAATGTTCTTCAGGTTGGATAATACCCTCGTTTTACGCAGTTAACTTCGTAAGGCTACGCAGTTAACTGCGTAGGCCGATGTAGTTAACTGCGTGAGCTGATGTAGTTAACTGCGTAAATCGATGCCGTTAATAGCGTAAAGAACATAGATTCTATATACCCTGAAAATCATCGAAATCATGTTTATATAATAAATAAGACACTATGAAGAAACAGAAAAAAGTAAAGCAGGTTGCTTTCTCTATGGGAGTAAGTTTGTGTACGGTAGTGTTGACGATGTTCTCATCGCCGATAAAGGCACAGACCTATCCTTATCAGAATCCCAATCTCCCGGTAGAGCAACGTGCGAAAGACTTGTTAAGTCGCTTGACTCTCGAAGAGAAAGCCTCTCTGATGCTCGACGAGTCACCAGCAATTCCACGTTTAGGTATCAAGAAGTTCTTTTGGTGGAGTGAGGCTCTACATGGCGCAGCCAATATGGGCAATGTTACGGTATTTCCGGAACCTGTGGCTATGGCCTCTTCTTTCAACGACCAGTTACTATATCGCGTATTTAATGCCGCAAGTGATGAGATGCGTGCGCAATACAATCAGCGAATGCTTGCTGGTGGCGAAGACCAGAAATTCCATAGCCTCTCGGTATGGACTCCTAATGTGAACATCTTCCGAGACCCAAGATGGGGAAGAGGACAGGAAACTTATGGAGAAGACCCATATCTCACTTCTGTGATGGGCGTAGCAGTTGTTAGAGGTCTGCAAGGGCCGGAATCTTCAAAGTATCGTAAACTTTGGGCTTGTGCCAAGCATTATGCCGTGCATAGTGGACCGGAATATACTCGCCATACGGCAAATATCAATGATGTAGAACCACGAGACTTGTGGGAAACTTATCTACCAGCTTTCAAGACCTTGGTACAAGATGCCAAGGTGAGAGAGGTGATGTGTGCTTATCAGCGACTTGATGACGAACCATGTTGTGGTAATAATCGACTGTTGCAGCAAATCCTGCGTGACGAATGGGGATTCAAATACCTTGTCGTCAGCGATTGTGGGGCTGTTTCCGATATTTGGCAGACCCATAAAACCTCTAGTGATGCTGTCCATGCTTCTGCTGTAGCGACTTTGGCCGGTACCGACGTGGAATGTGGATATAATTATGCTTATAAGAGTATTCCGGAGGCTGTGCGCCGCGGATTGATTTCCGAAGAAGAAGTCGATAAGCATGTACTGCGCCTGTTGGAAGGTCGCTTTGAATTGGGTGAGATGGATGATCCTAAACTTGTGGAATGGTCTAAGATAAAGCCTTCTGTCATGGATTGTAAGGAACATCGCCGGATTGCTCTTGAAATGGCTCGTCAAAGTTTGGTCCTTCTTCAAAACAACAATCAGATTCTTCCTTTGGATCGTAAAGAGAAAATCGCCGTTATCGGCCCTAATGCCGACAATACACCGATGATGTGGGGTAACTATAACGGAACACCTAATCATACGGTAACCATCCTTGATGGTATCAAGGCCAAGAACAAGAATGTAGTGTATATGAAGGGATGTGATCTCACAGACGACAAAATCGTGACCACTCTTCTTCCTGAATGTCAGATTGATGGCCATAAAGGTTTGCGAGGCACCTTCTGGAATAATATGGAGTGGGGCGGTAAACCCGTCACAACTCAGTATTATACCGATGAACTCGCCGTAACGACAGCAGGTATGCACGTATTTGCGCCCGGAGTAAAAGTAGAAAACTTTTCGGCAAAGTATGAGACGGTATACAAGGCGAAGAAGTCACAGCAAGTAGTATTGAAAGTAGAGAGTTGTGGTGACTTTGAGGTTTTGGTGAATGGAAAGACCGTACAGAAGTTTCACACATGGCGCACCCAGCCCACTCGTACCCCTCTTGATGTAGAAGCCGGTAAAAACTATAAGATCGAAATACGTTATCATTTCGTTCCTACTTGGGGAGCTAATATGAAGATCAACCTAGGCGTAGAGAATCCAATCAATTATCAGAAGCAGATAGCCCAACTCAAGGGTATCGACAAAGTCATCTTCGTTGGTGGTATTTCTCCGGCACTTGAAGGTGAAGAGATGCCGGTAAAGATCGATGGCTTCAAAGGCGGAGACCGTACCAATATCGAGTTGCCGAAGGTACAGCGTGATTATCTGAAGGCTTTGAAAGATGCCGGCAAGAAAGTCATCTATGTCAATTGTTCGGGTTCGGCAATCGCCTTGACTCCGGAAACGAAGAATGTAGAAGCTATTCTCCAAGCCTGGTATCCCGGTCAGGAGGGTGGAACTGCCGTAGCCGAAGTATTGTACGGTGATTATAATCCTGGCGGTAAACTTCCTGTTACGTTCTATAAGAGCACCAGTCAGTTGCCAGATTTTGAAGATTATTCGATGAAGGGCAGAACCTATCGGTATTTTGAAGATGCCCTCTTCCCATTTGGTTATGGATTGAGTTACACCTTATTTAATATAGGGGACGGTAAGATCTCCAAGACAAATATCCTTCCGGAGGAAACCGTTCAGTTGTCGATACCGGTTGCCAACGTAGGAAAGAAAGACGGTAGTGAAACCGTTCAAGTTTATGTCAAGAAAGATGGTGACACGGATGGTCCTATCAAAACCCTGCGCGCTTTTAAGAAAGTAAATCTCAAGGCCGGAGAATCGAAGAATATAGAAATCGAACTCGGTAAGAACGCTTTCGAGTTTTTCGACAACACCACGAATACCGTTCGTACCACTCCGGGACTATATCATGTATGGTATGGAACAAGTAGTTTTAAACAAGATTTAAAAGAAATTGATATAACGATTGAAAAATAATCTTAAATCGCAACACGAATAAGATTAATAGTTAAAAATCTCATTTCACGTTACATTTTGTATCGGAAATGAGATTTTTCTTGTTTTTGTAACATGGTATAAAGTTTATGTAACATTCAAATACCCTTTATATAAAAGGTTTGCGTAATTTTGTTGCGTTAATTTTATCAATCAACCTAATAATTACAATGAAACATTTAAGCAGACTTTTGCAAGTCATTTCGCTGGTGGCGTTGATGCTTGTGCTTTCTTCAATGACAGCATTGGCTCAGAACACCATCAAGGGAAATGTTACGGATGAAAGTGGTGAACCTCTGATTGGTGCCACTGTCGTCATGAAGGGCAATCATTCTGTAGGCGCAGTTACCGACTTTGATGGTAACTTCGTATTGCAGGTGCCTTCTAAGCAAGTTACTTTGACCATTTCATACATTGGAATGGTTACGAAAGATGTAACAGCGAACAGTTCGCGACCTTTGCGTATTACTTTGAAAAGTGATGCACACACAACAGACGAAGTTGTCGTCGTAGGTTATGGTCAGCAGAAGAAAGCTTCAGTCGTTGGTTCTATCACACAGACCGATGCTAAAGCTCTTCAACGTACCGGTGGTTTGTCATCACTGGGTGCAGCATTGACCGGTAATCTTCCTGGTGTTATCACCATGCAGAGTTCTGGTATGCCAGGTGATGAAGATCCACAAATCGTCATCCGTGGTGTCAGTACTTGGGGTGATACTCAGCCACTGATCCTCGTTGATGGTATCGAGCGTCCTATGGGCTCTATCGATATCGCTTCAGTTCAGAACATTTCTGTATTGAAAGATGCTTCTGCAACAGCCGTTTATGGTGTACGTGGTGCAAATGGTGTTATCTTGATTACTACCAAGCGTGGTGAAGAGGGTAAGGCCAAGATCGAAATCGGTATGCAGATGGCTGCCAAGGTAGTGTCTAAGTTGCCTAATAAGTTTGATAGTTACAATGCGCTCCGCGTTCGTAACCAGGCAGCTGAATATGAGTTGGGCGTAGAACCAGGATCTTGGAGCAAGGTGCTTCCTGAGAATATCCTCGAAAAGTATCGTAACCCTGCTAACCTTGAGGAGGCTGAACGTTATCCTAATGTAGACTGGGCTAGCGAGTTGTTCAACAAGACAGCTTTCTCTTACAACCCTAACATCAATGTAAGTGGTGGTACTAAGTTCGTACACTACTTCGCTTCTTTGGATTTCTTACACGAGGGTGACCTTTATAAGAGGTGGGACAATAACCGTGGTTATAAGGCCGGTTATGGTTTTAACCGTGTAAACATCCGTTCTAACCTCGACTTCCAGTTGACTAAGTCTACCAAGTTGAAGGTTAACCTCTTTGGTTCTCATGGTGTTTCTCAGGGCCCTTATGGCGTAGGTCATGGCTCATGGGCAGAGACTCAGCTCTGGGAGGCTGCTTATTCAGCACCTACAGATGCTTTCATTCCTCGTTATAGTGATGGTACTTGGGGTTATTATCCTGATGATACCCAGGGTGCTCACAACTCTGTACAGGATTTGGCTATCGCCGGTATCAACAATACTACAAATACTCGTATCAATACCGACTTTACCATTGAACAGGATTTGAGCTTCCTCTTGAAGGGTTTGAGAGCTAGTGCTACTGTTTCTTGGGATAATACCTTTACCGAGACTAACCGTGGTATCAACGATATGAACCATGGTACACAGACTAAGTGGATCAACCCAGAGACCGGTGAGGTTACCTATTCTCAGAAGGGTGATAACAAGACTGGTTTCGACTTTAATGAGGGTATCCGTTGGACAACAGATGCTGGTTCTGTAGGCGTAGGCGCTCGTAACCTCTTCTATCAGGGTCAGTTGTTCTGGGGTCAGAAGTTCGGTTTGCACGATGTTACCGCAATGGGTGTGTTCAACCGTACTGAGAATGCTTATGGAAGTGATTTCCCTACATATCGTGAGGACTGGGCTTTCCGTGCTACATATAATTATGCAGGTCGTTACTTCGCAGAGTACAATGGTGCTTACAATGGTTCTGAGAAGTTCGGTCCTAAGAACCGTTTCCACTTCTTCAACTCAGGCGCTATCGGTTGGCTTGTTAGCGAAGAGAAATTCTTCAAGCCAGTTAAGAAAGTTGTCGACATGTTGAAGCTTCGTTACAGTTACGGTGAGGTAGGTAACGACTGGAGCCCTTCTCGTTGGCTTTATGCTTCAGAGTGGGGATATAATGCAAGAGGTGCAAACCAGTCTGGTAGCATTATCCAGGGTCTGAATCAGGATACCAGTCCTTATACTTGGTATTACGAAAAGAAGATCGGTAATGAGAATGTACATTGGGAAACTGCTGTAAAGCAGAACTTTGGTGTAGACTATAGCTTCTTGGGTGGTCTCTTCGCTGGTAGCTTGGAGTTCTTCCACGAGCAGCGTAACGACATCTTGGTTCCTGGTGGCGACCGTGCCGTACCTACTTATTTCGGTATGTCTCCTGCAACATCTAACCTTGGTAAGTCAAGAACTAACGGTTATGAGTTGGAACTTCGTGTCAACAAGGTGATCAATGATGTTCGTCTGTGGGGTAACTTCAATATGACCCATGCAAGATGTAAGATTATCGTGAAAGATGACCCTGCATTGAAGCCAGCTTACCAGAAGCAGGCCGGATATGCTATCGGTCAGGACCATGCTAACCTGACAACAGGTTTCGCTAATACTTGGGACCAGATCTATGGTATGACAGAGTTTGATACTAATGATAATCAGAAATTGCCAGGTTCTTACACTGTAGTTGACTACAATGCAGATGGTAAGATTGATTCAGATGACTCAGCTCCTTATGGTTATACAGGTATTCCTGAGAATACATATAGTGCATCTGTCGGTGCAGAATATAAGGGCTGGAGCTTCTATGTACAGTTCTATGGCGTAACTAACGTAGACCGTTACGTAGCATTCAACTCACTTGGTAAGAAACTTGATACCGTATTCGATGAGGGTACATTGTGGACAAAGGATACTCAGAATGCCGATGCTCCAATGCCTCGTATCAATTCTACTCCAAGCTATGCCGAGGGTACTCGTTTCCACTATGATGGTTCATTCATTCGTTTGAAGAATGCAGAAATTGCATATACCTTTACTCAGCCTTGGGTTAAGAGCATGGGTATCAACAGCATTCGTTTGTACTTGAATGGTAACAACCTCTGGGTATGGTCTAGAATGCCTGACGACCGTGAGTCTAACTTCGCAGGTACCGGTCTTGGCTCTCAGGGTGCTTATCCTACCGTTAAGCGTTTCAACCTGGGTCTTAAAATCAATTTCTAATATTCATGACAATGAAATTTCTTAATAAATATATATTATTAGGTGCATTGACCCTCTCTATGGGTCTTACCTCATGTACCGACTATCTGGATAAATCTCCGGAATCAGACATCTCTAGTACGGATGCCTTCAAGGATTTCAAGAACTTCCAGGGTTTTACAGAGGAGTTGTACTATTGTATTCCTGACTTCACCAATGGTTATTGGACTAACTCTTGGAACTGGGGTGAGGATGAAATCATCAATACCGGTGGTGCCAATTTCCATTTCGGATATAAAGTAGACCAGGGTGACTTCTGGGGTTGGCAGAGTGAGCATGACGGCTGGCAGGCTGGTTGGCTTGATCGTGGTTCTGTGTCTAGCTTCAATCCTGGTTCAGACCGTTTCGGTCATAGCTTGTATCCTGGTTGTATGTATGGTATTCGTAAGGCTAACTTGGGTCTTTCCAATATCGATAACTTCAAGGGCACTAAGGAGGAGAAAGATCTGCTCATGGGTCAGCTCTACTTCTTCCGTGCTTGGTTCCACTTCCAGTTGATCCAGTACTTAGGTGGTCTACCTTATATAGATAGAGTGCTCCCTGCAGACGAAGTGTTGAGTTTGCCTCGCGAATCTTATAAGGAGTGTGCAGACAAGTGTGCTGCCGACTTCCGTAAGGCTGCCGACTTGCTCCCTATCGACTGGGATGATACAAAGGCTATGGGTGGCTTGAAAGGTAAGAACCAGTTGCGTGTCACTAAGATCGCTGCATTGGGTTATCTTGGTAAGAACTATCTCTGGGCCGCTAGTCCATTAATGTCTAAAGGCGTTAAGGGTGATACCTACGATTATGATAAGGATTATGCTATGAAGGCTGCTCAAGCTTTCGGTGAACTCTTCGAGACATTGAAGACTTCTACTTCTAAGAACCCTATCGGTTTGTTGCCATTCGATCAGTATTCTAACAACTTCGTTACTGTAAGTGAAGGTGGTAAGATGCCTGGTCAGACTAAGGACGGTTCTGTTACAGAGGCTATCTTCCGTGGTCCTACCTACGGTTCAGGATGGGGTGCTTCTCGTTGGGGACAGGCTTTGGCTTATGGTGGTAGTGATATCAATGATGGTGGTGTCATCTTCTTGCCAACAGCTAACTATGTTAACTATTATGGTATGGCTAACGGTCTTCCTCTGAGTGACCCTAACTCTGGTTTCGATAAGACTCATCCTTGGAAGGGTCGTGACCCACGTTTCTATCACGATATCAAGTTTGATGGTTGCCGTATGGTTAAGAAGGAAACTACAGGTAAGGATGATAACACCAAGTGGCGTTATGCCGACCTCCAGACAGGTGGCGCATTCAGAAGTGAAACTCGCGGTAGTCGTACTGGTTATTTCGATTATAAGTTTATTACTACAGGATGTAACAAGTGGGATGATGAATACGGATGGTCTCCACAGATTCATATCCATATTCCATGGATGCGTTTGGCTGATGTCTACCTGATGTATGCAGAGTCTATCGTTGCCGCTACCGGTAACCCTAGTGCTAACGCTACGACCGAAATGACCGGTCTTCAGGCTATCAATAAGGTACGTGATCGTGCAGGTGTAGATCCTGTAAAGGGTGTCTATTCAACGGATGCTCATAAGTTCATGGACGAAGTTCGTCGTGAGCGTGCCGTAGAGTTGGCATTCGAGGGCCATCGTTTCAACGACCTTCGTCGCTGGTTGCTTCTCGACAAGTATCCTTATAATATCAAGACATCACAGGAATTCCAGCGTGTAGAAGGCTTCTCTATCGTAACTGACAAGGATGGTAACAAGAGCATTGTTGGTGCCGGTGATGAGAAGAACGAGAAGGTTTCCGGTTTCAAGGAAGTTCAGATCTTGAAGCGTAACTTCACAGACAAGCATTATTGGTTGCCTTTGAAGAAGTCTGATACCCAGCTTTACGACGGATTCCCTCAGAATCCAGGATGGTAAATCAAATTAATAAATTTACATTTCGAATATAAGAGTTATGAAACAAATATATAATATCGCACTTGGTATGGCCTTGCTCCCTATGGCTGCAATGGCTCAAGACGATGCGGACTACACCGATTCAATTGCCAACAGCAAGGTGAATGTAGCTTTCCGTACCGTTGACAAAAGCGATTTGATGGGTGGTGTCTCTTCTATCAACATGGTAGAGCTCACTCACAAGAACTATACTACTTATAGTCTCGACAATATGCAGGCTTATGTAGGTGGTTTTATGAATAATCAATTGTGGAACATGGGCGATGCTCTCGTCATCGTTGATGGTGTTCCTCGTGATGCAAATAATGTTTTGCCTACGGAAATCGAACAGATCACCTTCCTGAAGTCTGCTAATGCAGTAGTACTTTATGGTAGCCGTGCTGCTAAAGGTGCTATCCTGATTACCACAAAGCGTGGTCGTAACGAAGGCTTGAAGATCAGTGCCCGTGGTAATGCCAGTCTTTTCGTTCCAAAGTCTTATCCTAAGTATTTGGCTTCTGCTGATTACATGAAGCTATACAATGAGGCTTTGCAGAATGATGGTAAAGCTGCCGTCTTCAGTGAGGATGATATCTATTCTTACAGTTTGCAGGATAATCCATATCGTTACCCAAGTTTGAACTTCTTCTCAAGTGATTATCTGAAGAAGACTTATCAGCGTTATGAAGGTGATGCCGAGTTCTCTGGTGGTGGTAAGTTTGCTCACTTCTATGCTAACATCGGTTTGTATCATCTCAATGACCTGCTGAACTTTGGTGAAAGTAAGAAGAATGGTACTACTCGTTTGAACGTTCGTGGTAACATCGACCTTCGCCTGAATGATTGGATTACCGGTTATGTGAACGCAAATGCTACATTCTATGATATACATAGCGACCGCTCTGACTATTGGGATCAGTCTGCAAAGATTCGTCCTACTTATCAGGACCATCCTCTTGTACCGCTGATTCCTATCGCTGGTATCGATCCTAACAACCAGACCCTCATGGATATTGTTGCCAACTCAAACTACGTGCTTGATGGTAAATATCTTCTTGGTGGTACACAGGATTTACAGACTAACCCATTCGCAGCTATGTATGTAGCTGGTTGGAATAAGTATACCAGTCGTCAGATGCAGTTTGATATGGGTGTGAACTTCGACTTGAACAGTGTCCTGAAAGGACTTACTTTCAAGACTAAGTTTGCTGTAGACTATGCTACTACCTATAATACTACATTGTCTAATGACTATGCAACATACGAGGCTACTTGGGATCCTAATACATATAATGGTATCTCAAATTTGACCAAGTATCAGACAGATAAGCGTACCGGTGTTCCTGGTACCAACGGTACTACTTATAAGCAGACCGTACTTTTCCAGGCACAGTTCGACTACGACCGTTCTTTCGGTCAGCACAATGTAAATGCTACATTGTTGGCTAATGGTTATCAGCGCAGTCTCTCAGGTGAGTATCACCGTATCAGCAACGCAAACCTTGGCTTGCAGGTGGCTTACAACTATGCTCATACATATTATGCTGATCTCTCTATGGCTGGTGTTCACTCTGCTAAGTTGGCTGAGGGTCATCGTGAGGCTGTATCTCCGGTTCTTACTTTGGGTTGGCGTCTTTCTAACGAGAAGTTCCTTGAGAATGCAAAGAGTTGGTTGACCGACTTGAAGCTTACCGCTTCTTATGGTGTAATCAACCAGGATCTTGATATTGAGAAGTATTATATGTACGACAACCTGTTCACTTCTAGTGGTACATGGTGGGGTTGGAGTGAGAGTGCAAACTCTATGCAGACTTCAGACTCTAAGCGTGGTGCAAATGAGAACCTCGGTTTCGTAAAGCGTAACGAGTTCCGTGTAGGTTTGGACGCAAACCTTTGGAATGGTCTCATCACATTGGATGCAAACTTCTTTGATGTGAAGACTAATGGCTTGTTGACAACACCAGAGTCATTGATGCCAAGTTATTACCAAACAGGTTGGCCTCAGTCTTCATTCCTTGCTTATATGAACTATAACAATCAGAGTCGTACTGGTTTCGACTTCTCTTTGAATGCTCACAAGCAGTTTGGTGAGGTTGATTTGCAGGCAGGTCTTAATGGTATGGTTTATACATGTAAGAACACTCGCTACAGCGAGAACGTTGCTTACGACTGGTTGAAGAGTGAAGGTGCTCGTATTGATGCTCTTCGCGGTTATCGTTGCCTAGGCTTCTTGACAGAGGACGACATCAAGAATGGTGTTGCTGTAGTAAACAACACAGCTCGTGCCGGTGACTTGAAGTATCAGGATATGAATGAAGATGGTATCATCGATGGTAAGGACCAGGTCGTTCTTGGCCACTGGACACCAGACTTCACACTTGGTTTCAACTTCACTGCTAAGTATAAGAACTTCACTCTCTTCTTGAATGCAACAGGTAACTTCGGTGCTTCTGCTATCAAGAACAACTCTTATGAGTGGGTTTATGGTACCGGTGACAATGGTAAGTATTCTGAAGTTGTCTTGGGTCGCTGGACTCCGGAGACAGCAGAGACTGCTACTTATCCTCGTCTGACTGCATCTAACGATGGCTCTTTGAACTTCGTAACATCAGACTTCTGGACATATAAGACAGACGCTGTACGTTTGAACAAGGTTCAGTTGACTTATGATTTCCCAGCAACAATGTTTGCAGGTAAGTTTGTCAAGGGTCTTCAGGTATATGCTTATGGTGCAGACTTGTTGACAATCGCTAAAGAGCGTAAATACATGGAACTGAGTGTAGGTAGTGCTCCAAATTGCCGTAGCTACAGTCTTGGTGTAAAGGTTAACTTCTAAAATCTTAGAGAAATGAAAAAAGTAAATATTATAGCCTTGGCAATCCTCGCTGTTGCAGGTCTTACCTTCACTTCTTGTGATGACCTGTTTGAGCCTGCTCAGGAGAATAACCTTGGTCTTGATCATATGTATAATGATGCCGGTTATGCTGAAGGCGTGCTCGGTAATGCATATACCCGAATCCCATGTGGTAGCTTCCCTTTCAGTGAGGTGGCTACTGATGATGCGGTAAGCAATGACCCATCAAACAGCTGGCGTAAGGCTGCCAGTGGTACATGGACAGCAGACGCTAACCCAACAGAGCGTTGGCGCGACTGCCGTGCTGCTATTATGTATATCAATCTGTTCCTTGACCGTGCCGATAAGGTACATTGGGCAGATGACCAGATGGCAGCAAAGATGTTTAACGACCGTGAGAAAGGTGAAGCATACGGTTTACGTGCTATGTTCATGTATTATCTGCTTCAGGCTCATGGTGGTGTAGATGCTAACGGTCAGTTGATGGGTGTGCCTATCATTACAGAGTCAGAGGATGTAAATTCAGAACACAATCTCCCTCGTAATACATTCGCAGAGTGCATGAAGGCTATCTATGATGATTGCGACAAGGCATTGGAGTTACTCCCTATGGAATATAAGGATCTCGCTGATAATTCTCCTGAGATTCCTGCAAAATACAAAGGTGCCAACAGTGGTCAGTATAACCGTGTGTTCGGTAGAATCTTTAAGGGCCGTGTTGATGGTACTATCGTAAAGGCTATCCGTTCACGTGCAGCTTTATTGGCAGCCAGTCCTGCTTTCCAGGCTTCTGGTTACAAGTGGGCTGATGCCGCTGATTATGCCGCTCAGATACTTGACCCTATCGGTGGTGTCGCAGGTATGGATCCTACCGGTTGGACATGGTATGCTAATACCAAGGATATCGATGGTTTCAAGAATGGTGAGTGCCCTAAGGAAATCCTTTGGCGTGGTGAGAAGGGTGAGAATAATGATTGGGAGAAAGACAACTTCCCTCCATCTCTCTATGGTAAGGGTCGTATCAACCCTACCCAAAACTTCGTTGACGCATTCCCTATGAAGAATGGTTATCCTATTGATGTAAAGGGTAGTGGATATGAGGCTGCTGATCCTTATGCAGATCGTGACCCTCGTCTGGCTGCTTTCGTTGTATTGAATGGTAGTAAGGTTGGTGTAAACGATGTTGTCATCAATACCAATGCCGATGCTAAAGATGAGGATGGTAAAACCCCAAATAAGGATGGTATCGACCACGTAGCCAACAGTAGTACCCGTACCGGTTACTATCTGCGTAAGTTGCTCCGTCAGGATATCAACCTTGATCCTAATTCAACAACTAAGCAGTATCATTACACACCACGTATCCGCTATACAGAGATCTTCCTGAACTATGCAGAGGCTGCCAACGAGGCTTGGGGCCCTACAGGTAAGGGTGGTCATAACTATAGTGCTTACGATGTTATCAAGGCCATCCATGAGCGTGCTGGTGTAGGTAATGAATATCTTGAATCTATCAAGAACGACCAGGCTAAGATGCGTGAACTTATTCGTAACGAGCGTCGTATAGAACTTTCTTTCGAAGGTTTCCGCTTCTGGGATCTTCGCCGTTGGAATGCAAACCTTACAGAGACTGCTAAGGGTATGAGCATCAACAATGCAACAAAGACCTATACACCGATAGAGGTAGAGAAGCGTGACTATAAGGATTATATGATTTATGGTCCTATCCCTTACTCTGAGGTTCTTAAGTTCAACGCTCTTGTTCAGAACCGTGGATGGGAAATAAAGTAATCGAATCAAAAAATTAAGAATAAAATGAAAATCAAAAACGTATTACTGTCAATGCTCGCTGTATCAGCAGCAATGTTGACCACCTCTTGCGAAAATGGTGATAGAGAGTTTGACGACTTCGATCGTCAGGCAGTATACTTCGCATATCAGTCTCCGGTGCGTACAATCACACTGGGTGACGATGTATATCCTACAGACCTTGACAATGCACATGAATTTGAGGTTTATGCTACACTTGGTGGCGTATGGAAAAACATACAAGACCGTAAGGTAGAGATTGCTGTCGACAATTCTTTGTGTGATGGTAAGACTTTCGAAGATGGTAAGCCTATTGTAGCTCTTCCTCAGAACTATTATGAGTTGGAGTCTAACCAAGCTGTTATCGAGGCTGGTGAGATCATGGGAGCTGTAAAGGTTCATCTTACTGATGCCTTCTTTAATGATCCTAAGGCCAAGGAGGTTCACTATGTACTTCCTCTTAAGATTGTAAAGGCTGATGCTGATACCGTCTTGGAGTCAAAGAACTATACACTCTATGCTGTAAAGTATAAGAATAAGTACACAGGTTGCTGGTTGAGTCATGGTACCGATGAGATCGATAACAATGGTAAGACTTCTACAAATACTCGCGAACCTGCGGATTTCAGAAAGTACGACCTTCGTTATCTTGCTACAACAGCTCTGAATCAGTGTACATACGCACTTACCGCTACCGTTAATGGTAAGGAGATGACTCGTAACATCGTTCTTACCTTTGATGATAAGGATAATTGCACATTAAGTTCTGCTGATGCTGATTTTGAAGTTTCAGGTACTGGTAAGTGGACTCGTATGGGTGCACCAAAGGCTTGGGGCGATAAAGACCGTGATCTGCTCGAACTCGAATACACAGCAAAGTTCAAGAATGGTGCTGCATATTATAAAGTTTCTACCAAGGAATCTTTGATTATGCGTGACCGTCAGAGTAAGTTTGAAACATTTAACTTCAAATAATC
>Ga0256407_10001368_pt1 | contig 52026 bp, 49 predicted proteins | sample RumenRJG_04DNA_FD_193489 | JGI IMG/M metagenome (GOLD analysis project Ga0256407, IMG submission 193489) | Bovine rumen microbial communities from Lethbridge, Alberta, Canada - RJG_04 | ecosystem: Host-associated > Mammals > Digestive system > Stomach > Rumen | place: Canada: Alberta... | reverse complement strand
CCAACAGCAAACTGTCGTTCTCGACGGGCTACACGACTTCCATCGGCGACATGATGACGCTGCTGACGGAGCCGATGCAGGTGGACTACCGCTCGGTGCGCACCTCGTCGGGCATCATCGGCGAGTCGAACACGTGGCACACGTCGGGAGACTGGAAGTGGCAGCTTCCCATGCAGTACTTCACGCTGAGCCTCGCGGCCAGCCACAGCGAAGGCAAGCAGAACACGCTCACGTCGCAGTCGGTCAGCGGCATCGATGTGAGCAGCACGGCCCTGCTCCGCGACTCCCGTAGCCGCTCCACCAGCTTCTCCGTAGCCGCCACGAAGAACATCCCCACGCTCTTTGCCAAACTCGGTGCCGACGGCAACTACAGCTTCGGCAGTGGCGAACAGGCAATTTCCTCCTCTCTCGGGGGAGGTCAGGAGGGGGCCACCATCATCGATACCCGCACGAACAGCTACGCCCTACATGGCAACGCTACCATCACCCCCGTCCCCTGACTCGAACTGCGGTACGACATCAATTACGGGTGGTCGCGCTCGCGTTACTCCGAAGAGAGCAACACAACCACCTCCCTCACCCACAGCGGTGCCGTCCACATCTTCCCCATCGCCGCCCTCGACCTCTCTTTGGATTACGACCATGTGCGCCGCCAACTCACCGCCGACCAATACAAGCGCATGTCCCTCTTCAACGCCTCCGCCCAGTACAAGTGGAAGCAGTGCGTCCTCCGCCTCGAACTCGACAACCTCCTGAACCAGCGCCACTACGCCTACACCATCTTCAACGGCATCAACACCTACACCTACGACTACACCCTCTGCGGCCGCACCGTCATGTTGAGAGCGACGTTTAAACTGTAATACGTCGGTAAAAAGATGTAGGATAACGAAAGAGTTCAGCCCCATTCGCAGCAATGACGAGTGGGGCTGATTCGTGCGGACTATGCCGTCTGTAGGTTCTTGAACGATGCGTTGAGCTTATTGCCAAGCATCGTCAGGTCGTTGTCAAGTTTCTGACTTGTGATGCGGGCGTAAATCTGGGTGGTTACAATGTTGGTGTGTCCCAATACACGGCTCACACTCTCAATGGGCATACCCTTTGAAAGTGCCAAGGTTGCGAACGAGTGCCGGCCACAATGGTAGGAGATGGCTTTCTCTATGCCACAGGCTGTCATCACCGTTTTCAGCTTCTTGCACATCGACCAGTAGTTCATCTTGCCGAACACCAGCTTGTCTTCTCGTAGGTGCTTGTAGCGGTCGATAATCTGCAAGGGTACATCCATCAATTTCACCTGAAATGGGATGTTGGTCTTGTGTCGCTTGCTGATAATCCACTTGTCGCCGTTGATGTCCACGATGTTGTCCGTCGTCAGGTTCTTCACGTCGATGAACGAGAGGGCGGTGAAGCACACGAATACAAAAATGTCACGCACGAAGGCGAGATTGTCGTCCTCGAACTCATGGGTTGCGACGGCTTTCAGTTCTTCCTCGGTCAGGAACTCCCTTTCCTTGCAGTTAGGGCTGATATGGAACTGCGCGAACGGGTTACGAGGAATCTTACCATTGTAGTGCGCCCTCAGCACAACACCTTTCAGCCACATACATCGCTGCCAGATAGTACCGTTAGCCAGTCCTCGGTCTGTACTGAGGTAGGCGGCAAAGTCCTTGATAAACTCTGGCGTCAGTTCCAGCATCGACATATCCGTGCGACGGTAGTGCGACTGGATGAAGTCTGCCACATCCTTCCGCGAACGTTCCATAGCCCAGAGCGTACTTGCAGCCCTGTCCTTGCCCACACGTTTCTTCTGATTGGCGATGTCCTTGTCGAAAGCACTCAGCAGAGTTTCATATTCGCTGCCGAAACCCTGATAGGAGTTGCGCACCATCTCTGCCGTAACGAAAGCCTCACGATCCGATAGGTGCTGATAATGCTTGATAATCTGCGCCTTGATATTATCAAGTTCGCGGTTAATCTGCAATGCCTCCTTGCTGCGTCCTTTGGCACAGTTGCCCTTCACGTCCCACATATCAAGCGGAATCGTCTTCTTACAACTGAACTGGCTCTGTGTGCCGTTAATCGTTACCCTGCCCATCACAGGCACCACACCGTTCTTCTCCTTACTCTTGTTCACATAGAACAGAATGTTAAAAGTACTTCTCATGTTTCTTACTCCGTTTTTAATTTTGGCTGCAAAACTACTATTTCTTTTGGCATCCATCGCTATGCAAAATGTAGCAGTTTGCGGAATAAGAAACGGACGGTGAAAGGTGCTGCGTTCTGCCCTATTTTGCTTCATGGTTTTACTCCTCTCAAGGAGTGATATCGGGTAACGATTTGGAAACCTAACTCCCTCACCAATCCTCCCAATTTTGCGTCACCTCGTATTGTATGCTTCCTCATTCTTCCCCGTTTTGCCTTTATTTTAGGCCGAATTGCGTTAATCTTCCCAAATCGCTTCGCTTTTACAAGCTTTTTTCGTAACTTTGCAATATGGAAGCGACAGAACTATTCGGGATTTGCCGGAAGATGGCCGAAGAAGGTCCTTCGGCTGAAGGCAACCGGCGTCTGCATGAGTTGCTGGTGATGTGCTGCGCCGAGGGTTGTCGCCGTACGGGCGGCACGTTCGGCAACCTATTTGCACAGGTGGACTATCTGTGCAGGCAGCACGGCATGAAGGACGACGAACGGCGCGAGATGCACACCATGCGCCGACACTCTAACTACTATGATGCCGCCAACGACGGTGAGTGGGCTCACGATCTGAGGGCACTATCGCTGTTGATCTCGGTAGTCTTTGCCGAGTCTGTCCCTGGTGACCTGCGCCAGCTGTTGCCCTCGCAAGGACGGCCAAGGGAGAAAGGCTTGCTCATCAACCTGCGCTATGTACGTTGCATCGTGCAGAACTGGGACGCTCAGACCATTCAAGCATCGACCGCTGACGGCAGTCTTGTCATTGACTATGGCAATACCAGCGAGGGGCGCGACTTCGGTTACCTACGCCGCCTGCTGCGCGAGGGCATGCAGCTGAACCTGCTGGACTGTCATGAGGAGAAGGAAACGAAGACGGTGGTGCCAGGCATGGTCATTGTCGAGCCGGATTTCCTCATCGACATCTCGTCGATTGCAGCCTGTTTCACCAACTACGGCCACCATCCGCTGCTCTATACCGTGAACCGCCTGAAGCCAAAGCCCAACACGCAGGCAGTGCTTCTGGGAAACTTTGCAGGAACGGCGCTCGACACCATTATTCATAGTTTAGAATATTCTACGATAACAAGCTCTATACTCAAACGTTCGTTCCGCGAACAGGCATTGCGTTTCTGTGCTTGTGATGACTTCGACGCAGAAAAGTTCAAGCGCGATGCTGCCACTCAGGTGAAAAACATTGAGGAAGCCGTCAGCATGCTGTTCTCGTTGCCTAAAGAACCGACACGGGACATGACCACATACAACCGTGAGAAAGCCTTGCTCGAACCGTCGTTCGTCTGCGAACGATTAGGGCTGCAAGGCCGCGTGGACCTGATGACCAGCGACCTCAGGCTGCTGGTGGAGCAGAAGTCGGGTCGCAACCCAAAGATTGAGCATCAGAGTCACGACAGCCACGGCCAGCAGTTAGAGAGCCACTACGTGCAGCTACTGCTCTACTACGGTATTCTGCGCCACAACTTCGGGCGTACGGACAAGAGTTCAGACATACGCCTGCTCTATTCGCGCTATCCTGCCAGTGAGGGACTGATGTCAGTGGGCTATTATCAGCAGCTGCTGCGCGAGGCACTGCGGCTGCGCAACCAGATTGTGGCCACCGAGCTGCTCATTGCCCGTGAAGGCTTCGGACGCATTTTGCCCCACCTCTCTGTGGCTACCATATACAAAGATGTGGTGAAGGACCGCATCTTCCACGAATATGTGGAACCAGAGTTATCGGAGCTTTTGGCTCCGCTTGGCTGTCTGTCGCCCATAGAGCATGCCTACTTCGAGCGCATGATGACCTTCGTCTATCGTGAGCAGGCGTGCCAGAAGCTGGGCAGCGCCACGGCCCGTCTTCAGCATAGCGGAGGCGCGGCCAGCGACCTGTGGCTCATGCCGCTCAGTGAGAAGATGGAGTCGGGCAACATCTTCTTAGGACTGCGTATCGGTGAGCTGAAATGCTCGTCGCCCTACAGCGGATTCGACATCGTTACGCTGACGATGAGCGAAGAACCGAGTGGACAGGAGAATTTCCGGCGCGGGGACATGGTCTATCTATATGCTTATAGTGGGCAGCCTGACGTGCGCTCAAGCATCCTTTACAAAGGTACTTTGGAGGACTTCGGCGTGACAACCATCACTGTCAGGCTGACCAACGGACAACAGAACCCCGACCTTCTGCGAAAGAAGAACACCCAATGGGCTGTAGAGCACGCCTCGGCCGACAGCGGCTCTTCGGGCAACATACGTGGGCTTTATCAGTTGATGACAGCCCAACCAGACCGTCGCGCCCTGCTCCTGGGACAACGGCCACCACGTGCCGACGAGTCGTTAAGGCTCTCGCGCAGCTATCATCCCAACTACGACGATATCCTGTTGCGTGCCCTCCAGGCCCGCGACTACTTCCTGCTCGTAGGACCACCGGGCACGGGCAAGACCTCGATGGCCCTGCGCTTCCTGGTCGAAGAGGAACTGTCTGGCGGGCCGAAAGCGCAACTGCTACTGATGAGCTACACCAACCGCGCCGTCGACGAGATATGTGCGATGCTCACCGATACGGGCTTGCCCTACCTGCGCATTGGTGGAGAGGCTTCGTGCGACCCGCGCTTCCGCGACCATCTGCTCGAAGCAAAGCTGGCTGATGTGGGGAAGCTTGATGACATAAAGAAACTCATCGTCGGGACGCCCATCATTGTGGGCACCACTTCGACCTTGCAGTCGCGACAGGAAGTTTTTGCATTGAAGCATTTCGGCCTGTGTATCGTCGACGAGGCGTCGCAGATACTCGAGCCGTCGCTTGTGGGATTGCTCAGCAGTGAGCACATAGACCGCTTCATATTGATTGGCGACCACAAGCAGCTGCCTGCCGTGGTACAGCAGTCGGCCGACGATGCCAGCGTTGCGGAGCAATGTCTGCGCGACGTATGTATCGACGACTGCCGACAGTCGCTCTTCGAACGCCTACTGCGCTGGGAGCGACGCTGCGGACGCACACAGTTTATCGGCACCCTGCGCTTCCAAGGACGCATGCACCCTGATGTGGCAATGTTCCCTTCTGTGTCGTTCTATGCCCATGAACAGTTGCAGGCCGTGCCACTGCTTCACCAAAAGGCCACGACACTGGGCTACGACCTGCCTGCCGAGGATCAGCTCGACGAGCTGCTGCAGTCAAGGAGAGTGATGTTCTTTGATGTGGGTGATGAGACTCATGGGGCCAATAAGGCTAATGAGGCCAATACGGCTCATAAGCCCCATAACGATAAGAGCAATCCTGCCGAAGCGCGCCTTGTGGCCGACCTGCTGCGCCGCATTCACCGCTTCTACGGTGAACGGTTCAAGGCAGAGCAGACAGTGGGTGTCATCGTGCCCTACCGTAACCAGATAGCGGCGATACGCCAGGCTATTGCCACCCTGGACATTCCCGAGCTGTTGCAGGTGAGCATCGACACCGTGGAGCGCTATCAGGGTTCACAGCGCGACGTCATCATCTTCTCGTTCACCGTGACTCATGATTACCAGCTCGATTTCCTTGCTGCAAACACCTTCACCGATGCCGACGGCCAGGAAGTAGACAGGAAACTGAACGTCGCCCTGACGCGGGCACGCTGCCAGATGCTGATAGCGGGTTGCGCCTGCGTGCTCAGGCACAATTCCTTATTCTGTCAACTCATCAATCAGTATGCAGTCCCTGTTCATCTCGAAGACTGAGCAGGCTTTCAGACAAATTGAAATGACATCCTATCGTAAAAAGTTCGCATAATGCTAAAAAACAGATGATTATATTTGGTCATATCAAATAATATAGTTATATTTGCAACGAAAATGATTATTAACTAACACAAAACATTTTATGAAGAAACTACATTTATGGAGTATGCTGGTAGTCACTATGATGGCATCGGTATGTGTGGCTCTTTCGTCGTGCGGTGGCGACGATGACAGCGATGACAATAGTCCTGCTGCCAACTTAGACTTGACAGGTACCTGGATGTGTACCGGAAGTATTGACTCATGGGATGGAGGGTCTAAAACAGACTTAATGGTGGGCAAGATCCTGGTCGTAAAAGCTGACAACACCTACACTTCCACTTCTTCCAACATGGGAAATGGCGCCTATACCCTCTTAGGGAACAAGCTGACTGCAATATCTACGACAGGAAAAGTGATCACGGCAACCGTTTCCCTTAGTGGGAATAAGCTGGAAATGGAGGGAACGACAAACGACGGGGTGCGTTTTATCTACACCTTCAAAAGAGTAACGGATGATAATGGCAGTGGCACTGGTGAAGCGTCGATGATGAAGGAATGGATGGAGAAACCATTAGGCAATGTCAACGTAAGTCTGAAGACAGGATCGTATCAGGCCATCAAGAACGGGGTGGCAAAGATGTATACCATCTCGAAGGACACTGTTGACAGTAATGGAGAACCCTACTTTATGGTTTACCCCGAAGAAAATCCTTCGCTCAGAAGTGTGCGATATCTGGGGTTGTCGTTTTGTGGAGCACAGTTCGGTGATGGAGGCTCTTACAACTACCTGTTCTATTCTTTCGAGATTGATAAAACTGCTGCCCAAAATAATCCCGACAGCTATTTGCAGAAAATCATCCAGGATTTCAAAACCTCTTTAGGCGTGGAATTAAGTCCTCGTACCACTTCGTCGGGTAAAGTTGAATATCGTGGCACAGACGCCAACAGGAATAGTTTTTCTGTTGACATGTATGAATTTAGTAACTACCATTTCAGCATCTTTGCTGTTTTCTACAAATAAGAACAGAAGATAAGAACATACGACAACGGGCACGCTGATGCACTATTGTAGCTCAGCGTGCCCGTTGTTATGAGGTAGCCATTAAGTCTTGGCTGAAGGCAGCTTCTTCGGCTGCTGCGATAATATCTTCGCGCGAGGGCTCAGAGGGATTAGCCGTAATATCACTCAGGTCGAACTCATCGGGCTTATTAGCCTCATTAGCCTCATTGGGCCTATTGGACTCATTGGGCTCATTGGACTTATTAGGCTCATGGGGCTCATTGGGCTTATTGGACTCATGGGGCTTATTGACCTCATGGGGCTTATTGACCTCATGGTTGCCCTGAGGCTTTTCCTGCTCAATGATAAAGTTCTTGTCGGCCTCAAGGTCGGGGGCGACGGCTGTGGGCTCCTCTTCCATCTTCGTGCGTTCGCTCTTGGCTTGGAAGATGGCGTCGATGAACTGCGGTTCGCGGCGCAGGCGCTGTAGGGTCTCCTTAGAGCAGAGCTGCTGGGCCTCCTTCTTCGAGTAGCCTTGGCCTTTGCCACCCTCGACGCCTTCGATGACTACCTGATAGCCGAAGATGGGTGAGCCTTTCTCGTCCTTCGTCTGCTTCAGCATCTTGTATTCCATGCGTACGCGGTTTTTCTGCGTCCACTCCAAGAGCTTCGACTTGAAGTTCACCTCCTTGTAGGCCACCTTGTCGATGTTGACCATCTGGGCAAGTATGCGTTTCTCCATGAAGCGCATCACGGCATTATACCCCTGATCCAGATAGATGGCACCCACCAGTGCCTCGAAGGCATTGCCGGCCATATAGCTGTTGTGGGAACGCTGTTGGCCGTTGCTCTGAATCAGTTCGGAGAGTCCCATTTCGTCAGCAAGTTTGCCAAGCGTTTCGCGGCTGACGAGTTTCGATCGGGTGTTGGTCAGAAATCCTTCGCGCTTGTTGCGGAAGTGGTTGTAGACGATATGTCCAACCACAGCATCAAGCATAGCATCGCCCAGGAACTCTAACCGCTCGTTGTTCTGCGGTCGTCCCTTTTCGTTGCGCTGGCCAGTGCTTTTATGGGTCAGTGCTTGTTGGTAATGCTTGATGTTGTGAGGATAGAACCCAATAATCTGACGCAACGACCGTCGCAGCTCCTTGTCATCGCGGAACGGCAGGCGCAAGCGTTCTATAAAATCGGTTAGTGTCATAATCTTCAGTTTAGAGTTAAAAGTTTAGAGTTTAGAGTTTGCTACCGCACAATGAACAGCAGTTACAAACCCTAAACCCTAAACTCTAAACTATTTATTCACTATGCAAGGTACTTCTTGAACACCACACAGGCGTTGTGACCGCCAAAGCCGAACGTGTTCGAGAGGGCGGCGCGCACGGTGCGCTTCTGTGCCTTGTTGAAGGTGAAGTTCAGATTGTAATCGATTTCGGGATCCTCGTCGCCCTCCTCATGGTTGATGGTGGGCGGAACGATGTCGTTCTTCACGGCAAGCACCGTGGCCATAGCCTCAACGGCACCGGCGGCACCGAGCAGGTGACCCGTCATCGACTTCGTGCTGGAGATGTTCAGCTTAAAAGCTGCATCGCCAAATACCTCCTTGATGGCCTTGGCCTCGCTGATGTCGCCCACATGGGTAGAGGTTCCGTGCACGTTGATGTAGTCGATGTCCTCGGGCTGCAGACCAGCATCCTCCAGGGCGTTCTTCATCACAAGCTTGGCGCCGAGGCCCTCGGGATGCGAGGCAGTGATGTGGTGTGCATCGGCACTCATGCCGGCACCCACCATCTCGGCATAGATCTTGGCACCACGGGCCTTGGCGTGCTCCAGTTCCTCAAGGATGAGGCAGCCGGCACCCTCGGCCATGATAAATCCGTCGCGCGAGGCACTGAACGGACGGCTGGCCTTCTCGGGCTCGTCGTTGCGGGTGGAGAGGGCATGCATGGCGTTGAAGCCGCCCACGCCAGTAGCGCAGATAGCAGCCTCGGCACCACCGGCTACGATGGCGTTGGCCTTGCCCAAGCGGATGAGGTTGAAAGCATCGGCCAGTGCGTTTGATGACGATGCACAGGCAGAGGCTGTTATATAGTTGGGGCCATGGAATCCGTACATAATCGAAATCTGTCCGGCAGCGATATCGGCAATCATCTTCGGGATGAAGAAGGGGTTGAACTTGGGGCCGTCGGCCTCATGCACACCGTAATACTTCACTTCGTCCTCGAACGTCTTGATACCGCCGATGCCTACACCGTAGACCACACCGATGCGGTCCTTGTCGACAGTTTCCAAGTCCATCTGACTGTCCTCGACAGCCTGCTTGGCAGCAATCAGGGCCAGCTGGGTATAGCGGTCCATCTTGCGAGCTTCCTTGCGGTCCAGGTAGTCGTTCACGTTGAGGTTCTTCACCTCACAGGCGAACTTCGTCTTGAAAAGGGTGGTATCGAAACTGGTAATAGGAGCAGCACCGCTCACACCATTGACGAGATTATTCCACATCTCCTCGGGATTGTTACCCACTGGTGTCACAGCACCCAGTCCTGTTACTACTACTCGTTTTAATTCCATAATTTAAGGTTATAGTGAAAAGTGAAAAGTGAAAAATTTGCTACCGCTCACCAAAGTGAAACTATAAGGCGGTAGCAAATTTTTCACTTTTCACTATTGCTTTTTTTCTTTATTTTGAGTTCTCCTCGATATAGGCAATAGCGTCGGCAACCGTGCCAATCTTCTCGGCCTTGTCATCGGGAATAGAGATACCAAACTCCTTCTCAAACTCCATGATGAGCTCTACGGTGTCCAGAGAGTCAGCCCCCAGGTCGTTAGTAAAACTTGCTTCGGGCTTCACCTCAGCCTCATCAACTCCGAGTTTATCAACAATAATTGCCTTTACTTTGCTTTCAATTTCTGACATGATTTTTTCTTTTTAAATTGTTAATATTAAACTGTTCTTTTCTAAATCGGGTGCAAAGTAACACATTTTCTTTGAGTTACGCAAGTTTTTTTGCAAAAAACTGATGCTTGTGTGCACACACAGGGGGTATTTGTGCAATTTTTTAGTCCATTTTCTTGTATTTTGAACACTTTATATTGCAAAGTTAAGCACAAACAATGCGCTTTTTTCAAAAAATATGCGTAACTTTGCAACCGATATTCGAGACAAAACCAAATACAATCTGACCTATGAAAGAGAAACTGCGCCTCCTGTTGGCCCGTCCCGTGCTGCGTGACTATCGGCTGCTGCTTGGTCTATGGCTGTTGCTGGCCGTGATAGCTGCGCTGATGAAGATGCATAGCCACAATAACTTCCTTATCTTCCGTGGCACGTTCTGGCATGCATGGCAGGGAGTGTCGCTCTACGCCGAGTATCCTTTAGAGCATTGGGACACGAACCACTACGGTCCGCTTTTCGCCCTGCTCTTCGCTCCCTTTGCCGTAGTGCCTGAGTGGTTGGGACTGTTGATGTGGTGCGTAGCCCTTACCTTATTATTATATATAGCGGTGCGCCGCTCATTGTTTACTGACCGTCAGCAGGTGTTTGTGCTATGGTTCTGTGCCCACGAGCTGCTCACGGCACTCTATATGCAGCAGTTCAACATTGCTATTGCGGCCATTCTGCTGCTCAGCTTCTTCCTTATCGAGCAGGAGCGCGATGCCGAGGCGGCGTTCTTTATCGTTGTGGGTACGCTGGTGAAGCTCTACGGCGTGGTGGGCCTGGCTTTCTTCCTGTTCTCTCGTCACAAGCTGAAGTTGGTCCTGTCGTTAGTGGGATGGGGTGTCATACTTTTCGCTGTTCCGATGGTGCTTGGCGGTCCTGACTATATTGTGAGTCAGTATGCCGAGTGGTACCACAGTCTTGTAGGAAAGAACGACGCAAACCTCTTTGCCCCGCACCAGAACATCTCGCTCTTGGGTATGGTGCGCAAGATCTCAGGCTCGGCTGCTTATAGCGACCTGTGGCTCATTCTTCCTGGCATGCTGCTCTTCGCACTGCCCTATTTACGCCGTAATCAGTATCGCTTCATGGCTTTCCGCCAGACCATCCTTGCCTCGGTCATGATGTTTGTCGTGCTCTTCAGCACTGGAAGCGAGTCGAGTGGTTATATCATCGCCTTGGTGGGTGTAGTGGTCTGGTACACATGTGTGCCCTGGCATCGTACGGGATGGGATGTGGCATTGATGGTCTTCGCCTTCGTGCTGACGAGCCTTTCGCCCAGCGACCTCTTCCCTGCCTATTTGCGTAAGGAATGGGTACAGCCCTATGCGCTGAAGGCCCTGCCCGTGACGCTTGTATGGCTGAAGCTGTGCTACGAAATCTGTACAAAGGATTATGCCGATCCGACAACTGTTCGATAAGTCGTTCCTGACGTTCCTCATCGTAGGTGTGGTCAATACGCTCTTCGGCACGGCCATCATGCTCGTGCTCTACAACGTGTTCGGCTTCAGCTACTGGGTGTCGTCGTTCTGCGATTATTTCTTTGGAAGCATCCTAAGCTATTTCCTCAACAAGCACTTCACTTTCCATTATCAGGGTACCGACTGGCGCAGCATCGTGAAGTTCGCCTTGAACATCGTGGTCTGCTACCTGATTGCCTATAGCTTGGCCTTACCGTTGACACGTCAGGTCTTACAGCATTGGGAGCTATCGACACCCGTTGTCGAGAATGTTGCCATGCTCGTAGGTACAGGACTTTTTATGGTCATCAACTACATCGGGCAGAAGTTCTTTGCTTTCAAAAGGAAGGTGTAGTTTAAGCTCATCGAAGTCGTACTCATCGTTGATGATGCGTCGCGGACACTGATAGTCATCGGAAAGCACATCGCGCTTAGAATGATAATAGGGTGTCTGTAATCCTGCCAACCGGAAAAGTAACTGACAGGTGTTGTCGAGCATCAGTGGCCGGTCTGTAGATTTTTCCAGTTGTTCCGTGAGTTCAGGATGACGTTCGCAGAAACGGTCTGAACACCACACCATGAATGGCACACAGTATTGCCAGCGCAACACTTCGCGGGGCGAGTCGCCCAATGCCCAGTCGTCGCGGCCATAGCTGTCGCGATAGTCGTAGACCTCTTCGCCATGGTCGGAGAGAAGCACCATCACCGTGTTCTCGTTACTATAGAGTCCGGCTATCTGCTGCAACACATAGTCGTTGTAGAGCGTGGCATTATCGTAGTGGGCTATCTCCTCACGCATTTCCCTGGTCAGCCATGCTTCATGCCTGAAAGCAGTGCTGTCTGCGGTGAAGTGCTGGAAACGCCGTTCGCCGGGATAGCGGTGGCGATAGCCCACGTGCTGCCCCATCAGGTGAAACAGCAATAGTCGTCGTGACTGCCCGTCGGCTTGCTGGGAGTGGCGTAGGCGATAGTTCTCTACGAGCTGTCCGTCATACTCGAACGTCGAGTCGTTCACCTCGTCATAGCAAGCCGACATCATGCGGGGATGATAGAGGAAGGCGTTCAGCGAGAAGGCGAAGACGTCGCCCAGACTCATCGTCTTCTGGTTGTCTTCCATGCCTACCCAGTAGCCATTCTTTTTGAACACGGCCATAAATGGTGGTGTGTTATTCCAGGTCTCGCCATCACCCATCGAATTGCAGCACAGCAGGTTGCGCAGTACCTTTGTCGTCTGGTTATAAGGACTCACCGCATCAGTAAAGACAAAGAGACGGCCCTGTCGCTGTTCCTCGGACAGGAAGGGCGTAGTCTGTAGCGGATAGCCATAAAGAGGTGTGTGTTCGCGTATATACGACTCACCGATGACGAGTATCACGTTGATGGAGTCGTTGCCGCTGGCCTGTGGCGTGGCGGTCACCTGTTCAGCCTGTAGGCTGGCCTGCTCCATCTCGTTGCGTGCCAGGTGAATGTCGAAGCCGGCCACGACCAGTTTGGTCAGTGCGTCGTCGGGATGGCGCATGTGGCTGCGCCACTCGTCAATATCATTCGGTTCCTTACAGTTGAACAACTTCAGATAGCCCGCACTGCCTACAATGCCGCCCAAAAGCAGCACGACCGCTACCACTCGCAATACCCGCACTGCCCGTGGCCATCGTGCCACCCATCGGCAAACGATCTCACGCATTCGTTCGGCCAATATGTTCAGTGCGGCCAACACCACCGTACAGCCAACGACGTTCCAGAAGCCGGGCTTGTCGGCCAGCGACTCCAGAAATTCTGCACTCTCACGACCCGTGGTCTCAGCCATGAGCACCAGCACGCTGGGAGAGATATGCATGCCAAAGAGCCAGTCAAGACCCAGCTCCGTAACAAAAAGCACGTAGATAAGCAGGTAGGCTAATGCCTTCACTACCCTACTCTGCGACCACTCGACGAGAGCAGCTACCACGTAGGCATGCAGGAAGATGAGCATCCAGCGTGGAATAGGGTTCTTCGTCACCGACTCCCAGCCAATCAGCACTATATAGGCCAGCATCAGTGGCCACTGCTTAGAGATGGGGCGGCTCCATTTGATGGCAGACTTCAGCATGTATCAGAGAATCTCTTCAATATGATAAAGCGGGCGGCGCTTGACCTCGGTATATATCTTGCCGATGTAGACACCGGTGATACCTATGGATATAAGGATGAATCCACCGACAATCCAGATACTCAGGATGAGCGATGCCCAGCCGGGAACTGCAGTACCGGTGATAAGGGCATGCGACACGTAGATGCCGATACAGACGGCGATAAGCAGGAACACCAGCCCAAGTTGGAAAATGGCGTACATGGGCTTCACGCTGAACGAGGTGATGCCGTTGAGGGCCAGATTAAGCATCTTCTGCAAGGTGTACTTCGAATGTCCGGCGTAGCGCTCGCTGATAACATCGTCGACGGTTGCCGACCGCAGGCCTATCTGTGGTATGAGTCCGCGCAGGTAGAGATTGCGCTCATCGTAATCGGCCAGCATGTCGAGCGCACGGCGGCTCATCAGTCGGAAGTCTGCGTGGTTGTAGACACTTTCAACCCCCATCGCACTTTGCAGTTTATAGAATGCCTGCGCCGACATGCGCTTCAGCAGCGGATCGGCCTGACGCGACACCTTCACGCCGTAGACAATATCGTTGCCATCGGCCAAAAGGCGCACCATGCGCGGAATACACTCAATGTCGTCCTGAAGGTCGGCATCGATAGTGATGACGGCATCTGCCCACTGGCGGGCGGTCATCATGCCGGCCATGATGGCATTCTGGTGGCCTACGTTTCGGGCCAGATTGATACCGCGCACATACTTGTTCTCGCTATGTAGCTGCCGGATGAGGGGCCACGTGCCGTCGCGGCTGCCGTCGTTCACGAAGACCATCATCGAGTCGTCAGAGATCAAGCCCTCGGCTATCATACGCCCAAAAAGCTCCGTCAGCCGCTCTACCGAGTGGCGCAGTACTTCCTCTTCATTAAAGCAAGGTGAAACGGTTGCAAGTCTGATCATCGCAATTTGAGATTTTAGGATTGGAGGTTGGAGGACGTAATGTCGGTAAACTCAGTATAGGTGATGAATTCATGCCCGCGTTTCTTGAGCATCCTGACAAGACGGTCTAAGCGCTCCACCATCTGCCTGCCGCTATGGTTGCGTATGATGAAGGGCATGCGCAGTTCGGGATGTTCTTTCAGATCGTAGAACTCCCATGGATGGAAATAGGTGGTGAAGTGCCCGTCGTGGCGCAGTGTGCGGCGCACCAGCCAGTGGTAGAGCCACTCCGGCAAGTTGTGCAGCGACAGCCAGAACAGCGGGAAGCGCAGCCACGGAGTCACCGATGCGGGAATCTGCAAGACGCCCTCCTTCATAAACGGACGGCGCGGAGCAGTGAGGTGCATATAACGGCCAGGAATAAAGGCGGGATTCAGCGACGAGTTATAGCGATAGCCAGCCTTACGGATAGCCTCGTCGCTCACGGCGAACATGCGCGGCTGGCGGTAGCCGTAGACCGTACGGCCCGTGACCTGCTCCACGATGCGCTTCGATTCGGCAAAATCGGTTGCCTTGGGCTGCCAATGGTCCACCCCGTGGCAGGCCACCTCATGGCCCTCGTCCATGATGCGCTGCATCACGTCGGGCGCGTTCTGGGCAAAGTTGCCCGTACAGAAGAACGTGGCTCTCACCCCATTCTTCTTCAGCACGTCAAGGATACGACATGTGCCTTCGCGCGACACCTGCATGCCCTCGGCCAGTGAATAGTCGACGCCATGCTCACGGGGCACATCGAACTCCTCGGTGTCGAAACTCAGTAGAATCATAATGAGATATGTATTAATTTGCCGACAAAATTACACAAAAAAAAGCATCCGCCATACATCTTGGTCCAAAAAATAATCATAAAAGTGTTACCCCTTTATGAAATACAGCAAAAGTAACCATAGGCCACCAGCATTTTGACCTTAATAGAGCCTCGGACTGTCACGGACTTTTTCAAGACGTTTTGTTACTTTTAACGGCAAAAACGAATAGGTTTGCGGAAAGTTTCGTATCTTTGCACGCGAAAGGTTCCATGAGCTGTGCGTGGCGACGTAAGTATTCACAAACGAAAAGGACAAACGCAATGAAGACAAAGAACGAGATACTACACCTGCTGACCCTTTACAAGCCGACGGCAGAAAGCAAGTACGGGCTGACGCGCATCGGCATCTTCGGCTCCGTGGCCCGCGGCGAGCAGACCGAGGACAGCGACGTGGACGTGTGCTACGAAGGCAGGGTGCCGACGCTGCTCACGCTCGACCTCATCCAGACCGATCTGGAGCGGATGCTGGGCAGTCGCGTCGATTTGGTGCGAGTGCGCGACGGCATGAACAGCCTGCTTCGCGAGCGCATCAGGAAGGAGGCCGTCTATGTTTGACCGCGAGATTGTGATGGACAGCCTGCGGAAAATCCGCATGGCCATCGAGACGATTCTGGAGCGTGCCGCCGTGGTCAGCGACCTGACTTAGAAAATAAAGTCGTGTCTCTTGCGAAACACGGTGCAAAAATACAAAAATTTTGGCAATCAGAGACGAAAAGGCGTAAAAATATTTAGTCTTTTGTAAAAATCTTATGCGAAATGCTACGAAATTGAGAATTTATCATGTTGTTAATCAATATGGAGTTACTACATAGAAATACATGAAACCACATGATTTAGCCTGATATTACTTGCTTCGCCCCATTTAAGCGCATCCCATACTATACAGATACCAACCGCAGATCCGCTTTGTCTCATGTAAATGATGTTTTTATGATTACTTCATTTGGCTTTTCCCTCTTTTCTTCGTAACTTTGCACCGCCTAAAGGATGCCACACTACAGTGTAGGCACCTCTGCGGTTAAATTGAAAAGAACTTCACAAAAATGAAACGACTATTATTTTTTTTGCTTTTAGCGATGACAATTACAACAATGAATGCCCAGCAAGTAATCAACCTTTGGCCAAAGGGAGCCCCCAACAACAACGGCGACAAGAGCGACAACGCCGAGCTGCGCGTGTTCCTGCCCGATACCAATCGGGCTACGGGCCGGGCCGTCGTCGTCTGTCCCGGCGGTGCCTACAGCCACTTGGCCATTGAACACGAAGGCACCGACTGGGCTTATTTCTTCAACCATCAAGGCATCGCGCTCATCGTGCTGAAGTACCGCATGCCTCATGGCAACCCTAATGTGCCCGTGAGCGATGCCGAAGAGGCCATACGCACGGTGCGAAGAAATGCTAAAGACTGGCACATCGACACCGACCAGGTGGGTATCATGGGCTTCTCGGCAGGTGGGCACCTGGCTTCGACCATTGCCACCCAGTCGCGTGGCGACGCAAAGCCCGACTTCCAGATACTGTTCTATCCCGTCATCACCATGGATCCCAGCTTCACTCACAGAGGCTCTATGGAGAACCTGTTAGGAAAAAAACCGAAGAAAAAGGAAATACAACAATATAGCAGCGAAAAACAGGTGACACGCGCCACGCCACGCGCCTTTATCGCACTGAGCGACGACGACGACCTGGTGCTGCCTGCCAACGGTGCCTACTACTATCAGGAGTGCTATCGCCACGACGTGCCGGCCTCGCTCCACGTCTATCCCACCGGAGGCCATGGTTGGGGCTACCGCGAGTCGTTCCAGTTCCATCTGGAGATGGTTCTCGAACTGAAAGGATGGCTCCAGAGTTTCTAACCCGTACCACCCCGTGGGCATCCCTGTCAATCAAATGCTAAAAACGTAACAAAATGAAGATGAAAAGAATCCTGACAATCGTCATTGCCGCCGTCTGCTCGTTGGCTGCGAGCGGCCAGATGATGGACCCTGTGCATTTCACGTCGCAACTGAAGGTGCTCGACGGTGGCAAGGGCGAGATTGTGTTCCAAGCTACCATCGACGACGGCTGGCACGTCTACTCTACCGACTTGGGCAACGACGGCCCCATCTCTGCCACCTTCCATGCCGACAAGATGGAGGGGGCCGAGGCCGTGGGGCGTTTAGAGGCACGCGGCAATGTGCTGAAACAATACGACAAGATGTTCGGTATGGAGCTGCGCTTTTTCGAGAAGAAAGCCATGTTTGTCCAGAAGATACGATTCACCAAGCCCCGCTATGACATCCGGTGCTATTTGGAGTACGGTGCCTGCAACGACGAGATGTGCATGCCACCGACGCAGGTAGACCTTGCTGCTACAGGCGAAGTGAAAAACGACAAACAGGAAGCTAAGGGCGAACCGAAAGAGACTGCCAACGAACAGGCCGACACTGCCGTGGTAGCCGTATCTCCGGCTACTCTATCAGACTCACTGCCCACCACTCAGCAACCAGCACTTGCCGACAGTATGCTCTGGACTCCCGTGATTGAGGAACTGCAGCAAGGCGCGTCATCCTCCGAAGGCCTCAATCGACAATCGCTGCTCACCATTCTGCTCCTGGGCTTCGTGGGCGGTCTGTTGGCGGTCTGTATGCCGTGTATCTGGCCCATCATCCCCATGACCGTGAGTTTCTTCCTAAAGCGGGCCAAGACCGACAGGAAGAAAGGCATTCGCGACGCGCTGACATACGGCGCAGCCATCATCGTCATCTACTTAGGATTAGGATTATTGGTGACGGCGCTTTTCGGCTCCGACACGCTCAACGCCATGTCGACGAATGCAGTGTTCAACGTGTTCCTCTTCCTACTGCTCGTGGTCTTCGCCCTTTCGTTCTTCGGATGGTTCGAACTGAAACTGCCCGACGGATGGGCCAACGCCGTAGACCAGAAGAGCGAGGAACTTTCGGCGAAGGCGGTGCAAGGTTCTCATCTCTCATCTCTCACCTCTCACCTCTCCATTTTCCTCATGGCCTTCACGCTGGTACTCGTATCGTTCTCGTGCACTGCGCCCATCATCGGACTGCTGCTTGTCGAGACGGCCACCAGCGGCAACTGGCTTGCTCCTGCAGTGGGCATGCTGGGCTTCGCTGTAGCGTTGGCGCTGCCGTTCACGCTCTTTGCCATGTTCCCGTCGTGGATCAAGCAGGCACCGAAGTCAGGTTCGTGGATGAACACGCTGAAGGTGGTGTTAGGATTCATCGAGCTGGCCTTTGCACTGAAGTTCCTCTCGGTGGCCGACCTGGCCTACGGCTGGCATCTGCTCGACCGCGAGGTATTCCTCTCCCTGTGGATTGTCATCTTCGCCCTTCTCGGAGCCTACCTGTGCGGCTGGCTGAAGTTCCAAAGCGACGACACCTCTCAAACCTCCGCTCGGCCTAACGGGACGCTTTCCTCAGAAAGAAGGCCCATGTCCGTGCTCTGCATCATGGGTGGCCTTGTATCGTTTGCCTTTGCCGTCTATATGATTCCCGGACTTTGGGGAGCACCGTGCAAGGCCGTCAGCGCTTTTACTCCACCCATGAACACGCAGGACTTCAACCTGAATACGAAGGTGGTTGAAGCCCATTTTACCGACTACGACGCAGGAATGGCGGCAGCACGACAGCAGGGCAAGCCCGTCATCGTCGATTTCACAGGCTTCGGCTGCGTGAACTGTCGCAAGATGGAGGCTGCCGTATGGACCGACCCGCGCGTCGCTGAGAAGCTGACCCGCGACTACGTGCTCATCTCGCTCTATGTCGACGACAAGACCGAGCTGTCAGAGCCCTTCCAACCCGTAGGTGCTTCTCGTGCCATGCGCACCGTAGGGGCCAAGTGGAGCTACCTGCAGAGCCACAAGTTCGGTGCCAACGCCCAGCCATTCTATGTACTACTCGACAACGACGGCCGTCCGCTCTGCGGCAGCCGTGCCTACGATGAGGACGTAGAGGCCTATCTCAACTTCCTGAATCAGGGATTGGAAAATTATCAGCATAACGATTGAACTCACTCTCGAAGTTTGGGGTAAGTACGCCTTGCCCCATCGCCTCACGAATTTCCTGGATACTCCAGAAGCGGCCACCGTCAAGTTCGTCTGCCGACGGGCGTATCTCTCCGTCGTAGACAGTACGGTGTACATAAACGAGTTCACGCTCACGCTTGCTTTCAAACACATACTTACCAACAAACTCCGGCTTAAAGTCGGTAATACCCAGCTCCTCACGCACCTCACGTCGGAGAGCCTCTTCCGGAGTCTCACCATAGTCTATATGGCCACCCACAGCGGTATCCCACTTACCTGGCTGTATGTCTTTCCACTCAGGCCGTCTCTGCAGAAATATCTCACCTTGTGAGTTGAAGACATGAAGATGGACTACAGGGTGCAGCAGCTTTGAACCGCTATGACACTCACCTCGTGTGGCTGAGCCAACAACGGTTCCGTTTTCGTCTACAATCGGGAATTTTTCTTGTTGATTATCCATATTGCTTATTGGTAGTTTAGGAAGAGACTTGGATGAGCAGTATCACCATTTAGTGATGACAAAAAGAATAACTTGGTACAAATAAAATCATACCCACTTGTTTTTATACGATTACTTAGCTTGATAACAGGGGCTGTTTGCTCGCCTGACAGGGGCTGTTTGCCACCCAAACAGGGGCTGTTTGCAGGCAAAGGACTAAATGGTAGCATCGCGGTGCAGGTTTCGTGGATGATGAAAGAGGATAGCATCGCGTAGCGACTGATTGGAGATGTGGGTGTAGATTTCGGTGGTTGCGATGCTTTCGTGTCCGAGGAGGAGCTGAATGACGCGCAGGTCGGCACCGCCCTCGAGGAGTGCTGTGGCGAAGGAGTGGCGCAGCGTGTGGGGTGAGATGGTCTTCTTGATACCTGCGGCCTCAGCGGTCTGCTTGAGCATGATGAGGATCATGGTGCGGGTGAGATGACGGCCTCGGCGGTTCAGGAACACATAGTCCTCCTCGCCAGGCTTGATATCGAGCAGGGAACGGTCGTGGAACCAGTCCATGAGCTCGGCAACGGCGCGGTCGCTGATGGGCACGAGGCGCTCCTTGCTGCCCTTGCCCATGACGCGCAGATAGCGCTCTTCAAGGTAGAGCTGCGAAAGTTTGAGGCTGACAAGCTCGCTGACGCGCAGTCCGCAGGAGAAGAGCACCTCGATGATGGCGCGGTTGCGCTGGCTCTCGGCCTTGTCGGCTGGCAGCGAGTTTTCGAGCAAATCCACCTCCTGGGCGGTGAGGAACTCAGGCAGATGGTCGGGCACGACGGGACTTTCAAGCAATTCACTGGGATCCTGCTGGAGATAGCCGTCGAGCACAAGGAAGCGATAGAACGACCTGACGCCGCTGAGCATGCGACACTGTGAGCGCGGCCCCACGGTCTCGTGGAGCGAGGCAGCGTAGTGCTGCAGGTTGTCGAGCTGCACGTCGAGCACGTGGAGCTCTTCACCAGCCAGATAGTTAATGAAGGTGTCAACGTCGCGCCGGTAAGCCTCAATGGTGTTTTGCGATGCTCCGCGCTGTAGTTTCAGGTAGCGCAGGTACCGTTTCACCATTTCTCCCTCAGTCGTTTTACTTGCTTCCATTGACGTTTTGTATGTGCTCCGAATCACTAAACTTTCTCGATGTGACAGGAGTGCTGCTTGGTGTCGCGGTCGTAGTAGGCGTAGAGCATCCTGGCGGCCATCGACTTATCTACGTACTCACCATTACGTGCTGACTGGAACCCTGCATTGCCTATATTAATATACGTACCCATAACGCATTAGTTTGATTTCACGCTGCGAAGTTACACATTTTTTCTGAGATTCTTTTCTTTTTTGTGAATTTCTTATAAAAACAAAGGTTGGGAAGCCTTGATGAGACTCCTATCTGTTACGACCGTCTTTTCCGAAACAATTTCTGAATTATGGCGCGATCATGGCGTCAAAAGTGCGAAAAGGGGGCGAAGATGCGTCATTTCGTCATCCTCGCCTGCTGATTTCACGATGCCAACATCACCGCATGCATCTGACTGGCTTAACACATGAGTCCACTTTAAAAAGTCCCAACATGTCGCGAACGAAGGCGCAGCCACTCCCCTCCCTTGTAGGGGAGGGGTTGGGGTGGGGTCAGTATCTTATTCGCTATCAGGATATTACAGACCCCACCCCGCCCAAAGGGCACCCCTCCCCGTAAGGGCAGGGTTCAAGAGGGGAGTGGCTGGCGCGACAGTTCGAAGACTATACTGACTTTTTAAAGTGGACTCAGTCTTGTAATACCGTTACAGACGATTTGTAATACCGTTACAGACGATTTGTAATACCGTTACAAACACTCTGTAATGCCATTACAAATAGTCTGTAATGCCGTTACAAATAGTCTGTAATACCGTTACAAACCATTTGTAATGCAGAGTGTGACTTTTCCTGATCCGACTAGATACTTTTTCTCTTCATTAGCTGAAACAGTAGACGATTGCCTTGTTCTCGTACTGAATCGATAGACACAAGCGAAAAAGCTGTGCTGTTTTATTTGACGCCCTAGACATGCTGGACACGCAGAGCGCTGTGAAACTGTCGGCTCGCATTACCGCGAGAAAATGACGCAAAAAGCTGTCGAAGGTTCACTTTACTACGAGAAAAATGACGCAAAAAGCAGCAAAAACTAAGTTAAAATCGGTTATTTTGGCTCAAAAATGCCGTTTGTTGTTATATTTTCGTTTGTTGTTATCATCCACAACCATCAGACTATCAATGTATTAAGCAACGGATAACAACAAAACAACAAATTCGGCAAAAAAATTTTGAATACAAACTCCTTGTTAGTCTCGTACCATTTCATGATCGTTTTTTTTGTTTGCTTCCATTTTATTTTGTACCTTTGTCGAGGCAGGTTAATCGACCAAGCAAATCGGGGCAGAATGGTGCATCGTTCACCACCCTTTCAAAGCCTCACGACAAAACCTGACTGACAGGTGCAAAGTTACAAAGAAAGCTCGATAACACCAAATGTTAGGCGGGATAAAGAATTAAAAAATAAAAATATCTTGGATAATTTAGAGAAAACCATTATATTTGCAAACAGAATACGACAATTATGTCATATACTAAAAATTGATAAGAGTTATGCCACAGATTTGTTTCTTTTACGGAATATACATTTGGATGAACTTCTCAGACCATCAGCCACCTCACTTCCATGCATGGTATGGTGACTATAAATGTATCGTAAGCATCAAAGACGGAATCGTCAAAGGGGAGACGCTTAAATAAGGATAATTATGTTTCTCGAAGTTATAAAAGCAGATTATTTGGACGGCTACAGAGTTAAGTTGCTGTTCAACAATGGTGAGACGAGAATCGTAGACTTGTCTCAGTATCTTAATGGTGCAGTTTTCGCACCTCTGAAGGATTTGGATTACTTTAAGCGTTTCACGATCAAGTTCAACACCATCGAGTGGGAAAATGGCGCCGACTTCGCACCTGAATACCTCTATGAGATAGGTGTGGCAGCTTGATAAAGAAACAGAGGAACGCCAACTTGTTGACATAGTTACGAAAAAATTTGAATGATGAAAATATTGATTCTTAATGGTCCCAACCTGAACCTGTTGGGACGTCGCGAGCCGGGCATCTACGGCAGCAGTTCGTTTGACGACTACCTGCCTCGTCTGCGTGAGCGCTACCCCGAAGTGGAGATAGCGTACTTCCAGAGCAACGTCGAGGGTGAGATGATCAACAAGATGCAGGAGGTGGGCTTCAGCTACGACGGCATCGTACTGAACGCTGGTGCCTATACGCATACGAGCATCGCCCTGCAGGACTGCATCCGCTCGCTGAAGACGCCAGTTATCGAGGTACATATTTCTAATGTGCATACGCGCGAGGAGTTCCGCCACAAGAGCATGATCTCGTGTGCTTGTCGCGGTGTAATCTGCGGGTTCGGGCTCGACTCGTACCGATTGGCGGTGGAAGCCTTGATAGTGAATAGTTGATAGTGGATAGTTGATAGTTGATAGTGGATGGTGGATGGTTGATAGTGGATAGTGGATAGTGAATAGTGGAGGTTTGAACATTGAAGATTATATCCTGGCGTATAGCGAGGAGGAACCGGAATATCTGCACCGTCTGTGGCGCAGCACGAACATCAGGCTGCTGCACGGGCGCATGGCCAGCGGCCACCTGCAAGGGCGGCTGCTGAAGATGCTGGTCGAGATGATCAAGCCGAAGAACATCCTCGAGGTGGGCACGTTCAGCGGCTACTCGGCCATCTGTCTGGCTGAAGGACTGGAGGAGGGCGGCAAGGTGTGGACCTTCGAGATCAACGACGAGCAGGAGGACTTCACCCGCCCGTGGATCGAGGGTTCGGGCGTGGCCGACAAGATTGAGTTCGTCATCGGCGACGCCATCAGCGAGGCTCCCAAGTTAGGCATCGAGTTCGACATGGCCTTCATCGACGGCGACAAGCGCACCTACATCGAGACCTACGAGATGGTGATGCAGGTGCTGCGGCCCGGAGGCTTCATCCTGGCCGATAACACGCTGTGGGACGGCCATGTGGTAGACCCTGCCTACGACCACGACCAGCAGACAATAGGCATACGCCGCTTCAACGACTATCTGAAAAACGACCATCGCGCAGAGCAGGTCATCCTGCCGCTGCGCGATGGGCTAACATTGATACGAAAGCTGTAGCCTACACTACTTTTGATAGACATAGTTGAGTGTTACACCCGTAGTATTGTTACGTAGCGACAGGTTACTTTTGGCAGTATAGGCCATAACAGCATAGTCGGTACTGCCACCGCCATTGGCAAAATTAAAGGTAAACGTGGTACCGCCATTTTCATCGTTGGTCATAGTGTAGGTGAACTGACGCTCCACTACCTGACCGGTATCTCCGTCGACCATAACTCCCTGCGCGCCTGAATTGAATCCAATGTAATGCAGACTATCGGTTGTGAGCCATTCAGTACCAGAAAGTTCGTCGCTCGACTGGAACAGCTGGTCAACAATATTGAGTACTGTCTTCACGTCATCGTCGTTGCAGCTTGTCAACGACACAGGTGCCACCATGACTGCAAGCAGGGCCACTAAAGAGAAAAATTTCTTCATCATTTAGTTAGAAATAATTAGGTGAATAACTTTTTTGCCGACAAAGGTAGGAAAAAAAACAGAAATTCTGCACGTTTTGCAAAAGTTTTTGTATTTTTGCACAGGAAAAGAATGAGATATTGAGAGAATGATAGGACGGATCAGACTGCTTATCTGCTTGACAATACTTGTGGTTGTAGCCATATTGGCGGGCATCATGCGCTACGTTGATACGGACGTGACAGGATGTCTGTGGCAGCATAGCGTAGGCTCGCATAACGCCGTCTGCAATCCTTCGCACCTTCCTTATTACGACGATATCATGGAGTTGCTGGCACAGCAGCAGAACGAGGAGGCACGCACACTGATAGCACAGGCCATGGGCGAAACTCGCGACAGCCTGTCCTACTATCAATATGCCACGCTGCTGGCTAAATACTACTTCAGCACGATGCAGGCCGACTCGCTGCACCACGCCAACGACCGTCTGCGACAGTTTATAAGCCACAACAAAGGTATCGATGCCGCTGCGGCAGACTATCTGACGATGCACGAGCGCATGCAACGCGGTGTCTACGAGGTGAAGGTGACAGGGCGCATGGACTCGGCCCTCGTCTGTTATGAGCAGGCCCTCACGCTGGCACGTCGACTGGGTTGCGGCACCAGCGAACGGCTGATCATACTAACCAACCTGGCCGATGCCTACAAACAGAAGGGAGTCTACGACAAGAGCGTGGACTACTACCAGCAGGCCATCAGCCTGAGCGACTCGGTAGGTGCCGACATTCCCACACGTATCACCATCGACATCGGCTTAGCCTCGGCATACGCGGCCATGGGATGCTTCGACGAGAGTGCACCGTTATGGCAAAGGGCAGCCGAACTGCTGCCGCAGATGCAGCGCGGCGACCTGTTCCAGTATCTGAACAATCGGGGCAACGACTATTTCTTACAGGAGAAATACGAGGAGAGCCTGCGGTGCTTCGAGTCGCTTGACTCGCTGACGTCGCTCTACGACGACATGCAGTGGGAGCACATGTTCGGCTATGCCAACCGCAGCCACGTGCTCATCAAGCTGGGACAGACCGAGCAGGCACTGCCGTTGCTCAACGAGGCCGAGCACTTCTTTACCCAGCAACAACAACCCATAGTACTATATTACTTAGCCTCGCAGCGCATGGAACTGGCACTGCTCGAAGGCAACACCACCAAGGCACGGCAGATAGACGAACAGAGCGCAACGCCGGCATGGATGATTCCCGAACAAGTACTCATCAGACAACAAATGCTGATGCAGCTTTACAAGCAGACGGGCGACTGGCACCGCTATGCCGAGACTATGCAGCGGCAGCAGCACCTGCGCGACTCGCTGATGGGCGAAAAGGCCCGCATGCAGATATCGGCCGTAGTGATGCGCCACGACCATGAGCGCACGCTGCTTGAGAAACAGCAGCAAATAGAGAAGAAAGACCTGGCCTACCAGTGGGCGCTGACCCTGCTCATCGCTGCGGTCGTCGTCATCGTGCTGCTCGTATATATTGCCTACCAATACAAAAAGCAACAGGAGCTGAAGGAGCAGGCCATGCGCAGTCGCATTGCCGGACTGCGGATGGAGACCGTGCGCAACCGCATCACTCCCCACTTCATGAGCAACGCCCTCTCGTATGAGATCCTGGCACAGATGGACGGCAAGGAAACCCATCTCGACGCGCTGGCCCAGCTGCTGCACCGGGGCATCGAGATGACCGGTACCGAGCAGACCACACTGCACGACGAGTTGGAGTTTATAAGGTTCTACTGCGGCGTGGAGAGCCGTTCAATAGGATCCGACTTCGAGTTCACGGCCAGTCTGGCACCCGATGTCGACACGCAGAAAGTGATGCTGCCCGCTATGACCATACAGATACTGGTAAAACGCACTGAAACACGGACTGAAGCGCAAGCCCCGCGAGAATGGCAAAAAACGTTTCGTGACGGTCAGGGCTACGCGACAAGACGAAGGCACGCTGGTCGAGGTCATCGACAACGGCGTGGGCATAGACGAAACGAAAGAGATTCAGATGCACACTGGACTGAAAGTGCTGCACCAGACGCTACTCCTGCTGAACGAGCAGAACAGCCGTCAGATGGTCTTCAAACTGGAAAACTACCGCCATGCCGACGGCGATACCGGCTGCCGGGCCACGGTATTCCTGCCCGACGACTATCACTACACACTATCCACCATCCACCATTAACCATCCACCATTCACCACCAATATGACACCAAACAGACTCGTAAAAGTATACATCCTCGACGATAACGAGAGTGCCATAGAACTGCTGCGGCGACTGCTGAGCGACTACTCGGTAGAGATTATCGGCACGTCGACCGACGTAGACAAAGGCAGGGAAGACATCGTCGACCTTAATCCCGACCTGCTTTTCCTCGACGTGGAGATGCCAGACATGTCGGGACTGGATTTCTACACCGACATACAACAGTACACCAAGCCTGAAATGAAGGTCGTCTTCTACACCGGCTACGATAAATATTTGCTCGAAGCACTGCGCCGTCAGGCCTTTGACTACATGCTCAAACCAGCTACGAAGGACGAGCTGGCAAAGATCATGACGCGCTACTACGAGGAGCGCATCAGCAGTTTCCAGCCGACAACACCTCGTACCAGTCAGCCTATCGTCATTGTCAATGCCATCAACGAGCACACCATGCTCCACATTGGCGACATCGCCTTCTTCCGCTTCCAGAGCGACCGCAAGCTGTGGGAGGTCGTGCGTACCGACGGAACGGCCTGCCTGCTACGCCACAAGACCACGGCCGACACCATACTGAACTACTCGCCTAACTTCGTCCAGATACACAAGCACTACATCGTCAACATGCAGATGATTGCAAAAATCCAGGGGCCGGTATGCATCCTGCGCCCGCCCATGGACCACATTGACGAACTGCGGGTGAGCAAGAATTTCCGCCACGAACTGATGAGCATCTTCTACAGCATGTAGCGCAGCGGAGCATCTGTGTAAAAGAAAATGTGATATAAACCTAATAAAAAATAATACTACTATGATGAAAAGGACTACACTCTGTTTAGCGGCCTGTCTGTTTGCCATAATGGCATGGGCACAGGGCGTGAAACCACTACCCACACTACATGTGGAAGGCCGTTGGCTGGTAGACCAGCACGGCAACCACGTCGTGCTCCACGGCGTGATGGATACTCCCAGTGCATGGTTCAACGGAGGCCGTTGGGGCTGGAGCTATGACGATGCCGGCCGCCAGCGCTGCCTGAACTATTTCGAGAAGCTCTTTACCGGCTTCGAGCAAGCCCACTGCACCATCTTCCGACTGCACTTAGAGCCTGCCTGGACCAACAATAGCAGCTACACATACGTGAACGGTAAAGACCAGCCGGAAAGTGAGGCCCAAGGTGAGGCCGACATCCGACACTTCGACCCGTCGCGTCTGAGGACCTATCTCGGTTCCCTCTTTTTCCCCTTAATGCAGAAAGCCATGAACCACGGACAGTATGTCGTGGTGCGCCCGCCAGGCGTCTGCCCGCACAACCTGAAGGTGGGCGACTACTACCAGAAATATCTGTTGGAGGTATGGGACATCGTCACCCAGAATGCCAACATCAGGAAGTATGCCGGACAGATCAGTATAGAGCTGGCCAACGAGCCCGTCAGCATACACAATGCCGACGACCAGGACGACGCGAAAGCCCTTCACGACTACTTCCAGCCCATCGTCGACAAGATTCGTGCCAACGGTTTCACCGGCATCATCTGGGTGCCTGGCACCGGCTGGCAGGCCAACTATACCAGCTATGCCTACTACCCTATCGAGGGTTACAACATAGGCTATGCCGTGCACGACTATCCAGGATGGTACGGTTGCAGCGACAGCAACCCCGACCCGCAGAACAATATCAACCAATTCCACACACAGGTGCCCGTAGTCGACACCAACCCCATCTTCATCAGCGAGGTGGACTGGAGTCCGGAAGACCCTACTGCCGAAGGCCATTACGACGAGCACGGCAACTGGGTGCAGCCCAACTTAGGCACCTGGGCCACTGGCAGCACCTCGAAATGGGGCAAGGCCTTCAAGGCGCTGCTCGACCACTACGGCAACATCTCGATGACCATTACCCATCCCCACGAGTTCCTCGACATCGACAAGCTGCTGGCCGACGGTAGCGTGGTGCCTGCCTTCGATGGTAACCCTGAGGCCTGCGGCAAGGCATGCATGGACTGGTATGCCGACTACTACAACGTCGACTGGCCACATGCCGACTTCAAAAACGTCTCAGCGAGCGACCAGGGCACTAACAAGTACAAGAATCCGCTTATCTTTGCCGACTTCCCCGACCCCGACGTCATCCGCGTCGGTGATACCTACTACATGGTGAGCACGACGATGCACTACTTCCCCGGCGCCACCATCCTGAAGTCAAAGGACCTCGTAAACTGGGAGTTCTGCGCACAGCCGCTTGCCCAGTTCTCAGCCAACGACCGCTACTCGCTGGCCAATGACAAGAACGCCTACGGTGCAGGCATGTGGGCCTGCTCAATGAAGTATCACGACGGCAAGTTCTACATCCTCATCAACGAGAACGGCATCGATGGCTGGGTGCTCACCGCCACCGACCCCGAAGGCAAATGGGAGCAGAAGAAGCTGTCGCGCATCTACTACGACCCGGGCATGCTCTTCGACAACGGCAAGGTCTACGTGGCCTGCGGTATTGGCAATATCCAGATGTGCGAGCTTGACGAGGACTTCAACTACATTCAGGAGAAAGGCGTCATCAGCGACAAGAGCGGACTGGAGGGCTGTCACCTCTATAAGATTGGCGACTACTACTATATCTATGCCACATACGGTGGATGGCCCAGCGGACAGGCCGTGTTCCGCTCGAAGAACATCTTCGGACCCTACGAGGAGAAGATGCTCGTAGAGAAGGTCATCAACAACAAGCCCAACACCGTGCACCAGGGCGCACTTGTCGACACGCCAGAGGGCGAGTGGTGGACCATCCTGCAGGAAGACCTCGGCTGCTTAGGACGCATGCCTAACCTGCAGCCCGTGAAGTGGCAGGATGGCTGGCCCGTCGTAGGCAACAATGGCGTGCCCGTGACCACCTATAACAAGCCTAACGTGGGGACCAGCTATCCCAAGACCGTACCCGTGACCAACGATAACTTCCGCTCCTATCCCCTCGGCATGCAGTGGGAGTGGAACCACAATCCCGACAACGGGGCATGGACACTCTTCGAGCGTCCGGGATGGCTGCGACTGAAGACCTCGGGCACTGCCGACAAGCTGACACAGGGACGTAACATGCTGACACAGCGCATTCCCGCCTTCCATGCCAACTCCAACAAAGCCTCTACCGGCACCATACGCCTCGACGTGAGCGGACTTGGTGAGGGTGCCCGCGCCGGCATCTGCATCCTGCAGGATCCCTACGCAGCCATCGCCGTCGAGGTGAAGAACGGAAAAAAGCAGCTCGTTTGGTGGCAGGACCAGCTCACCGAGAACAACGACTTCACCCCCAGTGTGGTCAACGGTTCTGCCGTTGACATCCCCGACGGTATCATCTACCTGCGGGCAGCCGTCACCTACGCTACCAGCAAGACACAGTTCTACTACTCACTCGACAATCAGACGTTCACACCCTTAGGCGGTCAGACCACGCTGAAGTTCAACCTCACCGTCTTCGCAGGCGCACGCTTCGGACTGTTCTGCTATACCTCGAATGCCGACAATGGCAGCTATGCCGACTTCGACTGGTTCTCGACAGAAGACAGCTTCGACGAGGCTACCTACTATCCTGCCGACTTCGAGGGCTTCAACGAGGATATGCTCACGGCCGAGTCGCTGTCAGTGGCGGGTGCTCCTTCCGAGGTGATGGTGGGCAACGCCGCACTGCTCGACATCAACGCCACCTTCCGCGACGGACATACGGAGAACGTGGCATCGCAGGCACGCTACAGTGTGGACAACGGTTCTGCCGTTGACATACGCAGCGGGCGCATCATAGGCCTTGCAGAGGGAATAGCCCATGTCACCGTCTACTACACCGACCCCTTAGGCAATCAGCTCTCAGACCAGTTCACCGTATGCTCCACCTTCTTCCCCTTCGGTAAGCAGTACATCACCACAAACCTCTTCAGCGAAGGTACCTACAACGAGACCACCCATGCCTTCAAGACCGGACAGTACGGACAGATGGGCTGGGTCTACAACAACGGTGCCGACATGTCGGCCTACAAGTACTTGGTGGTGAAGCTGAAGAATACCGTCAGTGGTGCCCACCTGAACATCTTCACCGACAATAGCATCTGGGCACAGCACTACGAGACATCGGCCTTCGGCTCGAAGAAGCAGATCGTCGTCAACCTCTCTACGGCCAAGTACACCACCGACGGCGACAAGAAGGGAAAGCCGTTAGACACCAAGAACATACGCATCATTGACTTCTGGGGCGACCGCGTCACCATCACCGTCGACGACATGTACCTGACCAACAACAGCGACTATACGCGCGAGCAGCCCGACGGTATCATGACTCCTTCCACCCTCAACACTCAACCCACCACCGTCTACACCCTCAGCGGTCAGGCCATACGCCACGCTCGTAACCGACAGCAGGCATTACAAGGCCTGCCGGCGGGTATCTACATCATCGACAATAAGAAAGTGGTAGTGAGATTTTAGAAGAAGAAGTAAGAGGAAGTTTTTCTAACTTCCTCTTACTATTTTCCGTGCGAAATAGTGCACGGGGTACCATACGGCCAGAAAGCCCACGGCAATCACAGTGACGAAGATAAGCACCACATCCGTAGGATGAACGCTTACCGGATAGGCATTAACCACGAAAGCCCCTGCCTGAGAGCCCAGCGCAATCACCCCGAACTGTTGCTGAATCCAGCACAGGAGCAGACCGATCAGTATGCCTATCACCGCACCCACAGCCGAGATCATGCGCCCCTCGAACAGGAAGATGCGCGTAATTTGGCGGTCGCTGGCACCGAGGTTGCGCAATGTAGTCACGTCGTCGCGCTTATCGATGATAAGCATCGAGAGCGAACCGATAATGTTGAAGCAAGCCACCGTGAGAATAAACGTCAGGAAGATATAAGCTATCAGCTTCTCAATCTTCATAATCTTGAACGTGTCGTCCTGCTGCTCGTAGCGGTCTTTCACGTAGAAGCGGTCGCCACAGATCTCTTTGATACGGCTCTTCACCGCCTCGAAGTCACTGCCCGGCTTCAGCCTGAGCTCCAGCGACGAGAGCATGCCATACTGGTCGAAGAGCGAACGTGCGAAGTTGATGGAGGTGATGATGTAGCTCTTGTCGTAGCGCGCCTGTTGCACGCAGAAGATGCAGCCGGGCGAGTAGAGCTCGTCCTCGACGAAGCCCCCCGTGGGATTGCTCATGTCCAACTGTCCCTGACGGCGCGGGGCGAAGATGCGCATCGGCTCCGTATAACGGTAGCCCGTACCCAACTGGTCGGCCAGCCTGATGCCCGGAATACCGTAGTTCATGTCGGCAGCATGCAGCTCAAACGTGCCCTCACCCAGGAGAATCTCGCGGATGTGCGTCAGCTGGTCGAAGTTATCGTCGACACCCTTGATCATCACCATCGCCTGACGGTCTCCGTAGATGGCCAGCGCCTGGTCTTCCAGACACTCCGTAGCCACCTCCACCTCAGGCAGCTCCCTTACCTTTGCCAGCAACGTATCGTCGGCAGCCACCGTCTTGCCCTTCGTTGGCGTGATGGCTATCTGCGGGTCGAACGAGGTAAAGAATGTGGCCACAAGATCGTGGAAACCATTAAACACGCTCAGCGTCACCACCAGCGCCATGGTGGCCACCGCCACACCCACCACACTGATGGCACTAATCACATTGATCACATTCGTCGACTTCTTGGAAAAGAGGTAGCGACGAGCTATATAAAAAGGAAAATTCATTTCTTTACCTTTTTACTCTTTTATTTCTTCAGCAGTTCGTCGATGCGGTCGATATAATCGAGCGAATCGTCAATGAAGAAGCGCAGCTCAGGAACAATGCGCAGTTGGTAGCGCACGCGCTGACCCAAGGCATAGCGAATCTGCGCCTGGTTCTTCGAAATGTTCTTCATCAGCTCCTCGCCCCGCTCCGAGGGGAAGATGCTCAGATAGGCGGTGCAGATGCTCAAGTCCGGCGACACCTTAGTGCGCGTTACCGATACCATCACACCGTGCATACCCCTCGTCTGTTCCTGAAAAATAACGCTCAGCTCCTTCTGCAGCAGCCGGGCTATCTTGTTCTGTCTTGTCTCTTGCATGGTCGTAAAAATTAAATTCGGATGCAAAGATACAACATTTCTCCGAATAAACAAGCAAGAAAAAGAGAAGAAAACTTCAATTCTTCACTGCCAGCGCCCTGTCGTCACAGCGTGTGCTTTATTTCAAGGTATTTGTTGATCACACCGACCGAGAGCCGGCGGGGCGTGGTAAGCAGCGACAGGATGCCGTACTGACGCAGCGTCTGAACGATGAGCCGCTGTTCGTAGGCAAACTTCTCGGCAATGACGTGCTGGTAATAGTCCACCGTCGATACCGAGGGAGTGCCGATGAAAGCCCGTTGATCCTCATCTTCGAAGAATACGACAAGCAGGCGGTGGCGCAGGGCTAACTGTCGCAGATAGGGCAGTTGTCGGTTGAGCGAGGTCATGCCAGTGAACGAAGTGTAGAGCACCACGAACGAACGGCGGCTTACCCGGTGGGAGAATCCCGTGAGCAGGGCCGAGAAGTCGCTCTCGGCAAACTGTGTCTGTTCGGCATAGAGTGCTTCTTGCAAGTGCCGCATGTGGCCTGGCTGGTTCGATGCCGACACAAAGGTCTCGAAACTGTCGCTGAAGGTGACCAGTCCCGCGAGGTCGCCTTTGCGTACGGCAACATACGAGAGCACCAAGGTAGCATTCACAGCATAGTCCAGTAGTGTCATTCCTTCGAAGGCCTGCTGCATCATGCGGCCTTTGTCAATGACGCTATACATGGGCTGCGAGCGTTCTTCCTGGTATTGGTTCACCATGAGGCGCAGTCCCGACAGCGAGCGGCGTGCAGTGGCCCGCCAGTTAATCGTGCGATAATCGTCGCCCGCCACGTAGTCCTTGATCTGCTCGAAGTCGGTGTTGTGGCCTATGCGGCGTATGCGCTTCAAACCCATCTCGTGCAGGTTGTTGCTCATGGCCAGCAGTTCGTACTGGCGCAGCATCAGGTAGCCAGGGTAGACCTTTACGTCTTTCGGCTCACCGCAGGTGATGCGGCGCTGCACCAGTCCGAGACGGGTCATGGCGAACACGCGGATGCGTCCGAAACCATAGGTGCCTCGCTTGGTGGGTATGAGCTGGTAGTCGATGGTCGTTGCGTCATGGGCTGCCACATCGGCCTTGAAACAGACATCCCGCCGCTGGAAAACAAAGGGAATCTCGTCAATGATTTCCAAGCTTATCGGCCACGAATAGTCGTTGCTCACTTGCAGCTGCACGGTATTTGCATCGCCATTGGAGAAGCGGTCGCTACAAGTCCGTTGTACGCTTACACCTTTCTTTATATATAACAGAGCAAGGTCGGCTATCACAGCCACCACCAGCAGCCACCACGCCCATCGTCCGACGACGAACAGCGGATGCAGCCAGTAGCCCGTGGCAGTGGTCAGCACAATGGCAGTAGCCAGCAGATAGAATCTTCTTGTGAAGTACATGCTCCTTTACTCCCTATCTTCTCAACTTCAATCCTTCAATTCTTCAACCGATTATACTCCTACTTCGGTACCTCCACTTTCTCAATCAGTGCGAGCACCACGCGCTGAGGTGTCAGCTCCTCCATCTCGGCTTCGGCGGTGAGGATGATGCGGTGGGCAAGCACCGACGGAGCCACCTGCTTGATGTCGTCGGGGGTCACGAAGTCGCGGCCCTGCAACAGGGCGTATGCCCGCGAGGCCTGCATGATGGCCACCGAGGCACGCGGCGAGGCACCGAGGAAGATGGTCTTACTTTGCCGCGTCTGCTCAATGAGCTGAGCCATGTAGCGTAGCAGCGACGGCTCTATGTAGACCTGACGCAGCATCTGCCGCATCTCTAACAGTTCATCCTGGGTGATGAAAGGCGTGAGCGACTCGACCTGTACGGCGGGCGTCTGGTCGAGATGACGGTTAAGAATCTCGACTTCCTCGTCGACGGTGGGGTAGCCCATCGTGATTTTCATCATGAAACGGTCCAGCTGGGCTTCGGGCAGCTTGTAGGTACCTTCCTGCTCCACAGGGTTCTGTGTGGCCAGTATGGTGTAGAGCGGTCCCATGGGGTGGCGCTCACCGTCGACGGTGGCCTGCCTTTCCTCCATGACCTCGAACAGTGCGGCCTGTGTCTTGGCCGGTGCGCGATTGATTTCGTCGACTAATACGATGTCGCCGAAGACAGGGCCAGGATGGAAGGAGAACTGTTGGCTCTGCATGTTAAACACGGTAGTGCCCAGAACATCGCTCGGCATGAGGTCGGGCGTGAACTGCACTCGGCTGAAACGGGCATCGATGAGTCGTGCTATCAGCTTTGCCAACAGCGTCTTTGCCACGCCAGGCACGCCTTCGATGAGCACGTGGCCGTCGGCCAGAATGGCCGTGAGTATCAGTTCTACGGCCTCTTTCTGGCCTACGATGATTTGTGCAATCTGGTAGCGCAACATCTGAATCTTTCCCGAGAAAAGGCTCAGGTCGGTACGGGGGGTTGTTGTGGAATCTTGCATATTTCTTGGGGGTTATGGGGCTAATGAGACTAATAGGGCTAATGAGACTAATAGGGCCAATGAGACTAATAGGGCCAATGGGACTAATAGGGCTAATGAGACTAATAGGGCCAATGGGACTAATAGGGCCAATGGGGAATTACGGTGGTGAAAGGGCGTTTAGGCGGTCAATGTATTCGCGCATCTGCTGGGCGGTGAGTCCAAGGTGGGCATTTAACATTTTACGCACGTCCTTTATGGTTTTTTCAGCCTCGTCGGTGTTGAGGCTTGTGTTCTGGGCAATAACGGCAGCCGAGTGACGGTCGTCTTGCGGGTCGGTGATGTCGATATGAAGTCTGCGTCGCAGATGCTCGGCTGTATACCGGAACTTTTTCTCGACCAAGTCGGCATGATAGCCTTGCTCGTTATAGAGCGTTCCTATTAGGCGCACGAACTCGAGTGCGTGGTTCTGCGGAGCGCCCACTACGGGTATGGCGCGCTGACGGCGCCGTGCATTGGTTAGCATGAAGAGCAATATGAGCAGCATGGCCAACCACCACGCCCAGCGCAGTGGTGGCTGCCTGTTGATGTAGTTGAGCATAGCCAGCGGATCCTCGTCATGTATCTGCGAACTTGTCTTCAGCGGTACCCGGCTCACGGGCATATCGCCAAACTGCGACAGCAGGCGCATGATCAGCTGTGAGCCGCGCCCGCTGAGCATGCCGTAGTTGGTGAAGAGCAGTGGCATCGAGACGAGGATGATTTTGCCGCGTCCCATAGGGATGCTTACGGCCACAGGCTGCTGCACGTGCTTTATTACATGGTGGGCCAGATTCTCGTTAGGCAGCGAGTCGCCTACGACAAGCGACGTGTTCTGCAACACTAAATGTATGGGGAACGAATCACGAGGATACACATCACGACATCCTGTCCATACAATGTCCTTCAGGGAGTTATACCTGCCCATATCCTTTTCCAGGTCGTTTTCGTTGATAGTGAACATGGCCGTTGTCAACACGTCGAGCGAGTCGCCTATTGCGCTGCCGAAGTTTGCGCTGGCAATCATCACGCAATGGCCCTGGCGGGCCAGGTTCATCAGCAAGCCCATCTCATTGGCAGTAAGCCTCAGCCTGTAGGTCACGATGAGCCATCCCTTCGGTCCACCTTCTGTCATTTCGCTGAGCGACAGCGATTGTGTTTGTACCGTATAGCGGTCGCCCATCGAGGCAGTTACCATGCGGTCGAACAGCTCACAGCCGAAAGGCTCGGCATCGTCGTGGTCGAAAGTTGGTTCCCACTCAAAACTGCGTTTCTTTGTGAGCGTCGACAAGCATATAACGGCGATGAAGCCCAGCACAATGATGGCGAAGACACGCGTACCTTTCATGCTTCACCTCCTTTCCCTGTTTCGGCCTGCAGTGCTTCCATCGTAAGGAAAAGCTGTTCGTCGGCTTCGAAGCCACCGTAACGTATACGCACGAAGTGGTTGGTCAGTTGCAGAAAGGCCCTACCCGATACCTCTCGGGTGTATTGTGCGGGTGTCTTCTGCGGTTGCCAGTCTATGCGGTGGGCATCGCTCAGTTGTTTCAGCGTCTGCAAGTAGAGTAGTCGAGACGCCCGGGTATAGTCGCCTGTCGAGCGTGCACGGGCTATCTCGGCCTCGAAATCGATGACATGGATGTTCTCCTCGGCCTCCTCCTCTATGCTGACATCCTCTTTCAGGAGAATGCCAAAAAGACGCTGTAGCACTCCGCTACGCACTAACCACCACACTAAGATGATGACCGCCAGCGTGCAGATACTGTAGAACAAGGGCCGGTAGAACGAGATGTTGGCATCGAGATGCGCGTCTAACCGCTCACCTATCCACTTCAGAAACTCGTCCATCAGGCTCGGCTTCTGCTCCTCTATGGCGTAGGCATAGCGGGGATCCTGCTGTAGCTGTTGCAGCAGCTGTTGATCGGTTTGCAGTGTATCAGCGAGCATGGTGAATCTTTTGTGGCAGAAGAATGAAATACCAGACGATGAAAGCCAGCGACAACAGGATGACACCGAGACGCAGCGCGCCGGGCCACTCGGTGTGACGGGTGAGGAATCCCTCGATGAAGGCGGCGGCGACAAACACCGGCACCGTGCCGATGACAATCTTCAGTCCGCGCCGGGCCCCACGACGGAACGACGCCATGCGCCCATACGTACCGGGAAACAGCCATCCGTTGCCTAATGCCAAGCCTGCCGCTCCGGCTATGATGATGGCCGAAATCTCAAGCGTGCCGTGCAGCCAGATGGCTAAGAACGACTCCCAGAACAGTCCTTCAGTGATGAAAAACGTCTGGAAGGCGCCCACCATCACGCCGTTCACCAGTAGCATGTAGCCCGTGCCGAAGCTGGTGAGCACACCCATGGCAAACACCCGGAACGACACCCACACGTTGTTCAGCGTGATGCCGAGAAACATGTCGCTCTCGTTGTCGCTGTCGTAGACGGCCATCGGCTCGCCGTTGGCAATATTTTCGAGCGTCATGTCCACATAGCCGTCGCCCAGGATGATGCGTGGGAAGTCGGCATCGCCCAGCGTGGAGACAACACCGATGAGGGCCGACACGACGAAGATGATGAACGAGAGCAGCAGTTCGCGCCGCGCCTCCCACATAGTCTGAGGCACCTCGCGCGTCCAGAACGTGAGCAGCCGGCTCATGGGCTGCCGCTTGTAGCGGTAAATAGTGTTATGAAGAGCCAGTGCCAGCGCGTTCAGATACTGCGTGGTGCGCGACTTGGCATAGTGGGTCTGGGCAAAGGCCAGGTCGCTGGTCGTAGCGATATACGCGTCGGCCAGCACGTCGGGACTGTCGGCCTCGCTGCCTTCCACCAGGGCCTCGGTTTCCCGCCAGCGCCCAATGTTCCGCTTCACAAATATAGCTTCCTTCATAATCTCAGGGACAAAGGTACGAATTTTTTCCTTCAAAAGGCCATTATTTCAAAAATATTTCTTAACTTTTGGATAAAATCGCAAACCTTTTGTAAACAAAGGCAGTTCGGAGGATTGAGAAAAATCTGGGTTACGAACTGGCAACGGTTCTCATTTCCTCATTCTGCCGTGATTTGCATATCAAAGAACTCCCAACGCTGAGCCACCAGCCTGTTTCAATGGCTCTTTTTCGGGGCAAAGGTACTAAGAATTATTCAATTAACCAAGGGGAGAACAAAAATTATGCAGACAAATGGCATATAGAGCCGACTAAGAGGTAACCGTGAGAGATTATATAGTTATTCCCAACTCTCTTAGTACAGTGTTCAAGTCGCAGTAGCGAACTCCCATGGCATTACAGGCATCTGGAATCATTACCCGCTTTTTACTATTTGGACTGGAACCTTCATAGGTTACAAGTGTCATATGTTTGGCAGAGGCAGTTGCAACGAGATAGGCATCCGCAACATTCGCAAATGTATTCAATGCTTGTGGGCTATATACAGGATTAGACTTTGCCCAATTCTGAACATTTGCATATTGAACCATTACATCTGCATCCAATGATAAATAGAAAGACTTTGGAGCATAGGCTTTTAACCATTCTGTCAATTCGTCTTTGCCCTTATCTATTTCATCTTTTACGGTAACGCTTGTAAATATATCTCCAGAGTTCACCATTTCTCTGAATCTCTCCCAAAACGTAGGCCAAATGTCCATTGGCATCTCGTTCTTGGAGCGAATAAATATATTGGTGTCAAAGATATATGCCATAGCCTGCTTAAACGTTATTGTTCATGAAATGCTGATAAGTATTCCCATACAGACCTGTTAGGCGATAAGCATCTATATAACTCAGCTGTCGATTATTGACCGCATTACGGACATGGATAGCAAAGAGTTTCCCTACCCGTTTCACACTGGTCAGGTAGAAACTGCCGCCACCACCGTCTTTCTTCTTGTTAATCGGTCTCTTGCTGTACTCCAACCAAAACGCCCTATATTCTGTATCACTCATCAGCCTCAAGTCATGCGCACGACGCGCAACAACTATTTCGCTTACCTTGAATTTACGGGATGCCCTCTTGATATCTCCTGTCCAAACATCTTGGAGCACATCAGCCGGGACTAAAAACTCTGCTGCAACCTTATCACAATAGGATTCTACTGTATCGTGACTAAACAGTTCCTCGCCAGCATGCCCTGCGCTGATGCCCAGCATAATATGGGCGGTTTCATGTATAATGGTGAACATTTGGGCAGACTTGCTGTCTGCACTGTTTACGAATATATAAGGTGCTGTTTGGTTTACAAGGGCAAAACCGCGACATTCACTGACTTTCAAGGCTCGGTGCGTGTTATTACCAACCACGCCGTTAAAGGCCAAAAAAATACCGGCATCCTCTAATACCTGAGTTAGAGCATTTAATGCCTCTTCAATTTTCTGATACCCAAAAGCCCAACAAGGCTCCAGCCGTAGGGTTTCGCGCAACAAAGACACAGCCTCGCTAATAGGCGTGTTCAGTTTGATGGAGTCAACTATCTCGCATACGCCTATCTCGTTTTCACTCAAGTAATCTTCAAGCCAATCCTGACGGCTTTGTACATTCATTACCGTATCATAGACATTCAAGTCAAAATGACTGTTCTGCCCAGCCTCCCCCCTAAACATAGGAAAAGGAATAACCTCCGTTGGAGGTTGTTGTAAGAACAAATATCCAAAAGGAACAAAGAACTTGGAAGCGAACCTTTGCAATTGGCTAATCGTAGGCTGTTTCTCCCCAGACAGCCATTCACCCAACTTGGGGAAAACCTCTATAGCTTTCTCCTCATTATATCCCGCTCTCTGGATTGCCCATCTCAAAATGGCAGGACTAACATTATCGAGTGTTGCAGCCATCATTTCTTTCTTTGCCTTTGCAAAATTAAGCATTTTATCCGAATATTCAAAGAAAAAGTCAACATTTCGACCTTCCAAGAGGAAATTTTGCATCAAAAGTGAAGAAATTGCGCCAAGATGAAATGGATTTGCCATTTTTTCAGTACCTTTGCACTCGCGAACTCGCGCCATGCCGAATCCTTATAGAAGGGGCGGAGTGGCAGCAGGAGGGAGCAACTACATATTGAGAAGTGTTTGCTAAAGCAACGTTTTTGGTACTATTGAATGTAGGAAACTCAATAACCCAGAACAAGGACATTGCAGAGGTAGACACTGCGGGTAGGTATATGATACACCGTCCCGTCAGCGTGCGGAGGCTCGTGTAGCCTCAAGCACGCTTTAGGGGCGTAACATATATACCAACGGCGCGGGTGTCAGAGTCTGTTTGTTTTTTGTGAGGTATCCTACAACCTAATAGTACGAACGAGCAGAGGCAAGATGCCCCGCTTTCTTTTTGTGTGGTCAAGAACTGGAAGAATAATATGTCCGAGGTTGGGGCGTTCGGCGGACAGCGACACAGAAAGAAGAATGAAGCATCTTATTATTATTGGAGCTCGAGGTGCGGGACGCGAGACATTTCTCACGGCAACAAAGTCATTTGGTTATGGATACGACTTTGATGTTAAGGGGTTTCTTGATGGAAAAGCTGATGCCCTTGAAGGGCTAAATGGGTATCCGCCTATTTTGTCAGGAGTCGAAGATTATGAACTGGCCCCCGACGATGTGTTCGTCTGTGCATTAGGTGACCCTAAATGGCGTAAGTATTACGCCAACATTATTCTGGAGAAAGGCGGTGATTTTATAACGTTAGTAGACAAAACGGCAAGAATAGGTAGAAATGCGAAGATAGGCAAGGGGTGCATCGTGCGTGACTATGCTATGATTTCATGCGATGTAACCATTGGTGACTTTACCTATATTCAGCCTTTTGCTGTTATTGGGCATGATGCTGTGACTGGCAATTACTGTCATCTAAATACCTATGCATTTATGGGCGGCTACAGTACTATGGAGGATATGGCAGTGATACACACAAGAGGAACTTTGATACCCCATAAGAGACTTGGCAAGGGGGCGACGATTGGAGCGGGGTCTGTTGCAATGACCAATGTCAAAGACGAAACAACCGTTGTAGGCATTCCAGCCAAAAGGATAAAATGTTGAACAAATAATTATAGCAAAATTATGGAACTAAAAGATTTCATCGACAAGATTGTTGAGCAGTTGGAGATTGAGAGTGCAGAAGCATTGAATAGTGACACTGAGTTTCGGGAGTTGGAAGGATGGAGTTCGCTATCAGTTATGGAGCTTATTGCCCTATATGATGACGAATTTGACAAGCAGATTGGTGACGTTGATATCAAGAAGTGCGTGACCATCGGCGACCTTCACAAACTGGCAACGGAGTAGGAACCTATGGCAATGCTTCAGTACGATGGTGTGGGCATTACGGCAATGGCAGCCGCAGTGCCTCGCACCGTTATCAACAACTACGAGTATACGGAGTACTTCCCCGCAGAACAGGTGAAGGAAGTCGTGGACAAGGTTGGCATCTATGAACGTCGATTTGCCGATGCCGATACATGCTCCAGCGACCTTTGTTTTGCTGCGGCTGAAAAACTGCTGACGGACAACGGCATTGACCGAAGCGAGATAGACCTGCTAGTGTTTATCTCTCAGACCCCCGATTATCGTATGCCCGCCACTTCTATCTTGTTGCAGCACCGACTTGGTCTGCCTCAGTCGTGCGTGGCATTCGACATCAATCTTGGGTGTGCAGCTTTCTGTTACGGACTTTCAGTAGTCTATGGTATGATGCAGAGTGGCGGCATCCGCAAAGCCTTGTTGCTTGACGGCGAAACGCGTTCAAAGGTTTATTCGCCAAAAGACCGTAGGAGTGCATTCATCTTTGGCGATGCAGGTGTGGCTGCACTTATCGAGCGAGACCCGAAGTTTGGACATAGCTGGTTCTCGCTGAACAGCGACGGCTCTCGTGGTGACTTAATCATGATTCCTGGCGGTGGTTATCGTCATCCCAGTAGCATTGAGACGCTGAAGGAGCGGGTTGTTGACGAGTATGGCAATATCAGGAGCGACGAACAGGGGTATATGCGCGGTGGCGATGTGTTCAATTTCGTCATACGTGAGATTCCCCGTGACATCAAGAAGACGCTGGAGTACGCTGGAATGTCGAAGGACGATATGGACTATATCGTATTCCATCAGGCCAACAACTTCATCAACTCGTATATTGCTAAGAAGATGAAACTCGATGTGGAGAAGATTCCTTCGACCATAGCCAAGTATGGCAACACGTCGTCGGTATCGGTTCCATTGACCATTGTGAGCGAACTGAAGGAAAAACTCAATGGCAAAAAGACGCTGCTGTTGAGTGCATTTGGTGTAGGCATGTGCTGGGCTACAGGTATTGTCCTGTTTGCCGATTGTAAGATTAGCGAAGTCGTTGAGGTATGAGCCGCAATCCATTCTCTCTTGATGGAAAGACCATTGTTGTGACTGGCGCATCGTCTGGCATCGGCCAGCAATGCGCCATCACTTGCAGCCAGATGGGGGCAAGGGTCGTGCTGATAGCCCGCAATGAGCAACGGCTGGCAGAAACGCTTTCGAAGATGGATGGCAAAGGACATCGGTATGTTTCCTTCGACCTAACAGACTTTGACAGGCTAAAGGGCGAGGTGAAAGAGATAGTTTCCGAAGTTGGTCCTATTGACGGCTTGGTGAATTGTGCGGGAATCTCCACGACCCTGCCACTGAAGCTAATGGATGAACAGAAGATGGACGAGTTCTTCCGCGTCAATGTGTTTTCAGCCATCGAACTGACACGGCATTTCTGCCAGATGGGAAATGTCAGGAAAGAAGGAACCAGCATCATCTTCCTCTCATCTATTATGGGAATGGTGGGCGACAACGGTAAATCTCTTTATTCTATGACTAAGGGGGCGCTCCTTTCTGCCGTTCGCTCCTTGGCCTGTGAGTACGCCCGACGGCGGATTCGCTTCAATGCGATTTCGCCAGGCGCTATACTTACGCCTATCAATCAGGACTTGCCCCACATGAAGAATCCCGAAGCGCGTGCAGCCCTTGAAGCAAAGCACTTGCTTGGGCTTGGCGAAACATCTGACATTGCCAATGCCTGTGTGTATCTGCTGAGCGACGCTTCGCATTGGGTGACGGGGCAGAATCTCATCGTTGATGGTGGATATACTGCGCGATAATAGAATTAGACTTCAGAGGTCTAAACAACCTCTGAAGCCATTTACGTTATATTCGTCTAACTCTACGCTGTTCTTGCCCCAATCCAAACTGCTCCTTGAACCATTGGGCAATGGGTATCTGATTGATATGCAGGAACAAATCCCGCTTCTCGTCCCTTATCACTTGTGCCGTGACATTATTGGCAAGTGCGTTGCGTCTGTACTCATTGGAGTGAAGCCACCCACTATAATTGACGGTCTGGCCGTGTAGCAGTTTGTCGGTCTGTTCCATGTTGAAGCCACACTCCAGACACTCACGCTCCATGTCGAGGAAACGTTTGAAACTTGGGAACCACTTATAAGCCTTGTCTAAAATGCGCTTCAAGTTGCCCACTTCCTGTTGGTGCTGTTCTTCGGTTCTGTTCTTTTCCCTTGTTTGGCTGTCCTTCAACTTTTGCATATCGGTGTGGAGCCGCTCAATCTGTCCGTTTAACTCATCTACCTCCCTGTGTAGTTGGTCATTCTCTTTCTCCAGTCTGCTCACTTTGTTGCCACCAAGGAGAGAATTGATGCCGTTGAGGGCTGCGGTGGCGGTCTTCGTAGCGGAGTTCTTCAGTTCCTCAGTCTTTGCCTCTGCCTTGATGCGGGCAAGGTCTTTCTTTGCCTGTTCAGCCTCTGCTATCACCTCTCTCGCCTTTTCCTGTTCTTTCAGCAGTTGGGTAATGTTAGCCTGCAAGTCCTCGCCCTGTGCTATGAGGCTGCGGTAATACTCATGCGTGGATATGTGCTGTGCTTCTGAGCCTCTGATGCCTCGTTGCAGTCCGTATGCCGCCATCTGCTCTGCGTATGTATCTTGGTAGCGTATTAGGTTGGCACGGCTCATGACCTCATCGGCACACAGACGGGGTGCTGGTGCCTTCGTCCTGTATCTCTTCTTGGCAGTTAGTTCCTTCTTTTGCTTCTTCCGTTCTGTCTGCACGATGGGAATGACGGTCGCATGGATATGCGGTGTTTCCTCGTCCATGTGTAACACGGCTGATACCACATTATCCGCTCCGTAGGTCTTGCGTAGCCAGTCGATGTTGTCCTGACACCATTCATCGAGCCTGCCCGTCTGCTCTATCTGTTCCATATCGGCATGGGTGCCAGTCAGCACGATGCGAATCGCCTGTACCTGGTTCTTGCCAATCTTGCGCTTTAGCCCTGCCGTACTGAGGCGGTGCTGTATGGCTGCCATTCGGTTAAGGACACCATCGGGGAACTGGATAAGTTCTCGGTTGAGGTGTGTGCGTTTCGGATTGACATTCCTCGGTTGTATGGTTCTCTCGATGTGGACAGACATGCCGCTGTCTGCGCCCTTTGCTTTCTCTAAGTGTAATACTGCGTATCCCATTCGCTTGTTAAGATTTATTCGTTTGACATTTCGTTTCGTTGGCCTCTTGTTCCTATGTGTGTTCGGCTCAAGCCGACGATTCTGGCAGGGTGTCCAGAGGGGTGCAACACCTCGGCCTATTGGGGATTTTTAGCACAAACTTTGTTGTGCGGCTCGAAAAATCCCCTAATAGGCTACGGTATTTTCCGTTTGTGGGAAATACCCGTGCCTGCGCCAGCATCAAACCCGTCGTACATTGCCGTGTTTTGTACATCGCCCACAGTGCGACTTGGTTTCTTCTTCTGATTACAGGAAAGTTGCAATGGACGGATGGACTAAAGGAGGGATAGACGTTGTGTGTTGGAGCGTTCCATCGTTCCAACACACTATCTATCCTCCTAAAAGTCCGTCCTTATTCTCTCTGCTGCTTTTGCCGCTAATTTCCTTTTCCTGTCGTTGCAGTCAGTATTACTTCAAACGGCTTATGGTTGCGTGCAATACGCTTCATCAGTTCCCTGCGGACTGCCCTTGCCTGGTAGGAGTTAAGGCGAGACGCAAGTAGAAGAACGACCTCCATATTATATACGGTGATATATAGGTTGTCTCTCTTCTTGATTGTCCGCTCTGCCTCAAATGGTTTTATCAGTTCCTCCTTGTAGAGGGCTTTGATGGCATTTCTCAGTCTGGGGATGAACACTCCGAACAAGTCCACCATCTCGGACTCGCTCATCCATATCTCTCCACTCGGTATAGTCAGTTCAGTGTACTCGCTATACTCATTCCACTTGATAATTTTTCTCTCTTCCATGTCTCTATGCTAATTTGATGTTATTGAATGATGCGTTTAACTTGTTACTCAACATGGTTAGGTCATTATCCAGTTTCTGCGTGGTGATGCGGGCATAAATCTGGGTCGTAACGATGTTCGTGTGACCCAGTACCCGGCTTACGCTTTCGATGGGCATGCCATTGGTCAAAGCCATCGTTGCAAAGCCGTGTCTTGCACAGTGAGCTGAGATAGACTTGTCTATACCACATTCCTTCATCATCGTTTTCAACTTCTTGCAGATACTCCAATAGTTGACCTCACCAAACACAGACTTTGGATTCTCCTTGGGGTAATCCTGATAACGCTCGATGATTTGCAAGGGAACGTCTAACAGCTTCACCTGATAGGGAACGTCTGTCTTGTGGCGCTTGCCTACTATCCACTTGTCACCTTCAATCTCCACAATGTTGTCCGTAGTCAGTTCCTTCAAGTCCACAAACGAGAGTGCCGTGAAATTCATGAAAACGAACAGGTCACGGATAAAGGCAAGATTGGCATTCTCGAACTCATGCGTCATCACCGTCCTCAGTTCCTCTTCTGTCAGATAAGTGCGCTCCTTGCACTTGGGACTGATATGGAACTGGGCGAAGACATTGCGCTGTATCTTGCCGTTGTCATGGGCTCGTCCTACAACTCCTTTCAGGTGCATGCACGACAGCCAAATGGTAGAACTTGCAAGTCCTCGGTCATTGCTGAGGTAAACGGCAAACTCCTTGATGAAGTCGGGTGTCAGTTCCTGCATGGATATGTCGCTGCGTCTGTGGCATATTTGCAAGAAGTTCGCTACATAGTTCCGTGACCTCAACTGCAACTTGTATGTTCCCAAAGCCCTGTCCTTGCTGACACGACGTTTGAGATTTGCCAAGTCCTTGTCGAATGCGCCCAGCAGGGTTTCGTATTCGCTGCCAAAGCCCTGATAGGAATTACGCACCATTTCAGCCGTGACGAATGCATCACGGTCTGAAAGGTGCTGATAATGCTTGATGATCTGAGCCTTTATATTATCAAGGTCGCGGTTCAAGTCAAGCGCCTCCCTGCTTCTGCCCTTGGCACAATTACCCTTCACGTCCCACATTGTCAGTGGAATGCTCCGCTTGCAACTGAACTGGCTCTGTGTACCGTTGATGGTGATTCGTCCCATCACTGGTGCTATGCCGTTCTTGACCTTACCCTTGTTCACGTAGAACAATACCGAAAATGTGCTTCTGTTCATTCTTCTTAATCGTTTTAAAAATCGGGCTGCAAAAGTAATACCTTTCTGGGAGAAAACCACTACGCAAATCGCACCAGATTTAGGAAAGAAAAACGCGAAATGTGAAAACGGTTCGAACTGCCGAGAAATGCCTTGATTTGCGTAGTAGGTTAAGAAAGTTTAACTTTCGACCATAGCCCAATCGGGTTACGAATAAGAAACCTAATTCGTTCCTCATTCCGCCTCGATTTGCGTAGTGGCTTCTTGCGGACTTTCCACGATTTTCCTCGAAATGCCTTTATTTATGGGGCTAATTGCGTTAATCTTCCAAAATCGTTTTGCTACGTCAGCATTATTTCGTAAGTTTGCATCCCATAATGGCAAAAGACCGCAATATTCTCACCGGACAGTATGTGCGCATTGAGCAGACGCCAGCCAAATCGTCGTTCCGCTTTTTTGCACTGGTCATCGACCTGATGGTCATGGCTGCCTATGTCTTTCTGGCTAATTTCATCGACGATTATCTGCAGCTTAACCTCTCGCCGGCATTCATCATCGTCTTCGTCATCCTGCCCGTACTCGTTTATCAGCCTGTATGCGAGGCCTTGTCAGGCGGTCAGACACTCGGCAAATATCTGCTGAAGACCCGTGTCGTGCGCTGCGACGGCAGCAGTGCCTCGGTGGGCGACATCCTGCTGCGCTGGCTCCTGCTGCCCATCGATATTCTTTTGTTTGGCTCGGTGGCTGCTTTCTCCATGCTTGTCACCCCTCGTCGACAGCGGGTAGGCGACCTTGCGGCTGGCACCATGGTTATCAGACTGAACAGCTACGACCAGATGCGCGTCAGTCTCGACGAGTTCCGCTTTGCCGAAGACGACTACCAGCCCACCTACGAGCAGGCACAGCAACTCAGTGAGGAGCAGACAGCACGCATTGCACATACACTGGCCGACCGCGGCACGTCGCGGCGCCATCGCATAGAGCGGCTGGCCATCGAGATGCGCGACTCGCTGAGGCTCCCCGCCGACGGTCTCTCTCACGAGCGTTTCCTCTCGACCCTTCTCAGCGACTACCGCTACTACAGCCTGCAGGCAGTGTAACTTTGCGCTGTCATTGACACGTAGTCACGCCCCTTGCAAGGCTCTGTCATGATACAAAGTCGACGAGTTTGTTGAACAAAGTCGACGAGTTTGTCTAACAAAGTCGACGAGTTTGTCTAACAAAGTCGACGAGTTTGTCTAACAAAGTCGACGAGTTTGTATCACGAAGCAGGCTCCATTGGTGATGAATAACTACATTATGGTTTTTGTATAACTCTACATTCCCTTCAATTAAAATTATTGAAATATTTTGCCATGTCGGCAAATTAGTGTAACTTTGCACCTCTTTATTATATCAAAACAACGAAAAGATTATGTCATATTTGTTTTCATCGGAATCGGTTTCCGAGGGCCATCCCGACAAGGTGGCCGACCAGATAAGCGACGCTTTGGTAGACCAGTTCCTGGCCTACGACCCGAAGGCTCGCTGCGCCATAGAGTCGTTTGTCACTACCGGACAGGTGGTAATCATGGGCGAGGTGCGCAGCGACGTGTATATCGACCTGCAGACCATTGCCCGCAAGACCATCCAGAAAATTGGCTACACGAAGGCCGAGTACCAGTTCGACGGCAACTCGTGCGGCATTCTCACGGCCATCCACGAACAGAGCTCGGACATTAACCAGGGCGTCGACCGCGACGACGAGGACAACCAGGGCGCGGGCGACCAGGGCATGATGTTCGGCTATGCCACCAACGAGACCGAGAGCTATATGCCCGTGAGCCTCGACCTGGCCCACCTGATCATGCGCACGCTGGCCGACATCCGCAAGGAGGGCAAGGTGATGACCTATCTGCGCCCCGACGCGAAGAGCCAGGTGACGGTGCAATACAGCGATCAGGGCATCCCCGAGCGCATCGACACCATCGTGGTCTCGACGCAGCACGACGAGTTTGACACCGACGAGCGCATGCTGGAGCGCATCAAGGACGACGTGATACATATATTAATACCGCGCGTGAAGCAGCAGATACACTCGCAGCAGGTGCTCGACCTCTTCGGACTGGACATCAAGTACTACGTGAACCCCACGGGCAAGTTCGTTATCGGAGGGCCTCACGGCGACACTGGTCTGACGGGCCGCAAGATCATCGTCGACACCTACGGCGGCAAGGGTGCCCACGGTGGCGGTGCCTTCTCGGGTAAGGACTCGTCGAAGGTCGACCGCTCGGCTGCCTACGCTGCGCGCCACATTGCGAAGAACATGGTGGCAGCAGGCGTGAGCGACGAGATGCTGGTACAGGTGAGCTACGCCATCGGCATGGCACAGCCCATGAACATCTACGTAAACACCTACGGCCGTTCGCACGTAGACATGAGCGACGGCGAGATTGCAAAGAGGATAGAGAAGCTCTTCGACCTGCGCCCGAAAGCCATTGAGCGCTCGCTGAAGCTGCGCCAGCCCATGTATCTCGAGACTGCCGCATACGGCCACATGGGGCGCAAGAACGAGGTGGTGAGGAAGACGTTCACGAGCCACTATCACGAGACGCGCGAGGTGGAGGTGGAGCTCTTCACCTGGGAGAAACTGGACCGCGTAGAGGATATTAAGCGGGAGTTCTCGCTTTAGATTATGGTGGATAGTTGATAGTTGATAGTGGATAGTGGATAGTTGATAGTTGATAGTGGATAGTTATGATTACCTAATTGGTACGGCCGAGGCCCAGTCATTAGTTAGAAGGGCACCATGAGTAATCATAACTATAAACTATCCACTATCCACTATCCACTATCAACTATCCACTATCCACTATTCACTAAAAATAAGCATGCAGCAAGATACCATACAACCTGCCTCGCAACTGCACGAGCTGCCCGTCATCGATGAAATGATCATCGACGACACGGGCGGTGTGTCTGCACGGCCGCTGACGCCCTATCAGGTGCTGCGCATGCTGCCACGCGACGCCACGCCTGAACAGCAGGACTCGGCCATACAGGCATGGTTCCAACCGGGAGAGATTCACTACAGCAGCCGCCCCGACACCCTGCACCTGCCCGGACACGGTCCGGCACGCGACCTGAAGGACGTCGACCTGCCACAGTACTACAGCCAGAACTTCTTCTCGGGCGACTCGCTCTTCCATCCAGAGATTGTGGGGGGAAGGCTCGGCGTGGCCGGTGATCCCATTCCCTACACCATCAGGGGCGACAACATGTTCACCGCACTGCTACTTTTGTGCATGATGGTCTTTGTCGTCTCCATTGCCCACTCACGCTATTTCATCGTCAGACAGCTGAAGGATTTCTTCTTTATTCCACGCGACGACAACCAGATGACCGAGACTTCGGGCGAGTTCCGCTTCCAGATCTTCCTTGTGCTCTTAGGATGCCTGTTGCTCTCCATATCGAGTTACCTCTATGTGACGACCTACGTGGCCGACACCTTCGTGCTCGACAACGACTTCCAGCTCATCGGCATGTTCTTTGGCGGGTTTGTAGCTTACTTCACGTTGAAGTGGCTACTCTATCTGACGGTCAATCAGGTGTTCTTCGATGGTAAGAAAAATTTACAGTTTGTCAAGACTGCGCTCTTCATTACCGCTACTGAGGGGGTACTGCTCTTTCCGGCAGTGTTGTTGCAAGTGTATTTCGATTTGAGTATCGAAAATGTCACATATTACTATGTGTTATTACTCTTACTTACCAAAATTCTGACATTTTACAAGTCCTGGATCATCTTTTTTAGACAAAATGGTGTGTTTTTGCAAACTTTTTTGTACTTTTGTGCCCTCGAAATCGTACCCTTGCTCGGTTTTGCCGGTGCACTGCTGATGGTAGTCGATTTATTGAAAATAAATTTTTAGGACATAGAGATGATCAAGAAGATTTTGGTTTCGCAGCCAAAGCCCACAAGCGAGAAATCGCCGTATTATGAAATTGCCGAGCGATTCGGCGTAGAATTGGTGTTTCGTCCCTTCATCAAGGTAGAAGGTATTTCTGCCCGTGAGTTCCGTACACAGAAGATAAACATTCTGGACTATACGGCCATTGTGTTTACGTCGCGCCATGCCATTGACCACTTTTTCACGCTGGCAAAGGAACTTCGTGTAACCATTCCCGAAGACATGAAGTACTTCTGCGTCACCGAGACGATAGCTCTCTATATCCAGAAATACGTACAGTATCGCAAGCGTAAGGTGTTCTTTGGCAACACTGGCCGTGTAGACGACCTGCTTCCCACCATGGTGAAGCACAAGACCGAGAAGTACCTGGTGCCGATGAGCGACGTTCACAACGACTCGCTCACCCATCTGCTCGACTCGAAGAAGCTCACCCACAAGGAGTGCGTGATGTACAAGACCGTGAGTAACGACTTCACCGAGGAAGAGGTGAAGACGTTCGACTATGACATGCTGCTCTTCTTCAGCCCCTCGGGTATCGAGTCGCTGACGAAGAACTTCCCTAACTTCGACCAGGGTGAGATTGCCATCGGCACCTTCGGCCCCGCTACGGCTAAGGCAGTAAGCGAAGCCGGACTGCGCTTAGACCTGGAGGCTCCCACCGAGAAGTATCCTTCGATGACGGGAGCACTGCAACACTATCTCTTGATGCAGGATGAATAACTTTCCCAAGAGCAGGCGCATTACCAGTCAGAAACTGATTGACGCATTGTTTGGCGGCGGACGTAATAAATCGTTTGCCGCCTTTCCACTTCGTGCCGTCTGGATGGTTACTGACCGTACAGACGCCACCGTACCTGCCTCGCCCATACAGATACTGATAAGCGTACCCAAAAAGCGGCTGCACCATGCCGTAGACCGCAACAGGGTGAAGCGCCAGTTGCGCGAAGCCTACCGCACACAGCAATCAGTACTCAACGCAGCACTGCCCAAAGACAAATGCCTGTCGGTGGCCTTTCTATGGCAGAGCGACCGCCATGCTCCTTCTCCTGTGGTAGCATCGCGCGTGTCGAAGATTCTCTCACGGATAGCCGACGACCTCACCGCCCACCAATAACTATTGGCTGACTTTCTCCCATGAACAAGTTATCTCGTTTGTTCTCGTGGCTGTTGCTTCTGCCCATCATTTTCTATCAGCGATGCATCAGTCCATTCACGCCCCCCTCATGCCGCTTCACCCCTACCTGTTCGCAATATGCCAAGGAAGCCCTCATCAAGCACGGGCCCATCAAAGGCCTCGGACTGGCCATCTGGCGCATCCTGCGCTGCAATCCCTGGGGCGGCAGCGGCTACGACCCGGTACCGTAGTCAGGGGAAGTGAGGGGAAGTGAAGGGAAGTGAAGGGGAGTGAAGGGAAGTGAAGGGGAGTGAAGGGGAGTGAAGGGGAGTGAAGGGGAGTGAAGGGGAGTGAAGGGG
>Ga0256407_10001366_pt1 | contig 52056 bp, 36 predicted proteins | sample RumenRJG_04DNA_FD_193489 | JGI IMG/M metagenome (GOLD analysis project Ga0256407, IMG submission 193489) | Bovine rumen microbial communities from Lethbridge, Alberta, Canada - RJG_04 | ecosystem: Host-associated > Mammals > Digestive system > Stomach > Rumen | place: Canada: Alberta... | reverse complement strand
ATGCATAACTGTCTGATTTACAGACAAAGTTACGATTGAAAACCGTTCGCCCCTCAAACACCTCCTAACTATCTAACTATCAATATTTTCAAAGACCTATATATAAATTTTTAGTGGACACTAATGTTATGATTCGTCAAAATTATGTTGTGCCGCAGGCGGAGGATCTCTGCCTGGAGGCGGAAAACGGTCTTCTGGCCCAGTCCGGAACGGGTGAAAATTCCACTCCGGGCAACGGTCTTTGGGACGATGAACTTTAAAAATTCTGAAGCCATGAGAAAGAACGTTTTCATTCTGGCAGCGGCCGCGCTTCTGTTCGCGGGCTGCGCCAAGGAAGTGGCCGAACAGTTCGAGACCGCTTCGTACAACACGACCATCGCCGCGGTGATGGAAAATGCCGACACCAAAGCCGCTCTGGCCGACGATGGTAAGTTTACCTGGCAGGAAGGCGACAAGATTGCCGTCTATACCTCTGCCAACGTTTTCAAGACATTCACGCTGACGGATGGTGCCGGAACCAACAAGGCCCATTTCGGCGGTAATCTGGACGATGGCGAAACGGTAACCGAGGTGGCCGTTTATCCGGCCGTTCTGGCTCCGAAGTATGTAAGTGCTTCGAAGATTGAGGTAACCCTGCCTGAAAGTTATACCTACGAGGGCCCCCAGACCAACGTGCCCATGATTGCCGCTCTTAAGGGAAATGTGCTGGAATTCAAACAGATTGGTGGCGTGATCAAGTTTTCGTTCACCGGTATTCCCGACGATGCGGCCAAATTGGTGACCAAGGTGGACGCCGGCATTACCGGAACGTTCGCTACGGCTCCGTTCAAGACGGGCCAGAATGTCCCGATTGTGATGAATGATGAGGTCGATGCGACGTCGGTGACCATCAACTTCACCAAGACGGGCGATGCCATGGATTTCTATGTGCCGGTCCCGACGGGAGAATACCAGGGAATCTTTGTGAGCATGCAGAAAGCGGACGGAACGGTTATCACCTCCAAAACGGTGAAGGCCAAAAATGTCGTTTCCCGCGGTACCCTGCTGTTGATGCCGGTGGTGGCCACCGTAACGGAAGGTAACATTGGCACCTATGAACAACTGGAAGCCTTCCTGGCCTCCGCTACGGCAGAGACGAAGGGTGAATTCCGTCTGGTAGCCGATATTGACTGCTCGGACAAGACGCTTTCCCAGGCTGCCGGTTTCGGAGGTGTCTTTGACGGTCAGGGTTATAAAATTAAGAACCTGATTTCCGACAAGGCCCTCTTTGCCACGAATGACGGAACCATCAAGGCCCTGTTTATTGACGAAACTTGCAAGTTCTCCAAGACGGTGACGGCGGCTACGGATGTCCGTCTGGCGCCGGTGGTTGTCCGGAACAACGGTACGCTGAAGCAGATTGTCAATGCTGCCGACGTTACCGTGACCGGTTTTGGCTCCAACACCATGTTTAATATGGCAGCCGGGATTGCGGCCGAATCCTATGGTCCGATATCCCAGTGCCTGAATCTTGGTGCGATTACCTATGATTCCAATGGGAATAAGTGCTATAGTGCCCAGGCTGCGGGTATTGTCGCCTTCCTGGGGGCAGCCATCTCCGGTTGCGAGAATTATGGCAATATTACGTTGACGGCGCCGTACGAGGCCAATTTGACCAATTACACTACCTGCACGCCGGCTCTCCCGTTAACATTCTATGCAAACCCCGCAGCTTCTGCTGCCGGTATCGTAACGTATGCCGTTTCTTCGGCCGACAAGAAAGTCACGGTTACGGACTGCGCGAATTCCGGAAAGGTTTCCTTCTCGATGACGCAGATCGAAAAAGGAACGAAGAAATTGGACCGTATCGGTATTGCCGGTATTGTGGGCAATACGGGTGGTGATGTGACTGGTTGTACCAACGATGGCGACGTAGTGGTCGTGTTCACGACTTCAACACGCGCGGGCTATAATGATAAAAATGCCATGATTCATGCTGCCGGTATTGCCGGAAACGATTTCTATGTGACCGACCTGGGCCATGGCAGCTATGCCGACAATACCGTTATCTCCAATTGTACGAACAGGGGTGATATTTCCGTCGATTTCGATTCGTACAGGTCCAATTCCGCTATCGGCGGTATCTCCGGCTGGCCGGGTGTAGAGGACGCACAGAAATACAACAAGATTGAAAATTGTGTCAACAAAGGCGATGTGACCGTGAGCGGCAGTGGAAAAAGCCGTACGGGCGGTGTCTGCGGTGGCGCCACGACCCTGTATGGTTGCATCAATTATGGTACCGTGACGAACAGCATGTCGGGTCCGAACAATACCGACGGGACCGTAGGCGGTGTGCTGGGTTATTGGACCTATGGTTACGAAATGGAGAATTGCGAATCGTATGGAAACGTCGTCAACAACGGGGAAGGGAATGTTTATGTTGGCGGCCTGGTCGGTTCCGCGGGCGCCCAGCCGGGCACCTTCGGCGTTTCCTGCGTGGTAAGTTGCTCGGTCTATTCCAAGGTGGACCGGAAGTTTACGGGCATTGTCTGCGGCCGTCTGAATGATGTTGGACAAACAGATCCGACCAAGTATGTTGCGCATGTGATTGGCGGAAAACAGAAAGGCAAGGCCGTTATGCTGAAGGATTGCTCCGTTACGGCCGGAGAGACGGTGACGAAGATAACGAATGCCAACAAAGATGAGTTCTCCTTCGGTTCCCAGACCTGGGACAAGGCGGTTGCCGATGAAGACTATCGTAACTCGAAGACCGTAAGTATAGAAATGAGCGACGGCGTTCAGTTCTCCGAGCACCTCGATGCCGGGTTCTTCATGTACGACAACAAGGAATACAAGGTGGTCAAACTGGCCGACGACCGTTGGTGGATGGCCGCACCGCTGGCCTATGTCCCCGCCGGTAAGACTGTTTCTTCTGATCCGGCAGAGGATGCCGGTATCTGGTTCTCCGAAGCGTTTGACGACGAAGGGAAGCCCGTTGCATCCATCTCGGACAAAGGATACCTGTACGATTGCTCCACTGCATTTGGAGAGACGGTCACGTACGCAAACTACGATTCCTTCGAAGGTGTCCAGGGTATCTGCCCTCCGGGCTGGTACATCCCGACCCGGGCCGATTACCTGAAACTGGTGGGCAATTCCAACAAGTCGGCAGACGGCCCGGCTGTTGATGACGATACGGCCGTATACTACGTGAAGTCCTACAAGGGATCCAACGTGGTTACCTTCAACAAAGCCGGTTGGAACTTCTCCTTCCTGGGTATGAGGACCAAGTCGAATGATTCCGCAACGGGCGAGTACAACAAGAACCGCTGTGGAACGAATAACATCTGCAATGCCCAGTTTACGGGAATGCCGGCCATGAACTGGATCATGACTTCTACGCCCTATCAACCGAATTCGGCCGGAACCAATATCCAGTTCTTCAGCCTGATGACCACCTTTACCGATGCCTATCCGGAGGGACGCCTGATGCTCTCCTACGCCGGATACAAATACGGCATGGAGGTCCGTTGTATCCGCAAGCCTACTGTCGAATAAGACTTGATTGCATAGAAAGAAGACCTGTCCGTCCGGGCAGGTCTTCTTTTTATTTCATCCGTTTGCCGAAGAGGTAGAATTTGTAGTCTCCGAACCAGAGGATACCCTCGCCGTCGAGGGCTGTGTAGCTGGTATAGAATGAGTTGCCGGTGTCGCGCGGCGAGAAGATTACCGGAGCCGAGAACCAGATGGGCTGCTGCGCCCCGGGAACGAAGGTCCCGTCGATCCGGAAGAGGGGACCGCGGTTCTGATAGGCAGTCAGGCCCTGAAAGTCGAAGGTGTCGTGCACCAGGGCGAAATACTTTCCGCTGCAGGCTTCGGGTCCGGCGTAGTCGTAGATGGGGCAGGGGGAGCGCGGGTGCAGGATGGGCCGGCCGCCGTCGCGTTCACGCAGGATTTGCGGAGCGGACCAGGAGCGGCCGCGGTCGGCGCTCACCGTCCAGACCGGATATCCCAGCGACGAGCGCATCAGGGCAAAGAGGCGGCCGTCCGGAAGGCCTACGATGGAGGCCTCCTCCAGGGCGGGCCCTTCGCGCGGGACATAGCCGTTCTCCGTGACCAGGTGGGTGGCGTCCAGGGAAGAACGTCCGCCCGAGAAGATGGAGAAACGGATGTCGCGCACCTGGGGGTCGTCGTCAATGTTTTCGAACTGCCAGAATTCCACCTTGCAGCCCGGACGTTCATCGTAGGGTGCCTGCCCGTGACGGGAGCAGCCCACGAGGAATTTGCCGTCCTCGCCCAGGCGCAGCGGGCGCTGCCAGTTGCACCAGGACGGGGGGATGGACGGATCGGCCGGGTCGGCATCTTCCCGGCTGGGGAAGGGGACCTGTTCGGGCTCGCTCCAGGTGAGCCCGGCATCGTCCGAATATCGGCCGTACATCTGCCCGCAGAGGTGTTTTTTTACCGTGGTTTCCTGGTTCCACAGGCAGTAGAGGCGCCCGCTGCGCGAGAGCATCGGCTGCTGCCATCCGGCCACCGGGGTGGGATGCACGCGGTCGTGGGAGCCGGCCAGCAGAACCGGTCCGGTCCAGGTGCGGCCGCGGTCGGCACTGCGCGAAAAGACAATGTGCTCGTCCTCGCAGGCTTCGTGCGAGCCCTGGGTCCAGAAGGCGTATAGCAGGCCGCGGGCCGGGTCGTCCAGTACGTGGAAGTGGTCGTTGAAGGTGTCGCCGATGGCAGAGAAATTGCGTTTGGATTCGTCGCGGGGCTGCTTGGGCGTATAGACCGTAAAGTCGTGCGGAATCACCAGGGAGTCGATGGAAGGGTCCGTATAGTGCCAGAAGAAGTGGTCCGGCCAGCGTTCGCGGAAGTGGCCCACGTCGGTGAAATGCTTTTCCCGGGCCTCTTCGGGGGTGGCATAGCGGTGGCAGACGTCCGGCGATTTCGAACCCATGGTCCATTGCGATTGCTGCGAGGCGTCCTGACCGGGGAAACCGGCCCATACCAGGCTGCCTTTCCGCGGTTCGAACCGTTTGTCCAGGACGAAAATGGTCGAAAGGACCGTGTTTTTCTGCCGCACGGGCGGGAGGGTGAGCAGCAGGGACAGGTCGCGGCGGTGGATTTTCTTTTCCGGCCGGCGCGAGAAGGTGACCGAGTCGCCCAGGACGGCGTTGCCGAAGATATACTCCTGCGCGAAGGCGTGGCGGCGCCGGTTCGAGCCGGCCAGGAGCGTCTTCGGGTCGGAATATGCCAGGCGGAAATTAAAGGCCCCGTCGCGGCGGGGTTTGTACCAGCCTCGCCGGCGGGCGTACCGGACGAGGTCGGCGCTGCCGAGAAAATTCACCGTATCGGACAGGTCCACCTCCGTAATAACGTAGTAGTTGGGGTTGGTCATGATTTCATCGTCCGGCACCCGGCGGGCCACCCAATGGCGTCCGCGGACCACCGAACAGACCCATCCCTCGTTGCGGTCGGCCAGCAGGTAGGAGCGGCCGGTATCGCTGTAACCGAATTCCTCCACCATCTTCCCGATGATGTGTACGCCCTCCCGGGCCGATCGGGCGTGACGCCCCACCGCATCGCGCACTTCGTAGCAGACACTCCCTTCGGCGCGGTCTTCCCGCGAAGCGCATCGGTCCGAGGCGATGCACACCCCGTACTCGTTCAGGTAGTGGTCGGCCGTGGCGTTGCCGGGGAACTCGAACCACAGGTAGGCCAGGTTGTCTTTTCCCGCCGGAACGTTGTAGATGTTCAGCATCTGTTCGCCGCCCGAATCCTCGTTGTGCGCCAGGTACACGCAGCTGTCGGTGGTGGCTTTGCGGCCGGCGATGACACCGAAGCAGTCGAAGGTGAGGCTTTCGCTGCGGCCTGTCCCACAGGAGACGGCCAACAGGGCAAGCAGCACCGCGCAAAACCCGTGGTGCCGGCGAAGAGGAGCGGACGAAATCATATTAGAAATACAGTTTAACGGCTGCGAGGGTGTACAGGCGATTCAGGTTGCCGGTATTCGCGGCACCGGAACGGTCGGTAGGACGGGCGCCCAGCCAGGCGGCTTCGGCACAGAAGGCCAGGTTAACGTCCTGACCTACCGGGAAGGCATATTCGCCTTTGAATCCGGCCTTGATCCAGTCGGCCGCCAGAACCGCCAGGTTGTGCGGATAGAGGTCACGTGCGGGTGCGTTGGCTGCCCGGTGGCCATTGTATTCGTACGAACCGGAGAGGTTCTTGTTCGCTTCTACCGAGAGGCCGCCCAGCAAGGAACCCTTGCGCAGGGCCCAACGCCGTTCGGCACCCAGGGCTGCCCGCAGGTTATTGTATGCGAAGGAAGAGGCCGGAAGGGCATAGGAATCGTCTTTCTTCTCCCAGCCCAGTTCGCCGTGGAGCTTCCACGTATAGACGTCCCCGTCCAGGACGAAACCGTCGTAGGCGAGGGTGAGTCCGACCGTCTTCAGGGCAACCTGGTCCAGCTCGTACCGGACCTCCCATTCGCCCGTGCCGGTATTCCAGCGGGTCGTGGGTTCGGTGCCGATGGTGCGGACCACCCTGGCATCCAGGGTAAGCTTATTCAGATAGCGCTCGCCGAAGAGGGCCTGGACCTTCAGGCCGCCCTCTTCCTGGCGTGTGTTGCCGTGCGGCTTGGGCTGCGTAGGGCTTTCGCGGATGCGGGTGCTGTGGTAGGCATAGGAAGCCTCGGCCAGCAGCTGCCAGCCATCGGAATAGCCATATTGCAGGGCACCGCCCCAGGTGTTGCAGCGGAAATACATCGTACTCAGGCCGCCGCCGCCAACCTGCTCGCCCACAAAGTTGCCCAGTCCGCGCATCAGGTACACTTTCTGGATTTGCTGGCTGTTGCTGATGGACGGGGTGGTCCGTTCTAAGGTATGGGAGTACAAACCGTTGAGGCCGATTTGGGAGGCGCCGGTCTTCCAGACCAGGCCGGGCTTGACCGTCACGGCGTAGTGGTACGATTCGGCACGCGGGTCAATCTGCCCTGCGGCAATCCGGTCTGCATAGTTGACATGAAGCCCGGCCGCCAGGCGCTCGCCCAGGGGGACGGCCGCCTTGAATTCCATCTCGTAGCTCTGCTTTTTCCACTGGCCTTCCACCGAATCGGCTGCCGTGTACAGGAAGCGTTCGTCGTAAGGATAGTAGAGCAGGGTATTGAAGGAGGATTCTTTCTCGTTCACATTGTTGTAGCGGAAGTGGCCCCACAGGCGGACGGCGCCAATCTGGCGGGCGCCCTGGGTGTCGAACTGCACGTTGGCGGTATGCTCCCCGCTTTGCAGGGGCCGCCAGGAACCGTCTTCCCGGTCATATTGGGCAGATACCAGGTTGAACGTCTCCGGAGCCTGGATGACCAGGCCGGCGGCGTTTCCGGATGCCATCCAGAGGGTGCGGGTCTGGTTCAGGTCCAGCCAGGCGCGGTCGTTCCGCTCCTGGGCCGCCATCAGGACCGCCACTGTCAGGAAGAAAAGGGATAAGGTGATTTTTCTCATGGCTCGTTCCTCCTATTGTGCTGTGTTCCAGGTACTCCACGCCGGACGCTTTACGCCGTAGCGGCGGATCTGCGGGGTGTCGTTCACCGTAAAGTCATCGGTGGTATTGTTGGTATCCTGCAGGACGATGCGACCGTCCGGCAGGGTCTCGGCAACCTTGCGCACGACGCTTTGGTTGCCGCCGGTGGTCTTGCATTTGATCCAGCCGGCATCCAGGGCGATGGGAAGCCGCTTGTCGTCCGGATTCTCGGTCTTCAGCAGGTCGATGGCGTCCAGGACATCGGACTTCAGGACTTCCTGCCCGTAGTTGTTGGCGTGGTTGGATTCCAGGTATTCGCCGTCTTTGCGCAGCGGCTGGGAGGGGTAGAAAATAACCCATGCGCCGTCGGTGAACTTGCCCAGCTGGTTGCCCAGGCCGGTTTCCTTGATGGTGCAGCGCAGCGTCATGTTCAGGGCATTGGCATCCGGCTGGCCGCCTTTCTCCTTGTATTTGTCGCAGATGGTCTCGAACTCGGCGGTACTCAGGTCCACGGTGGCGGCGGTCTTGGAGTGGTCGATACCCGATGCGGCAATCACGAAGCTTTCGCCCGGAGCAATCGGATAATCTTTTCCGGTTCCCGGAATCTGCCAGACATAGGTGCCGATGAAGATGTATTTCTCCACATCGTCCAGTTTGTCGCTGAAGTCATAGACCTTGTCGCTGAGCGGGTCGCCCAGGCAGATGCCGTCGGCGTAGACCACCTGGTCGGAATTGTTGTACACCTCGAAGAAGGTGTCCTTCAGGTAGCGGGCGCTCGCCGAGCCGGTCACCATGCTGGCATTGTAGTGGATTTCCTTGAAAACCAGCGCGGAAGAAATCGACACGGAGATGGGGATGGCGGGCGAGGCGGATTTTTCGTCGAAAATCTCGATCCCGGCCACCGAGCCGATATAGTTGCACGCCTTCCCGCCGGTGGTACCCTGTGCCGAGACGGTAACGTTGTAGATGCCCGGGACCAGCCGGAAGGCATCCGGAGAACTGGTGGACCAGTCAAACTCCAGCGCCTGTTCCGTTCCGATATTGGTCATTCTGACGTGATAGGAATCCGGGCGCGGGATATCTTTGCCCAGGGAACTTTCGTCAAGGACAGGGGTCCAGCGGACATAATCGACACTGCCTTCCTTGGCACAGGAAAGCAGGAGCGCCGCCAGGCAACCTATGGTAAGGAGGATAGGGATTCTCATATCTTCAATTTGATTTCAAAGCCGAAATACATCGGGTTGTTCAGTTCGGTATAGGAGCCCTTGGAAATCTCGGACGGATCCAGCGGGCGGGAGTTGAACAAGTTGTTTACATAGAACGATGCCGTCATGAAATTCCGGATTTCCTTGGATACGTTCAGGTTGAATACGACCGTGGGGATGGTGTGGCTGCGGATGAACCGCGAGTCGGACTGCTGGCCGATCATGTATTTGTAGGCCGGATCGGCTGCCATGGCGGCCGTAAAGTCGTAAACCTGGCCGTCGTCGTTGGAAATGTACCGCTGCGGGGCCTCGTCGTTGTGGTAATCGGTCCAGTTTCTCGTGAAGATGTTCACCTGGGTGGTGAGCGTCACGACAAAACCGATGGACGGGATGTTGTGCGTGGCCCGCAGGGTGGTGAGGAACTTCTCGTAGTGGTATTGGCGCATTTCCGGGTCGTACACGCCCACGTGGCTGTTCACGTAGCTGCCTTCCTTCATATTCAGCGCGAAGGTCTCGCCCGACGAAGTGGACATCGTATGCATCCAGGCACCGTTCAGGAAGAAGGAGGTGCGGATGCCGCTGAAACGTCCCAGGTCCAGTTCGTATTCCAGTCCGTAATGGTGCTCATACGCCGTGTTCATGGGCCGGTAGAAGGAGAAGAAGCGATGGGTGTCCCATTCGGGGGCGAACAGGGGGTTTCCGGCCGTGTCGTGGCCGCCGAGGGTCCAGGTTTTGTAGGGAACCCAGGCGAAGGTATCATAGGTGCGCCCGTAGGTGTAGCCGTTCTTCATGAGCTCGTCGTAGAAGGTGACGCTCAGGCGGTAGCGATTGGCAAATTTCAGGTCGAAACCCACCTCCAGTTTGCGGTTGCGGGCAATCTCCAGGTCCGGATTGGCAGTGTCGTAGATCCGCGTCGTGGCCATGACCGCCCGGTCGGCCGGATTCGGCGCCTCGGTGGTGTTGATGTTCACCTGGTCGTAATAGGCAGGGGTCGGATACAGGTAGGCGGCGGTCGGTGCCTTGGCGGTAACGCCGTATCCGGCCCGCAGGGACCAGATGTCCGGAATCAGGTCGAAGGAGGCGTTCACGCGCGGACTCAGGGCCGTAAGGCCGTTCACGAGATCGAACCGGACACCGGCCGTAAGGTTGAGGGCACGCTGCCAAACGTGGCTGCGGAAGGTGTTCTCGGCAAAGAGGCCGAACTGGTTCACAAAAGGAATATCGTATAGCGGCCGCTCGCGGTAGCCCGACTCGGTATTGGTGCGGCTGGGCGGGCAGTCTTTCGGGAAGACCAGGCCCTTGCCCAGGTTCCCGTCCGATTTGAAGTCGGCGCCCACCAGGATTTTTTCACTGGTGTCACCCCACTGCTTGAACAGGTTCAGGTAGGCCTTGGCAAAGGTGTTCAGCTCCTTTCCATAGAAATCGTAATGCGAGAAATAGGAATACGGCGTCATGATGGCATAGGCGCCGGAGGTCCCGGGAGCGGTGATTTCCTTTCCGCCCATGTCATAGAGTTTGCGTCCCACGACATCGGCCACCGTGGTTCCATCCGTCATATTGGTGGTGTAGATGGCAATGGCGTTGATGTTATCCTGCTCGTGGTAGGATTCCTTGTAGGTAAAGGTGTTCGAGAGGTCGTACCGCAGGGTCTTGAGCCAGCCTTTGTTGATGGTCCAGGTACCGTTGGTGTTGATGCGCCAACCCAGGTTGGTTCCGCCCGAGGCCAGGTTGGTGAGCTTGTCATCGGGGTTGTTGTCGCGGGTATCCTTGCCCAGGCGCAGGTCCAGGGACGTGGTGGTATTCAGGTTGCCGAACCGCTTGGACCACAGTCCCTTCAGGTTGAGTCGCTGGTAATAGGCGTAGGATTCGGTGGTCTTGGCGTTGGAGTAGGCGTAGTCGCCGCTCAGGTGCAGGTCGCCGGCCTTCTCTCCCAGCCGGATACCCTTGGAGGCGGCCACCTGGTAGATTTTCGGATCGGTCTTGAGCCGCAACGTCAACGGTTCCGCACCGGCTTTCGAGTGGATGATGACCGCACCGGAGGTCAGGTCACCATACTGCACGGACGGGATACCGCGGATCACCTCCACCGATTCGATATTATCGGTCGATAGCTGCCGCACATCGATACCGCCGTTCGGCGTAGCACCGCCGGCCGATACAGAGGTTCCCGCGATGGGGGTGGACACGCCGTTCATCGCCGCGGTGATGCCTTCCATATTGGCATTGTTCGACATCGGCGCTCCGTCCACGATGATGGCGGTACCCAGGCTGTTCATATCGCTGGCGTTTGCGGTTCGCAGCGAGATGCTGTGGGCCGAGGAGAGGTCGGGATTCGTGATGGTGGCACCCGGCAGCAGGCCCATGATGTCCCGCAGCGAAGAGGTCTGGCTATGGTCGATGGCCTGGCGCGAGATGCGCGACGCGGTGGCTTCGCCGGCCTTGGAGGCTTCGGCCACCACATGGACTTCTTCCAGGCGGAAGGAGCTCTCCGTGAGCACGTAATCCTTGCGGACACGGCCCTTGACGGTGATTTTTTCCTCTACATTTTCATAACCGATGAGCTGGATGACCAACTCATAGGTTCCCGGGTCCAGACCTTTCAGGGAATAGTTTCCCTTGGCGTCGGTGGTGGTGTAGACCCCGGCGTTCCGGAGCAGGACCACGGCATAGTCTACGGGTACCTTGACGCCCTTGTCCAGGGTGCTTACGGTGCCGTAGATTTCGCCCTGTCCTTGGGCCCGCAACGTCCCGGCAAAGGCCAGGAAGGCGGCTGCAAGCAGCAGCAGTTTACTTCGTATGTGCATTGTCTTCCAATCTTCTGAGGGTTCTTCTCACTTCGTCGGCCACGTCCGGGTCTTCGGCACGGTAACCGCGAAGGCGGTCATAGATTTGCTGGCGGTAGAAGGACAGGGTGTACCAACCCAGGGCTTCGGCCGCTTTCAGCCGCAGCTCCTGCGGGGCAGCGGAATCCTTTACCAGTATCACCATAGGCTCGATGGCGGCGGGCAGGCAGGCGTTGCGCTGGCCGCTCACGGTCTGGGCGCGTTCCTTGGCGTTGGCGTCCGGACGGGTGATATCGGCGATTTCACGCTCGGTGTTTTCTGCGCCTCGCTGCAGGCGGCCGAGCAGGGTGTTGAAATCGGCCGGCTCCGGCCAGATGCCGTTCCAGCTATTCTGGAGGGCCTTTTCTACGTCGGCAAACGGGTACTGCGCAAAGGCGGCCGTCAGGTGATACCGCACGCGGGCACCCTCCAGCGGGTCCAGATAGTGCCGGGCGATGACGGGCAGCAGGGACGGGTCGCCAAAGGTGGAGGCATAGCGGGCAGCCATCCGGCGGATCATCTCGTAGCTGTCGTCCAGCCCCGTACGGAGGGCCTGGGCGAGCAGGGGCGCGGAATCGGCCTCGCGAATCAGGTAATAGAACGCTTCCAGGCGCACGTTCAGGGAAGGGGAGGTCTGGAGCATGTCCAGGCAATTCCACGAGGTGTATTTTCCGTCATGGATGTCTTTCGCCAGCGTCATGTCCACGCCTTGGGGATTCGTGGGGCTGAACTGGAAGGTCGGGTCGCCGAACAGATGGGACTCCAGGGTCTGGTACTGCCGGGCCCATTCGCCCACGCAGACTCCGGCGGCCAGCATGCCCGCCAGTTCGTTCTTCCAGTGGTCCTGGATGATATTCACGCTGTTGGCCGTCACGGCCATCGTCCGGCTGCCGTGCCCGAAGGCATAGCGGGCCGCCACATAGTCGTCGTGCAGGAAGGCTCCGTTGAAACAGGCGTCCAGCAGGATCACTTTCGCACCCGGTTTAAAGCCGTCCAGGTCTTCCAGGACGATATCAACCGAGGCGCTGCGCATGGAATCGCGGGCGGTGACCGCCGGGTCGTCCCAGCCTTCCAGGAAGCTGTCCGGAATGCCATAGGCCTTCTTCAGCTGCTCGGCGGTTTTTTCCTTGTCCTTGGCATCCCGCATCTTGCCGCGGAAGAATTCCTTGGCATCTTCCAGGTGTTCGCCGGCCATGAACGTATACGGCTCTTTGCTGATATACTGGGCTTTCACGCCGCCATGCGTATGCAGGTGGGCAAAGTCCACGGTCGGGTCGGCCAGGGCGGACAGGAGGCGTTTGCGCGGGAACTTCTCGTCGCTGTAGTTAACAAAGCGGACCTGTCCTTCGGGCTCCTGCAGCCCAAACTGCTCATAGTAGGCGCGTTCCTCATCGATACGGGCCTGCAGGCTTTCGGAGCTGTTGCCGTGACCGCCAAAGTGGAACACCTTGTCCAGGGGCTCGGTCTGGGCTTTGGCTGCGGCCGCCCGGTCCAGGAATTCCGCAATCAGTTCCGTGAAGGAATGTTCCGGATCGGTCTTGGACGGTTTGATACGGGCGGTGAAAATGTCGCAGCGGACACGCTGTGCCCCCTCCGGGGAGAGGTCGAAGTAATACAGGTCTCCATCCTGCTCCAGGAAGTTGAACTGCAGATCGAAATCGTCGTAGAAACGGTCCGAGGGCACGGAAGAACGCTTGATGGGCCACGAAGGGTTCATCTTGAAAGCCGTGCACAGGTGGTGCGCCCGGCGAATCATCGGAATGGGGATTTCGCCCACGAGGACGGCCCCTTCCAGCTGCCGGGTCTGCCACAGCGTATGCAGGGTGTCGCGGACCTTTTGGGGTGTCCACTGATCGACCAGGATTTCCACCGGTTTCTGGTTGTATCGCCGTACGGCATCGGCATACCGCTGGACCGATGCGGCGGTGGCGTTGTAGGTTGCTTCGTCTATCACGATGGCCAGGGCTACCTTGGAGGGTTTCTTGCCTGCCTGAAGAGACGCCGGGAGGGTCAGTGCCAGCAGGAGGGCTGCAAAGGCTGCCGATATTCTTCCTATTTGACGCATAGTCGTTATTACTTTGTTGTCGGGCAGGTGGACTAATGTTCGTAGTTCGGACGGATGGGGTAAACGTACTGGCGGTAAGAACCGTAATTGATGTTCACCGCACCGCCATTGTAGCAACTCAGGTAGTATGCGGAAGAGGGGTTGTTGGGGCAGGAAGACCAGTACGAGATGCTGACGCCGAAATTCTGGACATTGGCATAGATCTTCGTGCTGGTGGGGTTGCTCGTAGACAGCGATCCCATGGCCGGGTAGAAGGTAGGCGATCCGCCCATGTTCGGTTGTGGAAAGAAATCGAATCCATAGTTGAAAGCTCCGGCGACATTGGTGTTGCTGAAACTGGACCAAGCCCCGATCGGCGGCACGCAGGCTCCTACCGGGCAGGGGTCGTAGACGGTCTTGACGGTGTACTGCTGATTATTTGCATTGGAAGCCGGAGTAGAGAAAATGGTATGATTGGCATTCCAGGTATTGGCGTATTTGTTGTCGCCCTTCGAGTCGATGTTGTACGTTACCGGGTGGCTGATGAAAGCGGCCAGGCTCTCGCCCAACTGGGCGGCCCGGGTGCCGAGGGTGTCGCGTCGGAAGGCGTTGTACCAGGTCTTTTTCATGCCCTGGACGGAGCCTGCCGTCTCGCCGGGATAAAGTTTGCCATCCACGGAGACAAACGGATCCTTTCGGCCCCACTGGTAGAAGGGGCAATAGCCCCGCTCGTTCTCCGGCAGGGTGGCGCCCGTTTGCACGAGGGTGAATTCAATGACCTTGCCCGTACTGGTCTGTTTCAGGCGGACGCGGGTTTCGTGGGCGGGATAGACAATCGGATCAGAGTACTCATGCACCCAGCCCACGTTTATCTGCATAAAATCGAAATCAGTATTGTTCTTATTGACAACCTTGACGGGATACCATTCGCTCCCGCCTGCGCCGCTTACCCAGATATGCCAACTCCAGAGCACGCTGCCGTCGGCGGCGAGGGCGCTGATCAGGGCGTTTCCTTCCCGGATATAGGCTTTGGGCACTTCAAATACAATGCGGGCATCGGTTCCGGAGCCGACGACGCTAACCTCATCGGCCACCAGTCCCACGACATCGGTCCATTCCAGGCGGGCTTTCGCCACTGGTTTCGGTCCGTTGTTGATGTACGGCGAAGAAATGCCCTGTCCGCAGGCATCCACGAAGGGGCTTAGGGCGGTTGTCCCGCTCACGTTAGGAGCATAGGCATCGGTGTTGACCGATCCGGCTGCGATGGCGTTGCCATAGACCAGCGGGAAGGAATACCAGCCCGGAGCGCAGACAATATAGCAGTTGGCCGTATACTGTTTGTTGTCGAACAGGAAGCCGTTGTGCAGGATGCCGGTATTGTCGAAAGAAAGGTCGACGGGCTCGGCCTTGCTGCCGCGTTCCGCCGCATTCTGAAGCCGCTCGTTGTTGGCGTTGGTTCCGCCCGTACAGGTGGTGGGGAGCAGGTTCAGGAGGCTGCCGTCCGCCGTCATATCCACCGCCAGGCGCCCGCCCGAGGTGGCCTGCCAGGCGCCGCCGTCCAGGGCATACTGGATGGACAGGTCGGGGAGGTCGGAGGTAAGTTTGTACCGGAAGGCATTGATGCCGGAGTAGGAATAGACAAACGTCTTGGACGCGCCCGGGTAGAGGATCCCGGACTGATCCCCATCGTCATAGGTCAGGGAGAATCCGGAATCGGTCGGGACGTTCTGGAGATCCAGCGCACCGGCAATCAGCCGTTTGCCGCGGTTGGCGGTTACGGTCTTGGAGGTAACCTTTTCCGTCTCGAAGTTGTCGCCTTTCAGCGTGATGGCCAGGCCTTTGGTGAAGGTCTGGGGTGCGATGGCCAGGTAGTATTTCCCTTTGGCGAGGACTTTTCCGCCGTCCGAGATGCTCACCTCCTTCTCTCCGTTGATGATGGTGGGGTCGGGAACTTTGTCGGTTGCGGTGGGCGCCGAGGTGCGCAGGGTGCCGGCCAGTGTTTCGCCGCTGTTGCCCCGGAGGGAGATGGTTTTGACACCTTCGGTCTGGAGATCAACCTCTACCAGGGTGACACAGGTTTGGAAATAGATGGGCGTGGGGGTGCTGCCCGACAGGTCGGTGGCGCCGACGGCAACGATGTTGCTGTACTGGTTGGGGATGGCCTTCTGCTCTGCCGGCAGGGTGGTGGTGACGGTGCCGGTGGAATTGGTAGCCTTGGCATCGTAAGGATACAGGGCGTAGGCCCATTTGGTGGTGGAACCCACGAGGGCTTCCTTCGGCTCAAGCCAGGTCGAAGTGCCGCTTGCCACGGCCGTCAGCCGGTTGTTGTCGGTTTTCAGGAAGAGGGAGACCTCGTCCTTGCCAGCTTCCCAGACAATCTCATAACTGTCGTTCAGATAGCTCTTGGTGATGTCCGTGCCTTCTACGGCAATGCGGAAGCTGTTTTCGGAAGGCTCAACGAAGCTTTCCTTGGCGCAGGAAACGGCCGCTGCGGCCGCTGCCAGCAAAATGATGTACATTTTCTTCATGGCTCGGTCCTCCTACCAGGGAATGTTGTCATAATCTTTGTAATCGTCGGCGCTCTTTCCTTCTGTACTTGTGCAGAGGGCGCCTTCGGCGTCGCAGTCCAGCAGGACCGCTTCGGGGAAAACATAGGTTTTCCGCTCTGTTAAGTTCATTTTTTTCATATCATTTTGTATTAACTATCTCAATAATATAATAATACAGAATTCTACAAAAGTAGAAAAATTTCACGTTAATCCAATGAAAAACCGTATCTTTACATATTATGACAAAGCGATTCTTTTTTATTCTCGCGGCCGTGGCGCTGTTGCCGGCCGCCCTGTGCGCCCAGGTCCCGGGCCAGCGGGCCCGTCAGACCCATGTCCGCACCGCCAATTATAACCAGGCCGCCCGTTTTTCGGCCAAGAATGTGGGCCAGATGGTCTATTCCACCTCGGTCCGTCCGAACTGGTTTGCCGGCTCCGACCGTTTCTGGTATAGCTGGAAGACCTCGGAGGGGACCCGTTGGTACCTGGTAGATCCGGTCCGCGGCACCCGGGAGGAACTCTTTGACAATGCTCGCCTGGCACGGGAGCTTACCGAGATTGTGCGCGATCCCTTCGACGAGCGTCACCTGCCCATCCAGAAACTCCGTCTGAAAGAGGACAAATCCTTTACTTTCCAGGTAACGAGCACCCAGGATAAGATTGATTCCACCGGGAAAAAGAAGGGGAAAGCCATCTTTTATTTCGAGTACGATATAGCCACCCGGCAGCTGAAAAAGGTGCCGGAGAAACCGCTGCGCTATCCGGGTTGGGCGGCTGTTTCGCCCGACGGGACCGTGGGCGTGTACGCCAAGGGCAGCAACCTCTGGTGGATGGATTCCACCTCGCTGCGCAAGGCGGTGAAGGACCCGAAAGATACCACCATCGTGGAGCATCGGCTTACCTCCGACGGCATCCGCCAGTTCGGCTACGGCTACGGCAATTACCGGGGCGATAACGAGGCCGATTCTACCAAGCGTCACCTGCCGGACGAGGTCCTGTGGGCTCCCGACGGCAAGCGTCTGGCGGTGATGAAATGGGATACCCGCGAGCTGAAAGACCTTTGGGTGATCAATGCCCTGGGCAAGCCGCGTCCCGAATTGCAGACCTACAAATACCAGATGCCCGGAGAGAAGGGTGCCAAGGGCCAGCTTTTCGTGATGGATTTCCCCGAGGGAACCCTGCACGAAGTGCGCATCAACGCCTTCAAGGACCAGGATATCAACTTGGAGCGGGCGCCGCGTACGGCGGTCGATGCCGCGCGGGACTACCTGAGTCCCAAGTGGTTGGGCGATGAGAAAGGCTTCTGGCTGGAGCGCCTGAGCCGCGACTTGAAGCGGCTGGACCTGTGCTATGTGGCCGTAGGGGCCGACAGTACGAAAACCATCGTCTCCGAGCGCTCGAATACCTATGTGGAGTGGCGCAGCCCGAGATTGGTGAAGGGTGGCAGCGAACTGGTGTGGTGGAGCGAACGGGGCGGCTGGGCCAACCTCTACCTGTACAAGACGGACGGTACGCTGGTGCGCGGCCTTGCCGAGGGTCCCTGGCACGTGGAGGATGTGCTGGCGGCGAATGACGAATACCTGCTGGTAAGCGCCTGTGGCGTGGATTCGAACGAGAATCCCTATCAAATGCATACCTTCCGGCTGGGCTACGACGGGCTTACGTTCAAGCAGCTCGATATGAAGGACCAGGATGTGGATGCCATCCCCAGCGACGATGCCAAATACTTCATCGCCAATTATTCCCGGGTAGACAGCAAACCGGCATCGGCCCTGTTCTCGGCCGCCGGAAAACGGCTGGTGGACCTGGGCGAGGCGGATTTTTCGCAGCTGTTCGCGGCGGGCTACAAGTTCCCCGAGCGCTTTACGGTGAAGGCGGCGGACGGTGTTACCGACCTGTACGGAGCTATCTACAAGCCGTTTGACTTTGATTCCACGAAGGTTTATCCGGTGTGCGACTACGTGTATCCGGGTCCGCAGGTGGAGGCTGTGAACATCTCCTGGAGCAAGGGCTTCACCCGCACCGACCGGCTGGCCCAGTTGGGCTTCATCGTGGTAACGGTAGGCAACCGCGGCGGCCATCCCAACCGCTCGAAGTGGTACCACAACTATGGCTACGGGAACCTGCGGGACTACGGCCTCGAGGACCAGAAATATGCCATCCAGCAGCTGGCGGCACGGTATCCGTGGATGGATATCGACCGGGTGGGCATCCATGGCCATTCCGGCGGCGGCTTCATGTCCACGGCGGCCATCCTGAAGTATCCCGATTTCTTCAAGGTGGCGGTTTCGTGCGCGGGCAACCACGACAATTCCATCTACAACCGCTGGTGGAGTGAGCAGCATCACGGCATCCAAGAGAAGGTGGCCAAGGGCGATACGACCTTTGTCTATAAGATCGATACCAACCAGGAACTGGCGAAGAATCTCAAGGGGCATCTGCTGCTGGTTCATGGCGATGTGGACGATAACGTGCATCCCGCGAACACCATCCGGGTGGTGAACGCCCTCATCCGCGCCAACAAGCGATTCGATTTCCTGTACCTGCCGGGCCAGCGCCACGGTTTCGGTGACATGAACGAGTATTTCTTCTGGCGCATGGCCGATTACTACACCCGCTACTTGATGGGCGACACCCGTCCCCGTCCGGTGGACATTCCCGAGTTGAACAACGACTAAGGGGAACGGCATTAGCGCATCTTCCCAGCCTTGCTTGTCGCCCCATAATCTCCCAGTCCCGGCTGCGTGCCGGGCGGCATTGCCCCGGCCTTTCCGTCGCAGGCCAGGGCGGCACCGGCGACCCCCTGCCCTGCCGGAATTAACTCCTGATCGGGCTGCGTGCCGGGCGGCCGGAGCCGTCTCGCTTCGCTCGACCCCACCGTTCACTCCGTTCGCTGACGCTCACATCCGTTCCGGTCCCCCCTCTTACGATGCCGAGGGTGGCACGGGCTCCGGCCATCCCGCCACCTCCGCCCTTACCGGCTCTATCTCTGGTATTGACAGGGCAAGTGTACCTAGTCTCGGTCAAAAGGGGAGACTTTTGTTTACCAAGCTATCACCCAGACCACCGACCTTCCGGGATTGAGGGCTCCTATGTGGATAGTCACCTTTCAAAACAGGGGGCCATCCACGCCAGAGGCCGTTTTCCCGGAAGGTCACCCCTTCCAACCGGGGACCGTCCACGCTGGAACCTGTTTTCCCGGACGGTCACCTTTCAAAACTAGGGACTGTCCACACCAGAGGCCATTTTCCCGGACGGTCAACGTTTGGAGCGGGGCGGGACGGTACGAGGCGACATGCCACCCCCGGCTAGGGGGTGCCTGCGAAGCGAATGGCCTTGTGCGGATCGCGCAGGCGGGGGTCGCCGGTGCCGCCCCAGCCCGCGACGTAAAGAAAGCTTGCTCTGCGACGCCAACAAGCCCACCCTGCGACGCCAACAAGCCCACCCCGTGACGCCAAGAAGGCCGGCACCACTGCTGCCGGGCGGCCAGGAGCGGCGGCTACGGCTCGGCCGGGCTGCGGGGAACTCAACCCAAAAGGTTCTCCTCCCCGGTCGGCCGTTGCCGGAGGGAGGAGGAGAAAGAGGAGGGGAGGATGGTGGAAAGTGTTGTGATTCCGAGAGAGTTTTTATATTTTTGCATTGTTTTCTATATAAATAGGAAATGAAAAGGGAGAAACAATGGATTGTGACCCACGTTAACGGGCGCATAGCGGCGATTTCGTCCGATTATCGGGCGTTCGCCGATGTGGCATCCGCACTTGCCCGGCTGCGGCCGGAGGAGGTGGAGCAAGTTACAACCGAGAAGATTCCGACAGCGGCCTTGGTGGAGCTGTCGCGCACTTGTGCGTGGGAGGATCTCTGCCTTTTCGGAACGCCCTTCCAGAAAGATGTCTGGCGGAAACTGTTCGACCTTACCCACAGTGAGGAGCAGCCCCGCGTGATGAGCTATACGGAATTCGCTGCCTTGTGCGGGAATCCCGATGGCGTGCGGGCCGTTGCCCATGCCGTTGCCTGCAACCCCGTCATCTTCATTATTCCCTGCCACCTGATTATCCCGAAGGAATCGATGGATAAGATTGCCCTTATCCGTGCCGATGCCCAGGCGACCCTTTTCAAAGGGGCCGACCTGGATGTCCTCCGGGCGGTTGATTGTGGCGAATATGCCCCCGGGAAGGCGCTCAAACGCGAAATGATTACCCTGTCATTGCTAACTGACTGATGAGATTGAGGAGCCTTTTATTCTGGGCCGTGGCGCTGGCCTTGGCATGCGCCTGCAGCAAAAAGACCTATACCCCGGAGACGAAGCCGACGGCCGAGCCCGAGAATCCTACCCCGCAACCGCCGGCAGGAGACCCGGATGAAGCCACGTATAAGTTCAATGCCGCAACGGATAAGGTGGTGCTGTCTCACGAGTTCCGCGGTGCCTGGCTGGCTACCGTTTCGGGTACCGACTGGCCCAAGACCAAACTCAACTCAACGGCTCAGAAGACTGAATTGACGAAATATCTGGAAGCGATTGCCGATGTCGGATGCAATGTTGTCATCTTCCAGGTCTGTTCCAATATGGATGCCCTGTGGCCCTCGAAGCTGCTGCCTTGGAGCAGCGTGCTGTCGGGAACGGAGGGTATCGATCCGGGTTACGATCCCACGGCCTTTGCGGTAGAGAAAGCCCACGAACTGGGCCTTGAAATCCATGCCTGGATCAATCCCTATCGGATCGGGGCGACCTCTAAGGCCCATGCTTCCTTGAGCCCGGTGAAGGCGCATCCGGAGCTGGTGAAAGAGTACGCCGGCAGCCACTATCTGGATCCGGCCCTGCCCGGCACACATGTGTTCCTGGCCGAGATTGCCACGGAGCTGATGACCAAGTACGCCTTCGACGGCTTGCATATCGATGATTATTTCTACCCCTCGGGTTATAACAAAGACCAGAAAGGCTGGGAGACGCAGACCTACCCCCTCTATGGCGGGGGAAAGGACCGTGAAGAGTGGCGTTTTTCGAATGTGGACGCCAGCGTGAAGGCGTTGTTCGATGCCACCCATGCCGCGCGCCCGGAAGCCGTTTTCGGCGTTTCGCCGCGCAGCCGCTCCGACCTGTACCTACCGCAGTATGCCGATCCGGCGCGCTGGGCCAGGGCGGGGACGATCGACTATGTGGTGCCGCAGATTTACTGGACTATCGAGCGGGGCGATGCCGCCGCGTTCGATACGGTTCTGAAGACCTGGAACGGCCTGGTAGGCACGGTCCCCGTGTTCGCAGGCATCGCGGCGTACAAGATGGAAAAAAGCTACTACACCCAGGCCAAGAACGAAGATTTCCAATTTGTAGAAGAATTTGTTAAACAGGTACAGGTGTGCCGCGACGCCTCCTGGTGCGGCGGTCACGTCTGGTTCCGGACCGAAAGCATCCTGCGCTCGGACCTGAACGCCTGCATCAAGAATACCATCTACCGGAAAACCGGCTCGCTGGTGCCGCCGATGGGACCTGCCGGGACGGCTCCGGCCGCTCCCGCCCCTGCCGTGGAGGGAACGAAGGTGTCCTGGGCGGCCGTCCCGGGGGCAACGGCCTATGCCGTTTACGAATTGGAACGCACTTCCGCCGCCTCGAAGGAGTGGAACGCGAACCTGGTTTACCGGGGGGAATCGACCTCGTACACCGGAGTGGCCCGGAAGAATTATGCGGTCCTGGCCATCGCCGGCCGCAACCTTTCCCCGCTTTCGCCGGTGGTTTATATCGCAAAACAGTAGAACACGGATACAGCAAACAATAGAACAAAAAATAGATAGATTATGAAGCATGCAGTACAGTTTGGCGCCGGAAATATCGGCCGTGGATTTATCGGAGCAGTGCTCGCCCAGGCGGGCTATACCGTTACCTTTGCCGATGTTGTAGAAGACCTGCTGACCCAGATCAACGCCCGTGGAGGCTACACCGTCCACGTAACGGATCACAAAAAATATGATATTGAGGTGAAAGGCGTGTCCGCCGTCCATTCGGGCAGCGACGCGGCAGTCCAGGCCATCGTGGGAGCCGATATCGTCACCACGGCCGTGGGCCTGCGCATCCTGAAGTTCGTGGCACCCACCGTGGCCGCCGGCATCACCGCCCGCAAGGCCGCCGGTATTGAGCAGCCACTGAACGTCATGGCCTGCGAGAACGGCCTGAAAGCCACTTCGCAGCTGAAGGAGCTGGTGTTCGCCTCGCTGGACGACCAGACCAAGGCCTGGGCTGAAACGCATGTGGGCTTCCCCGACGCGGCGGTAGACCGCATCGTGCCGCCCGTGCATTGCGAGATCCCGCTGGATGTCGCTGTCGAGGAATTCTTCGAGTGGGATGCCGAGCGCAGCGGATTCGTGGGCGAGGTCCCGGTCATCCCCGGTATGACCCCGGTCGATAACCTGCTGGCCTATATCGAGCGCAAGCTCTTTACCTTGAATACCGGTCACGCCGCCACGGCCTATCTGGGCAAGCTGCGCGGCCTGCGGACCATCGGCGAGAGCATTGCCGATCCGCAGATCCAGGCAACGGTAAAAACCGTCATGCAGCAGAGCGGAGCCGGTCTGGTCCGCAAGTTCGGTTTCGATCCGGCCGCCCACGCCCAGTATATCGAGACCATCCTGAAGCGGTTCTCGAATCCCTTCCTGGAGGATGTCTGCGACCGTGTGGGCCGCGAACCTCTCCGCAAGCTCGCCCCGAACGACCGCATCGTCCTGCCGATGCTGACGGCAAAAGGCTACGGGCTGCCGTACGACAAGCTGGTGCTGCTGGCCGGTGCGGCCCTGCATTTCGATAATCCGGAGGATCCGCAGAGCGTGGAGATGCAGGCAAGCATCGCCTCCGAGGGCGTTGCCGCCACGGTGGTGAAATATACCGGCATCCCGGCCGGTGATCCGCTGGTGGAGGAGATTGTCGCCGCCTATCAATCCTTGTCGGCTTAATTTCTCGAACGTACGATGCCACAGACCGACATCATCGCCCGTATCCGCGAAGGGGACCGCGAAACGTTCAACGCTTTCTGCCGGGAGCGTTACGCTTCGCTGATTGCCTTTGCCCGCCTTTTCCTGTCCCGGATCAACGGGACCTGGGCGGACGACGTGGTACAGGATGTCCTGTTCGGCCTGTGGCAGAACCGTGCGTCCCTTTATGACGACGGCTCCTCCCTGCAGGCCTACCTGCTGCGTTCGGTCTATCACCGCTGCCTGAACTATCTCAAAAAGGAGCGTCGCTCCGAGGCACTGGATGCGGACGATGAGTCCAAGCTGGTTTCCCGCATGGCGGAATACTACGATCCGGACCGCAATCCGGTGATCCTGAACCTTTTCAATACCGATCTCCGCTCTTCTCTCTCCCGGGCGATCGATGCCTTGCCGCCCCAACGGCGGGAGGTTTTTACCCTGTCGTACCTGAACCAGCTGACCAACCGGGAAATTGGGGAACGGCTGGGCATTTCCCTCAGCACGGTAGAGAATCACATGTATCTTGCATTGAAGCAACTCCGGGCAATTTTAAAAAATAATTAAATTGTTTTAGGTGTTTTTGCCGGGATGGTTGTATATATCCCGTATGCAAGACGATTTCTTATTACTCGTATTAAAAAATCTCCGCCGGGAAAACACGCCGGAGGAGCACGCGGCCTTGCTTCGATTGCTGAATGAATCGGAGGATAATCGCCGCATTTACGCCGAGATGGCGGCCAGTTTCTCCATGCACGAGACCCTGGCCTCGCCGGCTTTGCCGTACGATACGGACCGCATGCTTTCCCGTTTGAACGCCCGGATCGATGCAATCCCTTCCGCTTTGCCCCGGAAACACCGTTTCCCGTGGATGCGGACCTGGGCGGTTGCCTGTGCCGTGGCTGCGGTCCTGGTGCTGGGCCTGTGGGTATTTCCCCGCCTGAAGGTGTCTGCATCGGTTCCCTTCGAGACGATTGCCAACGTGGAAGGGGAGGAGGTCCGGCCCGTGGTCCTGGAAGATGGTACGCATGTGTACATGCGCCCGGGCGCGGTATTGAAGTATAATGTGCAGACCCTCAAGCGCCGCCGGCTGGCCTATGTCTCCGGTGACGCCTATTTCGATGTGGCCCGCGACGAGGATAAGCCCTTCGTGGTCAAGACTTCCAGCATCAGCGTCGAGGTGCTGGGCACGGCCTTCTCCGTCTCTGCCGGGGAAGAAACGACCCAGGTTCTCCTGGAACGCGGCTCCGTCCGGGTCCTCTCTCCCGAAAATGTATCGATGGTAACCCTGGTTCCGAACCAGAAGGCCGTTTACAAGGCATCTACGGGCGATGTCCGGGTAGAGCCGGTGTACGCGGCCGCTTTCATTACCAGCCAGTACAACCTGGTGTCGATACCGGATGCGACGGTGGCGGAAATCATGGAAGCCCTGCAGAACCGTTTCCAGGTAAAGCTGCAGTGGGACGTAGAGAAGGACGGCCGCCATTTCAACCTCGCCTTCCTGAAAAGCGACAGCCTGGAAGATGTCATTTCCATGGTGGAATACATGACCGGCATTCAATGCAATATCATCAAATCAATTCAACCATAAATGCGTTATGAGTAAAAACCCTATTTTGTACGGCGTTGTCCTGCTGATTGCCTGGTTGGGATTCTCCCCGGCCTTGCAGGCGCGCTTCGAAATGCAGGATGGACGCTATGACGTGGATCTTTCCCTGTCCTCGGCGACTGTCCGTAGCTTTACTTCGGCGCTGACCCGTCAAACGGGAATCCTTTTCGCGTACGAGACCGACCTGGCCAACAAAGAGCTGGGTGACGTCTCCGTTCACGAGAAGCAGGTCAGCCTCGAAAAAGTTCTGAATCAAGTATTTTCCGGAAAGGGAATTTCCTGGAAAATGGTAAAAAAGACCGTTGTCCTGACGGCCGATTCGCAGGCAGCTACCGGCGAAAAGGTAACCATCACCGGTAAGGTGGTCGACGGTTTTGGGGAACCCCTGGCGGGAGCCGGCGTACTTGTCAAAGGCTCCTCCTACGGTGTGACGACCGACTTGGACGGCCGCTATGCCATCCAGGTAAACCGCGGCGCCACCCTCCGTTTCTCCTTCATCGGATTTACGGAGCAGGAAGTCCGCGTGGGTTCGTCCAACAAGATCGACGTCACCCTGCGTGAAGACAGCAACATGCTGGAAGAGACGGTTGTGGTAGGTTACGGTACGCAGAACCGCAAGACCCTTACCTCCGCCATCGCCAAGGTGGACGGCGACAAACTGATGGACGCCCCTGTTACCACGGTCGGTGACGCCCTCAAAGGTAAGGTGACCGGTTTGCGCGTGACCTCTAACAACAACATGGCCGGTGAGGCTCCGCGTTTCCTGATCCGAGGCGGTTCCTCCATCAACCGCAGCAACGACGCCCTCTGCCTGGTGGACGGTGTGCAGCGCGACATCAGCGACATCAACCCGAACGATATCGAATCCATCGAGGTGCTGAAGGATGCCGCTTCCTCCGCTATCTACGGTGCCCGGGCATCCAACGGTGTGATCCTCGTCACCACCCGCAAGGGTGATGCGTTCAAGGAGCCTCAGATCGTGTTCGATACCCAGGTGGGTATCATCGGCCCCTCCCGGATGTGGGATCTGGCCGATGCGACCGAGTTCCTCCGCATCGTGCGTCCCGCCGCGGCCCAGGGCCCGAATGCGAGCCTGGTGCTGGACGGCCTGAACGGCGCCGGTGTGGGCAACACCACCTCTACGGCTGTCTATTCCACCCGCTACCTGAATGACGGCGAGGCCGTTCCGGAGGGCTATCTTTCGATGGCGGACCCGGTGGACCCTACGAAGACCATCATCTATACCAGCAAGGACTGGCAAAGAGAGTGGTTCCGCAATGTCTTCTACCAGAAACACTATGTGGGTGTGAACGGTGGCAACAAGGGGATGAAGTATGCCGCTTCCATCGGTTACGTGGGTGATAAGGGTATGCTCCCGACCAACTCCTACGACAACCTCACCTTCCACGGCAACACCTCCTTCAAGGTGACCCAGTCCCTGGAAGCTTCCACGACCTTCGATTATTCGCACGGTACGACCCAGCCTACGACGGACAACTATTTCGCCGCCATCGGCCGTGGTATCATGATGTCCCCGACCCATATCGGCAAGTACGAGGACGGCACCTTCGCAATGGGTGGAACGAACAAGGCCCAGCAGACGGCCGAATTCTATTCCGTCTTCTACGACCGTCAGCGTGAGACCAACCGCTTCATGGGCAGCATCAACCTGAAATGGAACATCACCGACTGGCTGACGGCTACGGGCCAGTATTCCTTCTACGACAACAACTACCGGGGCAGCTACTATGCCCGCGGCGAGCACGACGGTTCCGTCAACTTCATCGGTACGGAGCGTGCCACCACGGAAACCCGCACCGAGACCACCCGCCAGTCCCTGCAGGCTTACCTGACCGCCAAGAAGTCCTTCGGCGAGCACAAGATCGATGCGACGGCCGGTTACGACTGGAGCAAGTGGCACTATGAGTACCTGAACGCAAAGAACCAGGGCTCGCTTTCGGACAAGATCCCGTATCTGGTGTCCGGCGGCGACAACATCTCCGGTACGATGGATATGTCCAACCGGCGTTACGACACGGCGCTGATCTCCTACTTCGCCCGTGCTCAGTACAACTGGGCAGACCGCTACATCGTGGCCGCTACGATGCGTGCCGATGGTTCTTCCCTCTTCCTGGGCAAGAACAAATGGGGTTTCTTCCCGTCGGTCTCCGGCGCCTGGCTGGTGAGTGAGGAACCGTTCTTCGCTCCGTTGAAAGAGACGGTGAACACCCTCAAGCTACGTGTTTCCTACGGTCAGACCGGTAACAACGATATCTCCCGGACGGCTCCGCTGGGCGCTTATTCTACCAGTACGTATGCAGGATACAACACCCTGCTCCCGTCCACCATGCAGAACAAAGACCTGAAATGGGAAACCACGACCCAGTTCGACCTGGGTCTGGACCTGGGCTTCCTGAAGGATCGCATCCGCGTGGTTGCAGACTACTATAACAAGGTTACTTCCGACCTGATCTTCGGCATCACCCTGCCCGATACCGCCCAGCTGACGAGCGTACAGTCCAATGTGGGTAGCGTTCGTTTCTACGGTTTCGAGTTCGAACTCCACACGGTGAACATCGCCAAGAAGGACTTCCGTTGGGAGACCGACTTGACGTATTCCTTCAACCGCAACAGGGTGCTTTCCCTGCCGGATGAGTATGAATACGACATCCTGGATGTGGATGGCACGCCTACCGGCAAGAAGGGATACCGGATTGGTGGTACGGTTACGGCCACCGGTTATCGTTTCGGCGGTACGGCCGTCGGCGAGCCGCTGGGTAGCATCTGGGGTTACAAAGTGGCCGGCATCCTGCAGAACGATGAGGAGGCTGCCGCTGCCTACTACGATACCCAGTCGCACGGTTATCGCCGCAACGACGGTCTGTCCATCCAGGGCCGCAAGGACGCGGGTGACTTCGAGTGGGTCAACCGCTACGGTACGGCCAAGGCGGCGGATGGTCAGGAGCAGATTGATGGTACCGACATCTTTTTGCTGGGTAACGTGATGCCGCATTCCATGGGTGGTATCAACAATACCATCAACTGGAAGCGCTTCACCTTCAATATCTACTTCGACTACGCATTGGGTCATTCCATCTACAACTACATGAAGACCCGTATGATCCAGAATACGCTGGGTTACTCCAACTCCAACGTGGACGTGGGCCTCTTCAACAGCACCTGGCGCCGGCCCGGCGACAGTGCCGGTACCGCCCGGTTCTTCCCGAACGATGCTGACTACGGTAACCGTAACTACTCCCGTGCTTCCGACTGGAACGTGGAGGATGCCAGTTACCTCTGCCTGCGCGACGCATCCATTTATTATGACCTGCCCGACAAGTGGGCCCGGTTCCTGCACATGAAGAAATTCACCGTGGGTATCACCGGTAACACGCTGTACTACTTTACCCGCGTAAGCGGTGCGATCTCTCCGGAAACGGGTATCGCTACCGATTCCGATGCCGGTATGTACTCTTCGACGAACAATGCCAACTCGAACGGTAACCTGCTGCCTTCTACGCGGAAGATTCTGTTCAATGTTAAGATCACCTTCTAAACGCAGCGTAAAGATGAAAAAGACAATTATATATCTCCTCGTGGCGGCCTTTGGCCTCACCGGTCTTTCCGCCTGCCACAGCGACCTGGATATTATTTACGACAATGCGCTTTCTGCCAGTAACATGTGGCAGGATCCCTCTGACCTGGAGCAGTCTGTTCCCGGCCTGTACGAGCGGGTTCGCGCCTTCTTCTCGGCCAGCGAAGCCAATGTATTCTATTATGGCGAGGTCCGCGTGGGCGACATCATGTGGGGCCCTTCCATGAAAGATAAGGTCCAGGATAACTTCAAGATTTCCTGCCGTCACCAGACGCTCACGCCGGGGAACACCATCGGCTGGGCCAATGCCTATAAGGCTATTGACCAGGCAAACGCCATCCTGGCGCATTCCGGAGAATGCAAGGCCACGGAGACGATGGTCAACTGGGCCAACGCCCAGGCCTATTTCGCCCGTGCCTTCATGTATTTCTATGTGGCCCGCCTCTGGGGTGAGGTCCCGATGAACCTGGTGCCGGTTGAGGGCACTTCCCAGCCGGAGACCTATCCTTCCCAGGCTACGCCCGCCCAGGTGTACGAGCAGATCGGCAAGGATATTGCCGCCTGCGAGGCCTGTGGCGACGTGCTGGGGTCCGAAAAGTACTTTGGTACAAAGGATGCCCTGAACATGCTAAAGGCTGAATATGCCCTGTGGATGTACACCACGCAGAACGGTGGCGATACCTACCTGGGTATGGCTGAAACGGCCCTGAACGCCATCGGCATTTCTTCATCCAAGCTCCTGTCTGACTATTCCAAGGTTTTTGACCGCAATAACCGCAAGAATACGGAAATCGTCTTTGCGATGAACAACTCGGCGACTTCTACGGCCGGTTATCAGGTTTATTTCTGCCACACGTCCAACAACATCAAGAGCACGTATCGCCAGAACCCCGTTCCGATTTCTTCCACGCAGTGGTGGCACTACTCCAAAGAGTTCCAGACCGAGCTGCTCAAGAGCAAGGCTGAAGGCGACAAACGCGTGGATACCAACCTGGGTATCGGCAACTATGGCGCCGACGGCGGTGAGATCAGCTGGTGCAACAAGCTCCTGGGCGACATGACCGGAAGTACGATGAAGCTGGACAATGACCTGCTGTACTATCGATATGCACAGGCTGTGATGATGCATGCGGAGCTGAAATACTATCAAGGAAAATACGAAGATGCGCTGAAGTCCCTGAATATCCTGGCCAAGCGAGCCTACGGAAAGGACAACTATTATACCTATACGGATAAAGAGAGTGCCCTGGGTTGCATCATGAAAGAGTACTTCCTGGAGTTCCCGGCCGAAGGTGTGATCTGGTGGGCTTTGATCCGTACCGGTATGATCTGGGATGTCGTTCCCAATTCCGAGATCCCTGAACAGACCTTTGCCGACCTGCGTGCGAAGAACCCCAACATCCTGTTGTGGCCCATCCCGCAGAGCTCTTTGAACAAGAACACCAACCTGCACCAGCTCAATGGCTGGCAGTAATCTGTAAACCGAATGAGTATGAAAAAGAATATCATGAAATGGGCGCTACTGATCCTGTGCGCACTGACGGCGGCGGTTGCCTGCCAGAAAGATCCCAATTTGGACGGGGCCGATACGACGACCCTGCGTGTAGCCCTTACGCCCGCACCGGCCACCATCTCCGCATTCGGAGACGTCTTTACGGCGGCCGTGGTGGTGAACCAGGGACTCGACACCGATGTGCCCTGGACGGTTTCTGTTGACCTCAATCCTTCTTGGATCCATGTGGAGAAGACCACGGTGGAACGCACCTTTACGGGTACCTATGGCGGCGATGACGCCACCTATACCGTCGGTGCCGTCCAGGTTACCGTCGATGCCAATACCACGGGTGCCAAACGCATGGCCAACCTGCGTTTCACGGTCAGTGACCAGAGTTCTGTCATTTACACCATCAACCAGGCCCAGTAATGAAGAGAAGGAATTTTATTTCGATGCTGCTGGCAGCCGCCCTCCTGTCGCTGATTCCGGTGGGTTGCGGGAAAGGTTTGAATATCGACCCGCCTGCCCCGGTCCCCGGTGGCGGCGGTGGCGATACGCCGACGCCCGATTCCGAACGCCCGACGGAGCCGACCATCTGTACCAACAAGGTGGTCGCCCATCGGGGCGGATCGGCCGAATGCGGACAGCCGGATAATTCAAGGGCTTCGCTGAAGTACGCCATGAGCCTGAAGTGCTATGCCAGCGAGTGCGATATCTACTGGACCAAGGACAATGACGTGATCATTGCCCACGCCAAGGATAAGTTCTTTATCAATGGACTGCGTCCCTGGGAACACACGGTGCTGGAAATCCGCCGGGCCGGCAAGCTGACCAACGGTGAAGAGATCCCCACGCTGACCGATTTTCTGGACATTGTCCAGGTGAAGGATAACTGTACGAAGTTGTGTCTGGATATCAAGAATCTGGAAGGCTTCCCGGATTATCCCAGCAAGGCGGTTATGCGTGCCTGTGAGATCATTGCGGCACGCCATGCGGAAAAATTCTGTGAATTTATCTGCACCAGCAACGAGACGGTCGCTACCGCCGCGGCGGCCTGCCAGGTCAAATATGGGATTCCGGTGGGTTGGATGTCGACGTATGAGCCGTCCAAGCATTTGGCCAAGGGATTTACCTGGGCCAATATGTGCGCGCTCAATGTCGAGCCTTTTGCGACGAAGACGCCCAAACGGACCATTGACCAGTATCTCAATGCGGGTATGAAGTTCAGTGTGTTTAATGTGGACCAGAAAAAAGGGGACAGCAATGCCATCTATAGCGAGGAGGGCGTGGCTTATTATGTAAGCCGGTACAAAGACCTTCGTTGCATCTGCACCAATTACCCCAAGTGGCTTCTTTCTAAAGTTCAATAAAGTATAAAAGTATGAAATTCAAGTATATAGCAACAGCTATCCTGGCGCTGTCCTCCCTGTTTGCCTGCAAGCAGATGGTTGAGGATGTCCCCGGATCCACGCCGACGGTCAAGATCGACCGTCCTACCTTGAATGTCCCTGCGGCGGCCTCCGACCTTACGGTTACATTTGAGGCCAATGTTGACTGGACGGCTACCTGCGATGTGGACTGGATTCAGTTTGATCCGAAGTCAGGTACCCGGGCCACCCAGACGATGACCCTCTCCGTGGCGGAGAATACGGTTGAGGAAACGCCCCGTAGCGGGAAAATTACCATCCGCGTCGAAGGCGGCGAACCTGCCGAGATTACCATCGCCCAGGCCGCTCCGGCCGGTCCGGTTGCTCCGGGAACGGCCCTTTATAATGCGGACGACTTCAAGACCTTCCTGGAGCTGGCTCCTTCGTTCACCGCACTCGATGAGACGAAAGTCTATAACGACATCGACCTTGGCGGTGCCACCATCAAGCCGGTTTCGGCGTACAGTGGCGTATTCGATGGCCAGGACCACAAGATCTACAACTTCAAGGTGGCGGCCGATGCCGCTACGCCGGGTCTCTTCCTGAGCAACTCCGGTACCATCAAGAATGTGACCTTCGGTTCCAAGGATGGCAAGAGTTATGATGGTGTGAGTGAAATCGCCGCAGCCGAGGGCAAGGGTGGTTCCAGCACCGGTCTGGTGGCCGTGAACAATGGCCTCCTGGACAATGTCCATACGTTCGCCAAGGTCATCTTCGTGGCTCGCGAAGGTGCCGAGGGCAAGTTCGGCGTCGGTGGCCTGGTCGGTACGGCCGGCAGCACGGAGGCGGGTCCTTCCGTCATCCAGAACTGCTCCAACCATGCGACGATCGAGACCTCCGGTACCATCGTGGTGGAGACCTCCTTCGGTGGAGTCCTGGGTTATATCCCTGCGGCCGGTTCCCAGGTGCTGAATTGCACCAACTATGCCAACCTGTCGGTGGGTATCAAAGTTGCGAAAGTTGTGATGATGGGCGGTGTCGTCGGTCGCTCCGATGTGTCGGCTGTCTTCGATAAACTTGTCAACAACGGCGATGTGTCCTATGTCCAGGAAGTTGCTCCTTCCACTTGGATGAGTATCGGCGGTGTCGTGGGTACCATGTACAAGGGTTGCAAGTTGACGGCTTCTGTCAATAATGGTGTCGTTTCTTCCAATAACCAGCAGGTGATCCGTATCGGCGGTATCCTGGGTGTGATGAATACCGGCGGCGAAGTGTCCGGCTGTACGAACAAGGGTGCGGTGACCCTCGCCCAGGCCGATCCGAACAACAACTGGCAGGCTGCCGGCGGTATTGTCGGCTTCCAGGAGAAGAGCGGCAACAACGACAAAGACAATGTCATCAAGGACAATGTCAATATGGGCAATGTCTCGATGAGTATCGAGAATGCGACCACGCACGCCAACGGTGTAGGCGTCGGCGGCATCCTGGGTATGGGTTCCCTGCAGCTGAGCATAACGGGCAACACCAATACCGCGAATGTGTCGGTTGTCAACAAGGGTGCCGGTGCCGTCCACGCGGGTGGTATCTGTGGCTCGCTGATCAGGAATTCTTCCGAGACCCAGGCCGGGGACAATGTCAACACCGGTACGGTCTCTGCTTCTACGTCTGACAATGCGGCGGCTACGGCTGGTGGTGTCGTGGGCTATATCGCTGCTGCAACAGGCTCCGATGCCAACGCGGGTCTCCAGGTCTTCACGAATGACAAGAACACGGGCGACGTGGTCTGCGCCAATACGGCCGGCGCCGGTTCCATTGCCGGTTTGAACGGCAACGGTAAGTTGGTCAATTCCCAGGTGGGCGGTAAAGTGAACGGCACGGCTGTGACGACGACCAATGTCACTACCCTCATCCAGGGAGCCTCCAGTACGGGTACGTACGAGAATCCGACCGTCGTGGACGGCGGTGGCGGTGGTGATACGGGCGTAGGCATCCAGACTGCCGATGACCTCAAGGCCTTCCTGACGGCGACCGATTATTCCCAGTGGGAGACGGATGGTGTTGTGAAGGTTCTGGCTGATATCGACGCCTCTTCCATCGACAATTTCCAGAAGGCCGAACTGCCGGCCACGGTGGTGATTGATGGTGGCAACCACAAGATTTACAACATCACTTCTTCCTCTTCTTCTGCGACGGCCGGTTTGTTCCTGGTGAACAACGGTACCATCAAGAACCTGCTGTTCGGAACCAAGGACGGCCTCACCTACGATGGTAAGAGTGTGATTGGCGCCGCTGAAGGAAAGGGTGGTTCGTTCACCGGTCTGGTGGCCGAGAACAACGGTACCCTGGAGAACATCAAGACCTTCGTTACCATTAATTATGTGGCGGTTTCCGCTTCTGCCGAAGTGGGTGTCGGTGCTCTCGTCGGCCATGCCGGAGCTACCTCCTACATCAAAAATTGTGTCAACAAAGCCACCATTCAGGCTACCGGTACGCCTACCCAGATTACCGACTTCGGTGGTATCGTCGGCTTCATGGACAAAGAGGGCGCTACCGTGACCGGTTGCTCGAACGAGGCCGACCAGACCTATTCGCTGGCCGTTAAGAAGGTATTGCATATCGGTGGTGTCATCGGCCGTATCAACGGCGTTGTCACCGTTGAGGACTGCAAGAATACGGGCGCCATTGCCTATGACCAGAAAGAGGCTCCTTCCACGTGGATGAGTATCGGCGGCGTGATCGGTTCCAACTACAATGGCGGTATCATCACGGGCTGCTCCAACAAGGGTGCGGTTTCCGCGAATACGCTCCAGGTGGTTCGTATCGGCGGTATCATGGGTGTGCTGAACAAGAGCGGCGCGGTGCGCGACTGCGTGAACGAAGGTACGGTGAACCTTACCCAGGCAGCCAATGCCAACTGGCAGAGCGCCGGCGGTATCATCGGCTTCCAGGAGGCTTCCCAGACCAATGAGAAGGACAACATCATCTCCGGGAACACCAACAAGGGTGCCGTGACGGTAACGGTAGAAAACACCACCACCCACGCCAACAAGGTGGCTGCGGGCGGTATCCTCGGCGAGGGTTGCCTGGCCCTGGATGTGCAGAACAATACCAATACGGCGGCCATCAAGGTGACCAATGCGGCTGCAGGTACTGTCTATGCAGGCGGTATCTTCGGTGCCCTCATCAAGAACAAGTACGAAATCACTTCCACCGGCAACGTGAACACCGGTTCTGTGAGCGCTTCTACTTCCGACAACGCGGCGGCGATGGCCGGCGGCGTGGTGGGCTACATCGCCCCGTCTTCCGGCGGCGATGCCAACACGGTGTCCCTGACCCTCTCGCTCGAGAAGAACACCGGTGCGGTTACCTGTGCGAATGCGGCTGCGGCCGGCTCCATCGCGGGTAATAACGCTTCCGGAACGCTCGACAAGTGCATCGCGGGCGGTAGCGTGAACGGCACGGCCCTTACGGCTGCGAACCTCAACGACCTGGTGCAGGGCTCCGGCAGCCAGGGTACTGCTTCCGGTACAACCTTGCCGCAATAGGCAATGATTGTCCGGAGACTATCGATTTTTGCAACTGTCGCACTGGCCTTTTTCCTGGCCGGTGCGACAGCCTGCAAAGACCGTGCGATTCCGGAACCCCCTCCTGCCCCCAAACCGGAACCCAAACCGGAACCGGAAGTGGAGGAGACGGTCCTTTTTGAAGAGCGGTTCGACCAGTGTACCCTGGTCGAAGGTCCGGCCATCCAGAGTGACAATTTCAAGGATGACTGCGAGAATCCGCTCAGCCACATTTCTTTTAAATCCACCGTCTGGAAAACGGTGGGTACCTCGCACGTCTGTTCCAATGAATACCTGAACAGCCGCGGCTTTGCGCCCTGGGTCTATCTGTTCCGCGTATCGGAACGTCCCGGACACCTGGCCTGCGGGGTGAATGGTGACGGCAAGCGAGGCATTATCCAGACGCCGATGCTGTCGGCCATCCGCGAAGTTTCCGACATCCGCGTTTCGTTCGATGTGATGCCCGATCCCGCGATGACCGACGGCTTCTGCTTCAAGGCGTGCCTCGCCGGCGTCATCACAGCTGCGACCCTCAACGGCGCGTCCTATGCGCTGACCGGGGCGCACGATGGCATCGAACACAGCCTCCTGTTCCCGCGGAAGCAGCTCAAGAGCGGATGGAATACCATCACGGTGGAGATTTCGAAGGCAACCAACGGGACGATGCTGTATTTCGCGGGCGAAAGCAGCGCAAAGACCTTGCATCACGGCTTCTACCTGGACAATATCAAAGTGGTGGAAACGGCCCCGATGAGCCGTCCCGAGAAGGGCCTCCGGGTGCTGTACTGGAACATCCAGAACGGCATGTGGAGCGACCAGCAGGACGGTTTTATCCATTTCCGCGAATTTATCCGGAAGTACGATCCCGACGTGTGCGTATGGTGCGAGGCCCAGTCTATCTACAAGAACCGCAGCACCTCCCAGTGTGCCGAATCCGACCGGTATTTCCCGGGCGGATGGAAGGAGTTTGCCGCCTCCTACGGGCATGCCTATACGGCCATCGGAGGCTGGCGCATCTATGCCGACGATTATTACCCGCAGGTGGTTACGTCGCGGTATCCCATCAAGACGCTGGCGTTGATTACCGAAACAGATGCGGAACACCAGCAGATGGCCGACGCTTGGACCGACGGCAAAAGCCACGCGGCGGCCTATCACAAGCAGTGCCCGGAGGGCTACTGCCCGGTGGCGCACGGAGCGGCGGTACAGCAGGTGGATGTGAATGGGGAGAAGGTCAATCTCGTCACCTTGCACCTGTGGCCGCACGCCTATAGTTATTACGCGAAGTTCGTCATCAAGAACCAGAATTACGACAGCGCAAACAGTGCCGGCGGCAACGCCCAGCGGGAGGCTGAGATCCGCTACATCTGCTCGCGGAGCATCAGCGACCCGCAGTTTGCGGGGGAGAAGAACTGGCTGATGATGGGCGATTTCAATACGCGCAGCCGGTTGGACAACTGGCATTACGGCCTGCCCGAAGGGAGCCCCTTCCTGAGCAGCCACGACTTCATCCTGAACGAAACCCCGTACCAGGACATTATCGGCCTGCAGTATCCCGGGCATTTCTTTGCTACGCGCACCTGGGCGAACGATGCGGCCGGCAACACCCCGCCGCGGTACGACTTTGTCTATGCCTCGCCCGCGATGTACGGGCGCGTCCGCAACGCGCTGGTGCTGAATGAGGAGTGGACGAATATGGTTTGGGCCATGTCGAACTACTACGACTCGTCCGACCACCGGCCTATTCTGGTGGATTTTGCCTTTTAACCCAGATAGGGTACAATTTTTGCATAACAAACAGAAATGAGAATCCTGACACTTTTCCTTGCGCTGTTTCTGACATTGCTGCCGGAAAGTGTCTCGTATGTCAATACAACATCTTCCGTACAGGAAGTTTGTTTTGAAGACGCCTGTGATGTAGAACAGGAAGTTGTCCTTTGCTTCCAGCAGCGGGTGAGCGAAAACGTCCAGACCCTGTCAAAAAATGCATTTGCAGACGGCAAATCCGGTTTTACCCCTGTTTTCCCTGTCCGTCCCATCCATGTGGGTTTTGATAGGCTGTGGCTGACCGCCTGCACACTCCGGCTGTAGGCTGAATCCTTCTGTTTCAGAAGCATTCAAGTCTTTCTTTCAAAACATTTTTTATGGACTTAACAGCAATTATGACCTCTTTGCTGACACTTTTGGCAGGAATCGGCGTATTCCTGATTGCGTGTCAGATGATGAGCTCGAATCTGGAAGCAGCGAGCTCGGAGCGACTCAAAAAACTCTTTTCCAAGGCTTCCAACAGCAAACTGATGGGTGTAGGGATTGGTGCGCTGGGAACGGCAGCCATCCAGAGTTCCGGTGCCACCACCGTGATGACCATCGGCTTTGTCAATGCCGGCATCATTTCGCTCTCGCAGGCGGCCACCATCATCTATGGTGCCAACATTGGTACCACAATTACCGCACAAATCGTTGCCCTGGGTATGTTTGGTGGCAATTCTTTGTCCACCAGCGTCATCTTCTCCGCGCTTGCCGGACTGGGCGCATTCCTGAGCCTCTTTGCCAAGAAAAGCGGTCCCAAGACGCTGGGCGGCATCCTCGCCGGATTCGGCCTGCTGTTCGTGGGACTGGAACTCATGAGCGGCTCCATGGAGGCGTTTGCGGCCCTTGACGGGGTAAAGACCTTTCTCTCCGGGATTGGCAATCCGGTCCTGCTGGTGCTGCTGGGCGCGGTTTTGACGGCCATCATCCAGAGCTCGTCCGTGATGACGTCCATTGCGCTGGCCATGGTGGTGACCGGGCTCATCGGCATCGACCAAGGTATTTACCTGACGTTGGGTTCCAACATTGGCTCCTGCGTCGTGGCGGTGATTGCCGGCGTTGCCAGCGGGACCAATGCCAAGCGTACCGCGCTGATTCACCTGCTGTTCAACTGCACAGGCGTTGTCATTTTCATGCTGGCCGCCCTGTTGCTGGGCTGGTTCGACATTTCCTATGGCAGCGTGTTCCAGCGGCTGTTCCCGTCGGCCCCTCAGGTGCAGCTGGCCATGTTCCATACCTTTTTCAATATCACTACGGTTGTCCTGATGCTGCCCCTGACAGGCGCATTGGTGGGATTGGTGAGCAAGTTGATTCCGGAACGCACCATACGGCAGAATGTCGAATTCAGCCTCCATTATGTGGACGAAAACATGCTTCGTACGCCTCCGGTGGCTGTTTCCCAGGTGAAGCGGGAGATTCTCAGGATGGCCGACATCGCAATGGAAAACGTGGACCGGGCCTTGTATATGGCGGTGGAGCTGGATTTTGCCGGAAGGGGAGCGTTTGAACGGGACGAGCGGCAGCTCAACTTCATCAACCGGGCACTGGTGAACTATGTCGTTGTTCTCAGTGGAAGAAGCGGTCTTGGCGAGAAGGACCGGTCCTATCTGTCAGGCACCTACCGCAATATCCGGGACTTGGAAAGAATTGGCGACTATGCGGAGAACATCGTTGAATATGCCACGATTCTGGCCGATTCCGCCCAGCAGTTCTCCGACGATGCCAAGTATGAAATCAGCCAGATGAAGACGCTGCTTCATCAGTTGTTCGACAAGGCGATTGACGCCTACCAGAATGAGAATTTCACGGCCCTGGACAAGGCCAACGTCATTGAGGAAGAAATAGACGATTACACCAAACGGATGGAAGAAGGGCACATTGCCCGTATGGAAAAAGGCATCTGCACGCCTTCCGTGGGCGCGCAGTATCTGGAACTATCTTCCAATGCCGAGCGTATTGCCGACCACCTGATCAACCTTGCAAAATCAATCAAATCACTTTAAACCAACTTAATACAATCTTCTGAAAAAATCATTATCTTTGTGCAGACTGTTACGGTCGTAATAACCCACAATGATGTAAGAGCATGAAAGAACAGGTATTGAAAGCCATGCGCGAATTCGGTGCGCCCGTAGGCGCCGGCAAGAAGGAATACAATGTGACCATATGATGAGAACAAGAAAGATTGTGCTGATTGCCGCTGTGCTGGTACTGTTTTCCAGCTGCAGCAAAACGGATCCGGATGTCCCCAAACTGTATTTCACCCTATGGAATTCCTGCGAAGCCCTTACCGCCCTGCAGGAATATGTGAAGGACGTGACGGATCCTTCCTCCAGGAATTACATCAAACCGGCAGACCGGATTGCCACCTTCGACATGGACGGGACCTTCGTCGGCGAACTCTATCCGACCTACTTCGAATACAACCTTCTGGAATATCGTGTGCTGGAAGACCCCGCTTACCGGGAAACGGCTCCGGCGGATGTGAAGGAAACCGCCCAGGAGATCCGGGACTTTGTGCGCAAGGGAACCAATCTCCCCGATCATTTCGACATGAAACACGCGCGGGCGGCGGCGAAGGCCTACGCAGGGATGACCCTTGCCGAGTTCGACGCTTATGTGAAAGCATACGCCGCCAGGCCGGCTAACGGCTTTACCGGGATGACCTATGGCCAGAGTTTCTACAAGCCCATGCTGGAGGTGTTCGATTACCTGGAGGACAACGGCTTTACCTTCTATGTGGTTTCCGGCTCCGACCGCTTTATCTGCCGTGCGCTGGTAGAGGCGATCGGCATCGCACCCAACCGTGTCATCGGCATGGACGTAAAACTGCAATCCTCCGGGCAGAACAGCGAGGAAGGGGTCAACCACACCTTTGACAAGGAAGAAGATCTTGTACGCACCGACCAGTTGATCATCAAGAACCTCAAAACCAACAAGGTACTGCAAATCTCCCAGGAGATTGGCAAGGTGCCGGTACTCTCGTTCGGCAACAGCGGCGGCGACAGCGCCATGCACAACTTCTGCCTGAGCAATTCCGTGTACAAGACCGCCGCCTTTATGCTCATTGCCGATGACGAGGCCCGTGACCACGCAAACCGTGAGAAAGCCCTGAAACTGGGGGACCAGTGGCGGGACGCCGGCTACCATGTCATCTCCATGCGGGATGACTTCAGGACCATCTACGGCGATAACGTAAAAATTACGCCTTTCCGTTTCAACGACTGAGAACACATAGAAACATGACAAGAACCCCAAGTCGGTCCTCGACCGTTTCTGGCGGTGGCATATCAACTTCTGTCCCGGTTGGAAGAACTACTTCGGGAAAAATACTACTTCATGAAGTACCGGTAAGGGAATGCCGGGGATCAACGGATGGCAGGCAAAAAACGTATGACAGGTTTTCATTTTTTGGCGCGGGCATTGATTGCCCTTATGTGCGGAAGTGCCGTATGCACCGCTTGTGGCGAGAATAACCCGGCGCAGGTGTACACGGGCTTGCCGCTTGTCATCCTGGACACAGACCTGGGCTCTTCCACCGACGACCTTTTTGCCCTGGAAATGCTGCACCGCTACCAGCAGCAAGGCCGATGCCGGCTGCTCGGCGTGGTGGTGGACCGCATGGGAGAGGCGAATGCTGCCATTGCCGACGTGATGAACACCTCGTCCGGGCATCCTGAAACGCCCGTCGGGCTTGTCAGGCAAGGCATCCCAGCACCGAAGGTGTGGATAGATTACGGGTCGCTGCCCACCTATACCGATGCCGTAGGCAAACGGATGTTCCGCCGCGCCGTCAGCGACTACTCCCAACTGCCCGACGGCTACAAACTCTACCGCCGGCTGCTCTCCGCGCAACCCGACCGTTCGGTGAGCATCTGCTCCATCGGCTTTGTCACGGCACTCTCCGCCCTGTTGCAGTCTGAAGGGGACGAATACTCCCCGCTCAGCGGCGTGGAACTGGTCCGGCAGAAAGTGAAGTGCATCTACGTGATGGGGGGCGTCTTCGGCCAGTCCTCCGAGCCCGATTTCAATTTCTCGCAGGGCATTACCTTCGCTTCAGACTTTTTCCGCCTTTGGCCCAGGGAGACAGATATGGTTTTCTCGCCGATGGAAGTGGGGGAGGGCATCGAGTACAAGCCTGAACAGGTCATCAGTGACATCTCATGGACCGACGCGCACCCCATCAAGCAAGTCTATCTTAGGTGCAAGTGTGATACGGGGCAGCGGATGTGGGACCCGATGGCCGTCATCCAGGCCGTGGAGGGCGACCATCTCTTTACACTTTCCGGGCGCGGAACGGTCCGTCTTACCCCGCAGGCCGAAACGGTCTTCACGCCCTCGGCCACAGGCAACTGCCGCTACCAACTGACCGGAACCACCGGCTGGAATGCCGCGATGCTGGAGAAAATCAGACAAAGTATCATAAACGCGACGGATTGAATGCGGAGAAATGACAACTTCGCCTCGCTCTATCCCCTTGCGCTCTATCTCGTCCATGGCCCGCTCTTCTACACGAACAACACCATAATAATCGACAATGGTGTGGGTGGAAGCATCAAGCGAACCAACTCCTGAAGGACAGAGACTGTTGACAGATATGAAATAATCTTTCCCTGGTGGAAAATTCGTCCCTTGGCGACTTGCAAGGGACAGGATTTTTTAATATTTTTGCATTATGCCTTGAGCGAGGAAACGTTAAAAGCGCAATTCAGAGTTTACATCCATAAAAATGACAAACATGAAACTTTCCCTTGATGAGATTGAGGACTTGCTGGAGCAGGAAGACAACGGCACGGAACGCCGCAAGCAGACCATCCAGACCATCTACACCGCGCTGGTGCTCAATTGGCAGTGGTTTCTGCTTTCGTTGCTTATCTGCCTGGGTGGCGCGATGGTTTATCTTCGCTATGCCACGCCGACGTACCGTGTGTCGGCCAAGATGCTGATTAAGGAGGATGACAACCGTAACCGCAATTCTGCCAACCAGTTAATGAACAGCATGCCGGATTTCGGCATTATCAGCAGTTCAGAGGGTATTTACAACGAGATAGAGATTCTGGGTTCACGCATCCTGGCCCGTGATGCCGTGAAAGATTTGAAACTCTATGTCGATTATTACGCCCCCGGCAGAGTCAAGCGGAAGTTCCTGTACAGGACCCAGCCCGTTTGCGTGGACCTGGACTCCCTCACGCTTGAACAGTGGGACAAAGATATGTTGGAGGGAGTCAAATCCATTACCCTGTCCATTACCAGGCAAGCGGACGGCTACGAGGTCAAGGGCAAGACCCTGTTGAAAGGTAAGGTTACCGGGACGTTCACGCAGAAATGCCGCGAACTGCCGGCCGGGGTGGACACGGGCGAGGGGGTGCTTACCTTGACCGGAAACCAGGGAAAACAGATGGAGGAGAACGAGACCATCCTGGCAACCATTCTGCCGCCGATGGTCAGGGCTACCGAATACGTAGAGTCCACCAAGATAGAACAGACCTCCAAGAAGACCACCATAGCCGCGTTGACATTGACAGATCGGAACGTGCATCGCGGAATGGATTACATGCGTCAGTTGGCCGTCTGCTATAACCGCCAGGCCAACATTGACAAGAACGAGATTTCGATAAAGACAGAGGAGTTTATCAACAGCCGCCTTCAGAAGATCGATGCCGAACTGGGTACGACGGAGAGCCATCTTGAGAGTTACAAGAAGCGCAACGCCGTTTTGGACGTGAGCCAGAACGCCACGCAGTTCCTGGCCCAGAGCTCCCAGTTTGAAAACAAACTCATGGAGGTGAACAACCAGATACAGCTGATAGATTACCTGCGTGAATATATGGATAATCCTTCCAACCAGTATATGATTATCCCCTCCAATATAGGCATGACCGACCAGGCTTCCACGGCCCTCATCACTTCCTATAACACCGCTGTTCAGGAACGGAACCGCTATCTGAAGACTGTCAGCCTGCAAGCACCTCAGGTAGTGGCGCTTACCTCCACGCTCGACGACCTGTCCCTGTCCATCAAAAGCGCACTCCAGCAGGCAAGGAACTCGGCAGACATACAGCGGCAGAGCCTGCAGCAGCAGTTGAGCAAATACCAGGGACGCATTGTGAACTCGCCGGAGCAGGAGCGTGTGCTCACCCAGATTGGCCGCCAGCAGGAGGTAAGGTCCGGCCTTTACCTGCTGTTGCTGCAAAAGCGCGAGGAAAATTCCATTTCGCTGGCCGCTACGGTGGACAAAGGAAAACTGATTGACGAGCCGCTGTACATGGGCAGGCGGAGTCCCAGGAAAAATCTGATTCTCCTGACGGCCCTTTTCCTGGGCCTGCTCATCCCTTCTGCCGTGCTCTATCTCATCAGGTGGTTCCGGTTTCGGATTGAGGGGCATGACAATCTTGCGCAGCTCACCACCCTGCCCATCGTGGCCGATGTTCCGGTGGCAAGCGACCACATCAAGGACAAAGTGGGCGTCGTGGTCCGGGCCAACCAGAATACCCAGATTGATGAGATATTCCGCACCATGCGCGCCAATATCCAGTTTATGATGAACGAGGGAGACCAGGTGATTCTCTTCACCTCCTCTATCTCCGGCGAGGGCAAGACCTTCCTGTCCTGCAACCTGGCCGTATCGCTGGCTCTGCTGGGCAAGAAGGTCGTGATTTGCGGCCTGGACGTCCGCAAGCCTGCACTGGGACGCCTGTTCGGGCTAAAAGACACCGCGAAGGGCATGACGCAACTGCTGGTTAAAAACGAAGAGAACGAGAGCGACCTCAGTTCCGTCATCTATCCATCCGGCGTAAATGAGCATCTTGACCTGCTGTTGTCCGGTCCCATTCCGCCCAACCCGACCGAAATTCTGGCCCGTGAGAATCTGGACAAAGTCATGGGCATGCTCAAGCGCCGATACGACTATATCATCCTGGATACCGCACCCGTCGGCCTGGTAAGCGATACGCTGGAAATCGTCCGTCACGCCAATGTCAACTGTTTTGTATGCCGGGCCGACTATACCCCCAAGTCGTATATCGAGTATCTGAACACCCTTGTCAGTGAAAAGAAGATTACCAACTGCTGCATGGTCCTGAACGGGGTTGACATGTCAAAGAAAAAGTACGGATACTATTATGGTTACGGCAGGTATGGGAAGTATGGCAAGTATAGCCGTTATGGCTACGGCAAAAGCGGTTATGGCATTTACAGTACGTACGGAGGCTATGCCGATTCCGGCTATTCGGACAAGAACGACAAATCCATCAAGAAATAAGCTCCTAGCGTTTTTGAGAGATGATTATTGCAGTTGATTTTGACGGAACCATCGTCACGCACAAGTATCCTGACATCGGTGAGGAGATTCCCTTTGCCATAGACACCCTGAAGATGCTTCGTAAGGAAGGGCATCACCTGATACTCTGGACGGTGCGCGAGGGAGAACTGCTGGAAGAGGCCGTTGACTGGTGCCGCCGGCGGGGCTTGGAGTTCTATGCGGTAAACCGCGAGTATCCCGAGGAAACCCGTGACTCCAATCCGCAGTTTACGCGCAAACTCAAGGCCGATTTGTTTATCGATGACCGGAATCTGGGCGGCCTGCCCGGCTGGGGAGTCATCTACAACATGATAAAACAGGGCAAAAAGTGGGAGGACATGATGGACGAAAGGGCGTCCTGCTTACCCGACAGCCCCCTGGAGCCTCCCAGGAAACGTTGGCGGCAAATTCTAAAATAAAAACTGAATATGAAGAAGTTAGCGTTTTTTTCCTGCGTGGCTTTCGCAGTCCTGGCTTTTACCGCCTGCGGCCCGGTAAAAAACATTGCCTATCTCCAGAACAGCGAGGACCCTGACTTCAAGAGTTCGCGTGTTCTCTATGATGCGCATATCATGCCCAAAGACCAGATAACCATTTCGGTCAATACAACGGCGCCGGAAGCCTCCCTGCCCTTCAATTTACTGCTCCAGAACACCTATACCCAGGGCCGGTCCCTGAGTGGAAGTTATGGTGTACTGATGCCTTATCTTGTTGACAATGAAGGGTATATCAATTTTCCCATCGTAGGCAAACTCAAGGTGGGCGGCCTCACCAAGTCGGAGGCCGAGAATCTGGTCGCCGAGAAAATCAAGCCTTATATGGCCGAAGACCAGAAGCCCGTGGTGACGGTCACCATGGCCAGTTACTCCGTCTCGGTCCTGGGCGAGGTCAACCGTCCCGGCAGTTTTCAGGTATCCCGCGAGAAGATTACGCTTCTGGAGGCGCTGGCCCAGGCCGGCGACCTTACCATATACGGCGTCCGTGACCGCGTAAAGCTGGTCAGGGAGGATGCCACCGGCCAAAAAAAAATTGTCACGTTGAATCTCAACGATGCCGACATTGTCAATTCCCCTTATTATTATCTGCAGCAGAACGATGTCGTTTATGTAGAACCCAACCAGATCAAGGCGCGGAACTCAAAGGTCGGCCAGACGACCACCTTGTGGTTCACGGGCACCAGTATCCTGATTTCGCTGGCCTCCCTGCTTGCCAATATTTTGAGATAATCCGTAGCAGCATGAAAAAGATATTCGCCGCAGCATCCAACGGCGGACACTGGAAACAGTTGTTGCGCATCACCAAGCCGCTGGAAGAACAGTTCGAGTTGGTCTATGCCTCCACCCATGCCGGGTGCAAGGCAATGGTCGGCAGCGGGCGGTTTTACCTGATGCGTGACTTCAGCCGCAAAGATGCGTGGCGCCTGCTTCCGGCCTTTTTCCGTCTGCTGCGGATTCTCCGCCGGGAACGCCCCGATGCCGTGCTCACTACGGGGGCTGCGCCCGGCCTGGTGTGTCTGATGGCCGGCCGGGTACTCCGCTGCAAAACCATCTGGGTGGACAGTGCGGCCAACGCCGCAGCACTCTCGGGCAGCGGCCGAATTGCCCGTCGCCTTGCCTCGCGTGTCTATACCCAGTGGCCGGATTTGGCAAAAGATGGCGTCGTGTATGCCGGAGCGGTATGGAACGTTTTCGTTAAAGGAGAGGAAAGATGATATTTGCTGTTACAGGCACACAGTTGCCGTTCGACCGTCTGATACGGATACTCGACGAGATGGCGCCACTGCTTCAGGAAGAGATTGTGGCGCAGGTAAACGTTGGGGCGTATCTCCCCCGGCATCTCCATACGGTGGACTTGCTGCCGCCCGACGAGTTCGATCGCATCTTCAGCCGTGCCAGGCTCATTGTGGCCCATGCCGGAATAGGCACCATCCTAACGGCCCTGCAACAGCAGAAACCCATCATCATCTTTCCGCGAATTGCCGCCCTGGGCGAGCACCGCAATGAGCACCAGTTGGCCACTGCCGCCAAAATGAAGGAGGCCGGCTGGGTGTATGTGGCGGAAACAAAAGAGGAACTGGCCGCCTTGTTGCTGACCCCTGACCTGCCCCCGTTGTGTACCATCGGCAACGGTGCCTCCGGGAGCCTTGTGGAGTCGATAACAGATTTTATCCTTCAATAGTATGCAGATAAAGGGAATAAAGAATCACAGCCAGACCAACCGCCTCATCAAGTGGACGGTTGTAGCACTTGACTTTGCGGCTCTGTGGATATTGCTGCCGGTCATGACAGGCTTTATTCCCGAGTCTGCGGAATGGGCCGACGACACATCCCGGCTGTTTTGGGGAGTCTGCACCTTGAGCATGGCCCTGGCCGAATACGGCTTCTCCTCCACCATCCATGAGCGCATAGTGGGGGCCGGTGACATCCTGCGGCGCAGCACGCTGCTGGCCGCAACGCAGGCCGTGCTGTCCTATCTGCTGCTGCGTGCTGTCCGGTTCCCGTATCGTTTGGGATGGCAATTGCTCGTCATGGGCATTGCTCTGTGGGCGGCGGTCATTCTGCTGCGTTTCCTGGAACGCCAGGTGCTGAAACAACTCCGGCGCCGGGGATTCAACATGCGCAGCGTCACCTTTGTCGGCTCCGACCCGGAACTGCAACGGCTGCACCAGCGGCTGCTCGGCAATGCTTCTTATGGTTACAAACTGTGCAGCAGTTATCCTTCCGCCGGCGACTTCCTCTCACTGCTCGGCCACTCCCAGGACTTGCGCCTGGGAGATGAACTCTATCTGTGCGTGCCGCGACGGGAACGCGGGCTCATAGAGCAGACGGCAAGCCTGTGCCGGCACAGAATGATTAAATTCTACTATGTGTCCACAGCCGAGGAAAAGCTCAATTTGCAACCGGTACTGATGGATGACCTGGAAGTGATGGCCTCTTATTCCAGTCCCTTGGAGGAGCCGCTCAACCGATGGCTGAAACGGGTGGCAGATATCCTGCTGTCCATGGTGCTGTTGCTGCCTGTCGGGCTGTTGCTGCCTTTCATTGCCATCATCATCAAGCGGCAGAGTCCCGGCCCCGTCTTCTTCCGCCAGCGGCGCACGGGGCTTGACGGGCGTCCGTTCTGGTGTTATAAGTTCCGCTCCATGCACGTCAATGACGATGCCGACCACCTGCAGGCCACCCGGGACGATCCGCGCAAGTTCCCCTTCGGCAACTTCATGCGCAAAACCAGCATCGACGAACTGCCCCAGTTCTGGAACGTGCTGTGCGGCGACATGAGCATCGTGGGCCCCCGTCCCCACATGCTGGCCCATACGGAGCAGTACGACCGACTGATAGACAAGTACATGGTGCGCCACTTCGTCAAACCCGGCATCACCGGCTGGGCCCAGGTGACGGGATTCCGTGGCGAGACCCGTGAACTGTGGCAGATGGAAGGGCGTGTGGAGCGCGACATCTGGTACATGCAGCACTGGAGCATCTGGCTGGATGTGCGCATCCTCTGGATGACGGTCAAGCTTATGTTTAAGAAAGACCAGCAAGCATGTTGATAGAATTGTTAAAGAAAAAGTATAATTATTACAGTAACATGAAACAACCCATTGAGATGCGCAATCTCTACGAGCATGAGACTGACGCTTACAATCTGAAAGACTTCAAGCCCCAGATTGTTGATGCTGAGTACCTGAAGCAACTCGGCGTCACCATTGAACCCTCAGAGGAAACCCTGCAAGGACTTATCCGGGGATCGAAACTGTTCATGAAACGTTTGGAAGAGCACACCGTCATTCCCAAGTCGGTGCTCTACTTGGAGGACTGCGACCCCGACACCGTGGAAACCGAAATCCACAACTACACCGGCCGCTGCCCGACGCTGACCTTCGAGGTGAACCCCATCAAGGGCTGCCACGTAGGCTGCCAGTACTGCTTGGTGACCGACGGCGTGCACGAGCAGAAACTGGTGGCCTACGAGAACTACCACCTCTATGTGCGCAAACTCCTGGAGGAGATGAACGGCGCATGCAGCGAACAGCCCAACGCCGTGACCAAGGAGGACCTCCTGGAGCGCAACCGCCTGTTGCAGGAATTGGCCAAGGCCATCGAAGAGGCACCCGAGAAGAAGAAAGAGATAGAACAGAAGATTGTGGCCCTGAGCCGTGGCAAGAACTGGAACCACTACTATTACTTCACGCCCAAGACCGAGGCCTTGCAGGAGCCGACGCTCTACACCGGCATTGCCCACCGTATCCTGCGTGAATTCATTGCCCACTTCAAGCGTTATCCCAACAGCAACGCCCGCCTTTTTATCGCCTCTAAGGCCGGGACCAAGCACCTGCTGGTGGAAAACGAGGGCGAGACCATCCTCGACCTCTTTGAGCAGCTGAAGGACAAGATGCAGTTCAATACCTCGGTGAGCATCATGCCCAAGCCCTTCCGCGACCTGCTGGAGCCCTACGCCGCCCCCATCGAAGAGCGGCTGGCCGCCGTAAAAATGTGCCAGGAGCGCGGCATACAGGCCAACTCGGCACTGGTGCAGCCCATCTTCGTGCCCTACCTCACCGACGAGCACATCAAGGAGTTCTTCGACATGCTCCACGATGCGGGCATCGTGAACTATAAACCGGAGTTCCTCACCGCCTGCATGGAGAACCTGGCACAACTTGGACAATGGCTGGGCTATTTTGACAAGAACATGGAGCGCGACCTGTACATGGACTACATCAGCCCCAAGAATGCCGACCACCGCAAGCAGCGCGGACGCACCGCCCCCAACCGTGCACTCTCCATCGAAAACATACAGCGGTTGATGAAATATACCGACTCCATCGGCATGTCCACCAGTATCTGCTTCTGGGTGCGCAACCAGTTGAAGGTGCCGACGGACATCATCCCCATCATCAATCGCAACGGTTTCCAGTGCTTGGGCTACCAGTCCAGACTCTTCAAAAGTGAAAAATGAACTGCCAGGAAGTTTGCTTTCAGTTATTTGCTGACAAGACCGCCTATTACCACCAGTGGTATCACGACCACCCGATGCTGATTACATCGGAGCGGCGTGACGAACTGCGGCGCATGCAGGCCCTGCTCTATAAGTGCATCGTCTATATGGCGGAGCACTACAGCGAGTGGGTGCCACGGTACATGCCCCTGGGCGATAAGGTGATGGAGGTGCTGGACCGGCAAAGCCGCTATCCCTTCCGGGCCGGCGCCTACCGTCCCGACTATCTCATCAGTGAGGACGGTCGGCTGCTGCTGGTAGAGATCACCTGCCGCTTTTTCGGGCACGGCATTTGGGCCAACTATCCATCGGTGGTCAAGGCAGTGCAGTTCATGGCTGAGCATCCCGGCACCTCTTGGGAGAACCGCTACGACGAGTTGCTGACCTGCATGCGCGACGCCATCCCCGCAAATAGTCCTGTCTATGTGCTGAAGAGCGGCGACCGGGGCAGCGAAAGTACCTTCTACACAAAGTTCTATGAGTACTATGGCCATGAGGTGACCATCTATGAGGCCGCCGAGGTGGAAGCGAACAGAGACAAGTGGTGTCACGATGCGGTGGTGTTCAGCGCCCTCAATCAGCAAGACCTGCTGTCTTTCAAGATGGAAACCTTGCAGGCCATGATAGATGCGCGGATGCTCAACGATTTCCGCACCATCTTCCTCGCGCATGACAAGCGCTTCCTGCACCTCATCTTCGTAGATGCGTTCACCCGGCAGTGCCTCACGGAGGAAGAGACGACCTTCCTGCGGGAGCATACTATTCCCACCTATTTATATCATAATCACCCGGAGATTTGGGAGGATGCCCTGGCACATAAGGATCAATACATTCTGAAGCCCTACGACTTAGGCAAGAGCGTAGGCCTGTATGCCGGCGTGATGACCGACGTGCAGACCTGGAGGAATGCGCTGGGCAATCCCGATTACATTCTTCAGCCCTTCATCCGGCAGCGCACGTATCCCTGCGAATGGGAGGGCAAACACTACGACGAGTATGTGTGCGGCATGATGCTGTGCATGGACGACCGTTATTTCGACAGCGGCATGATGCGCACCAGCAGTGCTCCTGTGACCAACAAGGTGGACGACCGCAAGATGTGCGTCATCCACAGCGATGACAAGGAACTCAAACAAGACTGTTTCGTATTATGATTGACAAAAAAGATCGTATCGCCATCATGCAGCCATACTTCTTTCCATACATCGGCTATTGGCAGCTCATTCATGCCGTCGATTTGTATGTAGTTGCCGACAACGTCCACTATATCAAACACCATTGGATTAACCGCAACCGCATTCTTGGCGAAAAAGACCAGCCACACTATTTCGGCATAGAAATCAGTCACGCCAACGGCAATCGCCACATCTGCGAGACAAAACGGGTTGTTAGTCGTAGACAGGCTGAATATCTGTGCCGAGTGCTGAAGTTCTACTACAGCAGGGCGCCCTACTACAACGAGGCGATGGAGGTCATCAAGCCTATATTGTTGGACGAAGAACCTGACCTGACACGCTATCTCCTCAAGCAACTGATGGCTGTGGCCGAGTATTTGGGCATCAAGACAGAAATCATATTGCTCTCTGATGTGATCCCCCGTGGGGATTGCTCGGCCCCGGAACTTATCCGCCGCATTTGCGAGCACTTCGGTCATACCACCTTCACTAGTTCTATCAATGGAAATATCTACTACACCAAGGACGCTTTCCGCGAGATGGGAGTCAACCTTGATTTCCTGGTTCGCGATGAGGACATCCGCTACAAGCAACGCTGTGAGGAGTTTGTCCCCGATCTGAGCATCATCGACGCGATGATGTACTGTTCGCGCGAGGAGTTGCATAACATGCTGAACCGTTATCATTTCGTATAATAAAGTAATAAAAAGAAAAAGAATTTGGAAAAGAGAATTAATGTAACACGTTCTTCCATGCCCTCATGGGAGGAGTATGTAGAGAAAATAAAAGTTTTGTGGGACAATCGTTGGTTGTCAAATCGTGGAGTCATTCACAAAGAATTTGAAGAGAAGCTCAAGGAAAGAATGAAGGTGGATTATCTTTCTCTTTTTGCTAACGGTCATGTTGCACTCGAAGTTGCCATTGACGCTATGCAGTTTCCGAAAGGCTCAGAGGTTATTACGACTCCATACACACACTGTTCAACCACTCATAGTATTGTTCGAAACGGATTAATCCCGGTTTTTTGTGATGTCAATGATGTTGATTATACGATTGATGTCAGCCTGATTGAAAAAAATATTAATGAGAAAACGGTCGCAATAGTTGCAACGCATGTCTATGGAGTCTTATGTGATGTAGAAAGTATTCAAAAGATAGCAGATAAGCATGGACTAAAAGTGATTTATGATGCAGCACACGCTTTTGGTGTCACAAAAGATGGTGTGGATGCGGCAAATTTTGGTGATATTGCCATGTTCAGTTGCCATGCCACGAAGGTTTTTCATACCATCGAAGGTGGAATAACGGTTTTTAGGGATCCTTCAGTACATGAAAAACTGGAAAGCCTGATTAATTTTGGCTTCAACGGACCTGAACACGTACAGTATGTCAGTACTAATGCACGAATGAATGAGTATGAAGCCGCTATGGGTGTGTGTAATCTTCGTCATTTCGATGAAGAGGTTGCCAAACGTAAAATTGCAGCTGACAGATATGACGAGAGACTGTCAGGAATAAAGGGTATTCACATGATTGCTCCCCAAAAAGGTGTGACACGCAACTATGCATATTATAGCGTTTTCTTTGATGGCTACAAGTATAATAGAAATGAAATACAGGAAAATCTGTCAAAACACAACATCTTTGCAAGAAAGTATTTCTATCCTATCATACCAGAATTGGAATGTTATCAATCCATGTTTCAAGGAATAGAAATGCCTGTGGCGAAACATGCCTCTGAAACAGTTCTTGCACTTCCTATGTATGCAGACTTAACTGTTGAGGATGTAGATAGGATATGTGATATAATTCTTAAGTAAGTGGGAGAATCGCTGAAAAATAAGACGGTAAAAGGGCTGGGATGGTCAGCTTTGGACAATGCAGCCCAATATGGCATACAGTTCGGCATTGGCATCATACTTGCCAGACTGCTGTCACCTGACGACTATGGCCTGTTGGGACTTACCGGCATTTTCACCGTCATCTGTACTGCCCTCGTCAATGGAGGCTTCAGCAACGCACTCATACGCAAGAAAGATGTAACCGACGATGATTACAACACGGCTTTCATCTGCAATCT
>Ga0256407_10001365_pt1 | contig 52059 bp, 50 predicted proteins | sample RumenRJG_04DNA_FD_193489 | JGI IMG/M metagenome (GOLD analysis project Ga0256407, IMG submission 193489) | Bovine rumen microbial communities from Lethbridge, Alberta, Canada - RJG_04 | ecosystem: Host-associated > Mammals > Digestive system > Stomach > Rumen | place: Canada: Alberta... | reverse complement strand
ATTTTGCTTGTCTTGATTTGCAGCACTAAGGTAAGTGAAAAATCTGACATGGCAAAATCCTGAGCAACTTTTTGTTGCTCAGGTACTTATAAAGAAAGTTAAACTAAAGTGCTGCGGAATTAAGGTAAAAGAAAAAATTGAGACCGGTGTGCTTAGTGTCGAACATGTTATGCCACAAACCCTCACTGACGATTGGCGCTTAGAATTAGGTCCAGATTTTACGCAAGAGGATTATGAGAAGTGGGTTCATAACATGGGTAATCTTACTCTTACAGCTTATAATTCTGAGTATAGTAACCGCAAGTTTGTAGAAAAGCGTGACGGTGTTCCTTCGCTTCCTGATATGAAAGGTTTCAAAGATAGTTGTGTCGCAATGAATAAATTCATAAGCCAATGTGAACATTGGACAATTAAGGAGATGGAAGAACGTTGTAAGAAAATCGCAGCTCATGCAACAAAACTATGGCCTTATCCTACCACGGAATTCTTGCCTATGGTTATTGAAGATGAATTTATTCCCATAGACGCAGATTATAAATTCAAAGGTCGTTCCATCAAGAGCTATACTTTTAATGGTGCTACTGTCAATGTTGATAGTTGGGCAGATGCCTTTACCCGTATTGTGCGAACATTGTATGAAATGGATGCTTCCATACTTCATCATCTTGCACATGACAATGGGGAACCATATTATAGTGCAGCTCAACAAAATGGTTACAACAAGATTGCTGAGGGCGTTTATCTGTGTGTATCTTGTGACACATATAACAAGTTGCGACAACTCCATCGTCTTTTAGATATGTACAAACTGGAGTCTGATGACATCTCTGTAGCCCTTTACCCAAAGAATGAAAACTAATTTTTTTAGCGTTATTTGTTAACCTGGTTAGTCAAATTTTCATAAAAGGTATAATTCACTAAAAAATAAGATTATGGGTATATTAGATTCTCTATTCGGTAAGAAAAAGAAAGAGCAGGAGCATATCTCTCGTGAAAAGGCCTCCATGGAAAATGATATGGCTAGGCAAGTTTGGGAACAGTTTGGAAGGGCAACTAACAGAAGAGTTGTCACTACAGGTCATTTGCTTTTCTTACAACAATTGGTTGGAGATGCGTTTTTCGCATATAAACACGTATCTGACACATCAAAGTATCCATCTTACATGTGGGCAGATAAGCAATTGTATTTAGGGGATAACTCTAAAGTAGCATATACCGTACCCTTTTTGTGGATAAGAACAATGGCAAAGACCAATGTGCCTAAGTTTAATGAGACAATGGACTTATTGAACAATGAATATAGAATATTTGTTGAAAGATATGATGTTGAAGATATGCTTAATAGCATTAAAAGAAACGGCTTTTATCAATTCCAACCAAACTTTGACATCAACGCAAATAAAGTTTTGCTATCCAAGTTCTGTAAGGACAGCGCTTGTCTACTGAGATTCATTAATTTCTTTGGTGACAATGTAGATATGAGAGATATGTTACCATCTCAAACCAATAGAGTTTATATAGCTTCTGCTTCTCCTGCTGTCAATGAAGTGATCAACGAAATGGTTAATGCTTTTAGAAGAGGAAATTTGGCAAAATAAAAAACGTTGGAGAATTGTAACCTTTTGGTGTTTTCTTGCATAAAGGTAAAATAATAACTTTAAAACTTGTTGATTATGGGCATACTTGATTTTTTCAAAAAGAAAAGTGAGGATCAAAATTCAAGACAAAATGCATCTGGGCAATCCACCCAGAGGTCTTCAAATCTGTTCTCAAAAAATGAGTTGGAAAATCTCATTAGAACTCTTTCCTCTATAAGTTATCTATTTAGGGATTCTCAGTTACTAAGGTCTACTGGTGGAGGGCGCAATGAAGCAATGATGAGTAAGGTTCATTCTTACGCAGGAATTCTTGGCTATTTCTACGAAATTGAATACAACTACGGCAGGATGTCAGACATAGTTGACAATAGAATAGCATCACATTTCCTGTTGGTTAAAAACGCTATGAACAATTACGAACATCGCAAGAGAACTGTCAGAGATTTAGCTAACAATTGGTCCGATGTATTGCAAGTCATTTTCAATATGCAACTTGTACCCAATCCTGATGGAGACAAATTCAAACAGATTGACTCGGATATTCGAAAAGTAACGTCTGCAATTGAAAAACTGTCTGGTGGTAAATGTAGAGCACCAAAAGATCCGAGATATTAAAAACGATACTATTAAACTATAAGTAATATGGGACTGTTTGATGTTTTTAAGAAGAAAAAACCTGTAAGTGAAGAAACTGTCAACGGTTTTCTTGATAAGCTCTTGGCCAAGTATTTTGAAGGTTCCAAGCCCAAATTGCTTGCCGACGCGAAAGAATTACTTGAATTGACAAAATTCAATCTTACTGTAGATGACATGATAGCATTATTGCTGCGTGGCCTTGGTTGCCTTGAACTAAAAGGCCAATGGAATTCTGGTACAGCAAACGCCATGCGCATGGATTGTTCTGGCAAACTATCAGATGTAGATTTAAAATGGATTCTTGTGTATTGTGATTTACATTACGTCCACAAAAATCCAGCAAAGGAAGCGTTGTTAATGTTTGAGCTTGCCGGAAGACAGATAGGTATGCCATCACCTCATGGCGACATTTCTAAGAATCACAAATTTCAATGATTGCATACATAATAAACGGCAAAATAGTAATTTTTTTTCTGTTTTGAAATTAACCTTGTAATAAATAGTATGGGCATTTTAGATTCTATATTCGGCAAGAAAAAGAAGGAGCAAGAGCGTCTTCGTCTTGAAGAAGAAGCCAGGCAGAAGAGACAGGAACAAGAACGTCAGGAGCGTGAACGCCAAAGACGTATTGAAGAGAACAAAAGAAAGGAGGCTGAACAGCAAGCCAAGCAAAAGTTTTCAGCATCTTCAAGAAATGTTCCTAAAAATATACAGGATATAATAGATGTTGCAACTATAGGTTTGATGGCGGCCCAAAAGGGCAATCGTCGTTTGGAGCAAGAAAATTTAATAAACCTATTTAATCTTACACAAGATAAGTCGAGTCAACTTCTTCATATTCCTGAAGACAAATATAATTTGGTGGGTTCAGGATTTTGCCTTCTTTTAGAATATCCGCAAGTACGGGCTAACGAGGATATATCTCGTGCTATTGCCGATTATGCTTTCTTTTGTATTTCAAAAGCTATTGAACATGATCCAAGAAATAAGACCCTGCATCTGAAAAGAGTGTCTGTTGTAGCTCAAACAAGAGAGTTCTTCTTTTATACCGTTGCAAACGCATTGGATATACCAGATTCTGACCCTTTGGATATTTTGTTGAGTGCTCCGCTCATTGTGCGAACAAACGACTTTATTTATGCGATGGGTAAATATGATTTCGAAAAAGGAGATAAGATAGCATATGAGGGTATATTAAAGGATTTTCATAACCTTTGCTATGGCCCGTATGTAAATAAGACAGCTGATGACGGTAAAAAGTATATTGACAAAGTCAATGACTATATTGCAAATTCTATTAGTAGGTATTAACATGGTTTTTGAATAGAAACTATAAATAGTTAGCAAGACATGAAAGAAGTAAAAGGAATGGTGATTTCAGACGGTGTAACCTATACAGGTGAAGTTATGTCTGATGGATACCAAGACGTTCCCCACGGTATGGGAATGATGAAATATACAGATCACAACGAATTGGGAAGATTCCAAGACGGTGAGTTGAATGGTGTCGCCTACATCAATTACCATGAATATATGTATGTTGGAATGGCAAAAGATGGAGGTATAAACGGTTGGGGACTAAAAGCCGAAAGAGGTGGGTTTACATTTGGAATATTTGAAGATTCAAAAATTAAGGTGAACCTAACTCCTCTTGCAGGTATCTTGTGGTCAAAAGCGATGGAGGAAGCAGGAAATTTCAACAGGAGTGCAACGTATGTTAGGAAAAATGGTGAGATTTTCGTTGGTGCTCCGCAATACATGCTTTACGGAGAGTTTGGATTCCATTTTTTAGGCAATGGAGAGGTTTTTGTAGGTAGAAAAGAATTTGATGAAAAAGGGCTAACAGGTAAGTTCCTTCATTTTGATTCTGAATACAATATAACCAAAGGCGAATATAAAGACGGAGAATTAGTTAGAGAAATAGACGATTCAGAGTTTGTCAGTGCTTGTGAGGTATTTGTAAATCACAAGTATATGGACTTTGACATCAATATGAATTACAACCCTGATAATTTCCTATTTGGTGAGAAGAAACTACTTCATGTAGTTGAAGCAGGAAAAACACCCACAAATATTATATTGAAGGCAAATATTGGTCGTGTTATAGGAAATAAATTTGAATGTCCAGGATGGATAAATGAGGATACCGTTTGGTTCATGTTCCCAAATGACGATGAATATTTGGAAGACAGACTCATGGACATTGCGAACGGTGACAATCCCTGGATGCCAGACTTTTCTGAATATAGTGTAGAATTCTACAATGATTTTCGAGAAGCCAACAATGACCATCAGGTGGTTTATAAACACATCAGCTGTTATGATGAAGACGCAGACTACGAGTTGGATGTGTTTGACTATGAATTTTCAGCTGGCGACGATGAAGAAGCAGATGGATATAGTATGAACGGAGGCAATGCTCTTGCTTTAATCCCAAATTTCAGTTATAAGCAAAGCCAGTTAAGCGATCAGTGGAGAAATAACGGCTGGTATTACACTTACCCTTCCATTAGAGACTATGTTGAATCTTTGGCGGAAGGTGATGATGTAGAAAATTTCTTTGGATGGCTTTTCGATGATGCCCGATTTAATAATAAAACCATTTGGTCATTGCCGATGGAATATGAAGAAGCCTACCATAAGTTTCTTAACCTCTTTCCAGATTTATAAAAAGTGAGGTAATATGTAACATTTTCGGCAATCAAATTTAAATACTATACAAGAAGGTATCTTTCAATTCCGCACCTTTGACCTTATTGGTAAAATTTGCGAAGCCTTCAAGAATATCATAAAAGCACTTACAAAGCCCTTAATAACATCGTTATTTTATCCTATGGCAACGTGGCAACATACAAATATCATAATTGACGGGCAGCCTGTGAAAGCACAGGCTCCCATCATTGTTTCTGCGAGCAGGAGCACAGATATTCCGGCATTCTATGCCGACTGGTTCTTTAATCGTTTGCAGAAAGGGTATTCCGCATGGATTAACCCCTTCAACGGAGTGAAATCATATGTTTCGTATGAAAACACTCGCTTCATTGTCTTCTGGTCAAAGAATCCACGCCCTTTGCTGCCATTTCTTCATATTCTGAAAGAACGTAACATCAAGTGCTATGTTCAGTATACGTTGAACGACTATGAGCAGGAGAGAATGGAAAAAGTACCCTCTCTTGATTATCGTATAGAGACTTTCAAGATGCTTGTCGAGCAACTTGGCAAGGGAGCTGTCATATGGAGGTTTGACCCGATGATTCTGACTGATGACATATCAATAGACGACTTGCTTCGTAAAGTTCAACATATAGGGGATCAATTGAAGGACTACACTGAGAAATTGGTTTTCAGCTATGCTGACATCGCTCTCTACAAAAAGGTGAAGCAAAACCTTGATGCAAGCGGAATACCGTATCATGAATGGAAGATAGAGCAGATGGAAGAGTTTGCTCAGAAGCTGTCTGCCATGAATCGTGAGCGCGGTTGGAATTATAAACTTGCTACTTGTGGTGAGAAGATAGATATTGCCAAATACGGCATTCTACACAACCGCTGCATTGATGGTGACTTGATAACCCGCCTTGCATGGGATGATAAGCAACTGATGGACTTCATGAAGGTCAAAATAGAGATGGTGCCCTCACCAACATTATTTGAGGAACAGCCAAAGTTGCCAAAAGGTGCAATTCTCTTACCACATAATCGTTATTTCATTAGTACCCATAAGAAAGATCCTGGTCAGCGCCAATTCTGTGAGTGCATGGCCTCAAAGGACATCGGTGAATACAACACCTGCCCTCATCTATGCGAATACTGCTATGCCAATGCAACCAAGCAATTGGCTTTGCAGAATTGGAAGCGACATCAAGAGAATCCACATTCAGAAACCATAACAGGGAAATAATATGGCAAACTTCATACAGACCTTTGTACAAAGAGGGGATGTCTCATTTAAAGGAATGAGAGATACCGCTCTATCATTGTTGCCAAAAGACAAAAATGTGCGGAACAAACTATATGATGATCTAAAACGTGGTACCGGAATCTTAGATGATGATTCGCATCTTGATATGTATCTTTATAGCTTTGGGAAAATGCATAAAGCTAAATTGGATTCGGCTTTTAATTGTATCCCTAATATAAATGACTTGTTCAACGAAACTGTTGAAATATATGATTGGGGATGCGGTCAAGGTACGGCTACAATTTGCTTACTTGATTTTCTTAATGATAATGATATCGAAGTAAATATCAAAAATGTCAATCTGGTAGACCCATCAGCGGCAGCTGTTCATAGAGCCAAAGAAGTCATAAATTGTTATGGAATTCAAAATGTGAATGAGGTTACGAAAGGTTTTGATGAATTGACTACTGATGATTTAGTTAAAAATAACATCAACAAAGTCCATCTTTTCAGTAACATATTAGATGTTGAGGCTTTTGATCTTGCACAGTTTATTCATTTATTCCAACAATCCTTCAGTGGAAAGAATTTTTTTGTCTGTGTAGGTCCACATTACAGTAATAATAGAAGAGTTGATGAGTTTATTGCTGCAATTGACCCTGACACAATGTTTGCAATAGCAAACAAGGAAAGAGGTGAGTGGTTAAATGAATGGACTATATCGCTACGCATTTTCAATAAAGACTTCAAGTCTGTTGAACCTATACAGAACATCCGGAAACGCATCGAGGAATGTCACAAGAAAGAGCAGTTCTTTGCTGGCTATATTTTGGATTCGGTTGAAGAAGAATATAAATCCTCAAATATTAAGAAAGAAATCGAAGGTCTGTATAATGCTTTATCATGCTTTGATGTCAAAGCTAACATTCCTTTGGATAATAATATGGAATGTGACTCAAAATTGGCTGTGCTCACCAATATAATTTCAAGGGGACTTCCTACTAAAGCACCAATCATGGTGGAAGAATTATTCTCTAGGTTATTTAATTTTTCGAGAAAACAAACAGAAAAGGAACTTGAAGATGCGCAAAAAATCAAATATCCCTCTACTAACAAATTAAATGCTCAAACTATATTTGAAGCCTTACATATAATAGATCCTCGGTTTGATGTGGAATCCTATGATGGGGATATGTTGGAAAGTAGCTTCGAAAAGATGTTTATCGAGACCTATCTTAAAGAGTCTGAATGTGATTATCTCGTCCAAATACTAGAACCACAACGCCCACTCTCTAGCATAGTTGACATACCAGATCGGAGGTTTAGCAAAGATCAACGGGTAGATTTTGCATTGGAAATACCATATGATAATTCAAGAACTGGCTTCATTGTGGAATTGGACGGCAGACAATACCATTCAAACATTTTCCAACGTCTTCGAGATGCTCGTCGAGACCGAATGGCATTGAACAATAGGTGGGACACATACCGTATTGAGCAACTACAAAATGCCAATTTCCTAAAAGAATGGGAAACAGAATCAGCATCATGCAAATATTTATCCACATTAAAAAAGAATAAGGATAAATCGCTTACTGGTTTTTGGAATGATGTACTTCAAATTGTACTCGCCCCACTTGCTATTGCTCGTATCGAGCGAATGATGTTGGAAGCAATGATGGCAGGTTCATTAAAATTATCAGCAAATGAATGGAACATTGTCGTTGTTGAAAGGGATATCCCATGTGCTGCAATAGCTTTAATGGATTTGCGGGAGAAATACGAGAAAATCTGCCAATTGGCAGGTTCAACTGATTACTTGCCAAAGGTCAATCTTACAATAGTATCAACTGAAGAATTCAAACAGTCTCCCCTTCATTATAATGAAGAAGTGGTTAGTGAGATACCGACTTCACATTATGATGTATGTTTTGATGTGTCAATGCTACTTCGTGACAATATTGATGCACTTCCTTTATGTGTTGATTCTGATACTACTTTTATTATACGAACATCACATTACAAGAAAAGATATAGAACTGTTTGCTCAGCAGATAATATTCAATATCCTGCTCTCGTTAAAAAAGATGGAACAGGTAAATATTTCAACATAAAAGAGCGAGAAAACACATTAGTTTATTTTTTAAAAGAGATTTTCCGCAGACCTTCTTTTCGTACTGGCCAGTTACCTATTCTAAGTCACGCATTAGCTGATAAAACAACGATTGGGCTTTTACCAACGGGAGGCGGAAAATCACTGACATACCAACTCTCGTGTATGTTACAGCCTGGCGTTTCTATTATTGTCGACCCTCTTGTTTCACTGATGGTTGACCAAGTGCGGGGTATGAGAGACATTCGTATTGATGTCTGTGAGTGTGTCCATAGTGGTATGGATGCAAAGGAGAAATCAAGAAAATTAAATTTACTCCAGAATGGTGCTGCATCTATGGTACTTCTTTCTCCTGAACGGTATATGATGGAAAACTTCAGAGATAGTCTAATCACCATGACAGAAAAAAACCATATCTATTTCGCTTATGGTGTTATTGATGAAGTACATTGCGTATCTGAATGGGGACATGATTTCCGACCATCGTATTTGCATTTGGGACGAAATATGATAAATTTCATGCAGACCAAGTCACAGAGGTCACTGTCAATAATAGGGCTAACCGCTACCGCTTCATTTGATGTACTGGCAGACGTTGAGCGTGAACTGACATTGGGAGGAAACCTTGCAATGGATAGCGAAGCAATAGTACGTCCTGAAAGTGATACACGTCCTGAATTGACATATAGAATTATTCATGTTTCTTCGGATTTCGATGAATTGAGAGATCCAATAGAAACATACATTTTAAAAGCAAAATCGGATTGGGAATTGAAAGATATTGTAGCAGGATCAAAAAAAAAGGCTATGTTCAATCTCTTGAACAATGTGCCATCTGATATTAGCTCGCTAAACATTGTTAACGCCTCTTGTCTTATTCCTGACTATAATCCCGATGAATTCTATGCACCAGATAGAAATGGACTATATCAAAATGCTGGTATTTTTTTCTGTCCCCATGCACATGGAACTTTTGGTGTTGAAGATAATGTTTGGGGCACTCACGCAGGTATTGCGACGGCATTGCGGGAGAAGGAATTTCTAAAGCTTGGTACATTCGTCGGTGGTGACAAACCGTCCGGCGATATGAAATTGTTTCTTGATAATTGTCTTAACCTGATGGTGGCAACGAAAGCTTTTGGAATGGGTATAGATAAAGACAACATCCGTTTTACAGTAAATTTCAACCACCCGTCTTCTATAGAAAGTTTTGTCCAGGAAGCAGGACGAGCTGGACGAGACAGGAAAAATGCTATTTCGTATATTCTTTATGAGCCAACGGAATATGTTGAATTAACGGCTGACATTGTTAATGACATCCGCTATTATATGGGAGCAGAAGACCCACAATGGCTAGAGAGATATGTGACTAAATTTGTTCTTTTGAATGATTTTCCTGAGCTATGCAGGCGTAACAACGCTACGGAAGGACAAATCGAAACGATGATGAATATCATAAAGACTCATGGTTTCGTTGAAAACGTAGATAAAAATATAGTCCTTTGGTTCCATAACAATTCTTTCCGTGGATTGTATAAAGAGAAAGTTATCTTGGTTGAAATGACAGATCGCATTTTGAATGTCAAGCCAAGTTACGTCGTCGAGATCCAAGGTAAACTCAGGGAAGAAATTGGTAATAATGATGTTTGTCTGAAAGTTAATAGATCAAGGAATTCAATCACGATTTTCTCTGAAGAGGAAAAACGAAATCAATATGGCTATATTTTCCTTGATAATCTGCGTCCTACTTATAACTTCATCAACTTTGATTACAATATTTGTCAATATATTTCCCAAGAACTCATTAAGATATTGGCGACATATGAAGACCATTCGGCTTCTGCATTATTACGACCATTAGAAGGTGAAGACAATATTACAGAAGGAATCTATAATGCAATGTCAAAGGCTGATGAAGATGGATATGTTTTTGTGACAGTGTCATGGGAAAATCAGATTCAGCAAGACCCAGAAGGTTTTGAACGAAACGTTAAAGCGGAAATAACAAACATTGCACAATCAAAGGGATGGTATGACATTAATGAGGATAGGTTTGGCAAACTGACACTGAACAAGATTGGAGATTTTGATGAGCTTATAGCAAAAATCGCCAAATGTTCTGGTGATACAAGATGGCTTCGCTATCATGCTGATGAGAAAACTTATAAATCATTGCGCCGTCGATTCTGTGAGAAACGTGATAAGGACGACACAGACAAGGCTATATATAGAATGTGCTGCATCGGTTTGGTAGAAGATGTTACAATAGATTATCTTTCGCAGACATACGAGCTTAAAATTAAGAATAGATCCGACGATGAATTCAAACAATCAATGCTGAACTTCTTCCGAAAGTACTACTCTTTGGAACAAGCCCAATTAAGAGTAAAAAGCATTGACGAACAAGAAGGACGTAATTATCTTGATAAATGCCTTGGCTATTTGACTGGTTTCGTTTATGATAATCTCGAAAAGAAACGTTATCGTGCGATAGAGGACATTCGGATAGCATGTGAAGACAGCATTTCAGAGAGAGAAAAAAATGGTAATGATGTTTGGTTGAAGGAGTTTATACATCTCTATTTCAATTCTAAATACGCCCGTATTGGATATAAAGTCAACGGTGAGGACTTTTCACTTATGGAAGATACAGACCGTGAGGGAATGGATGACTTTAGTGTAGTGGAGAAATATATCGGAATAATGACTAAGGACAGTTCTGGTAGTGAAGTAGACAATGTAAAACATTTATATGGTGCTACTTTGCTATGTCTAAGAGCGCATCCTGATAATTCAGCACTTCAACTCTTACTTACATATTGTATAGCATTTTTAGGTCCAGGTGAGAATGAAATATTGAAGGCTAATGCATACAATGGGTATCTTGAAGGATTTATGACCATGTATGAAAAGGAAGGTGCTGAAATATGGAATAATATTAATACCTTCAATAACTACATAAAAGCCAAAGTTCATGATGAATATATTTTGGATAAACTTGTCAACAAAGGTAAGGAGACGATCATGTTGTTAGTTCATGGAACAGAATTGGACAAAATAACTGACCGCTACCTTAATCCTTTATCAGACCATCTAGGAGATTCATCCTATAAAGGTAGAGAGATAAATTATGAAAACAATATAATCAACAATAAAGAATAAGTAATTATGGGATACGACATTAATGCTGCATTAGAGAAACTAGAACAGAATCTAAAGAATCTGGAATCGGCAAGGAGTCAAGTTGAAAGTACAGTTAAATCAAGCGCTGAGCTTCAGAAAGTGGTCAGCGACTATGTTACGTCTGTAAAAACACTTTGCGTAGGGCTTCAATCTTGGGAGGCTGGTTTGAGAGCACGGGGCACTTCACTTTCCTCTGAATTTGAATCAGCCATATCCAATCTCAATTCTACTTGTTCAGAAATCATCAACACATTTAATACAAATGTTGGAAAAACGGCAACAGATTTCAAAACAAAAGCTGATGGTACAATTTCAAAGTTTGATGAACAGAACAAAAAACTATCAGAGAAAGTTCAGGAGCTTAAGACGTTACGCGACGAAATCAAGAAGGCCATAGATGAAATCAAGCCCATCAAGGAATCTCTTACTCAATTAACAAAAGATTTAAAAGATTCTCAAAAGGCTCAAGACATTGTGTTAGACGATATTAAGCAGAAGGTAACAGACATTCCTGTTACAATAAAGGGCTATACTGATGCTATCGCAGATAAACTGGAAACTATAAATCAGGAACTGAAAACAATCCTTGATAGCACAAACACGAAAATTGATTTGTTAAATGAAAAGGCTGACAATCTTAAAAATGCGACCGCTCAAATTCTTTCAGCAGTCAAATCTTCATCTGAAACGCTCACGAATGCCATAATATCTTCTAGAGAAGAAACCGCAAAGTCTATCAACATCAACCGATGGATTATCATCATTGGCATCATCATACTTGCTGCATTACAATATGTTTTTAGATAGAAACATTAAATATGAAAAATATGTTAGTAAGGTTAGTAAGAGCATGAATCATTGATTACAGATTACATTATTACAATATAGCTAACAGGTTTATAATAACTTTTAACAACAAACGACATGGGTATATTTGATATGTTTAGGAGTAAAAGTAGTGGAAGTAGCAAATTAGCTTCATACTACACAGATGTTCATTCGGCAGGTTTTGCTTTTGAAATAAAAGGAAGGCTTGTAAACTTATGGGAAGCAACAACCCCAAACGGGGAGAAAGAGTATTTTGTAATGGATCACGAAATTTGTTGGAATACAATGTGCTCAATTAGTAATAATCATAGACCTTTCAGACCTTCCCTCAATGATTTTGTATACAAAGAAGTAGATTTATCAGAGGTATATGGTCCTGCCAAGGATGTAAAGAAAGCATGGGTTTATTACACATTAGCATGAGTAATGGTATTCCTGTTTCTTCACCACCCAAAGAACTTTCCTCCCTCATCACACGTCTTTTCCCAATCGGACTTCCCATGCCAGGAGGTCCGATTTCTCTTTCTGCCTCGCTTGCGCCTATTGGCAAGGATGAACCAGATGAATAACACAATTAGTACGACTCCCATATTATCTGATTTTTGTTATAGACTTCGATACTTCAATTTCATCAACTCCTCCATTACGAATCTCAGCAAGATTCTCGGGTCGAAGTATTTCCCCGTGTCGCTCCATCGGCAGGAGATATGTAGGTGTGGGCCGGTCGTGCGCTTACCAGTGTTACCACTGACTGCTATCTTTTGTCCTGCGCTCACATGTTGTCCTCTCCTCACTTTTATCTCTGATAGGTGGAGATAGGAACACACACACGAGCCATGGTTGACCGTCACATAATATCCGCCATTCTGTGAAAATGAGGCATCCGTCACCGTGCCTGGCAGCATGGAATAGACATTCTCATACCTCGCCCGTAGGTCAAGACCGTTGTGCATCCGGCTCTTCTTTCGGTTCATCGGGTCACGGCGCATCCCGAAAGGCGAGTTCACCCATATCTCCTTCAGAGGCAGTGCCACCATCAGCGGTATTGTCGTTTCCTTACTGCCGGTTTCAAGAAGCGAGTCCGTTTCCTCACCCATACCTGACGTGTCGGCTTCGGCTTCAGTTTCAGCCACGCTCTCACTCGGTTTCTCCACTGCCAGCAGCATAGGCTGTTGATGCTGAGCCTTCCCAATCGTATGGAATGGGGATGTGCCCTGCGCATACATCCTGACTGGAGATGAGAGGATGGCGCATAGGCTGACACAGAGTAATGTTCTTTTGCTCATGTAAAGATAACAAATATTTTTGGAATATCAAAATATTGAGCAAGAAATATGCTCAAAATCTTCATTCCCTTAGTTGAATAATTGCTTGTATAGTCTCCTGGCTATCTGTGCCACCTTGGACGTGTAGCGTGGGTCTTCCGCATATCCAATTCGTCGGAGGAACGCCAGATAGTTTCCTCCCTTGTATCGGTATTGGATGAACTTCTGATAGCCGATGACGCTATCCTCCCATCGGGCGAATTTGTAGTAGCACTTGTTCCTGCTGTCATACAGCCCGAATAGGTTGTGGTAGTTCCGGCACACGTTGCTGCCGAAATTGCCTGTCTCCAAAACCGCTTGTGCGAGGACAAACAGTTGGTTGGAGATACCAACCTCATCCATCACGATTATGAGGTTTTCCAATGTCAGCTCGTGGCTCTTCCCCTCATAATAGCTGTGAACAAGCACGTTTTTTCTTGGTTTTGAGCCGCTTTTGCCTGGCCTCAAAGCCAAACAGTTCTCATACTTAGTAATCAGTTTTTCCAGTTGCTCAATGGAAAAACTGCTGAAATCCCCCTTGTTTGTTACCAAGGAATCAGTTGTCCCGATACTTGCTGTTGTAGCTTTCTCTTCATGCAGAGAGTCACCGTAATGCATGATATTGTCCGACGTATGGAATGCTTTGCCCACGGTGTAGAATGTCGGACTTGTGTTCTGTGCTGCCAGTGTCATGGCACATAATGATGCCAGGCACAGGATGGTTGTCTTTTTCTTTTTCATGCGGCAAAGTTATTTCTTCATATAACCATATCAGGAATCGGCTCGCCATTAACCGCCTTTTTCATATGGTTTTTCAATATTTGGTTCTACTTGCCATGCGTATTAGAACCAATTATGATAATTGAGGCAAAATATCATGATTTTGAGCATTGATATGATGATGTCACCATATTAACCTTATAATTTTGCTGAAAAGTAATTCAAATAAAGCATTGTTTTATGGAAGAAAAGAGATTCAGCAGACAGGAATATCCTCTTGACATCCTTGCCGAGTTTGGCCTGACGGAAGAAATGATATACGACCTCCCTGATTTCGTTCACGAGGCCATCGAGAGGGGTGGCAAGTCACCCTTGCTTCCCATCAGCGTCGAGCAGCCTTTTGGCGTAACCCGTGGGTATGCCAAGTTCTCCCTTGTAGAGACGGATGAAGGCATCGACGTGGTGTTTTATCCGAAGCTCACCAAGGCAAATCTGGACACTTTCAGCGAGGAGCAGAAGACAGCTCTTCTTGCAGGTAAGGTCATTGTTGCCGATGTGGATGATTCCTACATCACACAGGAGGGTGTGGAGGACACCCAGCGCATCAAAGCTTTCGTGCAGCTGGACAAGGACACCAACTGTGTGGTCTATGCACCAACTCAACCCATCGGTCGCAATCTCAATGCCGTCGGCAACGAGTATGACCTGACAGGCGAAGACCTTCAACGATTCTGGGATGGCGAGCTTGTCACTGTCCGTGAGACTAACGATGATGGAGGCGATGAGCCTGTCACCATCGGTGTTGACCTCTCCACCGATACTGGCGTTATCGTAGTCCCTGGAACAGCTGAGCAGTGGGAGAACATTGTGCGTCTGCCAATGCCAAGGTATTCTTTCGGCAGCGACGGTTGTTGGGTCAACCATGAAGGCAGACTCTCCTATGTTCCCGAGGATGACTTCACAAAGGACATCATGGACGAGCTGGAACGCCTGGCCAAGCAGAACGGCATCGTTCCCCATGAGCCGGACAACCAAGGGCATGACCAGAGCCATCAAGCCTACAAAGATATCATGGAAGAAGAGCAGCGGCAACTTGCTCGATAATACCGATAATATTAGTAATACGAGTAATAAAGTATCATCACAAAACATAACGATTATGGAAAAGAACTATCCGGAATTTGACGACCTGCGCGAACAGTTCGAGGCAGGCAACATCTCCGCTGTCGATTTCGTCACCATGCAGTCCGACGAAATGACGGAGGACTACGAGCAGTTCTGCCAAGACGAGAACCTTGACAGCAACAGCGACTTTGCAGCCCAGGCCTTCATGGACTACCGTGAGGAACTTTTTGAGGAGAGTCTGAGCAACTAACATCAACATTTAACCCATAAAAACAAGACCATGAGTATACGTTCTGAATCTCTGCCTTATCGTGGATGCTTGTCCTTCTGGCTTGAAGACATCCTTCGCAGGAACGGCATGAGCGCACAGCTCGCCGTGGAGGATGGAAGGTACAAGCTCCTCGTGCAGGGACATGACTCGCCGATGCTGAGCTATGACATCAACGAGCAACAGTTCCGTGCCCTGGGCGACGGAGGCACCAACTTCGCCAACAAGAAGGCATACAACACGTTCAACAGCATTGTCGGCAGGGACTTCGAACTGCCATCCTCCTTTGTGGCGGCACGCAATGTCAATGGCCGTGTGGTCATGGGCTTGCATGGCTACCGTGAGGGGCCGGGGATGTTAGGCAGACCGTTCCCGATGAGTCCCCATGCCTTTGGTCCTGGCTTCCTCGGATGGTCGCCACGGAACCAGCCGGGCTTCCATCTCCGACGCATGGGCGGTGTTCCCGTGGTCATTGAGCATGCAGACGGACGGTTGCGCCCAGGGGAACTGAGGAGTGGCAACTATGGTTACTACTACAAGGGCGGTCAGGGTGGAAGTCAAGGAGGTAGCCAAGTGGCAGATCCTTTGAAGGACTTGCAGACTTACTTTCCTCCCGTCCAGACCCGTCCCCGTCCGACAGAGCCAGCCATCTCTTACAAAGAGCATATCACCTCCAATGTCTATTTCACTAATGAGAAATGGCAGGAAGTCCTTTCCTCCCATGGCATCATCGTGGATGCAGACAAGAAGACACTCACCATCCAGTCCTCTGCCGCCCAGCAGGATTTCGTCTATGACCTGAAGGATGAGGAAGTCAGGAAACTCACTGACAATTCCTTGAAGAAGGTGTCGCTGCAGGCACGTATCGACATTCTGAACAACGTCATCAAGGGTGACTTCAAGGATTCCATCACCAAGGCCATGCTTGACAGCAAGGAGCGCATCGGCATCGGGCTGAAGCCAGAGGTAGAACAGTCACTGAAAGCACAGGCGCAACAAGTCCAACTCCAGGCGCAGCAGATGCAGCAAGTGCAGCAGGTGGATGTTATTGCAGACCCCTTGCAGGGTCAGCACCATTATGCGCCCACCATGAACCCTGACGAGGGCTATGTCAATGGCGCAGACCTCGGGGAGGAGAACGAGCGTAAGGGCTGGTATCGTGATGGCAAGCACGGCAGGGCTGTGGAGGTTGGTGACATCTGGGTGGAGAAAGTGGAGCCTAAGAAAGCAGACGGTGACAACCCCAACCAGAAGGATGACAAGAAGAACTCCCAGGTGCTCTACAAGATGAGTGCTGTCATCAATGGTCAGGTCATCTCCCATGAGATAACCCAGAAGCAGTATGAGAAGTTTTTGGCTGTCGATGACTACCAGCGCATGCGCATGATGTCGAGGGTATTCAAGGAAGTTGATTTGAAGACCCGTCCCGACATGAAACAGGGCTTCAATCTCGGAGCTTTCCTCGCTGCCGGTGTCACTGCCGCCAGTGAGTTCGATTTTCCAAGATACGGGCACAGACCCCATTTCCATCCTGACGTGTACCACGAGGTGCATGGCAGGGGCATGATATTCGTCAAACCAGGTGTGGACTCTCCGCAGGACATCGCTTCAAGGGCTTTCGAGGCTGGTCTTAACCAAGGTCTCCATGGCCATGGCATGGGAAGATAACGTAAAAGAGAATTGATGATGAAAGACGGAAGATTCGTGGAAGCCATTTGTGTGGACGCTGCATGCAGCAGCAATCCCGGCATGATGGAGTACCGTGGGGTGCATATCCCTTCGGGCAAGGAGGTCTTTCGTTTCGGTCCCATCTACGGCACCAACAACATCGGCGAATTCCTGGCCATCGTGCATGGCCTTACGCTGATGAAGCGGAGAGGCATCACCCTTCCGCTTTATTCGGACAGCTATACCGCACGGTCATGGGTAAGGGAAAAACGCTGCTATACAGGGTTGGAGCGCAATGAAAAAAGCGAGAAAGCCTACCAGATGATAGAGAGAGCCGAGAGGTGGTTGAAGACCAACAACTATCCCAACAAGGTGGAGACTTGGCTTACTCGTGAATGGGGCGAGATACCCGCAGACTTTGGACGAAAGAACAAATACTATCATTAGAACACCATGGGTGCCAACGACCTCACATATCAGGACTACCTCGACAGGATAAGCATTCAGGAAGCCCTCCTTCACGCCGGTTACACATTGAACCGACGTGACGGGCTTCGCTATCCCTCGTATATCCGTAAGGACAGTGATGGCCGCCGCATCCATGGTGACAAGTTCATCGTCACCAACCACGGCACCAGCTGTTTCCGACCACCGGAGCAGAAGACCTACAATCTCATCAGTCTCATCAAGACCTTTCCGAGCATGTTTCCGGAGCATACCCGTTCAAACAACCTCGACCATCTTGTCAACGAGGTGTGCAGGGCGTTGCTGAACATCCCCAAGGAGCATAAAGGAGCGCAAGCTATGTCGCAGCCAAGAGAAGAAAAGCCATTTGACCTCAATGACTACGCCATCCATGCCTTCCGCAAGTATGACTTCGACAGCATCAAGAAGTTCTATCCCTTCTTTGTCACAAGAGGCATCAGCTTGGACACCCAGAAAGCCTTCAGCCAGCATTTCATCCTCGCCACCAAGGAGTCGTCGCAGCAGGGCAAGGCGTACACCAACCTGTCCTTTCCTTTGTTTGTGCCGGGCAACTCCACCGTCGTGGGATTGGAGGAGCGTGGCCGCCCCCGTCTGGACGGCAGTTCAGGCTACAAGGGCAAGGCACAGGGCAGTAACGGCTCAGAAGGGATATGGATTGCCAACCTCGGCAAGGGCGAGCTTTCCGATGCCAGGCATGTCTATTGGTTTGAGTCCGCCTACGATGCCATGGCCTACTATCAGCTCCACGTGAAGGACAACCCCGATTTGAGAAAAGCCGTATTCGTCTCAACGGGTGGAAACCCAACTGTCGGTCAGATGCGTGGAATGCTCAGGCAGACCCCATCTGCACAGCATCATATCTGTTTTGACAATGACCTGGCAGGGAGGCAGTTTACGGAGAACATCAAAGGTGTGCAGCATCAACTGGTTCGCTCCAGTATCATCGAAACGCCGGAGCGCAAGCCCTATCTCGATTCTCTTCCCTTGAATCAGGATTTCGCCAAAGGCGACATCGACCAACTTCCCAAGCCCCTTCAGGAGAAATATGCCCGTTATGAGTCCGCTTGGGAGGAAACAAGGTCTATGAGAGACAGCCGTCTCTGTCATGAGGATGACATCAGGGAACAGGAGAAGGAGGCAAAGAAACTATACGGGGATTTCCGCACTGCTTTACGCTCTTTCTTGGGCATTGATGACAAGCAAGACACCGCTCTTGTGAGGGAGATACCAGAGAAAGGTAAGGACTGGAATGAGCAATTGCTGAAGGAAAGAGAAGAACAATTGTCTTCAATTGACGATACAGAAGAAAGCCGAAATGTAGCTGCCGGTATCGACCTCGACGCCGACGGGGATGTGGAACTTAACGAGAGTGAGGAAAAGAAGCAGACGCATAAGACAAGGAGGTGACCATGTGCCAGACATATCCAACCATCAGCATACATCCCCACGGCTTGCAGTTCGTGGCAGGAAACATGGGAGGCATCACCCTTACGGTTGCCGTCCTTGCCATTGCTGGTTGCGACAATCTGGTTCCCAAGTCCCTGTTTCCCTTCCTGATGATACTGTTTCTCGTCATGCTCATCAACCTGTCGTGCAGGTATGTTTATCTGAGAAGGATGCTTTTTTGCATCAACGAGGAGCAGGTCAGGTATGAGTACGGCATTTTTTCCCTGCAAAGGGACTACATAGAGCTATACCGTGTGGTGGACTACAGTGAGCAGCGCAGTTTTGCCCAGATGCTCTTCGGACTGAAGACCGTCAGCATCTACAGTGGTGACAAAACCAGTCCGCGACTTGACGTTGTAGGGGTTCGCAACCATATTGACCTCATCGCCATCATACGGGAGCGAGTTGAATACAACAAGAAAAAACGAAACATCCATGAGTTTACGAATATTCGATAACAGAAGGAAAGACAGGAAAAACAACAACATGCCGTCTCCTTTCAATTGCGGCCCGAACAAGCAATGGCTTGTCGTGTCGTTGATGGCACTTATCATCTGGGTGGTCAGTTGTCAGCACGGCTATTGCCAGATAGCAACAAGCAATCCTGGCGAGTACACCATTCTTGCCGCTGGCAATGAGTTGATCAACGGCACGGTGAAGTCCGAGACCAAGGCAGAGCGTGAGACTGCCGTCCTTCAGAATGCCATCGCCGGTGAGTTCACCAAGATGAGCGAATGGGAACGTCAGTACAATGCCTACCTGAAAACAGCCACGGGCTACGCTTCTGCCATCAAGGCTGCCACCCACATCTATGATGATGGTGTTAGGGTGTTGATTACACTAAACAAACTTAGGCAAGCCGTGAACAACAACCCACAGGGCGTGGTGGCCACGGTCAGCATGAACAACCTCTACATGGAAACCGTGACGGAGATGGTCAGTGTCTTCACGCTGTTGAAGAATGCCGTCGCCAAGGGAGGTGAGCAGAACATGCTCACTGGATCCGAGCGTTCCAAGACGTTGTGGGAGCTGGAAGACAAACTCTCCGCTTTCTCCCACAAGCTTCAGCTGCTGTACATCAGCATCCGCCATTACCGCATGGCCGACGTGTGGAACAGGGCAACGGCTGGGATGGTGGAGCGTGACAAGAGCAGCGTGGCGCAACAGTCGCTCTCTCACTGGCGCAGGTACGCCCGTGAGGTGGCGCAATATTCAAGATAGGAAAAATGAGAAATACGATATACGTCCTATTGCTCGCAAGCCTTTCATGGCTGTTGCCGAGTCCGATGCAAGCGCAGGTGGACCCGGCACTCACCGCCATGATACTGGAGTACACCGAAAAAGCCAAGTCGCAGTACAAAGCGCAGTTGCAGACGATGGCCGTGGAGACGGAGGGTCATGTATGGCTCCGTCAGGAAGTGGAGGAGACGAAGAACTACCAGCAGCAGTTCGACCGCTATCTCAGCACTTTCAGAGGCATCATCTCCTACGCCGCTCAGATTTATGGTTTTTACTATGAAATCAACCATCTGACGGAGAACATGGAAAGACTGTCTCACCAGATTGGCGAGACTCCCGTGAATGCCGTCGCCGTTGCCCTGCACAGGAACCGCAACGACATCTATGTGGATATCATCAACCGCAGCATCGGCATAGTCAACACCATCCGTCAGGTGTGCATCGACACGAAGATGACAGAGAAGCAGCGGATAGAACTGGTGTTCTCCATCCGTCCGCAGCTGCAACAGATGAACCACAAGCTGGCCATGCTGACGAAACTGGTCAGGTGTACCAACATGTCGCAGGTGTGGTACGGGATAGAATTCAAGTCGCTGCAACACCGTGAGGGAAAGGCCGGCATCGTTGAGGAATGCCTCGGGGCCTGGCGAGTCAATGGAAGGAATGTCAAACCAAGAAGATAAACTGAAGAATTATGGGATGGTTATCATTAGCTACGAGAATAGTGCCCAAGGTATGGAGGGCAGGAAGCAAGGCCACTTCCACCGTTTGGCGTGGGGGAAGCGCAGTGTTGGGTGCGGGAGGAAAAGTGCTGACTACGGCGGCACGCAACCCCAAAACCACGGCGGCGGTTGGCATAGGTGCTTTCGCAGGTTGGCATCACTTGGAGCATCCGGAGGATTCCATGGGAACGTCAGTGGGAAAAACACTCAGGGAAGGTGCCAGCGGAACGAAAGACTTTCTCCATGACACCGTGAATGGATTTACAGGAGAGAACACTGTCGAGAAGGTGCAGGAAACGACTTCGAGTGTCATCAATGGACTGAAAGAGACCGTTTCGGAATCCAAGGGAATCTTAGGGACGCTCGGCGACACCTTGAAAGGCATCAGTACGTTCCTTGGAAACATCTTTGGCGGCAACGGCATGAACATGTTCGCCAATTTCTTCAACAACATCAGCAGCGGCAAAGTCTCAGGTCTCAGCATCGGCGGACTCATCGCAGCTGGTTATATGATGTTCGGCAGGACGGGCTTGCTCGGCAAGATTGGTGGTGCGTTGCTCACCATGATGCTCATCGGCGGCAATTCCCGTCAGCAGACCCAAGCAGTCAGCCAGACGGCTGCCCCACAACAGACGCAGGAGCAACAGGCCGCCATTCACAGGTAACAGAGATTTCACATCAATCACATACAACTATGAAGAAGTTTTTTTCATTCATCACCATGGCCTCCTTATGGAGTCCTATATATGCGGATGCCATAACCGACGGCATTTCCAATGCAGGGGATGCAGCCTACAGCTACACGCCTTACGTGCAAGCCATCGCTTTCATCCTCGCCTGTGTCATGGGCATCGTAGGGGCTTTCGTCATCTACTATGCCTTCGCCAACAATGCACCGGATGTGAAGAAGCGCATTCTCACCTGGGGAGGCAGTTGCATGACCATGCTCTGTATGGCCATCGCCCTTCCCGGGTTCTTTGGCTATCAGGAAGGACTTGGCAGCGGTGCGCTTGCTGATGCAGGAACTATACCCGGTTTCGGAAACTACACGGGAGGCGACAACTATGGTCGTATCATTACTGAGATTCCTGACCCAGACGATCCCCGTTGGCGGCCAGACCCCAATTTCGGCCGTCACATTCTTCCTTACCGTCCGCGACAACTGGGAGATTAACAGCATCATTCAATAAACATACAATGGACTACGTACAAGCAATGAACCTGCATTCGCCGAGTGGCTACGCCATGCCTTTCGAGGCTGACGAGAACACCCCTATAGAGGTGGTCAGTCAATACGGCAAGCAGGTCAATCCCCATACGGGAGAGGAGACCTTCAACCACGGCATGGATTTCAGGGTACGCCGTGGAACGTGGCTCAAAGCCCTTGCCACAGGTGTCGTCACGGGCATCGCCAGTGACCTGAGAAGCGGTTTCAACATCACCATCAACTATCCAAACTATGCAGATGGCAGGAAAAGCTCCTACGATGTGACCTATTCGCACATCAGCGAGTCGCTCTGCAATTTTGGCAGGAATGTCAAGGCTGGCGACAATGTGGCCAGGTGCGACGGCCACCTGCATGTCGAGGTGCGCTTCAATGGCGAGGAGACCAACCCTTTGGAGTTCCTGACCATGCTCCGTGACAATCTGGTGATGAACAGCCAGACACAGATGGAGGGTGAGAACCCCGAGATTGCCACCCTCGACTTTGATGTCCATACACCATACGATGATCAACAGGGAGAGATAGACCTGTTGATGTACCGCTATTTCGGCAGCTATATGAGCGACATCTTCCGTGGCCGCTATCGTGTGCCAGAACCTACGGAGCGCAACCTCCGTGGTGCCATAGCAGAGGGAGTGGGTAAGGGTGCTTTCTATGAGCACGCCCCCAGCATGCTCAATCCCCTTGGCCTTGGCCACCGCAGCTTCTCCATCATCGAGCGTGTGCAGACTCTCCTGATTACCGACTTCCTCAACTACCTGGCGATGATGCACAGCATCTTCCTGTCATCCATGAGCGAAAACGAAAAAAAAAAGCTGCTGATAGGGCTGTAGAAAGTCAGGGAGTTCTCGACCCCCTTGCCGACTTTGAGATAGACATCCAGAGCTTCGACATCCAGCGGATGGTCAGCGTCTATCCCGACAAGGACGGCATCGTGTGGTGGACGAAAGCCTGGTTCAACGAAAGGAAACAGGGGGAGCGAGCCATTGAGATAACCCGTGCGCTTGCCATCAAGTTCATCCACGATGACATACAGAAGGACGAGTGGCTGGAGGAGTTTTTCCCCAAGCAGATGGAGGTCGTACACTCAGCTTTGGCGCAGACCAGGGAACAAGTCATCAGCCAGTTCTCAGCACAGAGCCAAACATAATAAGAAACAGCAGAATAGAAAATGGCAGATAGCAAAGACATTTTTACTACCAAGGTCGTGCCCATCATGGACAGGGTGCGTGACAACCTCAACAGCAAGATGGCTGATGAATACCATCGTCACAGCACCTCTTTTGGCGGAATGATGGCAGGTGCTGCCGGTCCCGACGGCGGCATGTCTTCCATGGCCGCCTACGACCAGCGAATCTTTTATATCGGCGAATGGAACAGCAAGAATGTCGAGGACTACATTGAGATGGTCAAGGCAGAGCTGAAAAAGAACGGCATCGCTGTCGATTCCGTCATGGAGAAGAAGATGGTAGATCATCTTGTAAAGCAACAGATGCCCAAGTCCACAGCAGACTACATCCTCCGCAAGGCTGCCGAGAGCACACTTTTCCATATGCCACAGCGTTCCCAGACATCCTCCATGCAGGATTATATCAACAAGGAGGGGGAAAACCTGTACAATCCCGCATTATGGGAGGACATCACGGCCAATCTGCTGGGGTGGGCCACCAATGCGTCCACCACGGTTGGCTATGGCGGATTTTGGGGACAGACCGCTATCGACGCAGGAGCGGAGGGAAGTACCCGCCTTGCCCCAGGACAGCAGGAGAAATACGTAGCCTCGCAGGGAGGAGTGGCAAGACAGGAATTTGATGCTGCCACGAAGAAGAAAATCACCATTCCCAAGTGGATGCTCACCCAGATGGGGTTCGAACGCATAGCGGATGCCAAAGACCAGCAGTTGATCAAGGCCGTCAACTGGGCGAAGGCCAATGGTGACATCTATATGAAGAATGTGACCAAGGCACTTGAAAGCGGCTCTCGCATCGTTACCCTCAACGGCAAGGAAATCTCCCTCTCCGATGCCACGACACGTGCCATCCAGTACAAAGCTTTCGCCTTGGCCATAGAGAAAGAGCAAGCCAAGAGGAAGGATGCGGAACAGAAGGAAACAGCCAAGACCTCTGACATAGCGGAAGCAGCGGAGACACCTGCGGCAGCATCATCCACTGAACAGTCCACCTCACACCAACAGTCCACCTATACACCCACTCAGGAAAACGGCAATACTCAGGAACAGCAGAACGCTCAGGGCGCACAGGCCACTCCTGACACAGGCAACTACAATGGTTGGAACAACCTTTTGGACTCCCTTGGACTGGCAGGTTCGGGGGACACTTTCAGGCACCTCGGGCTGACTCTCGCCACCTTGCCGGACATGCTGTTGGGAATTTTCACAGGCCGTACCAAGTCCATTGGGCTGAACAAAGGCACGATGATGCCCTTGGCAGCACTGATAGGTGGCTCATTCATCAAGAACCCTTTCCTGAAAATCCCTTTGATGCTTTTCGGAGGTGTCAATCTCGTCAACAGAATCGGCCAGGAAGCCTTGTCTGACTACAGGCAGGAACACGGTCTCATGCCGCAACAGCAGCAGGTACGCTACAAGCAATATGCTGACGAGGAGTTAAACCCACGCATCACCAAGCCCCATGTTGAGGGGAACGTGTTGATTGTGGACATCGACCATGTGCCCAGGATTGTCACCATGCCTCCCTCGTTGACGGATGCCTACCACTCGGGAGCCATCCCGCTGAATACCCTTGCCAACCACATCCTTGCCAAGACCGACCAGATGCAACAGACCACTGTTGAGCGGCAGTCGCAGGATATCTCCAGCAGGTATGAACAGAAACAGCAACGTGAGCAGGTCAGGGGAATACGATAGCTTTTTCAATCACAATATTATTCAACCATTTAATGATACGATAATTATGGCAGAAGAAACAACCACCCAAAAGCAGACTGGAAAGGAACGTCAGGCGGCGTTCCTCGTCTCGGCTCTTGAACGAGCCAGCCAACAAGATGGTGTCCTTTTGAATGGCACCATGAAACAGACTCCGCGATTCTATGACAAGAACCTGCGTGTGAGTCCCGTCAACGCCCTCATCATGGCCATCCACAGCGATATGGGCAATTACCGAACCAACAGCTACGTTTTGTTCAACGACACGAAAAGCCGTGGGGAAGCTGTCCGAAAGGGCGAGAAGGGCGTGCCATTCACATGGAAAAACGTCAGCGAATATGTCAGCAAGGAGAATCCGGATGAGAAAATCAGCCGTGCGGATTTCAAGCAACTGTCTGAGGCAGACCAGGCACGTTACAAGCCCAATCCGAGGGATGATGTCTATGTGCTTTTCAATATCGACCAGACAACCATGCCCCATGTCCACAAGGATGAATACGAGCAGCATGTCTCGCAATATGGCGGAGTGGAGCCGGACGGTCAGCAGGCCAGCTATAAGGACAAGCGCATTGCAGTGAACCAGTTCATCCTCAGCATGCGCGACAACCTCGTGCCCATTCGGAGGGATCCTACGGGAATTGCTCATTATGACGGCAAGCGTGACACCGTTTACATCCCTGCCCAGAAAGACTTCCCTTCCTATAGGGACTACGTGCAGGAGGTTGCCCGACAAGTAGCCCATGCCACGGGAACTACGGGAAGGCTCAGCCGTGACAGTGGCGCGGCACAGAAGGAGATGCTGGTGGAGGAACTGGCATCAGCGGTAAAGATGCTCGACTTGGGCATGCCCGCCAAGCTCCGTCCTGAGACCATGAAGGAACTGCCGGCCATCATCGGGCAGATGAAGGAGAACCCACAATTTGCGCAGGAGGTCATGCACGATGTCAACCGCACGGTCGGCATGATAAAGAAAGCCGAGAGTGGAGAGAAGATACAGATACTGGAGAACCCAGCAGAGAAGCGTCAGCAGGAATGGGCGGCACAGTTCCCGATAGAGCATGTACCCGAAAAGTTCAATGCCGTGGTCATGCTGAAGGATGACGAAGGAAAGTGGACGCTGGCCATGAAGTCTGAGAATACTCCTGTCATCGCCGTTCATCCCTCCAAAGAGGATGTCAGCCTGTACTTCGATGTCATCAAGAACGACCATGACGAAGCCCATGTGCAGGAGTTCCGCACGCAGATGGCGCAGAAATACTTTTCCCTCTATTCCAAGAATCAGACTCCAGGTGTCAACCTCTTCCGCAGCAATGCAAGTCAGGAGGCGTTGGACATGATTTCCAAGGTCAATGCTTTCAAGACCAAGGACTCCAAGATCCTCCTTGTCGCCACCATCGGTGACGAGAAGCAGAAGCCCAAGCTCGTCAGTCAGGAACAGTGGCAGCGCCTTTGGCTTGCCGATGACAAACAGGACTACAAGACCCATCTGGCAGCCACGCTCTATGCAGATGTCCTCGCAGGAAAGCTTGAAGAAATGAAGCATGCCACCTCTCCCAAGGTGGATGGCACCCCCCTCCATGAGGAGAAGGAACAGCGTGACAACCAGCAGCAGACCGTACAGCAGGAGTCGAGCAAGAAGCAGGAAGAGGAGAAACGCAGAAACTCTCCAGAACAGAAAGAGAAGGAACGCCGTGAGGAGAAAGCCAAGGAGGAAACTACCAAGGCCGAGACCAAGGTGGCGGCAACCATCGCCCTTTCTCCCATGATGAAGCAGTTCATGGATTTGAAAGGCAAGCATCCCGATGCCTTGCTTCTCTTCCGTGTAGGCGACTTTTATGAAACCTATCAACAGGATGCAAGAAAAACCTCCCAGATACTTGGCATTACCCTTACCAGGAGCAACAAGCACAACGGCCCGGATGGAAAGCCAGCAGAAATGGCCGGATTTCCACACCACGCCCTCGATACCTATCTGCCCAAACTGATTCGTGCCGGCGAGCGTGTGGCTATCTGTGACCAGTTGGAGAATCCCCGTGCAAGGCAGAACAGTCAGGAAGGGAAAGAAGAACAGTCCAAACAGGCTGTCAAGGAAATGGTTGTTGCTGGCACCAAGATGCAGGAGGAACAGCATCGTGGCATGCACCGATAAAATGAGTACGCTATGGCAAATTCAACTCAACAATACATCAACCAGTATGCGGAGTATGCGATGGAGCAGATGCGACGCTATGGCATTCCTGCCTCCATTACTCTTGCCCAGGGCTTGGTTGAGTCGGGCAACGGCAACAGCAGGCTCGCCAGGACTGCCAACAACCATTTTGGTGTGAAGGGCACGTTCAATGGCGCGTATGTTCTTGCCAATGATGACAAACCCAACGAGAAGTTTAAGAAGTATGACAACGTGGGACAGAGCTATGAGGACCATTCCAAAGTCCTCATGGCCCGGCGTTACCAGCAGTATGTCGGTGGCCTTGCCCATGATGACTACAGAGGATGGGCTGCCGGTATCAAGAAGGGCGGTTACGCCACTGCCCCCAACTATGTGTCTGCCCTTGTCAGTACCATCGAGCGTAACAACCTGCAGAAGTATGACCAGATGGTGTTGGAGCAGATGAAGAGGGAAGGCAAGTCCTTCGGTGTTGCCTCCAATCCATTGACGGTCGGCGCACAAGGGCAGTCTTCCTCAGGACTGACATCAACTGGCATGAACCTTCCGCAGGGTCAGTACAGCATGCCTGTGAAACGTGAGCAGTTTTTGTTGGTTACTTCACCATACGGCACCCGCAATGACCCTATTAACAAAGGCAAGACGCAGATGCATCATGGGATGGACATCAAGACGAACAGTGATGCCGTCCTTGCCACAGAGAACAACGGTAAGGTAATAGGTGTCGATAACCGCACGAACACCGGGGCTGGCAAGATGGTCACGGTGGAATACACCCGTACTGACGGCAGTAAGACGAGGGTGCAATACATGCATCTCTCGCAGATTGACGTGCAGAAAGGCGACACCGTCAATGCGGGTCAGAAACTCGGTGTGTCAGGTAAGACCGGAACGAGGGTCACGGGGGAACACCTCCACCTTGGAGTCATCAACGTCACCGCCGACGGGAAGAAGCAGTGGGTTAATCCTGCGGCTTACCTGGCTGAAATCAACCAGAAAGGAAACCTTCAGAAGCAGGTTCAGTACAACGGCAAGGATTTGCTGGCTCATTATCAGGCTGGGGGCACAACTGCTCCTGTTGCCCCAAGTCAACAGCAGGAGACATCGCCACAGGACTGGATGAACAAGTTGCTCTCTTCTGATGACGCAGCCCTTGGCCTTGGCATGATGGGCAGCCATGAGGAAGGTGGCGGTGGCTTGCTCGATTCCATCATGAAGATGTTCATGACCCTTCTGATGGTCAGCATGCAGATGGAGAACAAGAGCAAGGATGAGCAGATGCAAGCCGTCACCGATGCCTTGGTGGACAGGCGTATCGATCTCAGTAACTTCACTCCAAAGTTGAAATCAGCAGAGATTGTCATCAAGGATAATGGCGCGGCAATGCTGAACACCAATGATGGCAAGCAACAGTTCTCACATGAACTGACGGCAGCAGAGCAGTCACGTCTCTCTCAGATTTTAGGAAGCAACGAGGACAATGCCACGAAACAGCAACGTATCAGTTCGATGATTTACACCATCACCATTTCGCAGCAAGCCTCCCAGAACTATGAGCAGATTGCCAGTCAGCAGCAGTCACAGGAGCAGAATCTTCAAAGAAAATAACCATTATCAATTATTGAGAATATGATCAAAGCAGAAGTAAAGATGGTCGGCACTGTCAAGAGAAGTGCCGCCATGCGTACGGACAAGAACAACAATCCCTATTTGTCATTTGTCATGACTATTGGCATCCTTGATGCGAAAAACAACGTCAGAAAAGACATGGACGTGCTTGTGTCCATGCAGAATGCAAGGAAAAATGATTTGGCTCTCTATTCAGAGGGGCGAAGGGTCGTTGCCCAGGGAACGCTCGACATCCGCAAGAAGGGCGAGGATTATGCCTTCTACCTCACCGCCACCAATCTCTCTGCCAACGAGGTGCCTGAACAGGATGAGGTCACAGGCGGGATGCGGTTCCGTGGCCGCCTGAAGAACAACGATGTGATAGAGGTGAAGGAAGACCGCAAGGGAAACTATTATTTCGTTTTCTCAGCCTATTCCACGGAAAAGGTGGGCGATGACTTCGTGAGCATCTGGGTGCGTTTCATCCGCTTCCCTGCAAAGGGTGAGGACATCGACGACATCAAGCCTGACTGGATGCAGCCCAAGGCGAGGGTGAACGTCACCGGCGATTTGGAAATCTCTGTTTATAACAACATCTTCCGCTTCACCTGCATCGTGAAGAGTATGGAGGAGTATGTGAAGGAAACCTTCTAAAAAGAAGAATGAAAATATGGCAAAGAAGAACTATACGCCCAACGCCGACGGCAGGTCAGCCGAGGACAGGGCACTCGACAAGTTCGCCGAGCTGATGATTGAGAAGATTTCCACGTTGCAGGGCGACTGGAAGAAGCCGTGGTTCTCGCCACAGGCGGCTCAGCTGCCACGTAATCTCAGCGGACGGCAATACAATGGTATGAATAGCATCATCCTGATGCTTCAGCAGGAGAAGAACGGCTGGAACACGTCACGCTATGCTACCTTTGACCGCATCATGGGGCTGAACTATGCCCAGGACAAGGAGGGAAAGAGACAGCCGCTCACGGATGAGAATGGCGAGAAACTTCCGATGGTGTCAGTAAAGAAAGGAGAGAAGAGCACGCCTGTCATGCTCACCACTTTTACGGTTGTCAACTCAGAGACCAAGGAGAAAATCAAGTATGATGACTACCGACAGATGAATGAGGAGGAACGTGCCAAGTACAACGTCTATCCGAAGCTTCAGGTGTTCAATGTTTTTAACCTCGACCAGACCAACCTGAAGGAGGCAAGGCCGGAGATGTATGAGAAATTTGCAAATGAGTCCCAAAGCTTGGTGGAAGGCTCCGACAAGGAAATGGAGAGCTTTCCTGCCATTGATGCTATGATTGACAAAGACCTGTGGGTGTGCCCCATCAAGCCTGTCAACGGAGACAGTGCCTATTACAGTCCAAGCAGGGATGTCATTGTTATTCCCGAGAAAAAACAGTTCGTTGATGGGGAATCTTTCTACAGCAACCTGCTTCATGAAATGAGCCACAGCACGGGTTCACAGAGCCGTCTCGACCGTCTGAAGCCTGGACAGAGCTTTGGCAGCAAGGAGTATGCCCGTGAGGAACTGGTAGCTGAGCTGACGGCTGCCCTCGTATCGTCGCAGTATGGAATGACCAAGCATGTGAAGTCAGACAGTGCCGCTTATCTGAAGTCGTGGCTCAATAACCTCCAGGAGGATCCTTCTTTCATCAAGTCTACACTTCTCGACGTGAAGCGTTCGGCTTCCTTCATAGGACAGCGCGTAGATGCCGTGAACATGCGTATCGAGCGTGACGGCGTGAATGCCGATTTTGCAGACATCCGTGAGCAGAACAAGCAGTTCTCTCCATCGTTCTCAACCACGAAGTCCGAGGGGAAAGCTCCAGCACAGGAGAGCAAGCCGGAGCAGACAGAGACAAAACCACAGGAACAGGAACAAGTAGCAGCTCGCGGGGTGGACCCGCCCCGATTTCACCGATGACATCGCCTTGCCTAATGGCATGGGTGTCCTCTTCACCTTCAACATGGAAGATGCGGAAATGTACATCGGGCACAGTCCCATCACGGTGGATGTGGCCACTGCCCTGTATATGCTCCGACAGAAGGAGTCCATGCCACAAGGCCGTTCATGGGGTGACAGCTTTCCCGGAGTGGTGAACCACACTACCTCGTCCGTGGCCAAGAGGCATCCTGATTTCTATGCCGCCAAGCATGGGGATTTCGATGCAGCCATACGGCTCGTCGATGCATTGGTCAAGGATGAAAAAGTGTTGGAAGTGGCGCGTCAACACCCGAATGCCCATGTAGCGTACATCCATCGCAGACAGGGGGATGGCGTAAATATGATACCAGCCGCATACGCTGCCAAGTTCGCCGCTTTGGGCATGACCGTGGAGGATGACATCATCGCTGTCACCAACGTCTCCCATACCAATGCCTCTGACGTGGCCCGTCTTGGGCGAAGGGTGCGTTTTGAGGGCGAGGTGACGAGAGGTGCCGACTATATCCTTTTGGATGACTTCATTACCTCCGGCGCAGAGCTAAGGGATTTGCGTGACTACATCTCCAGCAAAGGGGGGAATGTAGTGATGATAACGACATTCGGTCACGGCAGCTTCGGCAAGCTGAGCGACATCAGGATTGACAGTGATTACGAGAACAAGTTACGAGAGTCAGGTATCACCGACCAGGATTTGAGGAAATATGGAATCGCATCAGAAATCGGTTGTCTCACCATCAGCGAGGCAGCAAAGCTCAACAGAATGGTTAACGGAAGACCAAAAAGAACGTCTTCGTCAGTTGTCGAAAGATTTTCAAGCCTACGTCAAGAACACTCCACAGTTCCAGAGATGGCAAAAGAATTTCCGAAAACAGAAAAGGTGGAACGAATAGGTTTGCTCCCTTCAGTGAACAATAGTCCTGTTATGAGAAGATAGTTTTGTTTAGGTCTGTAAAAAAGGGAACAGTCCATGTGATAGATGGAACTGCTCCCTTTTGTCTTTTCTCAGTCATCAGACTCTTGAATGATGCGTTGTGTTTCGCGCTTGTATTCTACACGGTCATATTCCATGCCACGGCACATCCAACAGCTGCATGGAGTACCTGTGGAACGGTAGATTTGCGCCCATGGTGTCTTTGCCAATTCAAACCAGTGCAGTGGGATGTGATGACTGCCGTCAGCGTAGTAACACTCGCGCTCGAAAGATGCATAATAAATCATTCGAGCCTTAAACACTCGGAAGCCTTGCTTCCTTCTCCAAAGTTTTGTTCTTTTTGTTTCCATCGTCTCTTTCTATTAATGTGAGCATCTGGTGGAAACTAACTCTGGTATAATTCATGGAGTCCATATTGAAAGATTTTTATTTGTCTGTTGTTAATAATACAAAAGGTGTGCCAAGGGGTTATCTACAATTGGGTTTTCACTCGCCTTGCTGATTCCTACCAAGGATAAACAACGAACATGGAACCATATTCACCCTCTCCGTCGTAATCGGCGGGTAAGGTGAGTTGGCTTGAAAGCAAGGCCAGTTCCTCGTCATCAAGATGGCGCTCCAGTTCCATTTCAATACATTGCCGGCCCGGATTGTAATTCAAATCCCAAATGCAGTCACCAAGGCAGGCATTTACCACTGTCCTCACCTCGTCCTGGAATCGCCAAATAGCATCAAAGTCAATCATTTTATTCTGTTTACGCTTCTAAAATATGTGTGGCCATGTTGTCAGCTGCTTGGATGAGTGAAAGAAGTGGATAGCGGTTGCCAGACTCATTGATATTGCTCTTGGCTTCATAACTTTGGAAGGACAAGTCCCATGCGCCCATGTGCCAACGGATAGCCACCATTTCATCGACTGTCATCTTCAAACCCAAATCAAGTAAGATGATGACGGACTTTTCACCATGACCGAAAGGCATCTGTGAATAGTCTGTAGTGTAGCCCTCCTTTTGTTCCCACTTACCCTGACTATTCATATTCCATTTCTTGGTCTTTTGGTATATTTTGGCTTTACAGACATCATGCAGCAGTGCGGCGATGATGATGCTCTTCTCTTGCAGTTTTTCCCTCATTTCAGGTTTCATTGCCACAATTGGTTCGCGCATGGCTATGGCCATCTTATAGACATTCATGGAATGCTCCATCAGTCCTCCTTCATAATTCAAATGAAAAGCGGTTGAAGCTGGTGCGCTGAAGAAACCAGATTCTTCCAAGTATTGAATAACTTTTTCTATGCCTTGACTCTCGGTGGAGCGAAGTAGTTCTATAAATTGTTCTTTCTTTTCTTTCATAATTGCAATATTTTGGGCAAAGATAATCATTAGTTGGCTCAAAACGTGGTACATGTGAGAAAAAAGAAATTAATTTGTTTTTTCCTATTTATTGTAATATGATAAAAGACGACCCCTTTTAACAAGGAGTCGCCTGACCTGAATAACAAACCTACCTGTGAAAAACTAAAATTTTTCTTCTGCTTTACAATTAAAATGGAGAGGTTAGTCATCGACGCCGGTTCATGCTTCGGTCTTTGATTTGTCGCTTTTCGTCCTCAGAAGATGTATTTTGAAGAGGATGCTCCTCTTGGCTCGTGTGTTCACCATTATGAATTATAGTCACGTCGAGACCTCTCCGTTTGGCAAAGTTGATCATGTGTTCTGTGCCACGGCTATGGCCATCCCAGAATGCGATAAGGGCATCCGACACCTTTGCCATTTGTGCGTTGCGTACCATTCCGGCTCCCTTGCCCAGTGCATTCCACCGTGCAGGGTATAATTCGACGGGAAGTCCGAACTCCTTGGCGAACCTTTCTCCAAGTACATCCGCACCTCTGGCGTGGCCGGAAACGATGATGACCTGGTGCGTCTTCATCTTCTCCTGAAGTATGGCCTGGCATTGCTCCTTCAGCAACTTGTAATTGCTGAAGGAGCGGCTGCCTGCTATGATTACTCTATAGTTCTCCATCCTATGTTTCAATGGCTATGGTTGTGCCTCCATCTCCAAAAACAAGGAGACCTTGCAGTACCTGTTATCTTTAGGATTGCTGTATTCCTGGATGCCGCCGAGAGAGATGGACTTTATCCTTTCCGACGGTATGCCACGTTTCACCAGCTCTTGTGTAATGTATCTGGTCCTTTCCTCGCTCAGTTCAGTATTGATGTCCCTTGAACCTGTCGCACTGTCAGCAGCACCGGCGATATTCACCTTCAGGTTGTGCGAGGTGGCCACCTTTGCCAGTTCGTCGAGGTTGATCAGTTGTGAGTCATCCATCAGCTGAGCCTTGCCTAACTGGAAAAAGAAGAATATGGGTACATTCAATACATTGGAGTCTGTTTGAAATGCACTGGGGAGAATGCTCTCACTCATTCCTCTCAGACGGGAACGCAATGACAGCAAGCCTTTGTAACTATTCTTGGTATTGCCATTATCGTCAAATATGTAGCCATATTTGTCGAGCAGTCCCTCTATCTTCAGGATTTTCCTCAGTTCTTCGATGGTCTTGCGGTCAATGTCATGCTGGTTGCGCAGATGGGAATTGGACTGTTCCATACGGTCGAGATGGGCAAGGAGGTATTTGTTCTGGTTGATGTACGGGAGCGCATCGACGGCATGATGCCATCTCCGTTCTCCAAGATTGAGACCGATACCGAGTGAGAATGAGGGCATGGTGTCGCCCAACTTGCCATGTAAGCCATTGCCGTCGAACTCGCGGAAGGTGGTGAAACAGCCAAGTTCCCCTGACAAATAGAACCGTAGGCCGACATGGTATCGGGTTTGGATGCCGTATGTCAGGGCAAACAGATAGTTTCTTACCTTACCCTCGTCCATGCAAAGCAAGTCAGCGCCGTGGACGAGACCGGCACCTAAATAAGGTGTCACGTCCCATTTGGGAAGTCGGTCAGAAGGCTGCCGAAACAAGTCTGAGGCATTGTACATCACATCGACGTGCCCAAGTTGGTATTTCGTCCTGTCGAGGTTGCTGTCCTTGAACCTAAGTCCTTGGAAAGCAACACGCATACCAATGGTTGAAGTGAGCCATTTGCCGGCATAGGCGTTGATTGTCGGTGTGGTGCGGTCGAAGATGTCGCCGCATCCAACAGGATTGCCGATGAACGCTGACGCTCCTCCTTGCATGCCGATGAACCAGTGCTGACTCGGCTTGCCCAACTGCACATAGTCTTTCATCAGTGTCGGTGTGAGCCGTTGTAAATTCGGGTTGTCAACTACAGCCCATTCAAGGCTGTCAATTGGTACTTCTTTTGCACTTGCTGTCATAGACAAGGCAAGCAGCATGATTGGAAATGTTTTCTTCATGATGATATTCTTTTTTTATTACTGATATTGATGATATTACTCATATTACTGATATTGACAAGTCTAACGTCCTCGCTTTATCTTCCTGCCTGAAGGCTTGACCATGGCAGCGGCACGGGCGATGCACCTCATCCACCACCGTTCGTCATCATCGTCTTTGTCACGTCCCCAACCTGACATGTTGCCACCGCCACCACCACAAGACTCTGCATAAGTCGTGGCCTCCTTGATATAATTGATGGCAAGGAATAGGGCACAGGTGATAACATGCTGTGGGTTGTCCGTGAGGTCATAGAACCCCGAATCCTTCAGCACTTCGCGCTGCTCGTTTGAGAGTGTCGGTATCACGGGTTGCAGGGATTCTGCCATCATCTTGTAGTAGGTGGTGACGATATTGGAATGAATGCTCTTGGCTTCCTGGTCGATGTCATCGCCGACGATTTTTGACATCCGGGTATGTTCCTGCCTCAATCCGTCCAACTTGGCTTTGGCATCCGCAAGCACATCCTCGGTCTCATCGAGCATTCTCTGCTTGTCAGATATTTTCCTATCTATTTCCTCCATCTGTTTCCGCAACTCTGTCATTCTCTTTGCCAACAGTTCTTTGTCCTGACCATCCTCACCAAGCTGTTTGGCGATGAGTTCTATTTCCTCATTGATTTTTTCTTTCCGTGCCTGTAAATTGGCAATCATGGTGGAGAGACCTTTCAGTTTGATTTCCATCCGATGAATCTGTTTGAGCAGTCCTTCACGGGTGTTCTCCAGTTCCTGCACCTGATTGACAAGGTTGCGCTTGTATTCCTCGGTGGAGCGATGCTTTGCACCTGTCTCAGCCATATCGCTGCCTCTTTCCAACCCCCACTTTTTGTTTACCTCTTCAAAAAGTGCATCATGTCTCTTCCTCATAGAGGCACTTTCTTCTGCCGGATTCTTGCCAAACACACTTGTCCATGATATGCGGTTCCTCTTTTCATCAATAGGGAGTAAAGTACAATGGATATGGGGATTGCTCTCATCGAGATGAACATAGAAGCTGACTATGTTTTGTTCTCCGAAATGCCTCGCAACAAAATTGTACACATCAATTGCCCACTTTTCGATGTCTGAGTTTCTTGTGATGTGTGAGTTGTCCGCTCCTTTTGTGAAATCCACCTTCTGGTCACCATAAGCAAGCTCCAGCATACGTTCCCTGTTGCCGCCGAAAATCATCTGTGCAAGAATCCGTTGTTTCCTACGTACATTGTTTCTCGCATTGGGGTTCTTGATACCACGGCTTCTGAGGATGTCATTCATCTTCTCGTCAATGGACTTCGACTTGTCAATGGGTTGCACCTTGCCCCCTTTGGTCACTTCAAAGTTAAGATGGGCACGTGTTGGGTCGTAGTTGGCCAAACTGTCCCTGGATTTCTTGTCCCAAAGCTTCGTTGACCAGTTCCTTTGTTGCTCATTGCTCTCTGACTTGGATATGCTTTCGGTACTTGACCTCATATCCATGACTTGTTTTCTGTTTGCCATTTTGACCTGTTTTGGGTGTTTTTTATAACCATCTGCCTGAGCTTGCTCCCCGTAGGAACTCCTTCAGGAGAGGCAGCCTAATGAGTTAATGAAAGTTAACTCTAATTAGGCTTAGAGTTTTAAAAACTCCCTTCCCTCCATTCGAGTTTTTCCCCTTTGTTCAGTGGAGCAAGCTCACAGTCCTGTGAGGTAAAGCTACTTTTGGATAACTTGTAGGAGAAACCATTTTCGAACATAAGAGAAAATGAATTATATGACTATTCTGTTATCCGTTGATGTGTTCAACGTAAAGATGAAAGCGTTGCCGTTTTTTCGTCTTTTGATAACGTCAATACTGTCAAGTTCTTCAAAAAACTTTTGCACAGTAGGGCGACTCCAATGCCATGCATCTGCAAGTCTTGTATATGATGCGATATATTCTGTTCGTTTTGTGCGAAGTCCTTTTGAATCGAAAATGACATGTCCTTCTTTGATATGTTCAACCAACCATATGAATGCATCATAACGGGAAAATTTGTGATTATCCTTCGTCTTCAGAAAGGTCAATAAGTCACTGTTAAAAGCGACCCAGTTAATAGTTCTATTTGTTTTTTGATTTTCCATAATTAAATCTTCTATAAATGTGATGGATTAACTGAAGTATGCATCGACAAAAATTTTATCCAAGTTTTCGTTGTTAAAATTTTTATGGTAAAATAAATCCAATCCTTCAGGAGGAAACAAACTGGCACATTCTAGAATGGCCGCCAAAGTGTATGATATTGAAAACGTCTTTGGAAGAAAGAGAATAATCAAAGTCAGTCCGGCGAGTAATATAAACATATATTTGTTCCGCCTGACTGAAAGCAGAACTCTTAAGCTGTTCTTGGTCGAGAGCAGGAAGAACATAATGAGAGTTGAAATTATAAAGCCAAAATCTCTATGAAAAACTGCAGCGTATGTCAAGTTAAAAAGAATAACAACAATTGCGAGTAAGATGGTTGCCATCATCAAGCCAGCTTTGGAGAATGCGAGTCGGTACCATACTGATACCATGAAAGAGTTGTATGTTCTATACAAAAAGACAGGCAGCAGGATTAGTAAAAAGGGAAATAGGAAGAAGATAATAATTGATATCATAGTTATGTATTTTGGAGTTATAATTGTTTTATGTTCTTATTTGTTTTCTAAGTAGATGTCATAGGAAGTCACCACCAGCTTCAATTTCAATGCCTGGAATGATGCTCTTCGGATAATCATCTCGATGTCAAACAGGGTCGGGTCACAGTTGTCAATCCGCTGTGCAAACTCCTTGTCCCTGCGTCCTATCTTCTTGATGATCTTGTCAATGTCATTCTCATATATATTCCACTTGTTTCTGCTGACATAGTGCTTGGGCCTGTTAACCAACATGATATTGAGGACAAGGCACGTCGACTTGACAAGGCGGTTGCCTTGTTGTGTGATGTACTGCCTTTTCACCCTAGGTATGACAGCATGGTATTTCGTGCTGTTGGAATTGATGATGTCCGCAATCCTGTACAGTAGTTCTGTCTTCATGTCAACAAAAGAGTTAATCTGTATGTCTGATGTCAGCCCAGTGTGCAGAAATGGCTCAGTACGTCCCAGTTTTGCATGGCCTGAATAAAGTCGAATTTGTCGGTATGAGCCGCCAGGTCTGATTCCAACTCGCTTTCCATTGTATCAAGCGAGTCGTAGATAGAGATGGTCAGGTCGCTGACCATTCCCCGGTTGTCAGAGACCAGGTTGAACTTGAACATATTGCGGCCAGACTTCGGGCTTGTGAAGAAACAGCAGTGATGAACCTTGCTGTTGTTCTTGTCGGTGCCGTGATACAACAATGCCAGTTCCATGTCATCTTCGAGCAGTTCCATTACAAAGCCGATAGGGAATGGCTCTTCCAACGTGTAATACAGGATGGCGTATTCGTCAGTGATGTCGGTCTCTTCAGGGGAAGAGTCGCCGAGAAGCTTAGGCAGCATGAGAGGTGCCAAGGCCATGAATTTGGTTATTTCTTCTTTAATCATATTTTGGACAATTTATAGTGTTAGTATATACATTTTCAGAAGTTGTTGGGGGAGAAGATAGTTCAAAGCCCTCTGGTCGATGTTGAATGTCCGGGCAAACTTGACGGATTTCGGCAGCTGGGACATGATGTAGCTGAAATGACCCTGGTCGTTGGGTGTCAGCATGACAATGGAAAGCTGGTCAATGCTGATGAAGGGTTGGATGATCATCCATAGATAGGCATTCCCCTGTTCTTTGCTTTTCATCTGCTGCTTGTTGATGTCTGTTATGCAGACCGTGGAGTTCTGCAGCAATCGCCTGACGGTTCTCATCGACATGTATATCACGGCTTCCCTTGCAGGAATTTTACCGTTCTTTGCCGCGATGAAGATTTCACGACATATCGTCTCTGTGTCCATTGTGATGTCTGACAGGGGCTCGTTGTCCATTTCGTAGAGCCGTGACAGAAAAGAGCGGAAGAGGATGTCTTCCTTGGCGATATAGTCGAGCATAGCCGCCTTGTTATGAATGCCCTTCGACTTCACCTCTTTGAGGAAAGCACGATATCTTGACAGTATGTTTGATTTGCTTTCCTCTTCTATCTGTATGCTGTCAAGAGCCAGGAAAAAGGGTGCGGCATCATTGACAGCTTGATGAAGTTCCTGGTCGTCATGGAAGACCGATGACTGTTCCTTTATCTTCAGGACATCCTCGTATGAATACCTCCAGGTCTCGGTCAGCCTTATCAACTCAAAACGCACTGAGTCGTGTATGGAGGCATAGTAATTGGCGCAGTGAATGTTCTTGATGAAGGTAGAGTCTTTCATCAGGTAGTGGTAAACGGTATCAGCTATTTCCTTCCAGTTATTCAGCTCTTTGCAGAATTCGTTGGTGTTGGACTTGGTGACAACCTTAATGGAGTTAAGATATTCCTGATAAGCCATGAGGGCATCGTCAGGAGACTTGAAGTCGAGTTTGTCATCATCGGAGCATGATGAGCAAACGAGCAGAATGAAGGCTGTCAACAATAGTGGCAGCTTAAAGCATTTGTCATGCTTTGATGAAAAAGTATTTTTTCTCATAGATGATATGGACAGGAGTTATTTTTCAGATTGCAAAGATATGACATTTTGCTCAAAATATTAAAACTATTGCCCATTATTTTAATATTTGGTATCATTTAATTGTAAAGTAGAACCAAATAGAACCAATATATCAACAAATCTGTGTTAAAGTTAGTAAAACATTGTGTTTGTAGGAGATTTAAGGACTATCTTTGCAGATGATTTCAAGTGAATAATTGGTAACATGAAACATGTTGGATATATAAATAATGCTCAAAATATTGATATTGTCAATAGGGGGCTGCCTCTATTGAAGCAGCAACAGTGCCAAACTATCTACATCGAGGATATGGAAGACAAGGAACGGCTGGCATGGAAGCGTTTCGTCTCAGAACTTGGGGAAGGTGATGTCGCCGTCCTCCTGTCGTTCAATAACGCTTTCAAAAGCTTCAATGAACTGATGTTTTTCCTTAAACTGTGTTCTGGAAAGCGAGTCAGAATCATCTCGGTCCAAGACGCTTTGGACTCTTCCGATGAGCTGTTTCCCCATCAAGGAACGCGGTGCATCTTGTCGGTCTTAGCCGGATTGTCAACAAAGAACGCAGAGGAGTATGATGACTTCGAGGCAGAGCTGATTTCTGAAAAACGTCAGGAAAAGAAGCTGAAGAAGTACAGGATGGTCATCAATATGTACAATGCCGGGTACAGTATCAGGGAAATCATGTCGAAGACCGGCTATCGTGGAAAGAGCAATATCTACAGGGTTCTCCATATGTACAATGTGGAACTGGGGTACCCGACGATGGTACGGACAAGACCATTTGAAGGAAATGTCATCCAACGAAACCTTTGAAACATCAGTCGGATGAAAAAAAACAAGTATAGCAGCAAAGGTTTTTACGCCTTCACTTTCTCTCTCCTGATGATTGGCGCAATCATTACAGGAATAGGATTAGCCGTTTTGTTTTCCGGCCATGTCTTGTCAGCCCATGCACAGTTTCGTCTATGGGTGGTCATCATTACCTTTTTCTTCATTGCTGTATTCTCTTTGATACGGCTCATCATAGATATTGCAACCATCATCATCAACTATCTTAAAAAGAAAAAGCAATGACAGTATATATTGCAGAAAAGCCAGATATTGCATCGGCGATTGCTTCCTACTTGTGGAACGATTATCCTGCTTGCAGGAACAAGCATTGCTACCAGAAAGGTGATGTCATCGTGACATGGGCATACGGCCATATCCTGATGACGGCCATGCCGGAGGCATACGGCAAGGAATATGCGGATTTCAGCAAGTACCCCATATTTCCCACAGCATGGAAGAAAAACCCTTCTCCTTCGACCAAGGAACAGTTTGAGTACATCCGCTCTGTATTGAAGAAGGCCGATGTCGTTGTAAACGGCGGTGACCCAGACAGGGAAGGCCAACTGCTCATTGACGAGATACTGGAGTATGTCAGCTATAAAGGTGAAGTGCGACGCATACTCATCAACGCCAAAGACCCCGACAGCATGAAGAGGGCTTTCGACGGCATAGTACCGAATGAGAAGTTCCGTCCTCTTTATCATGCAGGGATGGCAAGGGAGCGGGCCGACTGGTTGGTGGGCATCAACCTTTCAAGGGTGTACACCATGAGTGCCAGGGCTGGAGGCAGGGGAAGTGTATGGAGAGTAGGAAGGGTGAAGATTCCCACGCTTGCTCTTGTTGTCAATCGTGAAAAGGAGATTCTTGACTTCCACTCCATAGAGTATTATGAGTTGGACGGCAAGTTCTCCAAAGGTGGCATCCCGTTTACGGCCATCCTGAAGCCTGGGGAGGACGCACCTACTGACAGCGAGGGGCGTATTATAGAACGCAAATACTTGGAACAGATACAGAATGAAGTCAAGAATAAACCAGCGAGAGTCACACTCAGTGAAAAGAAAAGTCAGATGGAGAATGCACCGTTGCCTTATTCCCTCGACACCTTGCAGGTGGAAGCCAACAAACGTTTTGGCATGTCGCCGTCGAGCGTGCTTGCCAAGGTGCAGTCTCTGTATGAGAAGAAATACGTGAGTTACCCCCGTTCCGATTGCAACTATATTCCGACCAGCCAGCATGAGGATGGTAGGAGAATTTTGCGGTCGCTCGCAGACTATGGGTTGGGAGCTGCCGCAGAAGCCGATGCCGGATTGAAGGGCAGGTGTTTCAATGACGGCAAGGTAAGCGCTCACCATGCCATCATTCCGACGGGCATTGTCCCCAAGGGACTTGACGAGTGGGAGCGCAAGGTCTATGACATGATTGCCGTCAGGTACATCGAGCAGTTCTATCCACCATGCAAATATGACACTGTGAAGTATGAGATAGAATCGCAAGGCCATGTCTTTGCAGGGAGCGGCAAGGCTGTGGTCAGTCCGGGATGGCGCAGTGTCGTTATACAAGAAGACAAGGATGATGAGGTAAAGGAGGTTCCCAACCTCGTTGTAGGGGACGTTTTTACCATACCTATATATATTATAGAGACCAAGAAGACGAAGCCGCCGAAGCGGTTCACGGAAGGGTCGCTACTGGCAGCCATGACCAACATCTGGAGGTTTGTCAGCCCAGACAATCCCAACAGGGAGAAACTGAAGGAGTGCAAGGGCATCGGAACGCCTGCAACTCGTGACAGCATCATTTCTGATTTGCTCGCCACCACGTCTGGAAAGAATCATTCCTTTCCCTGCATTCAGAAAAAAGGGAAGGAACTTGTTCCGACCGATTTCGGCACGGCAATGATCGAGAACATCCACGAGTCATTGACGAAGCCAGACCTTACAGCAATCATGGAATACAACCTTTCTGCCATCGCTGATGGGAAGATGGAGTTGGATGACTTCATGAAACAGACGGAGGCGATGGTTCGGGAAAACATCAGGTATGCTGAGGAATCTGCTCCTCTGTCAGCATCTTGCTTGATGTCAAGTGATGGTCAGGAAGTTCCCCCAAGGGAATGTCCTGTCTGCCACCGTGAAACGCTTGTGCGCAAGTATTCTCCGAAGACAAAGAAGCATTTCTGGGTCTGCCAGGAGGAGTCTTGCGTACATCCGGCCACAGGTAAGCCCGTCTTCTATGAGGACTACCGAAAGAAGCCGGTGATTAAGCTTTGTCCACAGTGTGGGCTTCCTTTGAACAACGTGTACAGTAAGAAGAAAAAGCAGTCGTACTGGTTTTGCCCGAAATGCAATGAGTTCAAAACCATAAAGTGAGTAATACGAATAATACGAGTAATACCAGTAATACGAGTTATATGGCAAATTAGATAGGACTTTTTTTCATGCGATAATTTGTAAGACGAGCAGGAGTGGCCTTTGGTAGGTAGCTCCTGTTTTAATTTTTTAGGCATATTATTGTAGCAGAAAATTGTTACATTCATTGCTTGTAGCAGAATGCAAATTTTTGATAAACAACAATATAGTAGCATTTGACAACACTTTGCTACATCGCTACAAAGTAAAAAGGCAATCTCATATACGATATATGGCAATAATGAAAAAACGGGGCGGGTGATGCTGTCAATGGTACTGCGGCGAATCTACCTGCTTGACATAGCAACTTGTTTGTGGTGACTTGTGGGTGTCATCGAAAAAGAAGCTCCGTGATATATGGACGGAAAAAGAGAAGGCGTGTCTGAAAAGACTTGCCTTCTCCCGTACATACATTACAGAGTTTCTCGATGTCTCCTACAAGGCAATGGAGAGCAAGTAAAGATTCGGAAAGCTCAATACCATTGGCACATCTGGGTGGGAAAAGAATATCAACTATTCTGTTTCTTTGTTTCCATCGTTACTACTGTTCTTTCCGCCATATGTGAGTGCACCCTCGAAACTCAGTGTAGAACTTTGGACACCATGTTTTTGGATGTACTTGTTAGTCGTGGTGATGTCACTATGGCGGGCCTGGTCTCGCGCAACGACAACACCCTGTGCGTTTGCCAAGTCACGAATACCCGTGTCTTTCAGGCTGTAGAACTGATAACAATCATCCCATCCAAGTGCCTTGCGCATCTTCTTCCATTTTTTATTGAAATGGTCTGCGCCTATGCGCTCAGAGCTTGGAAGGAATCCCTTACCGAATAGATAATAATCTATGGGCTTGCTCAGAACACCAAGGTCTATCATCAAGTGGATGATAGTATTGTTCAAACCGACTTCTGCATCCCTATGGTTTTTGCTGAACTCCTTGGACACAAATACCGTCTGATTTTTAAGTGAGATGTCCTTCACCTTTAGACGGCTCAACTCACCCGGTCGAATCAGCGTGTAGTACTGCATAAGGCAGGCCAGAAAGAAAGGCTTGTCATTCTTGTTAAGATACCTCGACATCTCCTGAAGCATTTCAGGAGTGAGGTCTTTACGAATCTTGTCATGTTCAGGGATGATCTTGATGTGCTCGACAGGGTTGGAGTTGATGTATTTGCGAGCCATCATAAACTCTGCAAAACCAAACAGCCATCCACGGTAGTTGTTGCGTGTCCTCGGGCTGCTTTCCCTGTCAAGATAGATCCAGTCGATAAAGTCATTGCAGAAAGAAGAGTCAAACTGATAAGCATATTTGATGGGAGTTCCAAGCGTCTCTATGAACTCCTTCAAGATATTGACTCTTGAAGTGTAGCTTTGACGTGTCTTCTTCCTATCCATACGCTCAACATGGTCAAGGTATCTCTGCAAGCAATCCTCGAAGAGGACAAAACCACGAGAGTCATCAGCATTCGCCCATGGGTTCCATCCCTGCATGAGCTGCTTGGTGAGAGTTTCTATAATCTCTGCGGCACGCCGTTTCTTCTCGGAAACTTTCAATCCGTTGCCGATGTAATACCTCTTGCGTTTCATGCCATTGCTGACAGGGTCAAGAGCGAAGAAATCAACGAACCATCTTTCTCCTTTGTGGAGCGTGGGATAGGTGTAGCCCACGAGTTTTGAAATTGAACCAGTACGAAATTTAGAGCACATTTTTTAACATTCTTTATGACACTGGCATCAATGTCCTAAGAATGCTCGTCCTACATTAGAACCAAAACTGGCGCATATTTGTCGCACCCTTTTAATGAAAATCAGCGTAACTTGTTGAGTTTCAACTTGTTACGCTGGTTTTAGCGGAGAGAGAGGGATTCGAACCCCCGGTACGTCTCCGTACGACGGTTTTCAAGACCGTTGCAATCGACCACTCTGCCATCTCTCCTAATGATTCGCTCCCAAAAATGAATTGGGTGCGGTCGAAAAAGCGAGTGCAAAATTAGTGGTATTTTTTGTTTTATGCAAATTTTTACTTTCATTTTTTCACGGGTGATGATTTTTTTCCTAATTTTGCACGGCAATGAGAATGACATATCCTGATAATTTCGAGAAGAAAATTGGTTTCGACGAGATACGTGAGTTGCTCCGCGAGCGTTGTCTCTCCACGTTGGGCAAGGACAGCGTGGATGCCATTACCCCTTCTTCCAGTGCCGACGAGATTCGCCGCTGGCTGCGAGAGGTGATGGAGTTTCGCCGTATCATGGAAGAGAGTGACGACTTTCCCCTGCATTATTTCTTCGATGTGCGCCAGGCCATCACCCGGTTGCGCCTGGAAGGCACCCATCTTGAGGAGTCCGAACTTTTCGACCTCCGCCGTTCGCTCGACACCATCTCGGGCATCGTGCGTTTCCTATGCCGTACTACGAATGGCAGAGAGGGCGAGGAGGAGGAGATGTCATACCTCTACCCTACCCTTCACGACCTGACACGAGATGTGGCTACCTTTCCACAGTTTGTGACAAGGATAGACCGTATACTTGACAAGTTTGGCAAGATGCGCGACAACGCCTCTCCCCGTCTGTTGGAAATAAGGCACGAACTGTCGCGCATGGAAGGTTCTGTCTCTCGCACGCTCCATGGCATACTGAGGGCAGCCCAGAGTGAGGGACTGGTAGACAAAGACGCGGCACCTGCCATCCGTGACGGACGGTTGGTGATACCTGTAGCCCCGGCAATGAAACGCAAAATCCGCGGCATCGTGCACGACGAGAGTGCCACCGGCAAGACCGTGTTTATAGAGCCTTCCGAGGTGGTAGAGGCCAACAACCGCATCCGCGAACTGGAGTCGGAGGAACGCCGCGAGATTATCCGCATCCTCACCGAAGTGTCAAAGGAACTGCGCCCCCATGTGGACGCGCTCCTGCAGTCTTATTCCTTCCTCTCTACCATTGACATGATACGCGCCAAGTCGGAACTTGCCGTGTATCTCCGCGCCATCGAGCCACAACTGCACGACCACCCGATGATAGACTGGCGCCAGGCGGTGCATCCGTTGCTCGCCCTCTCGCTCGCCCGTCAGGGCAAGAAGGTGGTGCCCCTCGATATCACCCTCACCCCCAAAGAGCGCATCCTCATCATCTCCGGTCCCAACGCCGGTGGCAAGTCGGTGTGCCTGAAGACCGTGGGGCTGTTGCAGTATATGCTGCAGTGCGGTCTGTCGATACCTGCAGGAGAACGCTCCGAGGCCGGCATCTTCAGCCATATCATGCTCGACATCGGCGACGAGCAGAGCATAGAGAACGACCTGAGTACCTATTCCAGCCATCTGCTGAACATGAAGAACATGATGCGGCGCGCCAACGGCCACACGCTCCTGCTCATCGATGAGTTCGGCACAGGCACGGAGCCGCAGATTGGCGGTGCTATTGCCGAATCGGTGCTGGGACAATTCTGGAAGAAGCAGACCTTCGGTGTCATCACCACCCACTATCAGAACCTGAAGCATTTTGCCGAGGGGCATGAGGGTGTGGTGAACGGGGCGATGCTCTACGACCGTCATGAGATGCGTGCCCTCTTCCAACTACAGACAGGCCGACCGGGCAGTTCGTTTGCCATCGAGATAGCACGAAAGACGGGTCTTCCAGAAGAGGTTATCAAGGAGGCGTCGGAAATAGTAGGCAACGACTACATCCAGAGCGACAAATACCTGCAGGACATCGTGCGCGACAAGCGTTATTGGGAGGGGAAGCGACAGACCATCCATCAGCGCGAGAAGTCGCTGGAGCAAACCATCGCCCGCTACGAGGAAGAAATAGCGCAGTTGCACGAGAACCGGAAACAAATCATTGCCAAAGCGAAGCAAGAGGCCGAGGAACTGTTGGCTGAAACCAACCGCCGCATAGAGAACACCATACGCGAGATACGCGAGTCGCAGGCAGAGAAAGAATCTACCCGCAGGCTGCGCGAACAACTTACCGACTTCAGGAAAGACGTGGAGGAGGTGTCGCCCGAGGCCAACGATGAACTGATATCGAAGAAAATCCGTCAGATACAGGAGCGCAAGGAGCGCCGGGAGCGCCGACGCAAAGAGCGTGCCGACAAGCCTGCCGTCCAGACACCCCAGAAGCCCAAGGAGGAACGTGCCGACACGTTTGCCGTGGGTGATACCGTGCGCATCAAGGGCCTTACCTCTGTGGGGCGCATAGAGAGCATACAGGGCAAGATGGCCACTGTGGTCTTTGGCGACATGCGCACGAAGTTGCGCAGTGAGCGCCTAGAGCATGCCGAGGCGCCCCAGCCCACCATCTCGTCGGCCATTCAGTCGGTGGGCCGCCAGACGCGGGAAACCATCGACGAGCGCAAACTGAACTTCAAGCAAGACATCGACGTGCGTGGAATGCGTGGTGACGAAGCCCTGAATGCCGTCACCTACTTCATCGACGACGCCATACTTCTGGGTATGCCGCGCGTGCGCATCCTACACGGTACGGGCACGGGAATCCTCCGCCAACTCATCCGCCAGTATCTCTCCACGGTACCCAACGTAAGCCATTACGCCGATGAACACGTGCAGTTTGGCGGTGCAGGCATCACCGTAGTGGACTTGGAATAATTGCCTTCCGCCGAATGAAGATTGCCGCATTGCGGTAAGGTTGTATTTTGTCAATAAAACCATCGCCCCCTCGCTGCAAAACTGTCAGCGAGGGGGCGATGCTATGTAGAGGGGATTATATCCTACATGTAGATGTTGAGGCCGAGCGAGAGAGAGCCATTGGAGTTGAGCGGAATCAATTCCTTGCTCATCTTTCCCACGATGCGGTCCATGCCGATGAAGAAATTGCATTTCTTCGACTTGAACACAGCAGCCCATCCAAAATTCGCCGTAAAACTGTTGACTGCCACGTTCACGCCACCCTCAAACCAGTCTACAGGTTTGATGTTGGCGCTCAACCTTGCCTCCGACCAGGAGTGGGGACCATTGATACGGATGGTGCCGAGCACACCGAGTTTGAGAGCCCTGTATGTGGGAATGACATACTCTGCACCCGCGTTCAAGGTGGCACCGATGCCCGTAATCCTCACGCCTTCGTCGCCCACATCCCTGAGGTTGGCGAAGTCGAGCAACTGGTCGGTATACTTATCGGCCTGGTTGTCGAGTTTATCCTCCGACTTGGAGTCAATAGCCACATCGTGGAATCCATTAAACTCGAACGACTTGGCGAGGTTGGCTGCACGGTGGTCGTTGAGCCACACGATGGCACCAAGGTCGTTGATGGCAGCGCTGAGGGTGAGGTCATCGCCCATCTTGTATTCAATACCGGCATCCACCGCCAGTCCGAAGCCACTCACACCCATCCCAAGGTCCACGTCCTTCACTTTCTGGAAACTGTCGTCCTTGGCATTGTAGTCCTTCGTCTTAGTGAGGTATTTGAAGCCACTCATGCTCACATCGGACTGAGCATCTGCCGTGATTACCCATTTATCAGCCTCTTTGAGGTCGGCCACCACATTCTCCATCTTTACCGATGCGTCGGCGATGCCCACGAGCAACTTTGCCTTGGCACCAACTCGGATATCCCTGTCGATCTCCCTGGAGTGACCTACGGCAATTTCGGCATAAGTCTGTGCATCGAGCGAGATGTCACCGATGTCGTAGCGGTCGTTTGTGGCTTGGGCTGCAAACTGGAAGAGTTTGTAAGGCGCATTGATGTTGAGGCTTCCACGCATGTTGAGTTCCACGGTGTTGTATCCGCCCCATTTCTTGAATCCGAACGAAACGATTCCCATTTTCAGGTCGGTAGCGATACCATTGTCGCCAGCACCGAACCCACGGAGCGGATTGCTCACGTATGGGTTGAGAAACGAAGTCATCTTCTTGTCGCTCTTGTCGGGATAAAGCGGGTTTTTGCGCACGAGTTCCTCGTAACCGAAGTTACCCATCATATCGACATTGATGTTGCCGATGACTGGTATGGAGAAATAGTTTTCCTCATTGGCGAAGGCCGGGTTGAGTTCATGCCTGTAGAGATAACTGTCAAGGAAATATGCCGACCTCAGGTCTTGTGCCCCCGCATGGATGGCAGTGGCGGCGAAGAGAACTGTTGCGATATGTCTGTATTTGAGTTTCATGTTCTATGTTTTGTATGGTTCCTTTGTTAGGTGATGAAAAACTAGTTGGAGGCAGGATGAAGCCTAATTCAAGTCTACGGCCATCTTCCCGTGCTTGGTCACCTTGAGGTTCGACAGGTTGATGGTCTGCTTGTAGGCATTGAGGCGCACGCCAGCCACCGAAGTGGAGCCGTTCTTAGCCCTCAAGGTGACGGTGAAACGCACCCCGTCGAAGTTTTTCATTGCCTCGGAATCCTTTGGCACGATGGTGATGGTCTGCTTGGTGGTGACAGGGGTCTTCCCGTCTTTAGAAGCGGCAATGACCTTCTCTACCAGCACCTCTATACGGTCGCTGCTGATTTCCCTGCCCTGCATGTCGACAGGAATGGCACGGAGGGTGAGGTATGCCGGTATCTTGTTCTCGATGTCGCAGGTAGCCTTGATGTAGCCGAAGCGATAGGTGCTGTCTTTGGACTCAACGAAGGAAACGTCCTTCACCTGGTCGTTCCATCCGGTATATTCTTTTTTGTAGATGACAACCGCCTCGCTGCCGAGCGAGATACCCGAAGCCACCGACAGCCGCATGGTGCCCCTGTAGTTTGTACCCAGTTCTATAGTAGCAGTCTGCGAGTCGTCGCCCCGTCCCACGAGGTCAATAAGGGCGATACTATCGGGCAGGTCTCTGATGACATCGCAGAGGTTGGGCACAACGACCACGGTAGTGTCGCCTCCTGCGGTGGCCTGGCGGCGTCTCACGCTGATGACGCTCTTGCCAAGCGCCTTGTAACTGAACTCAGGCACATCGATGCGAGTGATGACCTTGCCGTTCTTGTCTTTCGCCACGATGGCACCCGTCATCTTGTTGGCGAAAGGCACGTTGCTGTCGATGTTTACATTGAGTTGTGGGTCGTAGAGGTCGAGGTTGCAGCCGTCTTCGGTGAGGAACGACGGAACGTTGCGCAATGCCACACCACCCACTTTGCCAAACTCACGCTGCGGGGTGAATTTTCCTGTTGCCGTGGTTACTTTCATACCACTGAGCACGGCAGTACCACTAACAGAGAGGTCGCTCGACTTGGCCACCTCGTCGAAGTCTACAGCCGACTCCTTCACGATGACACCGATGTTGAGCGCACCATGGAAAGAGAATCCCGTACCTTTTGTATATTTCATATAACTGCCGTCGGCAGCGGTCTTCGAAAGGTCGATGCCCTTAATGGTCTGCACAAACTCCACATCGTCTGAAGTGGGCACATTGTAGAGCACCAGTTGGTTGGCAGAGTTCAGACTGATAGAGTCGCCCTTGTAAGCCGCTTTTCCGCATACGATGCACTGAGGATAACTGAACTTCATCTCCTTTATCATCGAGAGCGATTTCTTCAAGTCACGGGAGAAGACCAGTTTGATACGGAGTTGACCATTATTCACACCCACGTAATCGAGTGCTGTAATCTCGTCGACTTTGTAGGAATAGTCGAAATCGAGGTCTACCATGGGGGCGTTGAACTCGATGTCGTCGTCGGCACCTTTCGCCTTTCTCATCTTGGGAGCCGGAGCAAAGTCACCAAGATTGATTTTGTAGGTTCCCGTATACGTGCGGTTGGGAACGGTAAAGGCTTTAACCCACATGTGTGCAGTAAAAGCATCGTCGTCCATTACATCAATATAATAGTCACCGTCTTCTGCCACTTTGAGGAAGTTGTTACTACCGAGGTCGAGCACATCGTTCAGACACAAGTCCTGCGTATTGTTGTCACCTGGCAGACGCAGGTTTTCGCCTCCCACGCCTATCGTCTTGTCGATATCGCCAAGGTCGTAGTCGGAGTCAATACATCCTGCCAACATGGTCATCGAGAGAGCCGCGACGGAGAGCGCGGTCGCCCTAAACATAGTTTTGATATTCATAGGTTGATGAAATTAATATTCAAAATTACATACTTGCGGATAGCCCTGCAAAACCTTTCCTCCCCTTATGCAGGGACGTAGGCTATTGTTATAAGATGCAAAAATAAGGTATTTTTACATAATAGCGGAAGTAACGTCAGTTAAATTATGTAAAACACGCGGTTATCGCAGAAGCAGAGAGACGGATTAAAAAGAAAAGCGCGGATAAATCCGCGCTTTTGGAGCCTCTTGTCGGATTCGAACCAACGACCCCGAGATTACAAATCACGTGCTCTGGCCAACTGAGCTAAAGAGGCGGGTGGGCAAGCTACTTGCATCGCGCCGCTACAACCTTCTACCTTTGCTACGTTCCCGTCCTGGAGGATTTGAAGGGAGCTGGCCGTACAAGACTTGCCCGTTTTGCGGCTGCAAAGGTAATAAAAAAAGGGAGAAGGGCACATATGTCTTCGTGAATTTTGCATTTTTTAACAACTTTAGGCAATTTAGGTAACAATTCAGCGAATCGATAAACGAAGTAATGTTCGACGGGATTTAGATATACTGCTCGCACTCGTCAGTGTTCAAATTTATTTTTTACTGCACTCTCTTCATCGCAGTTTTGCAATCCCAAGTAACTAATTGGACAACACACAAAACGAAACCCCGAATAACATTTATACCAAGCCTTTGGCTTGGTGTAATACGTAACTTTGAAGCGCCAAAATTTCGTAATTTTAAACCACCAGAAATTGGCAAAGTTAAATAACCAACTATGGTAAGTGATAACAATCGGGATTAGGTGGTGCAAAAAAAGGAAGTAT
>Ga0256407_10001364_pt1 | contig 52060 bp, 60 predicted proteins | sample RumenRJG_04DNA_FD_193489 | JGI IMG/M metagenome (GOLD analysis project Ga0256407, IMG submission 193489) | Bovine rumen microbial communities from Lethbridge, Alberta, Canada - RJG_04 | ecosystem: Host-associated > Mammals > Digestive system > Stomach > Rumen | place: Canada: Alberta... | reverse complement strand
GTTGAAGTTAATATGTAATTAATTTTTTCCTCATTATTTTCAATTATTTTCACCGACTCTATTTCAAAAAATATAACAATATTTATATACTAAAAATAACAGATGTTATTTTTGTATAACATAAGTTATACTTAACTATTCTACTTTTTTTAGGTTTACCAAAACATTTATATATAAAAAATAACTATTGTTATATAGTGAATATAACACGTGATATATTTTACTGAAATTCAAAAATAAAGGTGATAATAAATGACAAATAAAAATTATGGATTAGCAACTTTAGGTGTACGTGCAGGACAAACTCCAGACCCCGCAACCGGGGCACAGGCAGTTCCGATTTATCAGACAACTTCATATGTATTTAAAGACTCAGATGAGGCTGCAAGAAGATTCGCCCTTCAAGAATTTGGACAGATTTACTCCAGATTAACTAACCCTACCAGTGATGTATTTGAAGCAAGAATTGCTGCTATCGAAGGCGGTAACTCAGGTATTTCAACATCAAGTGGTCTTGCAGCAATTTCATATGCAATCCTAAATGTAACCGAACCTGGAGACAACATCGTATCAGCAGACAACCTTTATGGTGGAACTTACCAGCTATTCAACTACACCTTCAAGGATCTCGCAAGAAATGTCAAGTTTGTCGACTCACAGGACCTCGAAGCTTTTGAAGCGGCAATCGATGAAAAGACAAAAGCGATTTATGTCGAATCAGTCGGAAACCCAAAATTGGATGTGCCTGACTTTGAAGCATTGGCTGAAATCGCACACTCACACGATATTCCGCTGATTGTTGACAACACTGTAGGCGTAGGACTTGTAAGGCCTTTGGAACATGGGGCTGACGTCATTGCAGCATCTGCAACCAAATATGTAGGTGGACACGGTACTGCAGTTGGAGGATACATTGTTGATTCAGGTAAGTTCAACTGGGGGAACGGCAAGTTCGCAAACTTCACAAAACCAGATCCAAGTTACCACGGATTGGTATTCTGGGATGCATTCGGGGATGTTCCTGAACTCGGAAACCTGGCATTTACCGTAAGGATAAGGGCAAGACTCTTAAGGGACCTTGGAGCAACCTTGGCACCTGTTCACAGTTTCCTGTTCCTTCAAGGATTGGAAAGTCTGGATGTAAGGGTAAAAAGACACTCTGAAAATGCATTGAAAGTGGCAAAATTCCTGGAAGCTCATCCTAAAGTCAAATGGGTTAACTATCCTGGACTTGAATCACATCCAACCTATGAAATCAACAAGAAATACTTGAAGGACAACTTTGCTGGTATCTTAGGTTTCGGTGTTGAAGGCGGAGAGGAAGCCGGAAGAAAAGTGATTGAAAAACTTGAATTGTTCTCAATACTTGCAAACATCGGAGACGCGAAAAGTCTTGCAATCCACCCGGCAAGTACAACACATCAACAGCTGACACCAGAAGAGCAGGAAGCAACAGGAGTAACACCTGACTTCATCAGACTTTCCATCGGTCTTGAAGATGTTGATGATTTGATAGCTGATTTAAGTCAAGCACTTGACACTATCTGAGTAAAGTAACCCTTTACTCACTTAAACTATTTATATTATAAAATTTTACTTATTAAAAAAGACAATTGGGGGATAATGAATGTATTTAGATAACTCAGCAACCACACAAGTCAGTGAGGAAGTTTTTGAAGAAATGAAACCGTATTTTATTGAGGAGTTCGGAAACCCTTCAACTCTTTATAAAATCGGTCGTGAATCTAAAAAGGCATTGGATTTGGCCCGTCAAAGAGTGGCTGATGCAATCAATGCAAAACCTGAAGAAATAATTTTTACAAGTGGGGGATCTGAATCCGATAACCTTGCAATCAAGGGAATCGCTTTTAAATTGGCAAAAAAAGGTAAACATATAATTACCACCAATATTGAGCATCCGGCTGTAAAAAATACTTTAGGATTTTTGGAATCCCTTGACTTTAAGGTAACTTACCTTCCAGTCAATGAAAACGGTATCATAGAAATAGATGATTTGAAAGAGGCAATCACTGATGAAACCATTTTGATAACCGTAATGCATGCCAACAACGAGCTAGGTACAATTCAGCCTATTGAGGAAATCGGTAAGATTGCTCGTGAAAAGGGAATCAAATTCCACACTGATGCTGTTCAAAGCTTCGGAAAAATTGAGGTGGATGTTGAGAAATTGAATGTTGATTTGCTTTCATTATCTTCTCACAAAATCAACGGTCCGAAAGGTGTTGGAGCAATATACATCAAGAAAGGAACTCGTGTTGTCCCGCTCATACATGGTGGAGGCCAGGAGAAAGGCATCAGGTCAGGTACAGAAAACGTGCCTGGAATTGTCGGATTCGGAAAGGCCTGCGAAATAGCCGCAAACAAATTGGATGAACATTATAAAAAATTGTCTTCAATTCGTGATGAGCTCATTGAAAAGGTTTTAACCACCATTCCGGAAGCATACCTGAACGGTGACAGGGATACCAGATTGCCAAACCTTGTAAGTTTCAGATTTAAAGCCATTGAAGGTGAATCATTGATTCTTCTATTGGATGCTAAAGGATATCAGGCTTCAACCGGTTCAGCATGTTCATCAAATACCCTTGAGGCATCACCGGTGCTAACCGCATTGGGATTGGATCCTGTTGATGTTCATGGGTCACTGAGAATTTCACTGGCGCCTGAAAGCGACACTTTCGATGTGGATGAATTCGTGGATACTGTTGCGGAAGCCGTCAAAAGATTAAGACAAATGTCACCGTTATGGAATCAGGAACTTGATTATGATGATATAATGTGTAAAAAGCATAGCGATACTTGTAAGAGGTGTTAATAATGGATTATTCAGAAAAGGTAATGGATCACTTTGCAAACCCTAGAAACTGCAGAAAAATGGAAGATGCAAATGGTGTTGGAACTGTAGGAAACCCGACCTGTGGAGATTTGATGACAATATACATTAAGGTCAATGATGATGAAGTCATCGAAGACATTTCCTTCCAGACCTTCGGCTGTGGGGCTGCAATTGCAACCAGCAGTATGATAACCGAGATTGCCGTTGGCAAAACCGTTGATGAAGCTTTAAAGATATCAAGAAATGATGTTGCCGATGAGTTGGACGGTCTTCCACCTATTAAGATGCACTGTTCAAACCTTGCTGCAGACGGTCTTCAGGCTGCTATTGAAAACTATAAAGAAAACAATCAATAATAATATATACTTTGATAAATAAATTATCTTTAACTCAAATAAGGAGATGTTTTATTATGGCAAAAATATTAAAATGTGACGACTGTGGAAGTATTATCCAAGTTTTAGTTGAAGATGACGGAGACACATGTGACACACACATGCTCGCTATCCCTGTACAAACTGAAGGGGAAAAAGCTCCTAAACACAAACCTGTAGTTGAAATCGATGGTGACAAAGTGACCGTAAAAGTCGGCGAAGCCGCTCACCCAATGGATGATGATCACTACATCCAATTTTTAGTTGTTGAAGCTGGTGCAGAACAATACGGAAAATGCTTCAAACCTGGTGACGTTGCAGAAGCAACATTCACTGTAAACTCAACAGATGATGTTAAAGCATTAGCATTCTGTAACTTGCACGGACTTTGGTCCAGCGAATAAGTTTAAAAAAATATTTTTTAAACTTTCCTTATTTTTTTTCATGAAAAATTTTAATTACTTCTTTTTATATACCTTATAATGTGTCTAGTTATATCAAATTAATAATTTTTATTGTAGTTTTACTTTTAATATCTGTGGCTGTTGTTTATATTGATAGCTCAATGGATACCATTAACGAATCAATGCCTAAGATTAGTGACAGCATTGTTCATGGTGACAGGGATTACAATGAGTCTGTTGAATTATTGAATAATCAAAATTATGACCAATCAAGGCAAAAAGCGATATCCGCAGGAGACAATTATAATAATAGTTTGCATGGTCTGCAAAATATCAAAGATAAATACAAAAAGGACTTGAAGGAAGTTCACAAAGACTACATTGACACAACCATCAAAGAATTGGAACTCAAGTTGAAGGCTGTAGATAATTTGAAGGATTCAATATATTATCTGGAGATGTATGAAAATTATACCGGATCCTCTTATGGAACAGATGCAAACGAGATAATGTATGATGCATTGAAGTATCAGAATGAAAGAAATGAAATCGTCCAGAATAATTCAAATTTATTTAGTTAGGCAGGTGTTTAAATGAAAACAAAATGTCCGAAATGTAAGGGAATAGGTTCAGTTGTAGTGGACTATAAGGAATGCGATGCCTGTGGTGGAACAGGTTATGAAGATGATGTTTTTGATATAGGAAGTCATTTTAAAGGAGTAAACAGCAAAGCACGTGATAAATTTGACCTCGGAGGAGAAGAGGATATTCCATGTGAAGCATGCAATGGAAAAGGGCAAGTTGAAGTTTACGAGGAATGCCCTCATTGTCATGGAACCGGTCAAATAAATGTATGTCGTGACTGTGGAAAGATACTTGATGAAAAATATGATTTATGCCACGAATGCGGTGAAAAAAGAAAGGCTGAGAAAATGAAGCACGATGAATTTGAAGCTAAAAGAAAAGAGGTCCGTGACGTATATGTCCTGGATTCAATATGTAATATGAAGGATATTGACAGGGATAAGCTATACAAAGGAAAAATCACAAGGATAGAAAGGTATGGTGCTTTCATATCCCTAAACAATAATGTCTGGGGACTCATGAGGGGAGATGTATCTGAATATAATGTTGGTGAAGAGATAATCGTATTTGTAACTTCAATCAAATCAAGGGAAGGCAAAATCGATTTTGCACCGGCTTATGTTGAGTCATATAATCTTAAAAGACTCACAAAGTCAATTCCAAGAACTCTCATTTCAGAATTGGATGAACGTAAAGGCAAGATTGTCAGGATTGACGGTCAAGTCCAGCAGATTCAGCAGACTTCCGGTCCAACAATATTCATCATCAGCGATGAAACCGGAACCACTGAAATTGCAGCCTTTGATAAGGCAGGCGAAAGGTCATATCCGGAAATTGAGCTGAATGATGCTGTTCAGGTAATCGGTGAAGTTAACGAACATGGTGGAAAGACACAAATCGAGTCATCTTCAATGATAAAACTTGATGAAGAAAGCACACGTCAGCTACATAAATTAATTGACGATGCATTAAATCGTAAAGCTCAGCCACAAGAGGTTGATTTCTTTGTCAAAAGTGATGTTTTAAACAGGCTCAGACCTAAGATGTATGAGGCCGCTCAAAGAATCAGAAGGGCAATACTTGACGGAAGGACAATACTTCTCAGACACCACAATGATGCAGACGGTATCGTTTCAGGTGTTGCAATGGAAAAGGCCATTGTGCCATTGATACAGAAATCAAATCCAAGCAATGATGCGGAATACTATTACTTTAAAAGGTCACCGAGCAAAGCGCCGTTTTATGAGCTTGAAGATGTTGTAAAGGATCTGTCATTTGCCCTTGAAGACCAGGAAAGGCATGGCCAAAAATTGCCTTTAATCGTTTTGCTGGACAACGGTTCAACAGAAGAGGACATCGTGGCACTGATGCAGGCGAAAATATATGACATTGAAGTCGTTGTAATAGACCACCATTCTCCGGGAGAATTGCTCACAAAAGATGAAAGGGATGGCGAAATCTTCGGTGCAACAGTTGCGGTGGACGAATATGTTGACACACATGTAAATCCATACCTTGTCGGCGGAGATTCACAGCTGACTGCAGGATGTCTTGCAACAGAGGTGGCACATATAATAAATCCTGATGTTGAAGATTTAATCAAGCATCTGCCTGCAATTGCATCATTGGGAGACCGTGCTGAATGCGGTGAGACTTATCAATACCTTAAGCTTGCCGCCCAGAAGGGATTCAGCCAGGAACATCTTTCAAAGGTTGCCGAATGTGTTGATTTTGAGGCATACTTTTTAAGATTCATGAATGGAAGGGGAATAATGGATACCATTCTTGCGGTTGACAATCTGGACAAGCACAGAAAAATGATAGATGCTCTCTATAAGGAATATCAAAAAAGAATCGACACCCAGCTTAGGGCTGCCCTTCCAAACATTAAAAGGACTCAGCTTGAAAATGGAATTTACTTTAATCTGCTCGATGTTGAAAAGTTCGCACACAAATTCACGTTCCCTGCACCGGGCAAAACCTGCGGATTTGTACATGACCATGTCATAAAGGAAATCGGTGAAGACAAGCCGATAGTGACATTGGGCCATGGTCCTGATTTTGGCGTATTTAGAGCAACTGATGCAGTAAATGAATTATATGGATTTAACGTAAATGAAATTGTTGCAAAAATGATAGAAAATGTACCTCAAGCCGGTGTGGATGGTGGAGGTCACGAATGTGCAGGATCCATCAAATACATTGAGGGCCTTGGTCAAGAGGTATTATATAACGTTGTAGAGGAAATACAATCATTATCTAGAAAAGGATAGAAATGGCATCAATGAACTATTGTAAAATATGCGGTCATAGAATACTGCCAAATGAACCTTACTGTATAGGTTGCGGACATAAAACAGGTTTTGATGCGAGTAATGCAGTTCCTGTTTTAACCCCTCCAATACACAATATAGGATTTTTTAATTTTCAAATAGACTTTTCACCATATATCATCACTAAAAATGATTTCAAATATGAGATATGCTCCTGCGGTTACTTAAACGATATAAATAACGAATATTGCTATATGTGTGGAGCCAAACGGTCACAGAGCAGGTTTTCAAAAATTTTCAAAAGGAATGCCAAGCCAAAGTTTTCTGTGGGTAATGTTTTGTGTGAATGCGGGGCAGTCAACTCAAATGAAAACATTTTCTGTGAAATGTGCGGCAAACAATTGAAAGCCGATGAAATCAGGCCTGATGATAACTACAGCAATTTCAATCTCGAATTCAATGATTCAATATTCTGCTTTTGCGGTGAGGAAAATGAAAAATTCTCACAGTTTTGCCGCAACTGTGGCCGTCCTTTGGTCAATTACGGCAATTTAGGAGAAATTGCAATTTTATGCACTTGTTCCACCCTAAATGAAATCACGTCCGATTTCTGCATTGAATGCGGCAATAATCTAAAAAAACTGGATACAAAAATAGTCTGCATATGCGGACATAGAAATCCTAAACATCTGAAATTCTGTGAAAACTGTGAAAGGCCATTAAATCCTCAGAGAAATGTAAAAACAAGATTGGTTTGCTCATGCGGAGAAATCTTGACATGGGATGCGGAATTTTGTTCAAATTGCGGTAAAAATATTCGAAGAAGAATTAATCAAAAAATTTCAATCAATTCAACGGTTAGAAGTCTTAAGGACATGTTTAGGTAGGTATGGCCATGAGAACCTGTGATATTTGCGGAACTTTGAATCTTAAGGAAAATAATTATTGCACCCATTGCGGCAATAAATTAATATTGGAGCATATTTGTCCATTCTGCGGCAAAAACAATCCTGATTCAGCTACATATTGTGTTGGATGCAAAAGCCAAATCAATCCCATCAGTATTGAGGATTTTGATACTCTGTTTTCCGAATTCAACCAGAACATGTTATTGAATGCCAATATTTCCGGTGAACAGTATAATCAGATTTTATCCAATATATTTGTCAGGGCTGATTACTTTGACGTTTGGGGGGATACTATAAAAAATAAGATATTAAATCTGGCAGGCATTTTCACTGAGTGCAAGCCTAAATCACGGGGATATGAGAGGGGTTTTATATTTGTAGGCAATGGAATTTATTATGATGATAGGTTGGAGGATTCAGTTCAGATTGCCACATTAATTCATGAATTAGGTCATTTTTTCTTATTTGAAATTGTTGAAAGCTTATTATGTTATATTTTTAAGGTCAAATCTTCTTCCACTCTTCAAAGTTTTGTTTGGCATTTTTTAACCCTTCCGGAATTCAAAATCATGAATGAGTACTGTGCACATACTGTTGAGGGAAGGTTCATTCCATACGGATATCAAAATTACGGATCTTTCAATGCTTTGGTTGAAAATTATGGATTTGATGCGGAATCGCTAGATGTTATGATAAAATTAGGCAATTCATTTGCTAATGAGATAATAATCTATTTGGAAAAATATATTGATGAAGAGCTTAGAAATGAAATAAAGCTACAGTACAGAAAAGATTTGGTTCAACCCACATATGAGTCAATTTTTAAAGAAACAATAGAAAGTTATCCATTAGATATAAAAAATACTCTTTTGTTAAAAATGTTATACGATGTCTTAAAAGAAGTTTCAAACAATGGAGATATAATAAGTGAATTAGAAAGTATAAAAGAAGGTATAGAATTAGATTAATTACTCTTCTTTTTCTTCTTTCTCTTTAATAGTTTCTAAAACGTCTTTGCCGGTATCGGTCAATCTGTATAATCTTCCTTTACGGGCTTCTTCGTTTATACATTCAACAATTTCTTTGCTTTTTAATTCGCTTAGAACTTTTGAAATATGATTAGTTCTAATCCCACTATCTTTAGCAATGTTTGTTGGTATTTTAACATCATCACCAATTGATTTTAATGTTTTTTCTCGGTATTTTGAAATTTGAACATATGAAGTTAATTTCAAAAGTTCATCATTGTCTTTTACCATAATAAAATATATAGTCTTTATGATATAAAATATTTTATAACATTGTATGTTTAATTTAAACACTTCTTAGGTTATGATATTCATGGATAAATAACTTCATATATAAGGCTTGTTAAAAATATTAACATATTAAAATTATTTGTACACTGATTAAAATGAAATGTAGTAAATGTGGTCAAGAAAATAAGCGTGAAGCGAAATTTTGCACTAAGTGCGGCAACCCATTGTCAGCGCCCGCTGAAAGTGTTACGCCTAGCAATTCCAATTTTAATACTAAATATCTAATAATCGCTTTGATTGTTGTTATTATAGTATTAGTTGGAGTTATTGGTTATTTTGCACTGAATAACGGTTCAGGTGTTGGCGATGCCAGTCCAAAAGCTAGTGCAGATTCCGACAAAGTTCAGTCTAATGATAATTCTAATGATAAGGCTAATGATAGTTCTAACGATAATTCAGATTCTTCAAAGAAAACACATGAATCTTCTTCAAAAACATCCAGTTCATCTAAATCGAAAAAATGGGTTTCTATAGGAAGATATTCCGGTTCTGGTTCAGGTTCTAAAACTATCAAGGTTCCTGATGGTAAAATTAAAGTGGAACTTTCTGCATATCCAATTTTGAATTACGCTACAAACCATTTGTATGTATCTGGTACAAATGGTGAGTCCGGTGGAGTGGATTGGGGTCCAACAAGTGATGTTGAGACAAGATCAGATTCATTCAAGTTTACCTCTAAATCAGAGGAAGAATTTACGATAGATTATTATGAGACTGTAAGTTGGGAAGTTGAATTCTTTAGGTATCAATAAGTGATTAAATAATCACTTATTCTATTTTTTTTTGACAAATTTTTAAATATGTAGAATAATAAAATAATTACTATGTTTTTTGATTTAAATGTTAAGGGCAGTAGCTTGGAAAATAATGTCAAATTGGCTAGGCAGGCTTCTGAGTATGGATGGGAGCATATTAATTTTTCATACAATCAAAATGACTTTAAAAATGCCCTGAATTTAAGTGATGAGTTAAAAGATAGTTTAAAAGACATTATTACTTTTAATTATACTTTGGAGATTAAATCAACAAACATTAATGAAATCAGAAAGGCAGTCAATAAATTCCGGAATGACTCATTATGCATTTCGGTTATTGGTGGAGATTTGAAGGTTAACCGGGCCGTTCTGGAAAATGTTAAAATTGATGTATTGTCAAGACCTTACCTGAAAAGGTATGATTCCGGATTAAATCATATTCTTGCAAAAGAAGCTCTAAAAAATAATGTTGCCATTGAATTATGTTTTGAGGATATTTTAAAAAGCTATTTGGCGCCTAGGGCAAAAATAATTTCAAATTTCAGAGACATTTACACATTATACAGGAAATTCGATTTTCCTTTGATTCTATCTTCAAGAGCAGAGTCCATATTTGATGTAAAGACCACCCAGGATTTTGTTTCTGTTTTCAAGCAAACCGGTTTGAGTGAAGATGAAATAATCACTGCGTTCAAAACATCCAAGGACATACTTGAATTCAACAAGAATAGGAAGGACTTGATTTTTAAGGGCGTTAGGAGGGTAAACGATGAGGCTTAAGGTTTTGCCGCCCACTCTTAGAAAAAATAACAGATATCTTACATTGGATATCAAAACCACTTCTCCAATCACCAAAGACGAATTGGTAAGTATGATATGGGACACATGTATTCGTTTTCAGGGTGAAGCTATGACTTCCAATTTTAATTTATGGGTCATGAAATTTTATGAAATCGAAAAAACAGAGGATTACATTAATTACAAATCCATTGTGAGGTGCCAAAGGGATTTTGCAGAAAATGTACGATCTTCCCTTGCCCTGACCTACAAGTACAACGGCAATGTTGTTTCGCTGACTACCATCGGCATGTCCGGAACTATAAAGGCTTCTCAAAAATACATTTAATTACTTTTTGTTATTTTAAAATAGAAAACTTTATAAATAAATATAATTATAAATATCAATTGGATTTATGGAAAAAAAGAATAAAAAATATTTTAATTCGCACTGATTTGTGATTAAAATAAAAATTTGCCTTTTCATGGAAGATTTGGTTTTATTTTTTTTAAGTTGTCGAATATGAAATATAATATTTATAAAAATATGAGGTATTAATATGCAACCTTTACAAAATGCTGGATATGACAGGGCTATTACTGTATTTAGCCCAGATGGAAGACTTTTCCAAGTAGAATATGCAAGAGAAGCTGTTAAAAGAGGAACTACATCAATAGGTGTAAAAAGTTCAGAAGGTATTGTTTTAGCTGTTGACAAAAGAACAACTTCAAAATTGGTTGAAGCTTCATCTATCGAAAAGATTTTCAAAATAGATGAGCATATTGGAGCAGCTACTTCAGGTCTTGTCGCTGATGCAAGGGCATTGGTTGAAAGAGCAAGAGTTGAAGCTCAAATCAATAAAATCACCTATAGTGAACCTATTCGTGTAACTAGCTTATCTAAAAAATTATGTGACATGCTACAGTTATATACTCAAAATGGTGGAGTAAGGCCATTCGGTTCAGCTTTAATCATTGGTGGAATATATAACGGCAAATGCAAATTATTCGAAACTGACCCAAGTGGAGCTTTAATTGAATACAAGGCAACCGCTATTGGTTCTGGAAGAAATGCTGCAATGGACATTTTTGAAGAAAAATACGAAGATTCTTTAACATTGGAGGGAGCTATCGAATTGGCATTGACCGCTATCAATGAAGCTACCGATCATGAAACCACTTCAAACAATGTTGAAATCGCAGTAATTAAAATAGATGATGAAAAGTATGTGAAACTCTCTCAGGACGAAGTACAAAAATACATTGATGAAGTACTTCCTAAAGAAGAGGAAGAAGACGAAAACGAAGAATCCGAAGAGGATTCCGAAGAAGAATAATTATTTTCTGATTAATTAGTTAGGGGATGCTTTGATGGTAAATGTTGATGAAGCTATAATTGCTAAATACGAGTACTCAGGTGAACATTTTGAAATATTGGTTGACCCTGATTTAGCGGCAGATTTTCGAAATCCTGACGGCCCAGATGTTGCCATCGAAGATCTTTTAGCTGTTGAAGAAATTTTTAAAGACTCCAAAAAAGGAGATAAGGCTTCTGATGAAGCCATGAATAAAATCTTTGAAACTACCGATCCTATTGAAGTTTCAAGGATTATACTTGAAAAGGGAACTGTTCAGTTAACTGCCGATCAAAAAAGAAAGATGCAGGAGGATAAAAGAAAACTTGTTATAAATAAGATTGCCCGAGAAGCAATCAATCCTCAGAATGGCTTGCCTCATCCGGTCCAAAGGATTGAAAATGCATGTGACGAGGCCAAAGTCAAATTTGATCCGTTCACATCAGTTGACCAACAAGTTCAATCAGCCCTTAAAGCTATCAAGCCACTTATTCCAATCAGATTTGAAAAAGTTAAAGTCGCTGTCAGACTTCCTGGCTCAGCAGCAGGCGGAGCCTATAATGTAATCCATGGATTTGGAGAAATCGTCAATGAAGAATGGCAGCAGGACGGTTCTTGGATAGGCATTGTGGAAATGCCAGGTGGTCTTCAGAATTCTTTCGCTTCAAAAATGGCTGAAATTTCAGGTGGAGAGGCGGAAACCAGAACTATAAAGTAAATTCATATTTATAGGGATTACTATGATACACGTGGAAAATAAAGATTTAGTTATTCCAGGCCAGATATTGGCTGATGACGAATACTATTCAGGAAGAGGTACCTTTAAAGAAAACGGTAAAGTTTGCTCTTCTTTGTTGGGACGTGTTTCTTTAAGGAATAAAAAAATTAGAGTCATTCCTTTAAAGAGCAAATATGTTCCTAAAAAAGGAGATGTCGTAATTGGTAAGATTAAGGATGTCAGATTCTCAATGTGGGATGTAGACATCAATTCACCATATTCAGGAATTTTACCTGCCTTTGAAGTGTTTGGTCGTGAGAAAAAAGAACTCAACAAGGTATATGATGTTGGGGATGTGCTATTTTTAAGAGTTGTCGATGTTGATGAAATCAAAAAGGCAAAACTCGGTTTAAAAGGTAGAGGAATGGGTAAATTCAAAGGAGGAATTATTGTAGATATTGCTCCAACCAAGGTTCCTAGATTAATCGGTAAAAAAGGCTCAATGATTAACATGATTAAAGACAAAACAAAATGTAAAATCGTTGTTGGTCAAAACGGTCTTGTATGGGTTAAAGGAAACGAAGACATGGAACAGCTTACCCGTGAAATAATTCATTTGATTGAAGCTGAAGCTCATACTTCTGGTTTAACAAATAAAATTAAAAACAAATTGTACATGGCTATCGATGGAGAATTGCCTCCTGAAGAAGTTGAGGAAACCGAAGAGGAATTTGTTTTAGAAAAACCTAAACTTCAAAATTTCAAAGAAGAATTAGAACAAGAAGAAAAGGAAGCTGAAGAAAAAGCAGCAGCAGAAGAAGCTGAAGAAGCTGAGGAATCAGAAGAGGCTGAAGAAGCAGAAGAAGAAAAAGAGAAAAAAGAAAAACCAGACATTGGTGAAGTTATAGAAGAATTTAAAAGAAAAAATAAAAGCAAAGAGGGTTCACTATCATACGGTGATAACTCAAACAATTCTTTCATATTGAATAATAAATAATTCTTCACGTTTATGAGGTTGATATGATGTCAGATATTATAAGAGATGATGGTAGGAAATTTGATGAATTACGTCCTATTAAGATTGAAGCTGGAGTTCTTGAACGTGCAGACGGTTCAGCTTACTTGGAAGTTGGAGGAAATAAAATACTGGTAGCTGTTTATGGTCCTAGGGAATCATACATCAGAAGATTACTTGAACCTAACACCGGTGTAATCAGATGCAGATATAACATGGCACCGTTTTCTGTAGATGACAGAAAAAGACCAGGACCTGACAGGAGATCCTCTGAAATTTCCAAAATCACTGCTGATGCTTTAAGACCAGCATTAATGTTGGAAAATTATCCTAGATCAATGATTGATATTTATATAGAAGTAATCGAAGCTGAAGGTGGAACCCGTTGTGCGGGAATTACCGCAGCTTCCGTTGCTCTTGTCGATGCAGGAATACCTATGAAAGACATTGTTGTAGGTTGCGCTGCAGGTAAAGTTTATGATGAAATAGTCCTTGACTTATCTGAAAAAGAGGATAAGGAAGGTCAAGCTGATGTTCCAATAGCTATGATGCCAAGAACCGGCGAAATCACCTTATTGCAAAGTGACGGTGACTTGACCGAAGAAGAATTTGCAAAAGCAATCGATTTAGCTATGGAAGGATGTCGTAAAGTAAACGAAATCCAAAAAGAAGCTTTAATGAAAAAATATTCTATAGAATAAGGGGGTGGAAATATGCAGATAGTACCAGAAATTACAAGAAGAAGTATTGAAAACCTTGTCGGAAATGATAAAAGAGAAGATGGCAGGGCACTTGATGAATATAGGGACATTTCTATTGAAACTAATGTTATTTCTAAGGCTGAAGGTTCCGCTCGTGTTAAAATCGGAGGAACTCAAGTTATTGTAGGTATTAAACCACAGCTTGGAAGCCCATTCCCGGACACTCCAGATTTAGGAGTTTTAATGACCAACTGTGAAATGTTGCCGATGGCTGATCCTACTTTTGAACCAGGACCACCTAGTGAAGATTCAATCGAGCTTGCACGTGTGGTTGACAGAGGTATTCGTGAAAGTGAATTGGTGGAATTGGATAAGTTATGTGTTGAAGAAGGAAAACACGTTTGGATGCTATTCATTGACTTGCATATTATCGATAACTGTGGAAACCTTTTCGATGCATGTGAATTAGCAGTCATGGCTGCTTTAAAAACCACTAAATTGCCTGTTGCAACTATCGTTGATGAGGAAGTTGTACTCAGTGAAGATGAAACCTTTGATTTACCAATCAACAACGAATTGGCTTTATGTACCTTCGTTAAAATTGGTGATAAGATTGTAATCGACCCAACATTATCCGAAGAAAGCGTAGCTTCCGCTCGTTTAAATGTTGGTGTTACAAAAGATGGCCACATCTGTTCCATGCAAAAAGGTGGAAAAGAGCCATTGACCAAAGATGACATTCTTTTCGCTGTCAATTTGGCAGTTAAAAAAACAAAAGAGTTAATAGAACATCTTTAAATGTCCTGAGGACGATTAAGATTTCTAAATTCTTTTTTTTCTATTTTTTTATTATCAATCAAAACAAATTTCGCATCTATTTTTTCTATCAGTCCCTTGATGTGCAAAACGTCATTTGATATCAGATTTTCAATTTTGGGAATGATGCTTTTATGGTATATTGAATGAAGTGGTTCGGATGTTTTCAATTTGTTTTTATCATCGTGATAGGGCACAATGGCCTGATAATCTTCATCAATCTCTTCAAAAATAGTATTTATATAATTTTTGGAAACATAAGGACTGTCGCAAGGCAGAATCAGGGCATAATCACCTTTGATTTCATATAGTCCGGTCATGATTCCGGGCATCGGGCCTTTGTTTTTAATCTTATCTTCTACAAAAGTAATTTTGTATGTGTAGTCTTTTGGATTGATAAATTCGCTGTATCTCTCAATCCTTTTTGTGTCATTTAAAACAATTACTGCTTCATTAATCTGGTGGTTTAAAGTAGCAAGAATATGTTTAATCATAGGTTTGTCCTGAATAATCATGGAACCTTTGTCCTGACCCATTCTGCTACTTTTACCTCCACATAAAATAATGCAAGATTTAATACTTTCACTATTTTCAATATCGTTACTCATATTAAATCTCTCCAGAACTATTTTACATATACGTCTGCATCAGCATCAAATGGATTGGTACGAATAACTAACGCAATCATGTAAGGGTAATTCTTATACAGGTATTTTAGATAATTGACCCATTCATAGACTAATTTGTCGTATACCCTTTTCATGTCTCCATTCAAATGGCCGAAGTCAGTATCTGTAACTAATGCCAAATCTTTTCTGTGTTCCAGCTCTTCATCCAAGTGAAGAATGGCATTGGTCAATTCGGTAAATTCCTCTTTTTCAAGTAAATTAGGGTTGTTTATTAAGTTAATAATAAATTCTCTTTTACTTGCAAGCAATGTTCTTAAGTTTTCTAAGAACTCTTCACGTTCTTCAGCAGAGATGTCTGCCTGAAAATCAAGTGAAGCGTCTTTTAGTTCAGCTAGTTTATTGTCAAAGTCTTCTTCATTCCAATTTTTGATTGATTTTAAGTTTTCGGTACTTGTTTTATATTTGTTTGCAGCGCTCAATTGGCTAATCAAGTCGTTTCCAACTTCTGAAAAGAAGGTACTCATAAGCATGTCCAATTTTTCAAGCATGGCTTCTTTTTCCTTTTTTTCAATGATTTCATCAAGCAAGAATGCTACAAGTAGAATATCAACTGGAATGAAACCTAAATGTGTCCAAACATATGAAATGATATGTTCTCCGTCACCTAATACAAGGTAATTTGATCCATAAATGATTATTATCAGCAAAACCATTACTATGGAAAATTTCACCTTCCAACTTAATCGTTTACTCATTTGTATAATCTCCAATCTTATCGTTTTTTTGCAGTTATGATGGCTATCGGGTTTTCGCTAATCATCAGGATTCCTCTGTCGAGGATTCTTCCATTTGAAACATTGACTTCCATAAGTTTTGGATTGTATCCCAAATCCTTAAGCTTATTGACTGCTTCAACTTTAGTGTCAACCAGAATAGCTGTAATGATGATTCTACCTTTTGAATTCAGTTTTTCATGGACAATGTCTAAAATATTTTCTAATTGCCTGCCGCTGCCTCCCACAACGGCAATATCAATATTGTCAATATCATTTAGGGCATTTGCTCCATCATCATTAATTAATGTGACATTATCTCCAAGTCCGAATTTCTTAAGATTTTTTGAAGTTACTTCAATCGCTTCAGGGTTGGTGTCAATGGAAATGACCTCTCCTGCCCTTTGGCTGAACTCGCAGGTTATCCCTCCGGTTCCGCAGCCGCAGTCAACAACCCTGTCGGTTGGTTTCACTTCTGATTTATATAGTATTATTGCCCTTATGGCTTCTTTGGTCGGTCCTGGAACGTCACAGGATTTAAAGAAATCCTTGTCTTCTAACATTTATTCCCACCTTTTAAATAAATCATTTTCAATTTTCAGGGAGTCGAGAATCTTTCCGACAATGAAATTAATCTGGTCATCAACGGTGTCATGTGTTGAGTAGAAACCAGGCATCGCCGGTAAAATGATGGCTCCCTCCTGTGATAATGTTAGCATGTTCTGTAAGTGAATGCTTCTAAGCGGAGTTTCACGGGGAACAATAACTGTTGGTCTTCTTTCTTTAAGGCTCACGTCGGCAACCCTTGTTATTGTATTTGCACCATATCCATTGGCAATTGATGACAATGTCTTCATTGAACATGGAACAATTGCCAGGCCGTCCGCTTTAAATGATCCGCTGTTTATGGAAGCGGTCAGGTCATTGAAATCGTAATATATGTCAGCTTTGTTGATGACATCCTCAACGCTGTAATATGTTTCCGATTCAATGACGATCTTGGCTGCATCGCTTATGACCAAACTGTTTTCAATATTCAATTCTTTCAACGCTTCAAGAAGTCTTATTCCATATATGACTCCGCTTGCTCCTGTTATTCCAACTACTATCATATTATTCTCCTAAAACAGTTTAATCTGGTCATAATGTATTCCGTGGAATTTTTCACGGTCAATCTCTGGTAAGTCAATGTAATTTTCCAGTTTTAATTTGTCAAATTTTGATTTTTCCTCTTCCGGAACATAAACGCTGATGTCTGGAATGTTGAATCTTGCTTTGCTTAATGCTGAGATGATGTTTGATATTTCAGTCAATGGGAACAGTTTTCCATCAACGCTCACCTGGGTCTTCATCTCATCAAAGCGAGGGTATTCTGCAATGTTTATGAATACATAATCTTTGTCAAGCCCATAATCTTCTGCAATTTCCGCTTCTGCTTTTCTGAGCTCATCGGATTCTATCTTATACATTTTTTCCGGGAATTTGAAGTTGTCCAAACGGATTGTCTTCACTCTTTTTGGAACAATCCTGTTGTCAAGCCTGTACATAATGTCTCTTGCATAATCGTTTTCGCACTGTCTGAATGTTGCGATAATGTCTGAATCGTCGTATTTGTAGATTTCACGTTCCTTGATTATGCCCTCATCGATTATTTTTTTCAGAGCCCTTCTAAACATTGTGTTCACGATTCTGGTAGTGTGGTGCTGATAAACGCTCGGATACATGAAATATCTGGATACTAATGCTCCTTCCGCTGCTTGAACACCTTTGATGTCAAGTATAAGCCCATCATCTAATCTCAGATTTGAAATCAATCTTTCATAATCTATTTTTCCATAGGAAACGCCGGTATTGTGTGAATCTCTTAAAAGATAATCCATTCTGTCAACATCAAGCTCTCCTGAAACGATCGGTCCTAGTGTGCCTTTTCCGTTGATGATGTCAACGATTTCATTAACATCAAATTTTTCTTCCAGAAGGTCTCTCATTGATGTTTTGGTGATTACATATTTTGACAATTCCTCATGAGGGACTGACAGCACTCCTTCTGAAACGTGTGAAAATGGGCCGTGGCCGATATCATGCAGGAGTCCGGATGCTCTAATCAGTTCTATTTCGTCTTTATTCAATCCCAATTCTTCGGAAAGTTTTGATCCCAAATTCATGGTTCCGACACAATGTTCAAACCTTGTGTGTGTTGCACCGGGATAGATTAAACTTATCAGTCCCAACTGCTTAATGCGTCTTAAACGCTGAAATTGGGGCATGTCCATTATTTTCACTTCAAAACTGTTTAAGCTAATATCTCCATAGACGCTATCTCTGATAAATTTCTTTTTTTCACTCATTTTATCAGTCCTCAATGTATTTTTCTATCATTGTGTAATTGTCATCTGTCAGATTGTCTATTATAGTTTCTACATAATTGGTTACATTAGTCTTAGTGTCATTAGTAGTTTTATTTGTTGTATTTGTATCATTTTTTGGAATGTATGTCGGCACATATTCAATCTCTTCCGGTTCAAATGAATCATCTTCAAGTGATTTTAATTTGTACGATTCATTATCTTCATGTATTGTCAGTGTTGCGAATGCTGAGCTGATACAAAACGCAATTACGGCAATTATTAAAAATACTATTAAATTTGCTTTAATTGAACCTCTCATAATAACACTTTATTAATCTATGCTATTATTATTTTTTTTAAAAGCTATTATTTAATTGTTTGGTAAAATTAAACTACATTTAAAGTTTTTTTCTCAATTTTGCAAAATGTTTATATATGAGTAGTGATAAATTACTATATCGGAAGTATACTTCCGACAGTATATTTCCGACTAATAAAAATAAATAAGAGTTAAGATATTATGGATATGTTTAGTGCTGGTGACACTGCATGGGTTCTCATTTGTACCTTACTGGTGCTTCTGATGAGTATTCCTGCAGTAGCATTTTTTTACGGAGGATTAAGCAAAAGAAAAAATGTTTTAAATACAATGTTTTTAACTTTCATTGCATTTGCAATAATCAGTGTGCTTTGGGTAGCATTCGGTTATCAGTTTGCATTTGGAAGTGATATTAATGGATTGATCGGTTCACCAACCAATTTCTTCTTGCAGGGAATTGGATTGGATGACTTAAATGGAACTATTCCAACATTACTGTTTGTAATGTTTCAATGTGCATTCTTAGGAATTACTGCGGCAATCATGTCAGGTGCTTTGGTTGGAAGAATGAAGACAAAAGCATGGGTGATATTTGTTCCGATTTGGGCATGTCTTGTCTACGTCCCTATTGCCCACTGGGTATGGGGCGGAGGATGGCTGATGCAGATGGGCGCACTTGATTTTGCAGGAGGTGCGGTAGTCCACATTAATTCCGGTATTTCCGCTCTTGCGGTGGCATTAGTTTTAGGTAAAAGGAAAAACACCTCATTGATTCCACATAATTTAGGATATGCGGTACTTGGTGCTGCACTGCTCTGGTTTGGTTGGATGGGATTCAATGGAGGATCAGGCCTTGCGGCTAATGGTCTTGCAGCAAACGCTATAATCGTATCAAATGTCGCTGCAGCTACAGGTCTCATTGTCTGGACTATAATTGATGTAACAAAAATTGGAAAACCAACAATGTTAGGCGCAATATCCGGTGCTGTGGCAGGTTTGGTAGGAATCACCCCTGCAGCAGGTTTTGTGGATGTTTTCGGAGCATTGGTCATAGGTGCTGTGGCTCCTATTGTGTCATACTATTCAATCAATTACTTAAAACCTAAACTTGGATACGATGATGCATTGGATGCATGGGGCATTCACGGAATGTCCGGTGTATGGGGAGCAATAGCAACAGGAATCTTTGCAGTTCCATCAGTTGGAGAAGTTGCAGGATTGATTGCAGGAAATGCCAATCAGGTTGTAATACAGATAATAAGTGTTATCGCAACAATTGTCTATTCATTTGTAGTAAGCTATATATTGGCTAAAATACTAGATAAATCAATGAATGGTATAAGAGTAGAAGAGAGCGAAGAAATTGGTGGACTTGACACAAATCTTCACAAGGAATCCGCTTATAACTTTAATTCATAGGAGGAATGTAAATGAAACGTATTGTTGCAATTATAAGACAGGAAAAATTTGATGACGTCAAAAGGGCCTTGATGGAAGCGGGCTGTGATGGAATGACAGTCACTGAAGTAAAAGGAAGAGGAAGTCAAAAAGGTATCAGACAGTCTTACAGGGGATCCAGCTATTGTGTTGATTTGATTCCGAAAACACGTATAGAAATCGTTGTAAAAGATGAAGATCTTGGCCTGTTTGTTGATGCAATCAAAAATGGCGCTCATACAGGAAACATTGGGGATGGAAAAATATTCATCCAGCCTGTTGAGAATGTGATAAGGATAAGAACTGGTGAAGAGGGGGATGGTGCCGTGTAGCCAATCCCTTGAAAAACTTATTTTTGATATCTCCCTAGGAAAATAGTGCATTTTTGCATTATTTTCCTTTTTTAATACCGAATAACCACACCGTTTATGTCTGAAATGTCAACCCAGGTGGTTATGCCACTGACTTCATATAAAACGCCATTTATGTACTCGTATGAGATTCCCTTATTGTCGCTTATCAGATGGACTTCATTTCCTTTGATTTGGTCAACTCTTTTTATGATTCCGCCGTACTCATCAGATTCGGCAACAACGATATCCCCGACATGTATGTCATGGGTCTTGTTTAAAAGAACGGTTTGCCCATCCTGCAGCGTTGGAAGCATGGATGTTCCATCGACAGTAACTAAAATCGGAATCTGATTGGGACCGATGCTTGATTCTATATTTATTTTAACATTTTCAAGACCATACTGTCTGCATATATCCTCGATTCCATGCCTATAAGAGGATATGCTTGTATTTGTATTGTTCATGACATCTAAAGTGTAGTTGCAAATCTCCTTGTTAAGCCTGTGTTTGTCGATGTCTGAAAAGGTGGTGGTTTCGACAGTCACGTTTTCCCCGTCGTTATAAACATCAACTGTATTATTGCCTAGAAATATGATTCCTGAAAATATGATTAAAATCAGTATTATTAAAGCTAAAATTATCTTTTTAGCCATTTAAATCACTCATCCATAATGTTTAAATCCATATTTAGAAGAGCTTTCATTGTTTCAATGTCTATTTGGCCGGGAGCGGTTGCATCCCTTCCGGCAGCAAAAGTGATCGGTGAGTCAAATTTGGAAGCCATGACTCGGGTATAGCTTCCCAGATCCCCCATTGAAATGGCGATTGTGTCTTCGCAATGGGAAAGAACTGCAAGTATTGTTAAGGTATCCTCCAAATCCTGTGGCATGAAGGCAACCTTGGCGATGTCTCCCATTTCATGCTCTTTATCGACAATGTACATTATCTCATTTAAATCGGGAGTCTTTTCAAAATCATGATAGGAAACAATGGTTTTCACGCCGGTATCATGAATTTTATTTATGTATTCGTCGCTGCTTTGAAGCTCAATGTCCACATAGTCAACCAGGTCGCAGCATTCATATAGAATATTGAACCTTTCCTCTTCGCTTCCCTTAAAGGAACCGCCTTCTGTGTTGATTCTATTGGTGGCTATCATCGGAAAATCAATTTTTTTGATTGTCTCTCTGATTTTGTTAATTTCAGGATTTTCAAGTGCATCTATCCTGAATTCCAATACGTCAGCGCCCTTATCGATGCAATCATCTGCAACTTCAATGACATCCTCGTATTTTTCCTGAAAAATGGGAATTGCAATTTTTGTTTGTGAATACATTACATTATACTATATTTATTATTATTAAATAAGTTTTCTTAAAAACTTTATATAAATTAAAAAACATAATATATACCAATAAAATTTCAAAATTTTATTTATTTGTTGAATTAATTATACAAGGTGTTAATTTGAAAGTTACAGCTATAGGTGCAGATATATCAAAAAATGATGTATCCTGCAGTTCTAAGCTAGTAGAAACTATAGAAAAGAACCTTCAGAGTGTGATAGACTTAGGTGCAAGAAACGCTGAATTAACAAATGTCACCGGTGATGATGTCGTTGTCACCGCATTTGTTGAGGATGATTTGCTTGAAGTGGTCAATGAAGGTCTGGTCAATGTTTTAAAGATGAGTGCAGAAAATCTTGGTGATTTGTCTGGAATATCTGATAATCCGGATGATGCGGGAGAAGGAATATCCTATGCTGAAGCAAGCATAAGAAAGGATTTCTATCCCGATGCGATTATCCTGGGTTTTGACACTTATGGTGGTGAGCCATTCGTTGCGGATGTTGCAAACTCAGCAATTGAAGCGGCAAAAGGCATGAAAAACTGCACTGATGTATCAGATTATATCGAGCCAAAGACAAGAAAGATTCCTGGTGTAGGTTATGTCTCACCGGAAACCGATGATCCTGTTGTTGTGGCAACTGTTGAGAATATAGAATCTGTTGGAGTTATTGCAGGGGCAATGATTGGAGCTGCACTTGGAAATAAGAACGTTTATTTAGTTGAAAGAGGAACAACTTGTAATGTATTGCCTGGTAGTGTAATATTTTCAGCTACTGCATTGATGAATGGAAATGTAATAGATTTAGCTGTTCCATTTGAAAATAAAACAAGAATATTGAGATAGGAGATTTAATTATGATTTTATTAAACAAAGATACAAAATGTTTAGTTCAGGGAATAACTGGTAAGCAAGGTTCTTTCCACACTGAACAAATGTTGAAATACGATACTAATATTGTGGCTGGTTTGACTCCTGGAAAAGGAGGTCAGGACTTTATGGGAGTTCCTATTTTTAACTCCATGGAAGAAGCGACAGAGGAAGTCGATGTTAATGCTTCAATCATTTTTGTTCCTGCAAGATTTGCAAAAGATGCTGCTTTTGAAGCAATCAGACACTTGGATTTGGTTGTTATCATTTCAGAACATATTCCAGTTCATGACAGTATGAAAATCATGGCATATGCACAAGAGATGGACACAACCGTTATCGGACCGAACACTCCTGGAATAATTTCTCCGGGCGTCGGTAAATTGGGAATTATGCCGACCCACATCTTCAAGGAAGGTAACGTAGGTGTAATTTCAAGAAGCGGTACATTAACATATGAAATTGCAAGCGAGCTTACCAATGCAGGAATCGGTCAGAGCACCGCTGTAGGTATTGGCGGAGATCCGGTAACCGGAAGCAATTATGTGGATATCCTGGAAAGATTTGAAAGGGATGAGCAAACCGATGCTGTTGTTTTGATTGGTGAAATTGGAGGAAATGCAGAGGAAAGGGCCGGCAAATATATTGCTGAGGAAATGTCAAAACCGGTCGTATCATATATTGCAGGAAGAACAGCACCTCCGGGCAAAAGAATGGGACATGCCGGAGCAATCATTCAAGGATCATCCGGTACAGTTGCAAGCAAAACCCAAGCCCTAAATGAGGCTGGTGTTGAAGTAGCTAAAAAACCATCTGAAATTGTAGATTTACTTAAAAAGGTAATGTAGATGTCAAATCAGGAAATTATTGATAAATTATTAAGCGGCGAAATGAAGCTTTATCAGGTTGATAAAGAGGTTTCAGCTAAGCAAGCAACCGACATTAGAAGGGAATTTCTCGAACAGAAGTATGATTTGGAATTATCCAATATTGCAAACTATACTTTGGACATGGAAAGGGCATCCGCCCGTAACATTGAAAACTCAATAGGCGTATTGCAGTTGCCTATGGGAATTGCAGGGCCAATGAAAATCAATGGTGAATATTGTCAAAGGGAAGTCTTTGTTCCGCTCGCAACATCTGAAGGAGCATTAGTTGCATCAATCAACAGAGGAGCATCAACAATCACTGCATCCGGCGGCGTAAATGCAAGGGTTGTCTCAGATATCATGACCCGTGCACCGGCAATCAAATGTGATGGTGTTGGGGATGCTTTGAAAATCAAGCAATGGTTTATTGATAATTTCGATGAGTTAAAGCAAATTGCCGAAAGTACAACTTCTCATGGTAAACTGATTAAAATAGACCCTATCTTAATCGTCGGAAGCTATGTGTATCCTAGATTTGTCTTCTCAACCGGAGACAGCATGGGAATGAACATGGTGACTATAGCTTCTGAAAAAATCTTAGATAAATTGGCTGAAGAGACCAGTGCGCTTCATATTGCACTGAGCGGTAACGTTTGTGTCGATAAAAAGCCTGCTGCTATAAACATTGTTGAAGGAAGGGGAAAAAGCGTTATAGCAGACATATTAATACCAAAGGACATTGTAGCTAAAAAACTGAAAACAACATCCGAGGCAATCGTTGAGGTCAACACCGCTAAAAATCTAATCGGGTCAGCGGCAAGCGGTTCCATGGCGTTCAATGCCCATTATGCTAATATGGTTGCGGCAATATTTTTGGCAACCGGTCAGGACCCTGCACATGTTGCTGAAGGATCTTTAGGTATAACAACAGCCGAAAACAGAAACGGCGATTTATATTTCTCAGTAAACTTGCCTGATTTGCCTGTTGCCACTGTTGGTGGCGGAACCAGTTTGGAAGTTGCTCATGAAGGACTGGAGATTCTTGGTGTTGCAGGTTCAGGTCATGCACGTGAATTTGCAGAAATTGTGGCTTCAACCGTTCTGGCAGGTGAACTGTCACTTGTAGGGGCATTGGCTGCAGGACATCTTGCAAGAGCTCACCAGGAACTCGGAAGAGGATAAACATGGATGATTTCCTAGATTCGCTGTATCCTGAAATCACTCTTGAAACCGATGATATTGCAATGACAATATCAGTTAAAAAGGACTATTCTAAAATTAAAGATTTGGACAAAAGAAAAGATGAATTCATCAATGATTTAAACGATTTCATTAAAGAGTTTAGTGAAACACCGGAATCCGATGAATTCATGGCTTATTTTGATTAGTATTTGGAATCTATCTTTTCAAATACTTTTTTAACATTTACTTTTGTCTCATAACATCCTGTCTTTTCAAGCAGAACGCCCTGCGGACAGAAATCGGATAGAAGCATCATCACCTGATTCAAATCCTCATGGCAGGCCACGCCGAGAACTGCCTGAAACTTATTTTCCATGACTATTTTTTTAACGAAACTTGATCCAGGAACAATGTATAGTTTGTAACCCATTGGCTCGGATCTTTTCTTGATGGCTCCGATGGAACATAATCCGCATTCGATGCAGTTTATGCCTTCCTTTTGAAGCGTTGCGGGACAGTCCCTGTGTCTGAGGCAATGAGGTAAAAAAATCAATGTCTTTTCAGCAGGAACATGTCTGAATCGTTCCCTGTTGATGTCATCGCGAACTTTTATTGCAATGTTGTCAATCAGATGCTCATCCAATTTTAAGAAGCTGGCAATTGTCTTGAAAGGTGAGTACAATAAATCCACAATGTATAATAGGAATCTTGGGAACTTTATCTTGTTTTTACGGGCTATCAGATATCCTAAAATCAACACCACAATAAATAATATGACAATCAGGATAGCTATAAAAACTACCAACTGTCCTAAAAACATGTAAAAGGAGTCAATAAAAATCATATTTCAACCTAAAATTTTTCAATAGTGTAATTCTCAAAGTCTCTGTTTAATTTCACGCCGGTGGGTGTCTTTATTATCTCAAGTCCTGACAGGCTGTCACAGGAACATAATACGTTCTGTTCTGGATGTGTTCCCGGTGTGATGTTGCAGTTCAGGTTTACTCCATCTCCTATTGATATCACTGTTTCCAAACGCTTTGTTGACGGATGATCCTTGTTTAGAATGACCAGTGGTGAGGATTCTTCACGGCTGAGATAAGCCTGTGAGCGAATGGCCCTTTTATCTTTTTTGAAGTTTGATACGGCGATAATGTCATCTGATTCTAAAAATTGGACTATCTCCTCGTTGTCCTGTGTTGCAATGAAAAGCATCTTGTTTTCATATGCCACCTTAACGACGCCAACCATTCCAGTTTCGCCTTCAAGAAATAGTATTTCATCATCTTTAAAATCAATATTCATGTTAATCACTAAAAAAATAAAAGGAGAGTAAATAAATTTACTCTGCAAGTTCTACATTGTCACTTTGACAGGACGGACAAACTACTTTTTTTCCAAGTCCCTTAAAGGAATTTCCACAGTCTTTACAATGGTATTTTTTGGTTTTCAATTTTTTCAAATCAATATCGGCCATTGGCCCTCCACTTGAACACATTATAAATCACCTGTTATATAATATATATTATATATTATTAATAGTTTAGTTTTCCAGTTTCTTTCGGGTTTCATTAATTCTTTCAAGTGTTTGTCTGTCATTGTCCAAATCAAATTTCAATTCTAGGAAATACAACAATTGATTATATAGCTTGTTTTTATCATATTCTTCAATCAGTTCATTCAATGCATCCAAAATGAATGGATTTGCTCCCAATTGAATGTTTTTGCCTGCAATAATGTCAATGCATTCTTTAATGGACAATTCGATGTTGTCGTTTTTTGACTGGATGAACTTTATTTCGGCATATGCAAGGGGGCTTGCCTCAAACTCCATGCTGTAGATGTATAGTGCCAGGGCAGTTTTCATGTCGTTTTCTTCCACATAGTAATATCCCAGGTTCCTGTAGCATCTCGCAATGTCCTGCGGATAATAGGCGTATTTCAGTGCATCGGATGTGCGCAGGACGTATTCATTGAATGTGTATGTGTGGACCTTGTAGATTTCAGTCAGTTCCAGGATTATTCTTGATGAGACAGGATTGATTTTAATGGCCTTTTTCAGGTATTCTTCAGCCTTGTCATACTGCTTGGACTCAAGAAGCAGAAATCCATAAACGTAATACAGGTCAAGCAGGGGCTGATTGTCCGGAATGTATCTCAGTTCCTTTTTCAGTCCGATATATTTTCTAAAGATCAGCTCTTCCAGAGGATTGGTAAAGTAGTGGTACTCGCTTACCTTATCGTCTTCAAACATTGCAGGAAATGTTTTCATAAATTCATCAAGCTTTTTTAGAGGTGTTTCATAGTTGCCGTTTTCAATATCAAAATAGATATCATTTAGAATGTCAAGTATCGGATTTTCCTTTTCGGACATTTCAATGAACTCCTGCTTTTCATCATCGCTCAGGCAGTCCCACATCAGGCGGGAGATTTCCTTGATTATTTCCTTGTTGTATGGATGGTCCTTATAGACTTCTATCTGGTCGGACAAGTATTGCCTGTTCAAATCCTTGTTTTCACCTAAGTTAGATTTAATTTCTTTTATGATTTTTTCGTACATTAACACACCTAAAGTTACTTTAATGGGCAATGTTTTTATATTACCTCTTACCTATTTATTAATGTATAAAAACTTAGTTTTATATTTTATTTAAAAAAAATTTAAGGTGATTATTAAATGGCAAATCAACCAATATTTATCCTTCCTGAAGGAACCGAAAGATATTCAAAAAGAGATGCTTTAAGAATGAATATCACTGCCGCTAAAGTATTGGCGGGCATCGTAAGAACCACTCTCGGTCCTAAAGGAATGGACAAAATGTTAACCAATTCATTAGGTGATGTGACTGTCACCAACGATGGTGCAACCATCATGAGAGAAATGGAAATCAACCAGCCTGCAGCTAGAATGCTTGTGGAAACAGCAAAAAAACAAGAAGAAATTGTTGGAGACGGAACCACTTCTGTCGTTGTTGTTGCTGGCGAATTATTATCCAAAGCTGAAGAGCTATTGGAAGATGGAATTGCAACATCCGTTGTTGTTAAAGGATACAGAAATGCAACTAAAAAAGCAGTTGAGTTATTGAAGGAAATCGCAATTGATGCGGATGATGAAGAAACTCTTAAAAAAGTGGCTATCACTGCAATGAGCGGTAAAGGTTCAGACTATGCAAAGGAACACTTGGCCGATTTAGTTGTGAAAGCTGCATTAAGGATTGAGGAAGACGGAAAATCCGACATTGACAATATTAACATACAAAGGGTTTCAGGAGATTCTGTAGAGGATTCATTTTTAGCTGAAGGAATCATCATCGATAAAGCTCCAGTATCCAAAAACATGCCTAAAGATATTAAAGATGCAAAAATTGCCATCATGAAATATCCTATTGAATTGAAGGATGTTAATACTGATTCAAAAATTGACATAACCAGTCCTGACCAATTCGAAGCATTCCTCAAACAGGAAGAAGACATGATTAAAGAGTTAGTCAACAAGGTAATTGACTCCGGAGTCAACGTCCTATTCTGTCAGAAAGGTATTGATGACATGGCAGAACACTACCTTAAAAAGGCAGGAATCATGGCTTTCAAACGTGTTAAAAAATCTGACATGGAAAGAATCGAAAAGGCTACAGGCGCTAAACTTGTAACTGACATTGAAGATTTATCCGAGGACAAATTAGGTCATGCGGGTCACGTATATCTTGATAAAATATTTGATCACGAATTAACCTTAATCGAAGAATGTGACAATCCGAAAGCTTCCTCAATTGTATTGAGGGGAAGTACTCGTTATGTTACCGAACAAATCGCAAGGGCTCTTGACGATGCCTTAGGAGTGGTTGGAGCAACCATTGAAGAAGGTAAAGTTCTCATTGGTGGAGGAGCTTGTGAAATTGATTTGGTAAAACAGTTAAGGGAATATGGTGAATCCGTAAGCGGAAGAGAACAATTGGCTATATTGAAGTATGCCGAAGCACTGGAAGTTATTCCAAGAACCTTAATTGAAAATGCAGGCTTGGACACCATTAACCTGATTGCTGATTTAAAGGCTGCTCACGAAGACAACCCATTCATCGGAATCAATGTATTTGAAGGCAAAGTGGTTGATATGAAGGATGCAGGTGTAATTGAACCTTTAAGGGTAAAAATACAAGCTCTTCAATCAGCTGGCGAAGCTGCAGAAATGATATTGCGTATTGACGACATGATTGCAGCAAGAAATGCACTCAATTCTACTGGACCTGATGAGACCGGAAACGATGACAGCGGAATGCCTCCAATGCCTGGTATGGGCGGCATGGGTGGAATGGGCGGAATGCCTCCAATGATGTAAAATTTAAAAATTTTACATTTTTCTACTTTTTTTTATTTTTCATGCTTATTTTTCAAAATACTTTATTAAATGCATTGTTTTTTATTCTAATCATACTTTATTCAATGATTTTAAATTAAATAACTTTTTAACATGCCCTATTTTATATTATAACAATTAGAATTAGGGTTTTTAGTTTAGTAAAGTTAAGTAACTTTAAATATTATTTCATTTCATTTAATCCTTTTATAATCAAATTCAATAATAATTTTACTTTATAGTTAATTTTCATAAAGTTTTAGCTTTATTTTTAAAAATTAAACTCATTTAATAGGATTTGGTAAATAAAAAGGTTTATATAAGATATTTGCAATAAATATTAGTTACATGGGATTTTTCCCATTATGTTTAAAAATTTTGTTATGGAGGTAAATTAATTTGAACAATAAAATATTGCTCGCTTTGTTGATATTGCTCATTGCTGTTTTTGCAGTCGGCACTATTTCAGCAAGTGAAGTTAATGTTACAGATTCGTATGCTACTAACTTAGTAGATGACACGTCAGATGTATCAGTCCCACTGGAGAATACTGCTGATTCATCAGATCTTTCTGTATCAAGTGATTCAAACGTTGATAATGATTCATCTAAAGTTTCTCTATCAAGTGAAGAAGTTTTAGAATCTGACAATTCAAATATTTTATCAACTAACTCAGATGATAATGATCTTTTAAGTAGTGATAGTGGGGTTGCGGTAGTTTCCTCCGATGCGGGAAATGAAAGCAACGTTTCTTCAACAATAGATGTGTCTAAGACAATCACTGCAAAAGACATTACTAAATATTACAAGGGAAGCACTCAATACAGCGCAACATTCTTAGATGCCTATGGTAATCCGTTAGCTCATACTAATGTTCAGATTACTGTAAATGGTGTTTTACACACTGTCAAAACAAATGCGAATGGGGTGGCTTCTTTAGCGATAAATCTTAAACCTGGAACCTACAAGGTAATTGCGGTTAATCCTGCAACAGGTTATAGCCTAACTAGAAATTTCAAAATATTATCCACCATTACTGCAAAGGATATCTCTAAGGTCTATACTGACGGCAAGAAATTCAGTGCAAAATTCTATAAAAGTAATGGAAAGGTGTTGGCTAAAAAAACCATCAAGTTTAAGATTAATGGAAAAACATACAAGGTAAAAACAAACAGTAAAGGTGTAGCTACTTTATCCTTAAAAACCCTTAAGAAAGGTACATATAAAATAATTTCTTATAATAAAGATGGTTTAACCAAAACAAATAAGGTTAAAGTCGTTAAATCTGTAAAAACTTCATTAACTACAAACATGTACACTTTCCTTAAGAAGGATACAAAAAGGATAAAAGTCAAGCTTCTTAACGCTTTTGGCTATGCTCCTGGAAAAGGAAAGATTATTAAGTTCAAAGTAAATGGAAAAACATACAGTAGAAAAACAAATGCTAAAGGTGTTGCTACACTTAAATTGCCGTCTTTAAAAGCTGGAGTATACACTGTCAAATACAGCTTTGCAGGTAATAACTTTTATAAAAAATCAAGTGCAAGCAACAAGCTATTTGTCATAACTACTAAAGTTCCTACCTTAACAGTAAAAAGTACAACCACTTTTGGTTATGGTGCAAACACTCCATTTAAAGTTGCTTTAACTGCAGGTAAGGTTCCTTTAGCAAAAAGGACCGTCACTTTCACAGTGAACGGTGAAACATACACTAGAACTACAAATAGTCAGGGAATTGCTTCTCTGCCTATTAAATTGGCTATTGGACAATATACTATAACATATAAGATTAATTCCGAACCTAAACTATACTCAAAAACAGTTTCCAAAGCAATAACTGTTAAAGAGAGAACTCCTACTACCGTAACATGGAAAAGCGGAACTTCTTTCTATCAGGGTTCAAATTCATTTAAAGTTTTATTGAAAAATTCAAACAATCAGGCATTGGCAAGCAAAACTGTTAAATTGACTGTAAATTCAAAAACTTATACAGCTACAACCTCTTCAAGCGGTTATGCAACATTTACTGTCAGTTTAAATCCTGGAAATTATACCGTTTCATTTAAGTATGAAGCAAGTGGGGATAATGATAACGCTCCGTCATCAGGATCCTCAAAAATTGAAGTTGCCAAAAGAGATGTGTCTTCAAATGGATATGGATACTGGGTTTTCGGATCTGACATGAAAAGTGTTAATTTAAACACATTGGCCTCTCAGGGAACTACTGATTTGTTCCTGAATTTCTATGCTTTAACTGCTCATGGTCAGTCTGCAGTGGAATCTTGGATTGCCAGTGCAAATAAATTAGGAATTAGGGTTCATATCTGGATGCAGGCATTTTATGATGGAAGTTGGATTAATCCGGTTAAAAGCGGCTCTTATAATCAGGCATTTTTCAATCAGAAAATAGCTGAAGCCAAGAAGTATGCAAATGTCAAAGGTGTTGCCGGTGTCCATATAGATTATCTGAGATACCCTGGAAATGCATATCAGACTTCAAAAGGTACTGCAGCAATCAACGAATTTGTAAAACAAATCACTCAGGCAGTACGTAGTGTGAATTCAAATCTAATCCTGTCCTGTGCAGTAATGCCTGAAACAACAGATAACAAGTATTATTATGGTCAGGATATGGCTACAATCTCCCAGTATATGGATGTAGTTATTCCTATGATTTACAAGGGCAATTATAACTCAGGAACTGCATGGATTAAATCCACTACCAAGTGGTTTGTGGATAATTCCAAAGGTGCAAAGATATGGAGCGGTTTGCAGGGTTATGTTTCTGATGAGAATACTGCTAAATTGTCCTCTTCTGCAATCAAAACAGATTCACAATCAGCAATTAACGGTGGCGCATCTGGTGTAATCATATTCAGATGGGGAGTCACTAATTTTGTCAATTTCAAATCACTGACAGGATATTTGGCTTCTTCAGGACCGGTTATAAATACTGCATCAGCTGCTGTTGATACAACCGCTGCTACAGCTACTCCAACAGCAACTGCAACAGCTAATTCAACTGCTGCAACAGCAACTGCAACTTCTTCGGCCAATACAATATCCATCAAAGATATTATTGCCGGTGCAAGTACAGTGAAATCATATTATGAAACCAATAAGAAGGTGCCAAGCAGTGTCAGTGCTGGAGGACAGACTTTCACTACTCCGGAATTCTTATATCTGATGTCACAGGCAATTTACCAACTTGGTAATTCTAATAATAATGATATTGCCATCATTAGAGGCATTGCAGATCCGGAATCTCCTTTTGGTGACACTCTCAACGATGAATTGTATAAGGCGGATTATTTGGTGGTAGCCAAAAACTTGGCAAATTATATCGTCAAGAATAATCAGGCTCCGAATTATTCCTCATCTTCACTGGGAGACATTATCTACTATGAAGTTGTTGATACATTTTCACGTATACTGACATTTTATGGTAATAACAATCAGTTGCCGAATTACTCAATGGTTGTCTATGGAACCACCAGTACCAGTACCAGTACAAGCACAGGTACAGTTTCAATAACCGGATCTGGTTTGAATGAGAAAAATACATTATCTGATGTAAGTGCATATCTAAAGGCTACTACAAACTGTCCAATTACTAATTCCGCAATCAAAAGCACTGTTAATTCAGTAATAAGTGGTTTAACAACTGTCAAGGATAAGGCAGTGGCAATATTTAATTATGTCAGGGATAAAATTTCATACAGTTTCTATTCCGATACCAGATATGGTGCTGCAAGCACATTGTCCTATAAGACCGGAAACTGTGTGGACCAGTCTCACTTGTTGGTTGCTATGTACAGGACAGCAGGTATTGCTGCAAGATATGTCCATGGAACCTGTTATTTCACCAGTAGTGGAAGCACTTATGGTCATGTATGGGTTCAGGTATTGGTTGACGGTGTTTGGACTTGTGTAGATCCTACCAGTTCTAGAAACTCATTTGGAGTGATAAATAATTGGAATACTAAATCATTTACTTTACACAGTAAATATGCAAGTTTGCCATTCTAATTATTTATTTTCTTTTTATTTTTTTTAATCAATCTTTATTTTTTTTACAAAATTTTCATTTTTATTTAGGTTTACCAAAACTTTTTTATACTGTTACTTACAGAATATTAATTAATATAAATGTAGGTGACTTTTCATGGCTGAAGCTAAAATAAGTGAAAACATTGAGGAATATTTAGAAGTTCTCTACCGTAATGGAAGCAATGGGGAACAGGTTTCCACAACACAACTATCAAAGGATTTGGGCATTGCGCCTGGAAGCGTAACTCAAATGCTTAAAAAATTAGAAGATTTGGGTTACATTACATACACTCCATACAAAGGAGCTACATTGACTGATGAAGGAATGAAGATAGCTCAAAAAATTACCCGAAAACACAGGATTTTGGAAAAATTCTTATTGGATATATTGAAGGTCAAGGAGGAAAATATTCACGATCAGGCATGTGAGATGGAACATACCTTATCAGATGAAGCCGAAAGGGCAATCTGTACCATGCTGCATCATCCGGATTTATGTCCTGACGAAAATGTGATTCCTGCATGCAATTTTGATTTCGGAAGCTGTCAGGAATGCTTCTCTCAAAAGGACTTTGACCAGGTTATGAACAGGAAATTTAATTTGTTGTCAATTTCAGAGTTAACCGGCAATGCTGAAGGAACCATCTCATTCATTCGCGGAAACGCTGAATTGTTGGATGAAATTACCGATAAAGGCATTAAAGTGGGTCAGCATCTGAAATATGAATTCGTTGAAAACACTTTGACAAATAATTATTCCGTCATGATTGATGATAAAGAGTTAAACGTTTCCTCAGAAATGGCTAATAATATTTTTATTAGAGTTTAACTTTTTCAACTCTTTTTTTTACAAAAATTTTATATAATATTTTTTTCAAAGTAATAAGCATTAAATATAATTTATTTCTTTTTGCGGTGTTTTAATGCGTGGAGATTTACTTAATGATATTGTTTCAATTAAAATTGAAGAGGGAAGCAAAAGACCGATAGCTTTACATGAGAAAAGCAAATTCGGCAAAATCGAATCGGATTTCCTTCACCTTTCATTGATTGAGGCATGCTATCTGCAGGAGAAGGGTCGTTTGAATATCTATGAGGATGATGTCAAATGCAGTGTAGGCTATTTGATTGACCTTTTAAAGGAAGAGGAACTTTATGGCAAATACGTAGTTTACCGTGACTTAAAGGACCGTGGGTATGTTATAAAAACCGGTTTTAAGTATGGCACTGAATTCAGATTGTATAATCGTGGAGGAGGTCCAGGCCAGGGGCATTCCGATTATCTGGTCAAAATAATTTTTGAAAATTATGATATCAATGCGCTTGATTTTGCAAGTTATGTGAGAGTATCCCATGGTGTTAACAAGATGCTTCTTTTGGCGATAGTGGATGAGGATTTTGACATAACATACTATAATATTGAATGGACAAGACCATAAGTTTAATTAAAGAAATCATTTATATTTTAATATGCTTTTATATTTACTATAATAATTTTTAATCGTAAATCTAATTTAACATTAATAGTGGTGATAATATGGCAGATTTAATCGATCCATGGGCATCATTCAGCCTGGATTATGACAAGTTAGTTAACAAGTTCGGAATAGGTAAGATTTCAGACATGATTGAAGACGTTAAAAACCCTCAAAGACTGATGAAAAGGGGAGTAATCTTCGGACATAGGGAATTCAATGAAATTAATAATTTAATTAATCAAAACAAGGATTTTGCAGTTGTAACTGGTATGATGCCAAGTGGACAAATGCACATTGGCCATAAGATGGTCGTTGACCAAATAAAATGGTATCAAGACATGGGAGCAATGCTGTCCCTGCCGATTGCAGACCTTGAGGCATATGCCGCACGTGACATGAGCTTTGAAAGGGGTCGTGAAATTGCGGTAAACGAATATCTGACTAACTGGATTGCTTTGGGTCTTGACCTTGAAAGAGATGATGTTAATGTTTATCTGCAGTCACAAAATAATCTGCTGAAGAATTTGGCATTCAAGGCTTCAATCAAAACAAACTTCAGTCAGTTAAGGGCAATTTACGGTTTTGAAAACTCTACAAATATTGCCCACGTTCAGGCACCATTATTCCAGGTTGCAGACATACTACTTCCTCAGATTGAAGAGTTTGGAGGTCCGAAAAAGGTTGTTGTTCCTGTCGGAATAGACCAGGACCCTCACATCAGGCTAACAAGAGATATTGCACATAAGCTCAATGAGGAAGAGGGATTCATATCACCAGCTTCAACATATCACAGGTTCCTGACAGGTCTGACTGGTGACAAGATGAGCAGCTCAAAGCCGGCTACCGCAATCTATCTCAACGATGATACCAAAACCGCTGTCAAAAAGGTCAAATCTGCTAAAACCGGTGGACGGGAAACCCTAAAAGAGCAGGAAGAACTGGGCGGTGAAGTAGACAAGTGCGTAATATATGAAATGCTTTTATACCACTTCATCGATGATGATTCCGAGCTTGAAAAAATCAGGCATGAGTGTCTCAACGGAACATTAAGATGCGGCGAATGTAAGGTCAGAACCGCTGAGCTGATGGAAGAATTCATGGATGATTTGCATGAAAAGCAGGTTGAAGCAAGAGAAATTGCCAAAACATTGATATGATTGTTGACGAAGTTAAATCGGCATTCCGTGAAAATAAATTTGCTATTTATGCAGCAATAGCTATTCTATTCATTTCTATGGTATTGGGATATTTTTTAGAGCCTTATCTATATAGCTATTTCAATCCAGTTGTTGATGATTTGACCCAGAAAGTCCAGCAGGGCACTATCAAATTGACTTTCCAGAGCATATTCTTAAATAATATCCGGATTGTACTTTCAATGTTCATATTTGGAGTAACCTGTTTCTTTTCAGGAGTTCTTCTTGGGTTTAATGGATTTTTTGCAGGTTACTATGTGGCCACAACCGATAATTTGCTGGTGACTGCGCTTTTGATAATTCCCCATGGAATTTTTGAGTTTTCATCATGCATCCTGGCCTGCGCATCAGGCTTTGTCTTATTTAACTTTTTGTTCAAGTTCCTCAAGACATTGCATGGTCAAGACGACGGCCCTGTTAAGGAGCTATTGTCAAATTCCTTTGATGAAAGCGGTGATAAATTAAAACAGGCAATAATTCTGCTTGTTATTGCTTCAATATTGATGGCAATTGCAGGTTTTGTTGAAACTTATTTGACGCTTCATATTGCCGAATTTATATTAAATTTTATATAAAACTAATTAAAAAGATATAGATAGTGATTTTTTATGATAAGATGTGTTTCTTGTGGAGAAGAATATGATGACGATGAAGTAATCTACACCTGTGAAAAGTGTGGATCAGTACTTGAGCTCGTCAATGAGATAGATGTTTCAAAAGACATTTTTGATGGTAGAAGAGATAACTTATGGAAATTTAAAGAGTGCATTCCTGTAGATGAGACAAAAATCGTTTCACTTGATGAAGGGGGAACCCCATTCTGCAAATGTGACAAGTTAGGTGAAGAGCTTGGAGTCAACCTGTATGTTAAAGTTGAAGGATCAAACCCTACCGGAAGTTTCAAGGATAGGGGAATGACAGTGGGTATGACAAAAGCAATGGAATTGGGAGTTCATACTGTAGGTTGCGCTTCAACCGGTAACACTTCCGCATCACTTTCAGCTTATGCTGCCCGTGCGGGATTGAGATGTATCGTATTCCTGCCTTCAGGAAAGGTTGCATTAGGTAAATTGGCACAGGCAATGTTCCACGGTGCTGAAGTAATGTCCATCAACGGTAACTTTGATGAGGCTCTTGAAGCAATGACAGCTCTTGCATTAGAAAAACATCTTTACTTATTAAACTCAATCAACCCTTACAGACTCGAAGGGCAAAAAACTATAGGTTATGAAATTGTCCGTGATTTAGGTTGGCAGGCTCCTGACAGAGTCATTTTGCCTGTAGGTAATGCAGGTAACATTTCAGCTATCTGGAAGGGAATCAGTGAATTCTATGATGCAGGATTCATCAAAGATCTGCCGATGATGACTGGTATTCAGGCGGAAGGTGCATGTCCTGTTACAAATGCATTTAAGAAAGGAGACAGGCGTGTTGTACCTGTAGAGAATCCAGAAACCATTGCAACTGCAATACGTATTGGTGCTCCAGTCAGTGACATTAAAGCTTTAAACGCTATTTATGATTCAAATGGTTATTCAGAAACTGTAACTGATGAGGAAATCCTTGATGCACAAAAATTACTCGCAAGAACTGAGGGTATTGGTGTTGAACCAGCTTCAGCGGCTTCCATTGCAGGTCTTAAAAAACTTGTAGACCAAGGAGTAGTTGACAAGGGTGAAACAATAACTTGTGTAGTTACAGGTCACTTGCTTAAAGATCCTAACACTGCTATTGATGCATGTACACAGCCTACACAGGTTGATGCTGATATAGACACTTTAAGAGAGATTTTGATGAATAAATAAATATTGCTTTAAATCTCTTTTAATTTTAATTTTTTCTTTTAATTCTGTTATATTCGAACAAAATTTATACTTTTTTTAATTAAGCCAATGTATGAAAAACATTTCCTAATATATTCATGTCACTATTTATGTTAAAATATCATGGTTAGATTTGTTGAAATTTTTTAAAATCACCGATGTAACACCAATAGATTTATATATAAGCAAATTAAAACTATTATTAACCAAGTTAAATGTGAGGTGTAATAAATGAGTGAATTACCAATTGCTCCTGTAGGCAGAGTCCTCAAAAATGCTGGTGCACAAAGAGTAAGTGATGACGCAAAAATCGCTTTAACCGAAGCAATCGAAGACTACGGTAACGAAATCGCACAAAAAGCAGTAGGATTTGCACGCCACGCAGGTAGGAAAACCGTAAAAGCTGAAGATGTAAAATTAGCAATCAAATAGATTTGCTGATGATCATTTTCTAGATAGTAATTTTTTACTATCGCTTTTACATTTTTTTTATTTTTTTGTATTATTTTTTTTAACCCAAAAATCGACTTATTTCAAGCTATTTTTACAAACATTTATATACTATACTAACCAATTTATTATTGTCTAGTTCTCTAGAATTATTTCATTAATTACTAAATTTTTATTTTTAGTTTTGCTAAAAATTATTGAAATTCAGAAGTATTTGTATTGAAAGTCTAATCCCCCTATTTTTTCTTACGGGATTATATTTAGTGATATATGAATTATTCAAGAATTAGTATTATTAAATGCTATTAGATTACTCTATAAAATAATTTGAGTAGTTTAAAGCAGTAATTAAATAATATTATGATTCAAAATGGATTATAATATCTGCCGATGGATGGCAATGCCAGATGAAAAAGGAGGTATATATTATGGCAAACATTTATGTAAAATTTGACACACCTGAAGAATTAGCTAAACAAGCTGAAGAAGCATTAGAAACCGCACAATCTACTGGTAAAGTAGCAAAAGGTACTAACGAAGTAACCAAATTTATCGAAAGAGGAGATGCAGCATTAGTTGTTATCGCAGAAGATGTTGATCCTGCTGAAATCGTTGCACACATTCCTGTATTAGCTGATGAAAAAGAAATTCCTTATGTTTACTTACCAACCAAAGAACAAGTAGGTATCGCTGCTGGTTTAACTGTTGGTACTGCTTCCGCATGTATTGTTGATGCTGGTGACGCTGAAGCTGCTGTAACTGAAATCGTAGAAAAAGTTGCTGAATTAAAAGAATAGATAAATTCTTTTAAGGATTTTTACGGTGATTTAAATGGAAGAAGGAACTCCTGCTGAAGTCATTGAAGTTTTAAAAAGAACTGGTATGACTGGTGAGGTTATGCAAATCAAATGCAGAATCCTCGATGGTAGAGACAAAGGAAGAATTTTAACAAGAAACATTATGGGTCCTGTAAGAAAAGGCGACATTTTAATGTTACTTGATACTATTAGAGAAGCTAAAGAAATTAGAACTCCTTAAGAAGGTGTAAAAGCATGAGAACTTGTTCATTCTGTAATAAAGAAATAGAAGAAGGTACAGGAAAAATGTACGTTAAAAGAGACGGTTCAATTTATTTCTTTTGTAGCAGCAAATGCGAAAAAAATATGATTAAACTCGGAAGAGTTCCAAGAAAAGTTAAATGGGTTAAACAATGATTCAAAAAAGTTTTGTAATGATGAAACCAGACGCTGTTCAAAGACGTCTCATGGGTAAAATATTATCCCGTTTTGAAGATAAAGGTCTTCAAATCGTAGCATGTAAATTAATTCAAATTGATGAAGATTTAGCAAAAACTCATTATGGAGAACACGCTGAAAAACCATTTTTCCCAAGTTTAGTTGAGTATATTACTTCTTCACCATGCCTTGCAATGGTAATTCAAGGAGAAGAAGCTATTACCACTATCAGAAAAATCGTTGGAGCAACCAATCCTTTAGAAGCAGATCTTGGAACAATTAGAGGAGACTTTGGTATGGATACCGGAAGAAACATTATTCATGCATCAGACGCTCCTGAATCTGCAGAAAGAGAAATTGGCCTTTTCTTTAATGAAGACGAAATTTGTGATTATCAAATTATCGATAATGACTTAATTTATGAATAAATTTAGATTTTAAAAGCATTTATTATTAAAGAAGATATTATGAGAATCAGATCCCCAATCGTATCAGTTTTAGGACATGTAGACCATGGAAAAACTACATTATTAGATTATATTAGAGGTAGTGCTATTGCTGATAAGGAAGCAGGAGGCATTACACAACATATTGGTGCTACAGAAATCCCGAATGATACAATTGAAGAAATCTGTGGGAATTTTATATCACGATTGTCTATCAAAGATTTAATACCAGGATTATTTTTCATTGATACTCCAGGTCACGCTGCATTCACCAGTTTAAGAAAACGTGGTGGCGCTTTAGCTGATTTAGCTGTTTTAATTCTTGATATTAATGATGGTTTTAAACCACAAACTTATGAGGCAATAAATATTCTTAAGATGTATAAGACTCCTTTTATTGTTGTTGCAAATAAAATCGATATGATTTTCGGTTGGGAAACACATGAAGGAGCATCCTTTAAGGAATCCTTTAATCAACAGGCTCCAAGTGTACAGCAGACTTTGGACACCAAAATTTATGAGATTGTTGGTACTCTTCACAAAGAGGGATTCCAGTCCGAAAGATTTGACAGGATCAGTAATTTCGCTTCACAAATCAGTATTATTCCGATTAGTGCTAGGTCTGGTGAAGGGATTATTGAAGTTTTGGCAATGCTTTTGGGTCTTGCTCAGGAATATTTAACAGAACAGCTTGAAATTAATGAAGATGCTCCGGCTAAAGGTACCGTACTTGAAATCAAGGAAGAAGTCGGTTTAGGTCTTACTATTGACAGTATCATTTACGATGGTGTTTTGCGAACTAATGATGAAATAGCTTTAATGACCTCTTCAAATGAGGTTTTAACAACTAAGATTAGGTCTATCTTAAGGCCACTTCCACTTGAAGAAATGAGGGATTCCAAAAAGAAATTCCAAAAGTTCGACGAAGTTGTTGCGGCTGCAGGTATTAAGATAGCTGCTCCTAATTTGGATGATGTTATTTCAGGCTCTCCTTTAAGAGTATTGAATGATGAGGAGAATGTGGAAGAGGAAATCCTAAAGGAAATTGAAGATATCACAATCAGCACTGATGATGAAGGTGTTTTGGTTAAAGCGGATACCTTAGGTTCTCTTGAAGCTATTGTTAAATTGCTTAAGGAATTGGATATTCCTATTCGTGAAGCGGACATCGGTGATGTAAATCGTAGAGATATAATCAATTCATCTATTGCTTTAAACGAAAATGATGCACACGGTGCAATCATTGCTTTCAATGTAAATGTTAACTCTAATTCTGTCGAGGACTTGGAAAATTCAGATGTTAAACTATTCCAGGGCGATGTAATCTATCAGATTATTGAAGATTATGAAGCATGGATTGATGAAATAGAACAAGCAAAGAAAAAGGCATTTTATGATGCTATCATTAAGCCTGCTAAATTCATGTCTTTGCCTAAATTGGTTTTCCGTCAAAGCAAACCTGCTATTATTGGAATTGAATCTATTAGCGGCACAGTTAAGCAAGGTCAAACATTAATCAATAAGAATGGTGACTATGTTGGTGTTATAGCCAGTATGGAAGATAAGGGTGAAACATTACCTTCTATCCCTAGAGGTCAAAGGGTGGCTATGGCAATTAAAGATGCTGTTGTAGGAAAACATTTTGATGAAGGGGACGAATTATATGTTGATGTTCCAGAAAAGCATTATAAATTCATTGAAAGGGAATTCAAGGAGAAATTAACAGAAGATGAATTTGAAACTTTATATGAATTTGTCGAAATAAAACGTAAACAAGATCCAGATTGGGGTAAATTTGGTCTTTTCGAATAATAAATTTATGATTATAAAAATTATGGAGGAATACCATGGCATTCAAAATTGTTGTGTCTCAAAAAGCTGAAACTTATCAAATGGAAGTTGAAGATGCTAAAGCACTTAACGGTTTAGTCATCGGCGATGAATTTGATGGTTCTATTGTTGGTTTAGATGGTTACACTTTAAAAATAACTGGTGGTAGTGATAAAAACGGTTTCACCATGAAAAAAGATGTTCCAGGTACCAGAAGAATAAAAAGTTTATTGACTGGCGGTACAGGATATCATCCAAAAGCAGATGGTGTTAAAAGAAGAAAAACCGTTAGAGGAAACACTATTGCTGATGATATAGTACAAATCAATACTGTAGTTACTGAAGCTGGTAGCAAATCAATAGCTGATATTCTTGGTGCTGGTGAAGAAGAGGAAGAATAGTTCTACTATTTTTCTCATTACTTTAACTTATAATAAAAAGGTGGTTATCTGTGAACGTACAGTCAGATGTTAACATAGGTTTAGTTGGTCACGTAGACCACGGTAAGACTACTCTTACTAAGGCATTATCAGGTGTATGGACTGATACTCACAGTGAGGAAACAAAAAGAGGTATTTCAATTCGTTTGGGTTATGCAGACATTGAATTCAAGAAATGTCCTAACTGCGATGAACCTGAATGTTACACTACTTCTGATAAATGTGAAATCTGTGGGAGCGAAACTGAATTAATAAGAAAAGTATCTTTTGTTGATGCTCCAGGTCACGAAACTCTTATGGCAACTATGTTATCTGGTGCTGCAATTATGGATGGTGCAGTGTTAGTAATTGCTGCAAATGAGTCTTGTCCACAACCACAAACCAAAGAACATCTAATGGCACTTGATGTAATCGGTGTTAAGGATGTTATTGTAGTTCAAAATAAAATTGATATTGTTTCAAAAGAAAGAGCTATTGAAAGTTATAATGAAATCAAGGAATTTGTTAAAGGTACCTGTGCAGAGGATGCTTTAATAATACCTGTATCTGCTCAACAAGGCGCTAACATGGATATCTTAATCGAAAACATGCTCAAGCAAATTCAACCTCCTGAAAGGAACGTTGATGATACCGCATTAATGCATGTTGCAAGATCATTTGATATCAACAAACCTGGTTCCGGCGCTGATAAAATCAAAGGTGGAGTTATAGGCGGTACATTAGTTCAAGGGACTTTCAAACTTGGCGATACCATTGAAATCAGACCAGGCCCTACCAATAATGGAAAAAGGGTTACATTAAAATCAGAGATTATTGGTCTTGAAGCCAACGGTAAGCAAGTTGAAGAGATAGGTCCTGGAGGACTTGTTGGTATTGCAACCAAATTAGATCCATCCTTAACCAAATCAGATTCATTATCTGGAACCGTTGCTGGTGAAGAAGGTACACTGCCTGAAGTATTGGACGCTTTTACAATGGAAGCTAATTTACTTGACCGTGTTGTCGGTACTAAAGAGGAACGTGAAGTTGCTCCAATTAAGATTAAAGAACCATTAATGATTAATTGCGGTACTACAACTACTATTGGTGTTGTTACTTCAACCAAGAAAAACAATGTAGATGTCACTCTTAAATTGCCGGTATGCGCAAGCCCTGGTGATAGAGTCGCTTTAAGTCGTAGAGTCGGTGCTCGTTGGAGATTAATTGGTTACGGTATTATTAAGTAGAGGTAAATAATGAACTCTAAAGAAGTTGTGATTGATACCAATTTTTTTATGGTTCCTTTTCAGTTCAATGTGGATATCATCACTGAACTTGAAAATAAATTACCTTCTTATACATTAACTACTCCAAGCTTTGTTATCAATGAATTGAAGGGTTTAAAAAATAATAATAAAGGAAAAGTAAGGTTAAATGCAAATTTGGCCTTAAAATTAGCTAATTCTTCAAAAGTTGAAATAAAGGATATTTCATTACTTGAAAACGAAACTGTGGATGATGCGTTACTTAGAGTTTCAGAAGTTTTAGCTACAAACGATATTGAATTAAAAAATCGTGCAAAAGATAAAGGAATTACAGTCGTATATTTAAGGCAAAAAAAATATATTGCTGTTGAGGGTAAAATATAATATTAATTAAACTTATTAAAAAAATGAGGGATTATTTTGTATTATAAAACAAAAATTAAAGACATTGTAAGGATTCCTCCTTACAGATTTGAAGAGCCTCTCAAAGAAGTTGCAATTAAAACATTAAATGAAACCTATGAAGGTCGTTTAGACAAAAAACTCGGTTTACTCATCTGTGTTAATTCAATAGATGACATTAGCGAAGGAAAACTCATTATGGGTGATGGAGCTTCATATCATAATGTTGTTTTTGATGCTATTTTCTTTAAACCGGAGCAACATGAGATCTTTAATGGTGAAGTAATAGATATTGCAGATTATGGTGCTTTTGTTAGAATTGGAGCTATGGATGGTTTAATTCATGTTTCTCAAGTCACTGATGATTATATTAATCATGATGGTAAAAGAGGAGCTTTAATAGCAAAAGAATCCAATAAGACTTTAGGTGTTGGTGACTTAGTAAGGGCCAGAGCAGTTAGCGTTTCTATTAAAGATGAATCCACTAACAGTATGGAAAATCATAGAAATTCTAAAATTCCGCTTACTATGAGACAAAATAACTTAGGTAAATTTGAATGGATTGAAGAAGCAAAACAAAAAAGTAAGAAGGTTTAATAATGAAAGCTTGTACTGTTTGTAAAATGATTTCAAGTAAAGACCATTGTCCTAGTTGTGGAAACCCAACTTCCGATAATTGGAGCGGTCTTTTGATTATAACTGATCCTGAAGATTCTAAAATTGCTCGCGAATTAAATATTGAAATTCCAGGCGAATATTGTTTAAGAGTAAGATAAGGGTGTTTTCGTGTTAAGATTAGATGCAGAATTAAATAAAGATATAATCATTGAGCTCAAAAAGCCTTTAGGTACATTATATCCTGACTTTGAAGATGCTATTGATGAAATCAAGGCTTCAGAGTTTTTAATTTCTGTTGGAGATGCGACTTTTGCCAATCTTACAAAATACAAATTATATCCTAATATTGGTATAATTGATAATTTAATTCAAAGAAAAAATCATACTCATGAAATTATACTTGCAAATCACATTCTAAAAGCTGACAATCCCGCCGGATGCCTTACTGATGATCTATGGGAAACCATAGGCGAGGCTCTTGAATTATCTGACAATGGCGAATGTTATGTAATTGAAGTGGCTGGGGAAGAAGATCTTGCAGTTCTTCCTTGCATCTTGATGGCAAATCCGGAAACTACCATTCTTTATGGTCAGCCTAATGAAGGATTGGTGCTTTTAAAAGCTGGTGATTTAAAAAATAAAGCTCAAAAGCTTATTGACGGATTTATTAATGAATAAATTAAATGAGGTTTTATCATGGAAATTGAATTTATTGAAGAAAAAGAAAATAAATTATTTAACAGAAAGGAAATTAAATTTTATGTTGATTACGATGGAGAAGCAACTCCTAAAGTATTAGATATCAAATCTAAATTAATTGCTTTATTAAACACTAAAAAAGAATTAATCGTTGTCGACAATGTACAACCACACTACGGTGAACCTAGAGCATTAGGTTATGCTAAAGTCTACGACACTGTAGATGATTTAACTTACATTGAAACTGAACATGTAATTGCTAAAAATGCAGAACCTGAAGAAGAACCTGCTGAAGAAGAAGCAGAAGCAGAAGAATAGGTGATTTAAATGGTAAGAAAATCTGATTTATATGAAGTGGACGGAGACAAAATCGTTAGAAAAAACCAAATTTGTCCTCGTTGTGGTGAAGGCGTATTCATGGCTGACCACGGTGACAGAGTCGCTTGCGGTAAATGCGGATACACCGAAATGAAAAAATAGATTTTTTCAAATCTTTTTATTTCTTTTTTTATTTATTTTATTTTCAATTATTTTTTAGAAGGGATTTTTTTGGATAATATTAGAAACGGTCGTTTTAAAACTGGAATGACTGATGAAGCAGCTATTTATACTTCATCACTTGAAGCGGATAAACTTCTTTTTGAAGCGGATATCAAAACTAATTTTGCACATACTTCAATGTTAAAGCATGAGGGAATCATTGATGAAGAAATTGCAGATAATATTTTATGCGCTCTTGACAGCCTTAAAGAGGAAGGCTACAAAGCTTTGGTATTTGATCCTTCAGTTGAAGATGTTCACATGGCTATTGAAAACTATGTAACTTCTAAAATCGGCCCTGAAGCGGGTTTTATGCACACTGCCAAATCACGTAACGATCAGGTTGCATGTGATGTCAGATTGGTTTTAAGGCAAAAAATCACAGAGCTCCAGATTGGCATTTTGGAATTCATTGAAGGAATAAATGAAATGGCCGGCGAGCATTTGGAAGATGTTTTCATCGGTTTCACTCACCTGCAGCATGCTCAACCGATTACCATTGCACATCATTTGATGGCTCATGTGCAGGCCTTAAAAAGGGATTATGAACGTTTTGAGGATACTTATAAGCGTGTTAATTTAAACCCCTTAGGTTCAGCTGCAATGGCAACTACCAGTTTTCCAATCAACAGGCAGTTGACCACTGATTTGCTCGGTTTTGATGCATATCTTGAAAATTCAATGGATGGGGTTTCAGCAAGGGACTTCATTGCCGAAGCCGTATTTGATATGGTTTCACTTTGCACCACATTGTCCAAAATCTGTGAAGAGCTGGTTTTATGGAGCACCTATGAATTCGGAGTCATTGAAATGGCTGATGAATATTCATCAACTTCTTCTATTATGCCTCAAAAGAAAAATCCTGATGTTGCAGAGCTTGCAAGGGGAAAATGTACTATTGTCAATGGTGAATTGGTAACAATTTTGACAATCCTGAAAGCCATTCCTTATACATATAACAGGGATTTGCAGGAAATCACTCCGCATTTATGGAATTCAATTAAGGTAACTCAGGATACTTTGTCCATTGTAACCAAAATGCTTCTTTCCGTTGAGTTCAAAATCGACAGATGCGCTGAGCTTGCAGGTAAAAACTTTGCAACTGCAACCGACCTTGCAGACATTATGGTTCGTGAAAAGGAAATACCATTCAGAACCGCTCATAAGATTGTTGGAAGGATTGTTAATGAAGCCACAGCAAACGAAATGGCCGAAGAGGACATCACTTCCGCATTCATTGATGATATTGCAGTTGATTTAGGTTTTGATGAACTGAATTTGTCAGATGATTTGATTCAAAATGCTTTAAATCCTGCTGAAAATGTCAGAATCAGATCCGTTCCGGGCGGTCCTGCACCGGAAATGGTTGAAATGGCAAGGGATAATATTAAATCATTCTTAAATGATGAATTCGAAAAGAAAGGAATTTAACCATTCCTATATTTTTTTAGTTTTAAAATTTTTTAGGTTTACCTAAAATTTAAATAGTCTAAGTTACAAAAATAGTATTGCCAACATAATCACTGGTTATGTGGCATGGTGAGGTGTTAGTAGAATTACTTAATAAATTATTAAGTAAGGCTCAGCTTCTATTAATATCTCACATCTATTTATTTCACCTTATTGAAACTCCAAATTAAGTCAAGAGCTTCACCAGGCTCCAGTGCACCTGAACGGGTTTCTCTCAGTATTCTTTGAATCGAGAATTTTCTCATATGTGGAAATTTCTTGTGAACTTCATAAAGCAGAGGACAGCCAAATCCTTTGAATGTCTGCAAATCATAGTTTCTGATTAAGGATTTAATCTCTTGCTTGCCGACACTTAAACTTGCTGGAAGGTTCAGGCGATATAATGAATCCTCCTGTAAATTTATGCATTGGCTACCTGTTGCAAGCATATCTCCGAATATAATTATTGGAATTTCATTGTCTTTTGAATATTGCTTTACTAGCTGACCTGTGTTTTTGGAGCATCTTCCGCAAGGATGCACATTGCCTGTGAAAGATTCGCTGATGACATCTGAATAATCGGCTTCAATATACTCGTGTTTGACGCCTAATGATTCAACCAGAACCTTGATGTTCTTTTTGAATTGGTTAGGAAGAATTATGGTTCCAGGATCAACAGTAACCGCCACAGGATTAAAACCAAGCTTTTTGGCCAGAATAAGTGAAAAGCTACTGTCCACACCACCCGAAAGTGCAACGACGGCTTCAGTCCTTGAAGATTCTTCAAACTCGTTTTCGCTGAAATATTTGTCGAAATTGAAACTGTAGATATTTTCCAGTTTGCAGTCAATGGTTCTTTCCAGGTTTTTCAGTCCAGAAGAATCCAAATTGACGTTATGCACGGTCTTTTTGGATAATTTCAATTTATAATTCTTGTTTAAAAAATCTCCATATGACTCAACATGTATACTGTCAAGGCCCAGTTTCTCTTTGAGTTTCCCGACAACCCATCCTCCTTTTCCAATTATAGCTGATTTGTCAGGCCTGTCTTCTGTAATAATCCACATTTCATTGTTTTCAAAGTAAATCTCCTCAATGAAAATATTCACTTCATCATGACCTATTTCAGCTCTAATGGCATTTACTTCATTCAAAATAAATTCTTTAGTATACATCTAATAATTATCTTTAATTTAGAAACTTTTAAAGATTTCTTAAAACATATATTACATTGAGGGAACTAAATGGAATATAGAAAGTTAGGAAACACCAATATTGAAGTATCTGAAATAGCCTTTGGGGCTGAATTTTTAGTGGAAAGGCCTTATGAAGATACTGAAGCATTAATTAAAGCCTGTGAGGAAAACGGAATTAATTTTGTCGACTGTTGGATGAGCGAGCCCGATGTGCGCTCACACCTCGGCCGTGCAATCAAGCCGAATCGTGAAAACTGGGTGATTCAGGGCCATATAGGTTCGACCTGGCAAAACAACCAGTATGTAAGAACACGTGATATGGACAAGGTAATCCCTGCCTTTGAGGATTTCATGGAAAGGTTTCAAATCGACACCCTTGATTTCGGTATGATTCACTATGTCGACCAGATTGAGGATTATGACAACATAATGAACGGCCCCTTCATCGAATATGTGAGAAAGCTAAAGGATGAAGGGACCATAGCACATATCGGGCTCAGCACCCATAATCCTGATATTGGCCTTTTGGCAGCCAAAAATCCTGAAATCGAGCTTTTGATGTTTTCAATCAATCCGGCATTTGACATGTTTGGAGCAATGGATGATATTGAAGAGTATCGAAAGGAGGATGCCTATGACAATGATTTTTCCTCAATCAATCCTTTGAGGGCAGAAATTTATGAGTTATGCGAAAAAAACGGCACTGCATTAACTGTAATGAAAGGATTTGCAGGAGGGAATTTGCTGGCTGATGACACTTCTCCATTTGGAGTGGCGCTGACACCTGTCCAATGCATTCATTATTCTTTGGAGCAAAAAGGAGTGTCAAGCATTTTTGTCGGTGTCAGGACAGTTGACGAATTAAACGAATCCCTGAAATATTGTACAGCAAGCGAAGAAGAAAAGGATTACACTGAAGTTCTGAAAAATGCGCCAAAACATTCATTCAAAGGCCAATGCACATATTGCGGACATTGCCAGCCATGCAGCTCCGGAATAGATATAGCAATGGTGAATAAACTGTTCGACCTTGCAAAAAACCATGATGAAGTTCCTGCAAGTGTACAGGAACATTATAATAACCTGAAATATAATGCTACTGACTGTATCGCTTGCGGAGACTGTGAACCGAGATGTCCATTCGATGTTCATATAGTCGATGTGATGTTGGATTCGCAGGATTTGTTCGGATTTTGATAATGTTTATACTTTGAGGAAACAAAACTATTAAGTGATTATTATGGCTTATGAAATTAAAAACAAAAAAAATATATCAACAATTGGTGTACATGCGGGCCAGGAAGAAGTTGATGAAACCGGTTCAAGAGTAACACCAATCTATCAGACTACATCTTATGTATTTGACTCACCCGAACAGGCTGCAAACAGATTTGCGCTTAAAGAGGGAGGAAACATTTATACCAGGTTAACCAACCCTACAACTGAGGCATTTGAAAAGAGGATGGCTGCTATTGAAGGAGGAACTGCAGCATATGCAACCGCTTCTGGAATGTCAGCAATTTTTTATGCAATCATTAACCTGACACAGGTGGGAGACAATATTGTTTCAGCGGATAACCTCTATGGCGGAACATATGAGCTATTCGAAAACACTTTAGAAGAACTGGGACGGACAGTTACATTTGTCGACTCACAATCTCCCGAATTGTTTGAAGAGGCTATAGACGATAAGACAAAAGCCATTTATGTGGAATCAATTGGAAATCCCAAATTGGATATTCCCGATTTTGACAGGTTGGCCGAAATTGCACATTCACATGGAATTCCATTGATTGCTGACAATACCGTTGGAATCGGTTCCGTAAGGCCTTTTGACCATGGAGCAGATATCATATCATCATCTGCAACAAAATACATTGGAGGTCACGGCACCACTCTTGGCGGAATCATCATCGAAAAGGGCGATTTTGACTGGATGAACGGCAAGTTTCCAACATTGTCAGAGCCTGATGCAACATATAACGGGTTGGTATTTGCTGAGACTTTCAAGGGCGCTGCCTTTACAACAAGAATCAGGGCAGTTGTCGGAAGGGACACCGGTGCCGTTCCGTCACCATTCGGATCATTCCTTTTGTTGCAGGGTCTTGAGACTCTAGGCTTAAGGATTGAAAGGCATGCTTCAAATGCCATGGCTGTTGCACAACACCTTGAAGCTCATCCTAAAGTCGCTTGGGTAACCTATTCCGGTTTGGAATCTTCCCCAAACCACGAAGTCGCTAAAAAATATGCTGAAAAGGGTTATGGAGGAATAGTCTCATTCGGTCTTAAGGCAGGTTATGACGGTGCTTTGAAATTCATTGAAAATGTCGAATTATTGTCATTTTTGGCAAATATTGGAGACGCTAAATCATTAGTGGTCCATCCTGCGTCAACTACTCACTCCCAGCTGTCTGAAGAACAGCAATTGTCCACTGGCGTAACTCCTGATTTAATCAGGTTTTCAGTTGGTATTGAAGATATCGAAGATATATTGGCTGATGTTGACCAGGCATTGGATAAAGTATAGACATGGAAGTTTTTTTAAACTTCCCATTTTTTTCTTTTTCAAAGATAATCATAAAAATTAAAAAGACTTTTTAACTTTTAATACTAAATATATTATATTGGTGATAAGATGGATTTTGATGAAAGACGTATCGATTTAGTTAAAACTTCTATTAAAAATGTTAATTCCGGTCAGAAAATCATTTCAAAATCATTGGATAATAAGGTTCATGTTCATTGGCCAAAAGAAGATGAATATTTAGGCAATGAATCAATTTTAGACCATTTGACATGTGATGATGCTAATTGGGCTTATGAATATCTTGGCGAAGCGGTTGTTGAACGCCAGGTGCCTGGTGATGGACAAAAGGCTCACGGTGGAGATATTGAAACCGAGGACGTGAAGGTTGTCAAACTTAGGGTCACAACCGGCAGGGATGAAAATCCATTAATAGATCTTGCTTTGAATCATCCTGAATCTCATGTAAGGATAGCTGCAATTAAAAAAATCGTCAATCCTGCTGTTTTAACCAGTATAATTACTAAAGATGATGAGGATAAAGAGGTTAAAAAAGCTTGTTTGAATAGATTGGATGAGTTATACGTAGAATAAGGTATTATGACATCCTACGATGTTATGGAACTCATTAAACGTTCGGACAATCAGGAAGAAATAATTGATATAGCTCAAAATGATTCCGATTGGCATATCCGCCAATTTGCAGTTGCCTATATTGAAGATGAGGAAGCATTAAAAGATATTTTAATCAACGATTCCATTAATTCCGTATCCATTAAGGCTATGGAGCAGATCAGTGACATAGATTTTTTAATAGATGTCTGTTTGAACAATCCCTTTTCACATATCCGTCTTGCAACTCTAAATCGGATAATCGATGAATCTCTGCTTTTACCGTCTGATTTAACAACTCTTTTAAATGATGTTGCTTTAAATGACCCAAATGAATTCATAGTTAAGCTGGCAGTTGAAAACACTAATTTTAATAATCCTGAAGTCATAATGGCCATTGCCGAGTCGGGGCGTGATGTTGAAATCAGAAAATTGGCCGTTTCCAAAATCACTGATGAGAATGCTTTATCTGATTTTGCATTAAATGATT
>Ga0256407_10001361_pt1 | contig 52098 bp, 35 predicted proteins | sample RumenRJG_04DNA_FD_193489 | JGI IMG/M metagenome (GOLD analysis project Ga0256407, IMG submission 193489) | Bovine rumen microbial communities from Lethbridge, Alberta, Canada - RJG_04 | ecosystem: Host-associated > Mammals > Digestive system > Stomach > Rumen | place: Canada: Alberta... | reverse complement strand
TCCATCCCCGACTTCATCGTCATGCTCATCATCGCCTGCAGGCACTGGTGGACAGACTGCGGATTCTCCGAAGTCGGCCAGTCTATGAAGCGCCCTTCCTTGAAATTCTCGCGCGAGCCGTCCCTGCAGGACGCGATTTTCCTGAGCAGGGCGGAGATGTACCCGTGCTGTTCCTGCAGATAAGCCAGATTGCCGGTATATAGATAAAGGTCCCGCTGGATTATGCACCACCACATGGAGTAGGAGCAGATGCCGTTCATCCATTCATCCGGACCGGTGCCGTCGCGGGCGAAATCCAGGCTCTTCCGCACGACATCCTGACTGCCGAATACTGTGTTTATTGTCATGACCTCCGGATGCATGTCGCCTATCCAGACCAGACGGTCCCGTTTGATGCCGTCCCAGACATAGTCCTGCATGTTGAGGTGCACTGTATATGCGGCGGTCTGCCAGATGGCGTTCAGCCTCTCGTCGCTGCATCGGAAAGAACCGAGGTAGGGGATGTCCCGGAGGATGCTTTTAGCTTCAACCGCGACAATCGGCAGGGGAGATCCCCCGTCGTCCAGAATGTCGATCCGCACGAAACGGAAACCTGTATTCCCGGTCTCGAAAGAGCCGAGCCAGGGGAGGGATGCTTCGAAATCGCGCAGGGAGTGCTCGTTGGTGGCGGTAGTCGTCGCCACGTCGCTCATCGCCTCGGAAACGGATTCCCCGAAACGGATGCGGACCCGGGGCGTCGCCTTGCTGTCCCGGATGGCGCCCGTGATGCGCAGGCCCCCGTGCAGTTCGCGGCCGAAATCAAGCAGGATGGCATCCCCTGAATGAAGGGTGCAGACTTCCGGCTCGTTTACCGCAACTTGCCCGCAGAAGGCTTTGAGAAGCTTGCCGCTGCCTTCCGGCGCGCCTGCAGTCCAGAGGATTCTTGTTGCGGGCAGATATTCGGTCGTCAGGGGAGCGTCGGTGGAAACCATGGCCGCATCGCGGCAACATCCGCAAGAAATAGCGAGCAGGAGGCTGAGCGCAAGGTGTCTGAGGTCCATATCAATAATTGTCCAGATTCATTTGGGTAAGGATGTCCATGTGGACGAAGTTGTTCCTGTTTTCCGGCTTCTTGTTCCGGATGATGCAGTCGGCGAAGGTCGTGAGCGCATTATATGCCTGCATGGAAATATGACGCGTCACCAGGCAGTCGACGAGACCTTCTTTCAGGCAGGCGAGATTCTTCTCGAGATCGTCGAAGCCGACCACTATCCGTTTCGGATCCGGATGCTTTCGCAGGAACTCTCCCAGCAGGAATACGCGCGAATTGGTCATGGCGAAATGGTGTACCGACGGATGTGCGCGGAAAAAGTCCTCGAGCGTATTCAGGGTGGCGGCCTCATCTTCTGGATCGATGAACACCGTGTGTATCCTGCATGCCGGGAAATGGTCTTCTATGTAATCGGTGAACCCGTGGCGGCGGGGACGGTTCGGGTCGGCCTTGTGGCTCGGGTCGCGCAGGAGTCGCACCAGGGCGATTTCCCCGATTTCCATCCGGTTGGTGAGAAGATAGGCTCCGAACGCTCCGCTTTTGTAGGGATCGATACCATAATATATGGTGTAGCCGAGCTCGTCTATTTTGTTGTCCACGAAGGCGTAGGGGATTCCCGCCTGCTCGAGAGCGGAGGTGAATGTGGTGACTTCTTCGCGGAATACGGTATTCATTATGACTCCGGACGGCCTCGAATCGAGGATCGCCTCGCTTTCCTTTATGAACGACCGGATGTCGTTCTGGTCGTAGTACCTTATTGTGAGATTGATGCTGTAGGAAGAGTAGTCTTTTGCAGCGGCGAGAAAGCCCTTGTTCATTTCTTCCCAGTAGTCGCCCTTTTTGAATTCGGGAATGAGGCAGGCGAAGGCGTATTCCTTTTTTGATGCGAGTTTGGATGCATTCGTGTTGGCGGAATAGTTGAGCTCCGCTATCGCCTTGTGTACTTTGTCCCGTGTCTGTTGAGACACGCGCCCTCTGCCGTAAATCACGCGGTCGACGGTTCCGCGGGAAACTCCCGCCTTGTCGGCCACATCGAATATCGTTGCAGTCTTATTGTTGACTATCTGCATCTTATGCCAATTCTCTGTAATGCTGGTTGCAAAAATATGAAAAAATGTTTGCAAATAAAATAAATATCTCTAAATTTGCGGTGTGAGTGCACGTGCACTCACACTAAAAATACTTATGAAAAGAAAGATTACCATTATCGGAGCCGGTATGATGGGCTCCGCCCTTGCATTCCCGGCAGCCGAAAACGGCAACGAAGTCCATATAGTTGGAACTTGCCTGGACGACGAAATCATCGACGGATATATCAAGACGCACAAACACGAGAAATTCTGCCGTCCCTTCCCGGACAACGTGCAATACCATTATTATAAGGAATGGGAAGACGTTGTGAAAGGCTCGGATTTCGTGATCGGGGGAGTGTCCTCCTTCGGAGTCGACTGGTTCCTTGAGGAAATCCTGACGAAACTCGACCCTTCAATGCCTGTGCTGTCGGTTACCAAGGGGCTCCGCGCCACGGAAGACGGCACGCTGCTCTCATATCCGGGCTACTGGGAGAGCGAACTGGCAAAGCGCGGAATAAAGAGGACTGTCTGCGCAATCGGAGGCCCATGTACTTCCTACGAACTCGTGTTCATGGATCCTTCCGAAGTCGGATTCTGCGGCAAGGACAACGAAGCGCTTCGCATGATGAAAGAGGCCATGCAGCGCCCTTACTACCATATTTCTCTGACGAACGATGTCATAGGCCTGGAGAGCGCCGTGGCCCTCAAGAACGCCTACGCCATGGCTGTCACCCTCGCCGTGGGCCTCAACACCCGCTGGCACGGAGAAGACGAGCCCCAGCACTACAATTCGCAGGCGGGCACGTTCACTCAGGCTGTCCGCGAGACTCATGCGCTGATGCAGATGCAGGGCGGCACCTTCGAGAGCGAATGCATCGGGCTCGGAGACCTTTACGTCACGATATTCAGCGGCCGCACCCGCAAATGCGGAGTGCTGATGGGGCGCGGTCTCAACTACGACGAGGTTACCGAGGCTCTCGCCGGCATCACCCTCGAGAGTCTGGTGATAACACGAGTCATGGGGCAGGCAATACGCCGCAAGGCGGAGCTCGGACTTGTCGACCTGAAGGATTTCCCCCTGCTCATGCACATAGTGGATATCCTCGACAAGGGCAAGGCCGACGCCGACATGCCTTGGGAAGCATTCACTTTCGACCATCTCGGGAAGTAAACAATAATAAGGTATGAAGACGAAGCACACATTCAAGTACTGGCAGTGGAGGGTCATCATCTGTTCGATGATAGGCTATGCGCTGTTCTACTTCGTGCGCAAGAACTTCGCCTTCGCGATGCCGTCCCTCGGGGAAGAGTACGGGATAACGAACACCAGTTTCGGTATCATCCTCAGTCTGGTGGGCATCATCTACGGAATCTCCAAATTCGTGAACGGCATCATCGCGGACAGGACCGTCGCCCGCTGGCATCTGGCCATCGGGCTCGCCGCCTGTTCGGTGTTCAACCTGCTTTTCGGCTGGTCCGACAAGCTCTCCGTCATGATTACGGGCCAGGCCGGAGGTGCAGAATTCGTCAGCACCATGGTCATCATCATGGCCACGCTGCTCGTGCTCAACAATGTGTTCCAAGGCTGCGGATTCCCTCCCTGCAACCATCTCCTCGCCTGGTGGGTGCCGCCGAAGGAACTTGCCACCAAGACTGCGGTGTGGAATACCTCCCATTCGATAGGCGCAGCGCTCGCCGCGGTTTTCTGCGGATATATAATCGCCCGTACCGGCAACTGGCGCTACTGCTTTTTCGCACCGGCGGCGATAGGCTTCGCAGGAGTCGTATTCATCGTCCTGACTCTGCGCGACACTCCCTCTTCGGTGGGCCTTCCCGACCTCCCGGACACAAAAACTGAAATAGACAACGACGATACCCCTGAAGCTTTCAGGGCGTTCGTAAAGAAAAAGGTGTTCCTCAATCCGGTAATCTGGCTTCTCGCTGTCACAGATCTCTTCGTTTATATAGTGCGTTTTGCCGTACTGGATTGGGGACCCACCTTTTTACAGCAGAGGCAGGAGCCGCTGTCTCCGGAGCTTGCCGGCTGGACCATAGGAATATTCGAGATCGCAGGGCTGCTCGGGATGCTGGCGGCAGGATGGATTTCAGATCATTTCTTCCACTCCAAGACGCACCGCGTCTGCGCAGTGGAAATGCTGCTGACGGGGGCATGCCTCCTCGTCCTGCATCTCGTAAGGAATACAGCGTCTCCTGTTTTGATTCTCATCCTGCTCGCCCTCGCCGGCTTCTTCCTTTACGGCCCTCAGGCCCTGCTGGGAGTGACAGCTTCGAAACAGGCGACGAAGAAAGCCGCATCCTCGGCGCTGGGAATCATCGGGATAATGAGTTATGTATCAGTGATTTTTACCGGTGCAGGTCTCGGCTGGTATTCGGACCATTTCGGATGGGACAGCCTTTACCTTCTCATGGCCGGCGTGTCGGCGGTGGGATTCGTCTTCGTCGCAGTCCTTTGGAATATCAAGGATGACGGCTACCTTAAAGAAGAAACAAAATGACATACCATATGAAGAAACACCACGAAATTCCAATTACCGAAGCGCTGAAACTCGAGATTGAGTCGATGATTCTCGAGGCTTCGGGTGAAGGTATGAATGAGAACAATCTGGGAACTGCAATTATTCTCGGAGACTGATGTTAGCGTCCAGGTTCATACCCTTGTTCTGTCCGGCGATTGTCTTGATGGCCTCCTGCTCCGTAACCGGTGCTGACGAGGGGGTGCTCGTACCCCCCCCATATGACACTTTTATCGCCGCTTCGGCCGAGGCGGCATCGTCGAAGGCGGTTCTCGACGGAACCTCATTCCGATGGAACGACGGCACCGATGAGCATATCGATGTCTGGACATCGGAGGGATTTAAGACTTTCGACAAGACGGAAAGCACCAGCGGAAGCCCCAAGGCGGCTTTTGCAGGTTTGCTAGCAGGAGCCGTGCCGTCCACCGTGGCGGTCTATCCTTCGGGGGCCTACACTCTTGCAGGAACGAAACTGACTCTCTCCCTCCCGGAGTCATTCACGCATGATGCATCTTCCTGCCTGCCTCCCATGGCCGCGGTCATAAGCGACCCGTCCCAGGTGAGCGGGGAAGGGGCGAACCTTGATTTCCGGCATGTAGCCGCCATGTTCAAGGTCGAATACTCCAATGTGCCGGTGACGGCGGCCAAGTTCGTGCTGACTGCCGACAAGCGTATCTGCGGAGATTTCGAAATCGCCGACTGCACAGAGCCCGGGGCCGTTATTTCGACAGATGCTTCAGGGGATGGAAAAAGCGTTACGGTAAACTTTGCAGCTCCGGTTCTCCCAGGCGAATCCATGACCTTCTATGTCCCCATCCCCGCCGGCACATACGGATACTTTCAGATGAGGCTCAAGGACAGGGCGGACAAGACTCTTGCCGGGCATCAGTACACGGGGCCTTTTAGCATGAGCCGCGCAGATCTTGCATCCGGAAACGCCGTTATCAGCCTGACGCCAAAAGCAAGGTCCCTTACGGGAGTGGATGCAGCATTCTCGGAAGAGAATATCTACGACCTGGGTCACAAACTTACCCAAAACTGGGGCGTTCAGCAGTTCGGAATCGACAAGGACGGGGATATCTACTATGCCAGCGTGAACGGAAAAGATACACGTATCGACAAAGTAACTCCGTCCACTTCCAAGAGCGGCTCACTTTCAATCTTGAGCAAAATGGACCTGAGTTACAGCGGCCACCTTACCGGAATGGCGGTTGAGGATGCGCCCGACGGCACTTATCTCTGGATTCCGGAGTACTCCGACAAATCAGGTTCGTACTATGGAATGAAGACCATAGGAAGGGTAAAATACACATCCAATGCATCCTATGCCCCGGACGCACCGGAAATCGAGCATTATTATCTGCCGACAGATGCCCTCAGCACTATGAACGTGGCAATAGACCAGGAACACGACCGTCTGGCGGTCTGCTTCTGGGAAGACGGGCACAATGGCAGCAAAGCCAATGTTTTCGCACGAAGGGTGCGGGTCTATTCCCTGAGCGAAGCGAAGGCTCTGACTCCCAAAGAGTGTACTTTGACTTCCAACATAGCGGACGGACTGTCGACCATCATAATGGCTAAAGACCTACGTGATCTTACCCCTCTTGCCGAGATTGGAACACCGTGGGGAACGGACGGTACTACATGGCCCGATCGTATTTGTTATTACGGTTGGCAGGGCTTCGACTATCATGACGGCAAGGTTTATTTTCTGGAAGGAGCTCAAAATGCCGGCAATGGTCGTAGTATAGCCGCCTTGACCACATACAAATGCGAAGACGGATATTTTCCCTCCGATGCGTCACTCCCGGAATTAGGATTCTGGCCGGATGCCGGCGGGGTGCTGGTGGAACCGAGAGCTTTCGTCCGCGTGATATCCGAAACGGAAACTCTTGATACATACGGTATTACATCGACCGGTGTGGCTGAAGTGGAAGGAGTGAAGGTAATTGGCGGGAAACTCTATCTTGGAGTTCTTTCCAAGGGCTTCAAGGGCGAGGCCACGCCAAGAGCCAACGTGCTTGTGTATACGATGGGGAAATCCGGAGAGAATATGGATCCCTCCGGCCTCGGCGACTGTGAAATCATAGAAATATAACTAATAACATTATCGATATGAAGAAAAACTACTTGCCACCCGAATTGACCGTTTGCGAAATGGAGTTTCGCAGCGGCCTGATGGTAGTGTCGGCGCTCACCGTCGACGCCATTACACAGGAGAATATGGCTCCCGTAGATCTCGGAAGTTCATCTGTACTTGATTTCTAATCGCATGAATTGAACGTATGAAAAAGAAACTTATACTTATCGCCGGCATCGCCATTGCACTGGCGGCCTGCACAAAAAACGAATTGAGGGACGACTCTACAACAACCGAGCCCGTTTCCTGGCCTTCCGTCATCACCGTGGCCACCGAGCCGGTGGTGGATTCTGAAACCAAGTCCGTCATTGCTTCCGACGGCACTTTCAAATGGTTTGCCGGAACAGGTGAAACCGCCGAGAAACTTGGCATCAATACAGATGCCGGATTCAAGGTATATACTTGCACCAATGCTGCTACCGGCACTTTCGGAGGCGACCTTGAAGGCGCTACCCCAAGTACCGTCGCGGTTTATCCGGCGGGACAGTATGCCCTGTCGACCAAGACCTTGACCGTCACGATGCCTGCATCCTATGAGTATGTAGCCACGCTTGCCAAGACTCCCATGATCGCGCAGATCAGCGGCAGCATCGACGATCTGGCATTCAAGCACATCGCCGCCCTGCTCAAGGTCAGCGTCAAAAATGTGCCTCCGACCGCTACACAGCTGGTGCTTGAAACCGATAAGAATATCGCAGGCGATTTCGTAATCTCCGACTGCACCGTGGCGGATGCCGCCATCACCAATGCCGGAGGTTCCGTCAAGAGCGTGGCCGTCAATTTCGCCGCAGCCGGCGACTTTTCCGACAAGGATTTCTTCATTCCCATTCCTGTCGGGACATACGACCATTTCAACCTCTTCCTGAAGGATGCTGCCGGCAACAAACTTGCAGGCCGCCAGTACCCTGGCACGACCATCGCCCGTAAAGACCTCGCAAGCGGTGATGCGATTTCTCTTCCTCAACTTCAGTTGAGTGATGCTATCGTGCTTAACGACACCCAGATAGGCCTTCGCTGGAGTGAAAATGCATTCGCTACTACCAGCGCTGCCATTACTGCGGATAAGACTCAGGCATATACTTTTGGAATCTATAGCGATGCAGCCTGTACCTCCAAACTTTGGGATTGGGAAACCGCTGCAAACGCAGCCGTGTTCACCAGCACTCCCGGGCATGTCTTCTCCGGGCTCACCCCTGCGACAACCTATTATGTGAAGGTCAAGGACGCAACCAACGGCATTGCAGCCGTGAAGGCGTTTACGACCACTGCTGCTGAAACGAATTTTGTAGCCACCTCCGCCCCTGCGGTTAATGATGTGATTCTGAATCAGAATTTCAATGAACTATTGTGGGGTGGCGAGCCGGTTAATAAACTTTCCGGCGTGACTGTAGATGACTACAACAAAACGTTCACTCTTCCTACGGATAAGACAAACAACAAAATCTGTGATCCTTCGACCAATTTGAACCTTTTCAAACGTGCTGGTAGTGGGGAAAATGCAGAAGCAAAAAATTATATCACCGGAACATCTTTGGCTGATTGGAAGGGTTATATCAGTTATGCCCCCAATGGACAGCCCAATCCAATCTGTGGTGGTGTCCGATTTGGCGGTAACTCCTCAACAGGATATCTTGTTTCTCCTCAGATAACAGGCGTGGATGCTCCTGCAAGAGTCAGGGTTAAATTCCATGCAAGTGCTTACGCTGCTGCGCAGACATTCTGTGTCGCTTCTTTCCCTGCATCGGTGACGGCATATTCGGCCAGTACTTCTTTCTATATCAAGACTGCTCCAGTAATAGAATCAGCCCCTATTGCTATTGCTCAAGATGCATGGGCGGAGTACTCTGCTGAAATAGATTTGCCTGCCGGAGGCCGTATCGGTATCGGTTGCCCTTATGGCGGCAGTTTCATGAAAGTTTATGTTGACGATGTCAAGGTCGAGTATCTTGGTGGCGCAACCCCAATCGCTCAAAAGCTTGTATTTGCCAACAACACTCAGATTGCTGTCAGGTGGTCTACAACAGTTTTCCAGACGCCCGCAACAGATAAAGAAAAAACATATTCGTTTGGTATATATAATGATGCTGCTTGCACTGATGCTGTTTATGATCCATTTACATCAATCAGCGGGAAATATGATAATTTAGGACCAGGTTATGTTTTCAGTGGTCTAACTCCGGGAGCATCGTATTATGTAAAGGTGGTTTGTGGTGACGATGAGTCTGTGAATATGTATTCTACTACTAATCTTTATCCTGAGGCGATTCCCGTTAGAAGTGAAATCGCTTTAAAAGAAGGAGATGTGCTAGTTTATGAGGATTTTGGAGATTTGAAATTCGCCTCGAATTTTATTTATAAACTTGCCGGGTACTGGCCTGTGGGTTCTTCGTATGTAACAGGACCGTATAATGATCCGCAAACAGGCAAAGGATCAATTACTTCTGGCGCTTCTAATTCAGCAATGAATACATTGGCTGGGATTTGGCCTGCTGCATCGGGCTCAGAAGGTGCCAATTATTTAGCAGGAATGCGTTCCTTTAAGTCATGGATATACACTGGAACGGCACCCAGACAAGGTAATGGTTATCTTTTCTATTACTCGGGCAATGTCAAAGCACCCACTGTTTCCGGTATGATTATTTCTCCTGAAATCAACTGCCTCTCCAAAGCGGCAAATGTCAAAGTTTCAGTATCTGCGGCCGGTTATTTGTCATATAAAACAATGCGTGTTGCAGTATTTGGAGACGAAGTCAGTGTGAGTTCTTACAAAACTACGGATACTCCTGTGAGCACGACTGATATAGTTCTAAGTAATGTTGTGAATGCAACAAGTACAAGTATTGCTGTTTATTCAACAGTTGTTCACATTGAACCAGGACAGAGGATTGGTGTTGGTGTGGATGCAGGATGCTTGTATATTGATGACATCAAAGTTGAACTCGTAAGTTACGATTAACACTTGAAGGAACGGTTTGTCTGTCGGCGGAGCATTTTCCCGTACAGGGTCGCGGAAGCGACGCGGAGCCGGCAGACAAACCGATCCTTTTGAAATAACAATAAAAAATAACAAAACCGGGAAAAGAACTCCTGTACTCACTCTAAGTGATTGATCCGCTGTCCATGGTACGCTGACAACAAGCCAAACACTGACAATTATTTTAGAGTTTTTATGAAACATTCACTTAAGGCCGTACTGGCAGGACTCATCTTCTGCCTCGGGATGGTCGCCGCGCTTCCCGCGTCCGCGCAGGAAAGCTTCACTCTCAGCGGTACCGTTTTCGAGAAGGCATCGGGGCTTCCGGCTCCCGGAGCGGCAGTGATGGTCAAAGGCACCGGCACCGGTGTCACCACCGACCTGGACGGCAAATATTCAATCCCCGTAAAGACAGGGGATGTCGTTATATGCCAGTTCTTCGGCTTCATTCCGCAAGAACTGACCGTAGGTACGTCTTCAAAGGCCGATTTCTGGCTCGAAGAAGAAGCTATCGCACTCGAACAGAGCGTGGTGGTCGGCTACGGTACACTTAAAAAGACACAACTCGTGGGCGCAGTGGAGAACCTCGACGGAGAGGCTCTCGAAAACCGCGTGAACTCCTCCGTGGCGCGCTCCCTGCAGGGGCAGGTCGCCGGACTCAACATCTATCAGTCCGACAGCAAGCCCAACCACTCGGGAAGCATCTACATCAGGGGTAATTCCACCACCTACCATACACGTTCTTCCGCGGCAAGTGCGGAAGGCACAAACTATTCAATCGGTACCGGTTCGACCGCGCTCGTGCTGATCGACGGTGTCGAAGGCGACATCTCGCAGGTGAACGCCGACGACATCGCCACCGTCGCCGTGCTCAAGGATGCATCCTCGACGGCGGTATATGGTGCACGGGGGGCATTCGGCGTGATCCTCATCACTACCAAGAACCCTGTGAAGGACAAGATCACGGTGAACTATTCCGGCTCCGTCTCGCTCAACGAGCGCACCGTCAAATGGGAAGACGGAGTGGAGAAGGACGCCTACGAATGGATGAGCCAGTTCGTCGAGTTCCAGCTCGGAACCGGCCGCACTCCTTCGAGCCCGGGCACCTTCCCCAACAATCTCGCGAATATCATGGATATGGACGAGAACTACATGGAAGAGCTCTACCGCCGCAGCCTGACCGGTTACAAAAACCCCGTGGCAGTCGACGCCAACGGCAATTACACCTACTACGGCAATACCGACTGGCTCGGAATGATCTATACCAGGCATCATTTCACCACCGTGCACAACATCAGCGTGAACGCTGCCAGCGAGCGGGTGCGTACCAGCATTTCCGGACGCATCTTCGACCAGGGAAGCGTCTACCAGATAGGCGAGGAGAACTTCAAGTCTTATAATCTGCGCGCCAAAACCGGCATAGACGTCACCAAATGGCTGACGATAGACAATAACACATCCTTCTTCCGAAGCTACTACAAGCAGCCCTTCGCGAGCGAGAGCCAGCCCATCATCAGCGTGATGTTCAATACCTGGGGAGCTCCTGTATTCGTGCCTTCCAACCCGGACGGCAGCCATACCCGCCAGGCGGAAGGAAACGGCTACTGGAGTTTCAAGGACAATCATAACTATCAGGAGAACGAGTATCTTACCGTCACTTCCACGACGGGGGCGGACCTCTGGTTCATCAAGGATGTTCTCAAACTCCGCGGCGATTTCACCTTCAAACTCAAGCGCGACCATCAGGACCGAGTCAAGGTTCCTTCCCAGTATTCCACGGCCGTAGGCTCCTTCACCGACCAGGTGATGCAGCAGAACTCCTACAAGAGCAGGGCCCGCCGCAACACGGACTACTGGTCGGCGAACATCGTCGGCACGTGGACTCCGAAGCTCGGAGAGAAGCACGACCTGAACGTGGTCGCCGGATGGAATGCCGAAAACAGCCATTACAACAACTACATAGTGCAGCGCAGAGGCATCCTGGACGCGGATCTTCCCAGCCTTGAGCTGATGGACAACGAGCTGTTCTATTCCTACAACGATGCCGATACGGACTACTCCATAGTCGGCGTGTTCGGGCGCGTGAACTATTCGCTGCTTCGAAGATATATCTTCGAAGTCTCCGCCCGTTACGACGGATCCTCCAAGTTCCCGTCCAACAGGCAGTGGGGCTTCTTCCCTTCCGCTTCCATGGGCTGGAGGCTCAGCGAGGAGCCGTTCATGAAGTGGAGCCGCAAGTGGCTGGACAACTTCAAGATACGCGCCAACGTAGGCTCCGCTGGCAATGCCAATATCAGCGCCTACCGCTTCCTCGAGACCATTTCCGTGAGTAAGGCGACGGTCCTCATAGACGGCAGCCTGCCATCCTATACGGTCAATCCTTCGGTCATTCCGGACGATCTTACCTGGGAGACGGTGACCACATATGACATAGGTGTGGACTCCGACTTCCTGCGCAGCCGTCTCTCGTTCAGCGCGGACTACTATGTGCGTAACAACGATGACATGATCATCACCGGTCCCGAACTCCCCGCAGTTTACGGTGCATCGGCTCCAGCCGGCAACTACGGCTCCCTGCAGACCAGGGGCTGGGAGATGTCGCTGAGCTGGCGCGACGCCTTCAATCTCGGCGGCAAGGAGTTCAGCTACAGCGTGAAAGGCAGTCTGTGGGACAGCCGCACCTGGGTGCGCAAGTACAACAACCTCTCCGGAAATATCTTTACCTTCTACGAAGGCAAGGAGATGGGAGAGATATGGGGCTTCCGCACCGCCGGCATCTTTGCATCCAACGAGGAGGCAAACAACTGGGCGATAGACGATTACCACAAGAACGGCGACAATTTCCGCGAGTATGCGGGCGACCTCAAGTTCGTCGACCTGAACGGTGACGGCCGCATCGGAGTGGGCTCCGCCACCCTGGACGACTACGGCGACCTGGACCGTCTCGGGAACATCACGCCCCGTTACCAGTACGGCCTGAATCTCGACGCCAACTGGAACGGCTTCGGAATCAGTCTGTTCTTCCAGGGCATAGGACACCGCGACTGGTATCCCGGCTGCGAATCCGGACTTTTCTGGGGCAAGTACAACCGCTGGTACAGCCAGGCCCTGAAGAGCCAGAACGGAGACAATTATGTGCACGTGGATTACAGCACTCCCAACTGGGTGGTGACCAATATGGACAAGAATCCTTACTGGACACGCCGTGTGGGTCTTGCGGCTAACCGCAACCTCGGCCCTCTCACCTGGGAGAACGACCATTATCTGCAGAATGCCGCCTATCTGAGACTTAAGAATGCCACGGTGAGCTACACGCTTCCAGAGAAACTCACCTCCAAACTGAATATCAGCAAGGTGCGTCTCTATCTTACAGGAGAGAATCTTTTTGCCTGGTCTCCCATCTACAAGCATACTTCCATGTTCGATCCTGAGGGAATCGAGAGCGGAGACTCCGATTTCGGAGGAGGATCAAGCGGAAGCACAGGCCTTTACGGCGTGGGCGACGGTTTCAGCTATCCCATGCTTCGTTCCTATACGGTGGGCATCAACATAACATTCTAAAGGGAGGAACGCATTATGAAAAACAGTATGACAAGAATTGCCGCGTATATCTGCCTGGCCGCCGCCCTGGTTTCGTGTGAAGACTTCCTCACCAAGACCCCGAGCAACCGCTTCTCGGCCGATGACTATTTCAGCAACGAGACCAGGATGCGCATGTACGCTAACGGACTGATCCAGGGCGCCCTGCCGGCTTTCAGCACCATAGCCATTGGCCTGGATGCATATACCGATATCTGCGCTACGAAAAACAGCACCACGCTCTATCTTCCCGGCATATACAGCGCCGACCGTGCGGGCGGCTGGACCGCAAGTGATTTCAGCTTCCTGCGCAGGGTGAATTACATGATAGAGAACATGCCCTACGGCGAAGACAAGGTGGATCCGGACGTCTATGCCCATTACATGGGCGTGGCCCGTTTCTGGCGCGCCTACAGGCACTGGCAGCTCATCAAGGAATACAGCGACATACCCTGGCTCGACCACGTGGTGGACAAGGACGAGGACATGCTCTACGCTCCCCGCGACGACCGCGAATATGTATTCCACAAATTGCTGGAAGACATCGACTATGCCTGCACGCACTGCATGACTTCCCAGGCGTACAATGTCGAGAGCCGTACCGTGATAAACGGATACATCGCCCTTGCCCTCAAGGCTAAGATGTGCCTGTACGAAGGGTCGTACCGCAAGTATCACCGCACCAATCCGGCCAGCGGAAAAGAGTGGAACGGCAAGTACGAGACTGCCGACGACCTCTACGCCGCCGCGATAGATGCCTGCAGGCAGCTGATCGGCTCCGGGGTGTTCTCCCTGCACACGGGCAACCCCATGAGCGCATACAGCGACCTGTTCCTCAGCGAAGACATACCTTCGGAAGAGGTGATATGGTCCCGGCAGGCGAACGAGGCGATGAATATCATGCACCAGACCACCCTTGAGTACAATTCGCCTACCGCCGCCCAGAAGTATTCCCCTACGAAGGAACTTGTGAGCATGTATCTCAATCTGGACGGCACGCCCGTCGCTACCGACAAGGTGTCCGTGGCGGACGAATTCACCGGGCGCGACTACCGTCTGGCCCAGACCGTGATGGGCCCGGGACACACATGGCTGCTCAACAACGGCACCGTCGAAGCCAAGGCTCCGAACTGGACCTACGTGCTGACCGGCTACGAATTCTGCAAATGGAACATTGAGAAGCAGTACTGCTACACAGCCAGCCGCTGCAACAACTCCATGCCCATCATCCGCTATGCCGAGATACTGCTTATCTATGCGGAGGCGATGGAGGAGACCGGGCAGATGGACGAGAGTGTCTGGGAGAGCACGGTGGGTGCTATCCGCCGCAGGTCCGGAGTCACTAGCATATACCCTGGCAGCGCCGCGTACAAGGCGGATCCCATACTCACGGCATATTACAATGGCGACGGGATAGGGAAGGACGTGTCGAACACCATGCTGGAAATCCGTCGCGAACGCGTCACGGAGCTCTGCATGGAGTGGAACAACCGTCACGACGACCTTTACCGCTGGGCGGAAGGCCCCATCATCGCCCGCCGTTATCAGGGACGCGGATGGCGCGGAATCTGGGTCACCCAGGCCGAGGCCAACAACGGCATATCCTTCAACTATTTCGACTATACCGTAGGTCAGGCGTCCAACACCGCCCGCAATTATCCTGTCGCCAAGACCGGCGCGGACCTCACCTGGAGCCTTTCCGAAGGGAACTATGGTTATCTGGTCTACAACTATGCCCTCGAATGGAGCGAGAAGATGTACACATATCCCATCTCCACGAAGGCATTGACCCTCAACCCCGGACTCGGCCAGAATTATGGCTGGTAGGGGACTGATGCGGACTGTGTTTGCTGCCGTGGCGCTTCTTTTCAGCGCCGCGGCACTTGCGCAACGTACCGAATCGGACCTGGAGGAAAAGCCCGGCAGGGTATTCGGATCATATTATGTGTACGAGGCACCTGAAACAGCTCTGCCGAAGCCTCCAAGGGGATACAGGCCCTTCTACATAAGCCATCTCGGCAGGCACGGAGCACGCTACGCCCTTACCCACTACGACGTGGTGATGGCCGGACTCGATACCGCCAGGGCGCTCGGACTGCTCAGCACGCGGGGAGAGGAGTTCTATTCCCGCTACAAGGCGTTCTATGCGGTGGCAGGCTGTCACGAAGGGGAACTTACGGAAAAGGGCGCGGCTCAGCAGAGAGGCATAGCCCGGCGCATGTTCAAGCGCTTCCCCGCCGTTTTCAGGGGGAAGACCTCCCTCGTCGCCGTAAGCACAACAGTGCCAAGGGTGGTGCGGAGCATGGAAGCCTTCCTCTCGGAAATGGAGAACCTGGACAGGAGCATCAGCGTAAAGTCCGAATCCTCTATTGAACATCAGAGATACATCGACCCCACTGAGAGGAAAAACCCCGGCGCATATCCCCGCAGGGACGTGGCCGCTGCGGTCAAGGCATCCAACGAGCGTTTCGTGTCCAGGATGGACTGGAAGGGCTTTGCGGGCCGGCTGTTCACATCTCCGGAAGAGTTTGAAAAGCATTTCGACAAGTTCTCGTTCGAGCTCTGCGTCTACCGTTTCGTGCAGTCGCTGCCTTGCCTGGACGAGGAATACACGGGTTTCGACTCGCTGTTTACCCGGCGCCAGCTCAGGAATCTTTTCTTTGCGGACAACTACCGCAGTTATGTCACAGACGGCATGTGCCCGCAGAACAACCGTCTCCGCCCTCTGGTGACATACGTTCTTCTGGACGAAATGATCCGCTCTGCCGATTCCGACATGGCAGGAGGCCCGCAGTTGCGCCTTCGCTTCTCGCACGATTCCGCACTGATGCCCCTTCTGAGCCTGATGGATGTGAACGGCATGGGCTATGCTACGGCCAATCCGGATGCCGTCGCCGACCGCTGGAGGCTTTTCGACATCCCCATGGGCTGTTCTCTTCAACTTGTGTTCTGCCGGAGCAGGCGCAATCCGCAGATACTTGTAATGCCTCTGCTGAATGAATCTCCGGCATCGCTGCCCTTCCCTCCGGTTGAAGGCCCTTATTATTCATGGCAAGATTTCAAGGATTACTATGAAAAGATTGTTGACGACGCTCGTGCTGCTCTCGGTGGCTGGGATGTTCCCCGCCCTGAGTCAAGATAAATACCGCAATTACGACGAACTCGTTTTCTGGGAGCGGCCCGATGTGGACGAATGGGCTTCGGTGCGGGGTTTCAATGCGTCGTGGGGGAGCGTGGATTCACGCTACGCACGGCACGGGGTTCCTGCCCTGAAGAAGAGCCGGGACCTGCTTCTGGAGGGCTGGAGGGGAGAGAAGGTCTTCGCCCAGGCCGTCGTCTGGACGAAAGAGGCCGCCTCGGACGTGCGCTTTGAGCTCAGCGACCTTGCGGGGAAGGGCTGCGTTCTGCGCGCCTCCGACTGCGAAGCCGGTTTCGTCCGTTATACAAAAACCGAAAAACTTCCGGTGATTACCGACGGGTGCTATCACGGCTATATGAACGAGGCGCCCTGGCAGTACGATTCCACTATGGTCGCTGACTGTATCGATCCCTTCATGGCTGCGGACGACATGCCTGCGATGTCCGCACGCGGCATCTGGCTCAGCATACCAATCCCTGCAAACGATTATGTGGGGGATTACAAGGGGCTGCTCCGCATTTCCGCAGGAGAGAAGGAACTCGCGGTCCTGCGGCTGACGGTCCGTTCCGGCAGACGCGTCCTACCCCCACCCGCGGAATGGCATTATCACCTCGACCTCTGGCAGAATGTCTTTTCCATTGCGCGCGATTACGGCGTGAAGCCGTTCAGCGAGGATTTCTACACCGTGGTGCGGCCATATCTGCAAAGATTGGCCTCTGCGGGCCAGAAAGCCATCACCGCGCCCATACTCCATGCTCCATGGGGGGAGAATCCGGGTTCGGCCGGCAATTTCCTGAGCCTGATTGCCTGGGTGAAGCGCCTGGACGGAAGCTGGGAGTTCGACTATACCATATTCGACAGGTACATTCGTTTCGCAATGGACTGCGGAATCACTGGACAGATAAGCTGCTATACTCTGGCACCGTGGAGCTATTCCTACCGCTACTTCGACGTCGCGTCGGCGTCTTTCAAGAATATTATCCTCCGTCCCGAGAACAAGGACTGTGAACAGGTGCTGTCGCTGTTCGTAAAGGATTTTGCGGCGCATCTTCGCCGTAACGGATGGTTCGGGAAGGCGGCAATCGCCTTTGACGAGCGTCCCCTGGAGGACATGAAAAACATCATCCGGATAATCCACGATGCGGAACCGGAGTTCAAGATTTCGCAGGCGGGCTTCGAGTATATGCCGGAAATAGATGCCTCCGTGTATGACTACTCTCTTGCGTCCTACAAGGATTTTCCGGAAGGCCGCACGGAAGCCCGCCGCTCAGAAGGGAAGAAGAGCACGTATTATATCTGCTGCCCGGAAATACGTCCCAACCGGTATGTGTTCTCCGAGCCCTGGGAGTCTGCGTATATTGCCTACAACATGGCTGTGCGGGGCGCGGACGGATTTCTCTGCTGGGCCGTGTTCCACTGGATGGGGAACCCCCTTCTGGACGCCCGCTGGAGCAACTACTGGTCCGGGGAACTGTTCATGCTGTATCCGGGGAACCGCAGTTCCGTCCGTTTCGAACGTCTGGTAGACGGTATCCAGGATTACGAAAAGATGCGTATCTTCCGGCAGACCGCGACTCCGGAGCAGATCCGCCGTCTGGACTCCGCCCTCGATCCTTTCAGGGCGACTCTCAAGGTTAAGGACCGTTACAATATAGAGAACCGGTCGTATGTGCCGGTTTCGATTGCCGAAGTCAAGAAAATCCTGCTCGAGAAATGAAACGTCTGATTTACATACTCCTGCTTTTTGCCTGTGCGATGCCGCTCGGCGGGCAGAACCGCACTCAGAACGGCGCGCTCACCGGCCAGAAGAAATATCCCCTGCTGAATTATTTTGAACTTGCCTGCCCCGCTCCCGCCGTCGTTTCCGAGTGGAAGGATGTAAAGGGGGTGCGGATTTCGTGGGGGAGCGTCGACTCTTCCTATGCAAAGACCTCCGTTCCTGTTTCCACGGCGGTGAAAGCGCTGCGTCTGGACGCCTGGAGAGGGGAGACCGTGATGGCGCAGGCTCTTGTCTGGAGTGCGAAGTCCGCCCCGGATGTGACTTTCAGCCTGGACCTTCCTTTTTCTGCCGAGACGGGGTATGTGCGCTACAATCCGGATCCTGATGTCATTGACACCTTTCCCCGGAGCCTCGACCTGCAGCCCATGACCTGCCAGCCCGTCTGGCTCGCGATTTCAATTCCCCGGGACGCCTCTCCGGGCACTTACCGGGGGAGGTTGACTGTGCGTAGCGGCGCGGAGGTCGCCGGAGTGCTGTCGCTTGCCGTCAGGGTCGACGCCAGGGCCCTTCCTGACCCGTCAGAGTGGCGGGATGTCCCGGACATAATCCCGAATCCCTGGTCCGTCGCCCGCTATTATCATCTCGCAGAATGGAAGACGGAGTATACCGAGGCGTGGAGCCCGGAGCATTTCGAGAACATGCGTCCGCTGATGGAGCGGCTCTCCTCCGCAGGCATGAGGAAAATATACGTTCCGGAATCAGACCTCGGACTTAAGACTACGGATGCCTACCGCCCGATGACGGTACGGCTTGAAAGGCTGGACGGCACTTCGGCGGAGTATGCCGATGTCCGGGATGCTTGGATTGCTTTCATGCGCTCCTGCGGTTTTGACGGGCCTGTGGTCACACTTACCGAGGCGAGTGACAAACTCCAATATTGCTCCTGGCCTGCAGAAGTGATTCTTGACGGGCGCGCTTCATCCGATCATCCCGACGATGCTTTTCTGGTATATCCCGGCAACCGCCCTTCCGTCCGCTGGATGCTGCTGCTGCGCGACCTGCAAAATAATCAAAAAAAATTTGCAGGCAGATAAAGAATCGTTATATTTGCAGTGTCAGCGTATCCTGCGCGTTAAAGCAGGGGACAGAATCAATCCAAAGTGAGCGGGCTTCCTTCCCAAAGAAGACCTGCTTATGCAATTTTCAATCAAGTTTCCTTTAGTTTTGGTGGCTGCAGCCGCCGTCGTGCTGTCGTGCTCTCGCGAAAGCGCCTATGGCGATGCAGGCAAAAACGAGGATCTGCCGGGAGTCGTAGGCATGTGCTACGACGACGGCAGTTCTACATCGACGGCTCTTGCGGTGTATTGGGATCCGCGCCCTGCGATGCGCAGAGGGGCGGCATCCTTCACGATACAACTTGTGAGACGCCTTAACGAAAGCGCCGGCAACGTATACGACGCCGAATTCTCCCGTACCTTCTCGACTTCGGATTCGGACACCCCCGGTGCCGTGATATTCGAAGGCCTGGAGACGGAATCCCGTTATTATGTACGCGGCCGCGCCAATTATCCCGGGGGCAGATTCTCCGACTGGACATATCTTTACGGAGAATACAGCAAGGACCCGGCGGTAGTGATGGTAGGCACAGGCATTTTCGACGGCCCCGTGACCGACGCCACCGGCGCATATTCAAAACTGATACGTGCTACGGAGTCTACGCTCAGTTTCGCTTTCTCTTCTACCGAGTGGGAACATATCTCGACTGACCTCAAGCAGAGCTACAATATCGAGCTGTTCCGGGATGAAGCCTGCACGGATCTCTTCGTATCGTGGATAATCGATCCGGTTGCGACCGCCGGGGTGTTCTCGATGAATTTCCCTCCCAGGTTCATATTCTCCGGACTGGAGAGCGATACCGACTACTGGTTCCGCGTGACCGACGAAAGCGATTCGGAAAACATCATGGTCAGCGAACCCCTGAAAGCGCATACGGAACCTTCCCGAGTGGTGGTATCCGGCTCCGGCACGGTGGCTGCAGGCGAAGTCGCCCTCTTCGAGGATTTCAGCGAACTGGTCTACTACGGATCCATACTCGACGGTGAGAATGCGGCCGGATTCAACACCGCGTCCCGCGGGAACCTCGCCGGAATCTATCCTGCCACGGGAGTGAATCCTACGACCGTGAACAAGCAGTTCGTGACGGGATGCGGCAATGAAGGACGCCTCTTCGACACCATGCAGAATCCCCTTAAGACTACAAGACTCGACACTTGGGGGTGGTGTAATGAAAACGGTGTAATCGGAGCCCTCTGCCACCGCTGCGCAGTGCTTAAACTCGGCAATGCGTCATATACCGCTTCCATTGTCACTCCGGAACTGAGCAATCTGTCCGGCACGGCCACGGTCGAGGTGAGCTTCAAGGCACAGCTTGTGGATCCCGACAACGACCAGCCGCATCTGCTGGTAGAAGCCCTCGACAATGCGACATACAATTCCACCAGCCGCGAAGTCACCAGGGATCCTGCCCATACGGTGAGCAAGCCCGTGGAAGTGGAGAAGAAAATGGAGATGAAGACATATTCGGTAACACTGGAAAACGTCGGACCCGGAACGAGGATAGCCATCGGCGGCGATCCTTCGCTGAAAGCCGGAAAATACATCCGCGTCTTCGTCGATGACATCCAGGTCAAAGTTGTATCCTATAACTGATTATCGCGATGAAAAAAATCTTTACCATAGCATCCGCCCTGCTGCTCGCCCTGGCTGCGTGCGCGCAGACCCAGACCATACGCGTTTTCTCGCACCGCGGCGGACGGATGGAGCATGATGAGAATACAATGCAGGCCTTTCAGGCCAGCGCCAAGGCCGGATATCGCGGCTTCGAAACCGATATCCGTATGACAAAGGACGGAAAACTGATTATAACCCACGACTCCACCCTGGACCGCACCACCAACGGTACGGGTACGGTGGAAGAAAAAACCTGGGAAGAGATTCACGCCCTGGACACCAAGAAGGGGAACAAGATGCTCACCCTCGATGAGCTCCTGGAATTCCTGAAACCCATGAAAGGCCTCTACGTCGAGTTTGAACTCAAAACCACGCCGGTGGAACTCTATCCGGAGCCGAGGCTCCGCGAGTATTGCGAAAAACTGTATTCCGCAGTCATGGCCGCCAAACCGGCCGATGCGGAGTATGTCTTCACTTCTTCCGACTACAGGGGGCTGCGTTATCTGCAGCAGATGCATCCCGGCGTGGATCTGCTCCTGATTACCGGCAAGCCGCTGAACGACGAAACCATCGCCCTTTGCAAAGCCATGGGAATCAGCCGTATAGGCGCAGTCATGGAAGGCAGCAGCCGTGCATCCGTAACGAAGGCCCACAAGGAAGGACTTACGGTCAGCCTCTGGCCCGGGCACAGCGTGAACGACTTTGTGCTCGGCGCATATCTCGGGGCGGATTTCATGTGTACGGATATTCCTATTGAAGTGAAGAAATTCGCTGCGAAAAAGACCCCGTGGTTGAATGTAATCTACTGACAGAGAATGAAAAAGATAATCCATATTTTATTGCTTGCGGCCATCCCGGTCTGCATTGCGGCCTGCGATGGCAAAGAGGATCCCGTAAAAGGGGATTCGCTCACTTTCGACATGAGCGAGATACTGCTGCAGCTCGGCAATTTCAAGCAGCTCGAAGTATACTCCGTAAGCGGGGGACAGAAAGACCTGGTGAACAACAGCGACCTTGAATGGTCCTGCGACGCTCCCGACGTCCTTTCCGTTACTGAAGGTATACTCAAAGGCCTGAACAAGGGCGTCGCCAACGTGAAAGCCGCATACGGAGACATGTCGGCGTCCCTTAAGGTTACGGTGCGTGACGGGCAGTCGGTAACTGGAATCGACGCCGCCTTCACCGCGGACAACATGTATGACATGGGCCACCTGCTTACGGGCAATGCCGGATTCCAGCAGTTCGATATCGACAAGGACGGCAATATTTATTACGCCACTTCAAGCGCTGAGTATTACAAGATACTTGTCGATAAAGTCGTCCCTTCGAAGGGCGGCTCCGACAAGGTAGAGGCGACCATGACCTTCTACTATTCCGGACACCTGACCGGCATGAGCGTGGAAGACGCCGCCGACGGGACTTATCTCTGGATTCCCGAATATGCGGGCAAGAATACGAACGAGAGTTCCAGCCAGTATAAGGAATACTGGGGGATGCAGACCATAGGCCGCGTGAAGTTCGAGAACGGCAAGAAAGTTTCGCCGGACGATCCGTCCATCGAGCATTTCTGGCTCGGGAACACCCTGAGCACGATGAACGTGGCGGTCGATCCGGACCACGACATCATCGCATTCTGCTTCCATGATCCGCAGTACGGTACCGGGAATGACGGAACCAGCCGTCGGATCCGCATGTACAAGCTGAGCGAGGTGATGGCCCTGCCGCTGGAAGACTGCACCCTCAAGGAACGCACTTATGGCGGCGACGGGGCGCCGGATGCCTCCCAGGTTACGCATACCCCTACCATCAAGGCCCGCAATGTGCTTAAGCTGACACCCGTGGCGGAAATCGGCACTCCCAACAAGGGGAAGACTCCCGACGATATCTGCTATTATGCATGGCAGGGCTTCGACGTGTATGACGGAAAGGTATACTTTGTGGAAGGAACCGCCGTCAAGAACATGGGAGGCTCCCGTGCGGCTCTCACAATCTGGAACTACGACGGGACGCTTTACGAACCCCGTTCCTTCGTGCGTGTCGTCCAGAATGCCTCCGACCTTTCGCGTTTCGGAATCACCGAAACCGGTGCCATGGAATCGGAAGGCGTAAAAGCGTGGAATGGAAATCTTTATCTCGGATTCAACTCCTGGGGATACAAGGGCTCCAATGCCGTGCGAGGAAATGTTTTCAAATACGATTTGCCTGAATGAACATGAAAAAGACGCTTTTGATACTTTGTGCATTCCTGGCCCTGACGGCCTCGAGTTGCGATAAACAGAACACGGCATCGCAGGAGCAGGAGGCCGCCAAGGGTGAATATGTGCTTTCGTTCACATCCGACACCCTCCGCTACCTCGGCGTAGGGGAGAGCCTGAGTTTTGAAGTGAAGGTGGCCGCCGCTCCTTCCGAAGACAAGACCATAAGCCTGTATGTCCCCGCCAACACAAGTGAATACTGCCGGGCCTACAACTATAAATATGCCGCTGTAGCCCAGCCTCTGGCCAAATCGATGTACACCCTCGGAACGGCCGAGTTGAAGGCAGGACAGACCGAAGCTGTGCTGAAACTGGATATCGACCAGTCCGCCGTGCACGCCGCAGTGAGCGAGAAGCCTTTCCTGATCCCGCTCTCCGTGCAGAGTACGGACGGTACGATGAAGAGCCACGACACGCGTTATGTGCTGGTCCCTTCCTACTCCGTTTCGGAAGAAGGAAAGACCAGGGTGCACACTGCCGGAGCCAGCTCTTTCCTGGAGATTTCCTATCCTTATTCCGGGAATACCAAGGCGCTGATTTTCTGCCCCGGCGGCGGTTACAGCTCGCTTGGAACCAAGGATGTCGAAACCTGGGAAGGACAGGGCATCACCATGGCCCTTCTCAACTACACTCTCCCGATAAACGAACTCATAGGACGGCACGACCTTGTCATCCAGGATGCGGGCGATGCAGTGGATATCATGCGCGCGAACGCTTCCCGCTGGGGAGGTTACTCGCAGGTGGGCACGGTCGGCCGTTCTGCCGGAGGACATCTTGCAGGACTCACGGCGAATCTATTCAAGGACAAGGTGGACTACCAGATCCTGCTTTATCCCGTAATCAGCATGGATATAGCCCGTTCCCACGAGGGTTCAGTGCTTCATTTTCTCGGTTACAACCGCTCACAGGCCGACGTGGATGCCTATTCCCTCGAAAAGATCGTGACGGCTGACACACCGCGCGCCTTCGTGGCCTACTCCTACGATGATGCCGTGGTCCCTCAGAAATACAACGGTCCCGTGTATGTGAAGGCCCTCCAGGATGCCGGAGTCGAAGTCCATGACGATCCTCACGACACCGGCGGACATACTACCGTCAACTGGTCGAATTTCCCTTCCGATATGCATGCATGGCTTAAAACGTTCTGAGTATGAAAAAGATTCTGACATATACATTCGCCGTCCTGCTTGCGATTGCGTGCGGCGGCCCCAAAGAGGTGCAGCCCGACGTTACTGAAGGCGAGATCGTGCCTCCCGCATACCTGCGTTACGATGCATCGGCATCTTCCGCGGAAGCGCTGGCGGTCATCTGGAACAGCGAAGACGCATATCGCAACGGCGCGGCCTCCTATACCGTCCAGCTGGTGAAAAACCAGGACGAAGAGATCGCCGACGGCGAGATCTCCAAGACGGTAATGTCCTATGCTCCCCGCCGGAATGACGCCTGCGTTTTCTTCGATCTCGCGCAGTTCGAAAGATACTATGTCCGTATCCGTGCCGATTTCAGCAAGGGAGCCTCCGACTGGGTATATATAGTGGATGACTCCGGGCTCCCCACGGTGGTCGAAGTCGGGCGCGGCCCTGTGGAGGGCGGCATCGCTCCCACCGTCGAACCTGAAATACGCCTTCTGAGAGCTTCTGCCGGAACGATTACCGTCGAGTGGTCCGTGACCGGATTCGAGGAACTCGCACAGGATGTCAGGCGCGGTTATCACATCGCGCTCTACAAGGATGAAGCCGGCACCGACCTGGATGTGGCGTGGGGCCTTGACAGGTCTTTCTTCGAAGGGAACTACCTGGCCGGCTCCGCCGACATTTCCTTCCCGGCCTTCGTCTTTACGGGATTGGAAAGCGGAAAGGACTATTGGGTCGAAGTGAAGGATTCTGTCTCCACCCTCAAGAGCCCGCTGTTCAAGGCAAGCACCGCACAGTCGCAGGTGGTTCAGGTCGGCACGGCTCCCGCCAAGGCCGGCGACGTCCTCCTCTATGAGGACTTCGACGAACTGCTCTGGGGCGGCCAGGCGTGGCCTGTTGCAAACGGCTACAATACAATGCAGCGCATCAATGTCTCCTCCTTCGCCGAGGCAAGGGCTTCCGGGGAAGTGGAGATTGACGCCGAGAACGGTTTCTATCCCGTCACGTCCGGCACTTCCATGGTGCTGTTCTCCACCATCCAGAAACTGGTGCCTTCCACCAGGCTTGCGGACTGGGGACAGGTCTGCGAAAACGGCAACAAACTCCAGATAGGCGCCAAGGCGGGACAGATACTTCTCGGGTCCAGCAATCTTGTCGGGGAAATCGTGACGCCTCCCATCACCAACATGTCGGAGGTCGGTACGGTCGAACTCAGTTTCGACGCAATGCCGTCCTACATACGCGACAGGCAGGATTTCAAGATTGAAGTCATTTCCAACTCCACGTTCAGCACCGCCAACAACGTGGTGACGGTTGCCGACGGAGGCTCCTACATTACATCTGCATTCGATATCGAACCCGGATATGAATACAAGCGCTATACGGTCGAGATAGAGAACTTCCCTGCAGGTGCGAGGATAGGCCTCGGCGGAAACCGTCCGGCCGGATACAGCGGTCAGATGCGTTTCATCCTGGACAATATCTGCGTGAAACTTCTGAAATACGGCGAAACCGAGGTGGTCCTCACAAAGCCTGTCATCACTTCGGCCATGCCTGCCGTGGGCGGCGCCCTTGTTTCCTGGAACGCCGTTCCCAAGGCAGCCACCTACGCCATTCAGTTCCGCAAGACAGGAGCCGCCGACTGGACCGACTTCCCTCATCTCATCGCAGATACCAAGGCGACCGTTACTCCTTTCGAAAAGGATGTCGAATACGAGGTGCGCATCCAGGCGCAGGTGGGCAAATCCAAATCGGAGTGGTCCGAAAGCGTGAAGGTAAAGTCCGCCCCCTTTCTCCAGCATCTCGTTTTCATCAACGACACGCAGGTGGGATTGACCTGGAGCGTATCCGAATACAAGGACCTGACCGCCGATCTGGCGGAGGGCTACACCTTCGGCATTTACAGGGACGAGTCCTGTTCGCAGAAGATGTGGGAATGGACTACTGCTGCCAATGCCGCGACCTTCGGAGGCAGCAATCCCGGACACGTGTTCTCCGGACTCACGCCCTCTACCGACTACTGGATAAAGGTTTCCATCAGTTCCGGCGCCGAGTCCGTATATAAATACACCACTCTGCCCGCCGAGCCCAATTTCGTGATGAGCGCGGCCGCGAAAGCGGGAGACGTGGTGCTCAGCCAGAACTTCAACGAACTGATGTGGGGAGGAGGAGATCCGCTCCGCAAGCTTTCCGGTGTCACGCTGGCGAATTATTCCGCCGCTTTCGGCACTCCCGACAAGTCTTCCAACAACAAGATGACCACGGCGGTGACGAACGACCTTAATATGTTCCTGCATTCCCACAGTGGCTTGCAGGCCGGAGCAAGCGCTTACTATGCAACGACTTCTCTCGTAGGCTGGCTTGGATATATGAGCAAACTGAGCAATCCTACCACATTGTGCGGCATTGTCCGCTTTGGCGGGAGCAGCACTTCGGGATTCCTCGTAACTCCTTCGATCGAGGGAATAAAAGGAACTTCCAACAAGGTGAAGGTCAGCTTCACCGCGGCGACCGCTACGGCGAATCACAAGATTTATGTGGCCGCCTTCCCGGCATCCGTCACGGTGGAAAGCAATCCCTTCTATATCAAGACTTCGGAAGTCGAGCCTGTTTCGGTTTCGGAAGGCATCACGCTGAGCAATACGGAGTGGAAGGAGTACAGTGTAGAGATCGCGCTTCCCGCCGGCGGACGCATAGGAATAGGCACTCCTGTCGGGACCCTGCAGCAAGCCTGGCTGAACGACATGAAGGTGGAACTCGTCGAGACCGACTATGTCGCTCCCGATCCTGATCCCGTAGTGCAGCAGAAAGTGTATGTGAATGACAGTCAGATCGCACTGCGCTGGAGCATAAGCGACTTCGAGGATCTCACAGCCGATCTGGCCGAAGGCTACACCTTCGGCATCTATAAGGACGAGTCCTGCTCGCAGAAGATGTGGGAATGGATGACAGCTGCGAAGGCTGCCAATTTTGGCGGAAAGCAGCCCGGTCATGTGTTCTCCGGCCTCCAGCCCTCTACCGACTATTGGGTGAAGGTGACCCGGGCATCAGACGGCAAGGGCACGGCGGTCAAATATACCACCGCAGCCTCCGACCCCGACTTCGTGAAAACCACGAAAGCTTCTGCAGGAGACGTGATCCTGCACGAGGATTTCAACGACCTGCTCTGGGGCGCCGGCGATCCGGTATTGTACCTTACGGGCGTGGATATCAACAACTGGAACGATGCATTCGGCACTCCGGACGCATCCGGCAACAACAAACTTGCCGCGAATCTTACCCAGGACCGCGGAATCCTGACCAATGCACACCAGGGCGCAACCACCACCGGCTATGCCTGGCTGCACGAGAAGCCGCTGTTTGGCTGGGCGTCTTACTATTGGAAGAGCGCTGCGCGCTCGAATAGCTTCTTCACGACGGTGGGCGGAGCAGTCCGCTTCGGCGGAAGCAGTTCCACGGGTTACATGGTAACTCCGGCCCTGACTTGTCTGGAAGAGAATGCAAAACTGAAGGTGAAGGTGCTCGCAGGAGCCAAGAAAGATGCCGCCCAGGAATGCTGGATCGCGGTATTCCCTGCGGATGCCGCCCTCGCCGGCGACGGGGCATACGTCACTTCGGCTCCTTCTTCCGAAACCAAGGCCCAGACCCTGCCCAAGGATGAATGGAAGTCTTTCGAGGCGGAAGTGGACGTTCCCGCGGGAGGCCGTATCGGAATCGGTACGAAAGTGAACGGAACTGCATTCGAGATTTACCTCAGCGACGTGAAGATAGAAGTGGTGTCCTTCGGAGGCAGCACTCCTCCGGAGCCAGAGGTAAAGATCAAGCAGAAAGCGGAATTTATCCACAATACGCAAATTGCCGTACGCTGGAGTTCCACGGACTTTGCTACGCCTGCAAGCGACATCGCCTCCGCCTGGACTTTCGGCATTTACAAGGATGCCGCATGCGAAAGCCCCGTCTACGATGCCATCAGCGTGGGCGCTGGCAGCGGAAAGTTCCCTTCAGGATACTGCCCCGGCTATGTGTTCTCGGCATTGACTCCGGGAACGGATTATTGGGTGAAGATATCCAGCGGGGATGATTCTTCGGTTGAAAAATACACTACTGCCAACAAGGACCTCAATGGCGTGATGACTGCGCAGGCTGCTTCAGGAGACGTGATTCTCGCCCAGGATTTCGACGAAATGCTCTGGGGCTGCGGAGATTTCCCGCGCAAGCTTGTAGGTTTCAACCATCTCGCAAGTTATACCGGAGGCCCCTTTACCGTGCAGACAGCCACATCCGGCCTGACGAGTTCAGGTGTACTCAATCTGCTCAACGGAGTATGGAGCGCGGCAGAAGGTACAAACGGGGCAAAATGGCTGGCATCCTCAAGCCTCGCTTCCTGGCGTGGCCAGGGCAGTGCCCAGCCGAGCGGTTGCGGTTACATCCGTGTGCAGAACAACGGATATATCGTCTCTCCTGAATTGAATTGTCTCAAGCAGAAGGCACGGGTGCGCGTTACATACGAAGCGGCCGGCAACTATAATGGCAATGCTACGGTGACCCTGGGCGTCTTTGCAAAGGATGCCGCGACTGTCGATGGAAAACCTTACTTCCTCGCTGACGGCCCTGTCTCGACTGTCTCCACCGGAGAAATCAAATTGAATGTCTGGGGCAGCTTTACGGAGGAACTTGTCGTCGAACCCGGCCAGAGAATAGGATTCGGCCGTTCAAAGGCTTCGGATGCATATTATCTTAGTTCTATCAAGGTTGAACTTGTAGCCTATGAATAGATTGACATCCTTTCTGCTAATGGCATTGCTCCTTTTTGGAATGTCCTGCAAGCCTGCGGGACATTCCGGAAAGGAGTATTCTGCCATGAATTGCGATGTCAGCGCATTGCCGGATGCACAGGCATTCATTGCTGATATTGTCATTTCACGAATAGAGGAGCGAATTCCGCCTTCCGGCGGTGCAGCAACTTTTAAAGTCAAGTTCCTCATCGACCCTTCTCTGGACGGGGAACGTGCTGAAATAAATGTGCGCCGCGGTAAGGCTGAAATACGCGGAGCCCGTTTCCGCTCATTGGTTGCAGGTGCGGGGGAAATGCTAAGGGCCATATCTTATGGAGAACAGACGTTCCGCCTGCCGGATACCGTTTTGACCTTTGCTCCTGCCAAACCATTCCGCGAGGTATATTTCGGGCGCCATTTCGATAACTGGTATCACCGTGCCCCGGCAGAAAGAATGCTCCGCTATATCGATGATATGGCATTGTGGGGGATGAATGCAGTACATACCATACTCAATTACCCTGCGGTGGATGCGGCACACGCGACAGATGCCGACAAGGCCGCCTTTGCCGCGGTTTCCAACGCCATGGCATCCAGGGTATGGGATTTGGATATGGACCTTACTGTGTCCGGAGGAGGGAACGTGGCACCTGCCGATATGCCTGCGAAGTTCAGGGCCACGCTCAATACCGACTGGAGGCGTGGCGGCAACGAGTGGTGCGTCTGCCCGGAGATACCGGGAGCAATGGATTACCTGCTAAACGTTAAAAAGGATCATATAAGCCAGTTGACCGGCCATCCCATATCCGGAATCGAATTCTGGCCCTACGATGAAGGAGGTTGCGGCTGCCCTTTGTGCAGCCCATGGGGAGGTAAGGGATATGTCAAACTCATAGAACGCTACCGCCATCTTTTTGACGAGGCGTTCCCAGGATGCCTGAAACTTGTATCCACCTGGTGTTTCGACGATGCCGACTGGGAACTCTTCTATGAATTCCTGAGAAACCAAGACTGGGTAGATTATATCGTCGTAGATTCCCATGGCGATTTTCCCAAGTATCCCTTGGAACATCCTCTTCCGGAAGGAGTCAGAGTCATTACTTTTCCGGAGATTAGCATGTGGGGCCGTTATCCCTGGGGGAGTTTTGGCGCAATTGCCACTCCCGCCCGTTTCGAAAGGCTGTTCCGTCAGTCGGAGGCGGTTTCCAGCGGATGCCAGCTTTATTCCGAGGGATTGTTCGAGGACCTGAACAAATTCGTTGTGAACGGACTTTACAAAAACCCTCTGCTGCACGCGGATGACCTTTTGCGTGAATATGCCCGTTATGAGTTTCCGGGATGCAATGAAGAAGACTTTGTGGCATTCATCCATACATTGGAAGACACCCACGAAACCTATGTGGAAGGAAGCGAAAACGATTATTTCGTAAAGAGTTATATTGTTAACGGACCTGCCGGGGAACTGGCGCGCCGTGGGAAGATATGTGCCGATAATCTTGCTCTGGCCAAGAAAATCGAGGCTGATATGATACCCTCTATGCGGGACAGTTGGCGTTGGCGTGTGCTGAAATTGCGTGCAGTCATAGACGACCAACTCTATTCCACCAGGCAGTTGCATAATGCTATTCTTGATGACGCTTACCGTGAGCTGGTCGGCATTTACTGCGCAGAGGAGCAGATGAAGGGCGTTGCCAGAGGCTATGGCGGTCACACCTGCCCTCCTATACTTGATGAATACCGTAATGAAGAGAACAATTAGATATTGCATTGCCGCCCTGCTGCTTCTGGGAGCTGTCTGCTGCTCCCGGAGGCCGCTTGGGCAATTCTATGAAGGTATTTCGGAAAGGAACATCTTCGATCTCACCCATATTACCCATGATACTCTCGGAGGCACGCAGCAATTCGACATCGACAAGGACGGGAATCTGTATTATGCCGCCATCATGCTTCCCTCCATGTCTTATGTCACCATCACCAAACTGCCTCCGCGTCCGGAGGGTTTCTCTACGGAGACCTATGGTTCGATGGACCTGTACTACTGCGGCCATCCGACCGGAATGAGCGTCGAGGATGCCGGCGACGGTACATACGTCTGGATAGGGGATTATGCCGAAAAACGGGCTCCCCGTTCATATTGGGGCGCACAGGCGATTGCGCGGGTGAAATTCGAGGACGGCAAGGCCCTGTACCCGGAAGATCCCTCGATAGAATGGTTCTTCGCGGACCACATAGGCGATGTAAACGTATCCTTGGACAAGGAGCATGACCTGCTCGGAGTAAGCGCCCATCTTCCGGGCAGGGGAGACCACAGCCGCTCGATAAGAGTTTACCGGCTCAGCGAGGCCCTGGCCCTGCCTCTGGACACTATTGTCTTGAATACTCACAGGCGTGGGGGTGACGGGGCTCCGGAAGCGGAAGAATATGAACTGACGCCTTCGATCCTGGCGCATGACCTTCGCAAACTCACTCCGCTGGCTGATTTCGGAACCACCAACAAAGGGAACACCTGGCGGGATGTGTGCTACTATGCCTGGCAGGGTTTTGAAGTCTATGGCGACCATGTGCTCTTTATCGAGGGCACGGGAGGCCGTGACCCTTATGGCGGCAAGGCTGCACTCACCGTTTATGACTATGAAGGAAATGTGCTCAGCCGGCGTTTCGTAAAACTCCCTGAAGACCGCGATGCGCTTGACCGCTTTGAAATCGCCCGCGACGGACATGCCGAGATCGAGAGCGTGAAAGTCCGCAACGGTCGCTTGTATCTTGAATTCCATTCCGGCAACGCCCGCAGGGAAAAAGGAGTGGTGACATCCGTTTTCCAGTTTGATCTTCCGCAGGAATGCCGGTAAAAGATATTTGCAAAACTGACATTAAAATGTTACTTTTGCAAATATGGAACTGTATCATGGCTCTGACAGAATAATTAGTAAACCTTTATATGGAGGGGGAAGGCCCTACAATGACTATGGCCCCGGATTCTATTGCACAAAAAATCTGGAGTTGGCCTACGAATGGGCGTGTACCGACCATTACACAGGGTTTGCCAATAAATATGTACTTGATGATACAGGCCTTGTAATAATCAATCTGAACAGCCGTAAGTATCATATTTTGAATTGGCTGGCGGTCCTTCTTGAGAATCGTATTTTCGATATTACTGCATCCCTTCCTCGGCAGGCGAAAAAGTATATCCTTGACAACTTCCTGCCGGACTACAAAGGTTGCGACATCCTGACAGGCTACCGGGCGGACGATTCTTATTTCTCGTTTGCAAGGGCGTTCCTGAACAATACTCTTACACTTGAGCAGTTGAGCCGCGCCATGCATCTTGGCAGATTGGGTGAGCAAGTCGTAATCCGCAGTGCCGGGGCTTTCGAGGCGCTATTCTATCTTGGCGCTGCGCCGGCAACACGCGATGCCTGGTTTCCCAGGCGTATGGCTCGAGACGAGGCCGCGCGGGAGGCGTTTCGCACTATACAACAGGAGACTCCGCTTGTTGACGCGGTTTATATTGTAGATATTATCAGGGAAAAATGGCAGAATGATGATCCGCGCTTACAATAATTGTTATCTTGAAGATGCTATGTCGGGCATTGGAGCAATGCTGGATTATGCCGTCAGGATTTGTGGACAGGATCTGGAATTGTTCTGGGCCCGTTTCCTCGCAAGTGGTGTGGCCGATCAGTTCTCGAGAAGGAATCCGCGGTATCTATGCGGGCTGTCCGGGACCGAACTGGCGCTGAAGGTTGCCGTTGATACCGGTGACAGCCTGCCTGTCGAAAATGCAGAAATAGATATCGGCAGTCCTGAGTACTGGACAGGATGGACTCTCGCTTATCTGCAATGGTATTTGAATAGGAGTTTTGCCGAACTCGAAGATGGGGGTGTCGGGATTTCAGACCTTCGTTCAATATACCCTACATTGCATGAGGCTGATTTGTCCCGTTCTCTGCGATATGCCGAGGAGAAGCTCGCCGAAGCTGCCGTACATTTTTCGCTGAAAAAAGCCCGCAAGAATGCGGGCCTTAGTCAGCAGGAATTGTCTGAACGAAGCGGGATACCTATCCGTACGATCCGTGCGTATGAGCAAAGAAGACTGGACCTTGCGAATGCCGGGACAGAGAACGTCCGGAACCTGCGTTCAGTCCTTGGACTCACGCTTTGACCTACTTCAGATTTACGAACGGCGTAGTGTTGCCGCCGTTGTAGGTGGGGAGTTTGCCGTCCCATTTCTCTATTGCATATTGCTGCACGAGGAGGCTGTTGAGCGATGCTGCCACGACGCGGTTGTAGTAGGCCTCGCCGTCACCCTGGATCTTCATGGCTTCGGCCTCACCCTTTGCCTTGGCGATGGCGATCTTGGCCTCCGCCTCGGCTTCTTTCACCTTGTTCTCGGCCTTCAGGGCGTTCTGCACAGCCTCGTTCTTGGCATTGATGGCTTCGGTCAGAGATGCCGGAGGGTCGATCTTGGTGGTGAACTCGCGCACGATGAACCCTTCCTGGTTCATACTCTCGTCGAGGCGGGCGCGCACTTCGGTTTCGAATTTGGCCCGGTTTGCCATAAGTTCATCGGAAGTGTAGTTGTTCGCACAGGTGCGGTAAGCCTCGAAAATACAGGTGTTTATATATCCCATCTCCAGTTCCTTGACAGGCTTGCGGTATTTGACGAAGATATCCACGGCCTTGGCTTCGTCTATCTGATAGGCGAGGGTAGGGGTCATGCTGAAAATGGCGGCATCCTTGGGGTTCACCGTGAAAGGCTCGTAAGTGACGCGCTGGATGAAGGTAGGATACTCGAAGATGCTCTCAGTGATAGGATTGAACCATACCCAGCCGTGGCAGGTGCCTTCCACGCCGCCGCGGAGTGCGGAGTTGGAGGACCACTTCTTGAAACGGATGCCTACCGAAGCGGAATCGATGGTGGTGCAGCAGGCGGCCATGATTGCCAGTACGACAACGGTGACGCTGATTGAGATGATGGATGCTTTTTTCATAATGTCAAATGTTTCGAACTCGCTAAAGTACAAATTTTCTTGTAAAAAATCGTATCTTGCAGAAAATACCGTAACCATGAAGAAAACGGTCCTGATAATCTGTCTTTTAATCTCGGTTATTCCTGATATGTATGCGGGCCGTATGCGTGTGCGCAGCGTCCGCGGCCTGCGCCGGGCCATTGAAAAGGCTGTCCCCGGCGATACGATTATCCTTAAGAAGGGCGCCTACCGATTGAAGGAAACCATCCGTCTGGAAGGAAAGAAGGACATTGCAATCGTGGGAGAAGGTGCGTGCATAAGCGGGGGAGTGCGCATCCCGAAGTGGCGCCTGCGCAGGGCCAGGGGACTTGCGGAGGGGGTAAAGCAGCTTGATACCAAGCGCATGAATGTGGCCGGAGTATGCCAGAAGGGAGATCCTCACCTTACCGGCCCGTCCTGGTCGGAGTTGTTTGCGGATGGTCGCCCCATGAATCTCAGCGAGTGGCCGGACGGGAACCCTCTGCATCTGGATTCGGTCGTGACCACCGGGAAAGGCTATATCCGCAATCAGCCCGGGGAAGGTTTCGGCGTCATCGCTTTCAAGGAAGACCGGCCACTGGAATGGAAGGATCCCACGAAAGCTTGGCTCTATGGCTGCTTCCGTTTCGGATGGACGTGCGAACTTGTGCCCATAAAGCAGCTCGGCCCCGGGAAAACCATCGAAGCGGGAGCCCTCACCAACTACGGCTTCGGTTTCAAGGAGGGCGAGAACTTCCAGCGATGGAAGGTGCTGAATATCCCGGAAGAAGTGACGGTTGGCGGGGAGTATTCCATTGATACAGAAAACAATACGGTAGTGATGATGCTTCCGGAAGGAACGCGCACCCTGGAGATGAGCGTGATGTCGGAGCCTTTGATGATCCTGTCCGGATGCTCGAATGTCAGAGTGATGGGAGTCGAATTCACGTGCACACGCGGAGATGCGGTCAAAATAATCGGCTGCGAGGATGTGCGCGTGGAAAACTGCTCCCTGCACGGCCTTGGACACGTGGCTGCCACGATCGACGTCGGCAGCACCCGCTGCGGCCTGTCGGGATGCCACCTGTACGACCTTGGTGCCGGAGCCGTGGAACTTGCCGGAGGCAGCAGGCGAGATATAGTCCGCGGCGAGAATTACGTCGAAAAGTGCCGCATCCACAATTACAACAGAATCGAGAGCCAGTACCGGGTGGGAGTCGTGATGAGCGGCCTCGGAAACCGCATCACCGCCTGCGAATTCTACGATTCGCCGTCGATGGCCATCCTTATGCTGGGCAACGACCAGACGGTGGAATACTGCAACATCCACCACGTATGCCAGGATATAGAGGATAACGGTGCGCTTTATCACGGGCGCAGTTTCGCACAGAGGGGAGGAGTGATACGGTACAACTACTTCCACGACATCGTGGTCCCCTTCAATGTGAGGGCCGTCTATCATGACGACGGTTCCGGCGCGACGGAAGTTTACGGGAATGTTTTTCAGCGGATAGCAACCCCTCCGGTGCAGATAGGAGGAGGCAGTTTCATCCGCTATCACGACAATATATTCGCGGACATTCCCTGCGCCGCCATAAAGATAGACGGACGTCTGAAGACCTGGGGTGCGGACAGACTGCCGCTGATGCTGGATTCCCTGAAGCACGCCGACAGCCCTGCCTTCCGTGCGCACTATCCCGAACTACAGGCCTATCTCGAAGGCGATCCTGCGGAGCCTCAGCACAATACGCTGCTGGACAACGTGTTCTGCAATACCCGCTGGGCGATAGAAAAGGTGGTGTGGAGCGACCACGACTACAACAACGTAATCGAAGGACACGCCAATTTCTTTGACGAAATGCGCGGGAACAGAATCGTCGGTTCCGGCTTCGAACTCATCCTTCCCGAAGGCGTTCCGCCCACCAGCAAGCCGGAAATTGTCTTTCATCACGAGGGCTTCTCCGGCATCAACCGGGGAGTCATGGACGAGCTGCACACTACTTTTCAGGGAACATCGACACCCTGAACTTGGTGCAGTTGTAAGGCACGAGAGTCACAGTCGTATCGCGACCGTCCAGGACGGCAGGCGCCTTCAGGACAATAGGAGCGTCTTCGATGCGCCAGCCCCAGCGTGAGGGCATCTCCTTTGCGGGGACTACCTCTATCTGAGAAGCATCTTCCAGTACCAGTGAGCAGTCGGATTTCTGCCCGGGAACCACGGTGTTTTCGTCGATGTCGTACAGCGGAAGCGCGTACAGCAGCGGTCCGTAATCCACGCAGGTATATTTCCTGCCTGCGGTCGTGTCGAACACTGCCGTGTTGATGCGTCCCCAGTGGGGCTCGGTGAAGTACGGATCCTGCGGGTAGCAGTTGTCTTCTACGGTGTAGACCCTGGTCTGCATCGGGAGATGAATGCTGATGACATCCCCGTCCTCCCATTTGCGGTTTATGCGGAGGAATCCGTCATAATAATCTCCCTCGACGGCCTTCCCGTCAATGCAGACGCTCATCCCCTTGCACCAGCCTGGAATTCGGAAGTAGACGGGCATGCGGACGGCCTTCCCGGCCCTGACTCTTACGGTCTGGGTGTCTTCGAAGGGGAAGCCGGTATCGCATAGCAGTTCCAACCCGTCCGCCTTCACGTTGCAGGGCCCGTAGAGGACGCAGGCAAGGCCTCCGCCGGCAGCCCGCATCCACATGTTCTGCACATAGTTGGGAATGATCCAGTTGCTGCTGCCCACGCAGCAGAGTGTCTTGTTTCCGGTGGGGGTGTAGATTATCTGCCTGCCCGGCCCGGGGATAGGCGGGCCCTGGGGAGTGTTTTCGTCGATGCGGTTGGGGCTCTGGTAGTAGCTCATGGTCTTGAAGTCCCTGCTCACAGGAACGGGCCCGGCGTTGAGGAAGGCCCTCTCCACGTCATCCGCCCAGCGGGACTGCCCGGTGATGCGCAGCATCCAGGTCCTGGTCCACATCGCCGCGGGGATGTCGCAGGTCTCCGTGAATCTGTAAGGGCCTATGCCGCTCAGCCATTCCTCTGCGGAATTGAGTCCGAAGGGGAGTTCGTTGAACCTGTCGACCCATTCCAGCAGGTGGGCGCTGGCTTCAAGCTGGGCCCTGTCTGCGGTAGTGAGCGACATGATTGCCGGCACGCGGGCCACTTCATTGAGAGTTACTCCGTGGATGGTGGCGTCGCCCCAGTTGTTGTCGCAGCGCAGATTCTTGCTGCGGAGGCGCTGCTCCTCATATTTCTGCCCGGGATCGGATGCGTAGTCCAGTATCGCTTTGCGTATTGCCTCGTTGCCGGTGAGCAGGAGAGTCTCCGTCATGGCGTCGATATTCACGGCGCCGCGCACCATTCCCTGAGTGAGGCCGGCCGTGGGGGAGTAGATGTCTTCCTGGGGAGGCTTGAGATAAAAGCCGGAAGAATAAACCTTCTCCAGGGCCTTCAGTATGCGTTCGTCGTGGGTTGCCTGCCAGTACGAAACCAGGCAGCGCCCCATCAGGCCGTGGGCCCAGTTGTTGAACGACCCCTTGCCGATGTCGCCGTTCTCGGCTACTACGATGGAGTCCGGTTTCCACCAGATGAAAGTATTGTTCTCGCTGGCAAGAACTCCGTCCATGACGCCGTCCAGTCTGCCTGCAGTCTTGTGAATCAGGCTGCTGTCATTCAGCATGTAGCCGAGCTTGAGGGCTCCGTCGATCCAGTACGCGCTCTGCTCAAGCAGCCAGCCCGTGCTGCTGATCACTCCGTCGCCGTCGCTCTGGCGGGCACTTATGTCGCGCCCCAGCCATCCGTACTCGAACACCTTTTCGTACTCGTCGAGGTGTCCGGTAATGCCGTTCGCGGCATCCTGCGCCCAGTCTTTCAGCCATCCTTCGGGCTTTACCTGTCCCAAATCCAGCGGGATGAAACGCTGCCCGGCCTTCGGCTGGCTGCACGCGACGCAGACCAGGCATAGCAGCGTGATTTGTAACTTTCTGATTATCATTTCTTTAGTTGAAGTGCTCTATGCGATTTTGCAGGGGGCGTTTTGGGTAAGTTATTGATGGTCAACTGCTTGTGTGGCACGCTGTTTGGCGGCGTCGACAGTCATCAGGGTAAGGGCGGGACTGCCGAGGCGGACGCGCAGCCAGTTCTCGAGGCGGGCGCGGTCCGAAACGGGGAGGGAGGAAGAGCAGTAGGCGATGGCGAGCACATCGTCGGTACGGGTGCTGTCGGCCGCAACTGTGGCGCCGCGCGAGAGGTGCAGGCCGGTAACGGCAGGATACTGCGCTATGGTTTCGGCCGTAATCTGCTCGTAAGGGATGCGATGTCCGTTGAGGGAGTCGAGCGTTGCCTGCAGGGCGAGAATTTCATCCTCTTTGCTCTGCAGTTGCCGGTCGAAGCGTTCGTAGATTCCTTCGACGAGTTTCTTGGATTCGCTGTCCTCGGAAGCAAGGGTATTGTCCTTGATTTTCAATTCATTGCCCTTGATGCCATAGCTTCCGGCAAGCTCTATCAGTTGCAGTTTCTCTTCTTCGCTGAGGGCCTCCCCGGAGAGATACAGGGTTATGTTGCGGTTGCGGCCGTTCTCGATCTTGTAGTCGTAGATGTAGCTGCGGGCATACATCCTGTTCTCGCTGACGAAGTTCTGTGCGTTGGTGGAGAAGTTGTTGTTGCGTATCATTATGAAAGCCGACCAGATGCTGGGCACGGTGACCAGCACCACCACGAACGTGATCAGGCTGCGGGTGCGGCGGGCGGTCTGTTCGTCGGTGAAGCTCTTCTGGTGGAAGTGCAGATACTTGCATGCCAGATAGGTGGCGAACATTATGAAGATGGCATTGATGGTGAAGAGGTACATGGCCCCGCCGAAGAAGTGCCAGTTGCCCTTGGCGATGCCGAATCCTGCTGTGCACAGCGGAGGCATGAGGGCGGTGGCGATCGCTACTCCGGAAAGCACAGTTCCCTTTTCCTTGCGTGCCTGTTCGAGGATGCCTGCAAATCCGCCGAAGAGCGCTATCAGCACGTCGTATATGGTAGGGGAAGTGCGCGCCTCAAGCTCGGTGGGGTTTGCAAGATTCAACGGCGACAGAAGGAAGAAGAGCGAAGATGCTATCAGGCTTATGACCACCATGATGAGCAGGTTGCGCAGTCCGTCGCCAAGCAGTTTGGTATCGTTCACTCCAAGCCCGAGGCCCATCCCAATGATAGGGCCCATGACCGGGGAGATCAGCATGGCGCCGATTATCACCGCGGTGGAGTTGACGTTCAAGCCAACCGAGGCGATGACGATGGAAAATGCGAGGATCCATACGTTTGGGCCCCGGAAATATATATTGCTGCGTATGTTGGCCGCAGCGGCATCGACATCCACCTGCTCCGTTATGTTGGCGGTGTCGCGCCAATATGAGATGAACCAGTCTTTGAATTTCATAATTCCAGCGATTTTATAATGTTCCCTTCCACCACGTTGTTGCCGTTTTCACGGAAGAACAGTCTGCCGCAGTCGCTAATGGTGTTGTTGAGAATGTAATTGCGGTTTATACCTTCGTTGATGTCTTTTCGCAGGGCTGGGTAGCGCTCGAGGTAGAGGGGATCTCCAGTCTTCACGGAGTCCGCCGTGCTTACCCAGTGCTTGCCGTCAGCCGTTCGCTCTATCCACTTTTCCTCGTCCCAGGGAGAGAAACTTACGGCCGTGGCGCAGTTCTCGAAGATGTTCTCTTCCACGAGATTGTCTTTGCCGCCGTGGATCTGCACGGCCCCGAACTTTCCTCCTCCGCAGTTGCGGAAGCGGTTCCCGCGTATCTCCATGCCCGAAATCATGTCGTCGAGCCGTATTGCCGCAGCGCCGTAGACGGCTCCTTTTTCTCCGGTGATGTTTTCCCAGAGATTGTCGCGCACGACTATGCCTCTGAAGTAGTAGTTGCCGTAAATGTCCAGGGCTCCCTGGTCGTCTCCGTCGCAGGCGAGGTCGTGGAAGTGATTCTTTTCGATCGTGATATCGTTCCCGCCGATACCTATAGCGACCGAAGGGCAATCGTAAAGTTCATTTCCGGTGATCTTCGCGCCGCAGCCAGTGAAACGTATTCCGGAATGATAGGTGTAGCGCAGTTCCGAGAAATGGCGCACCACGTTGCCTTCGAATACATATCCCGCAGGCTCGAGACTATTCCGGTCTCCTCCTTTGGAAAGAATCCCTCCTAGCCCGCAATGCTCTATCAGGCAGCGTTCTACGCGGACGTCCCTGCAGCCGTCTATGACCACCGCATCCGTTCCGAAACCGGATACCCTGCATTTTTCCATGCTGACATTGCCGCTCCCGCTGAAGAGCACCGCACCGTTGCGCGCCCAGCGGAATTCGAGGCCTTCCAGATGGACGTCGTCGCTGCCGCAGATCTCCATCATGTAGGGCCCGTTGAAGACCGGGATGCTGACTTCATCCTGCCCGGATGCAAAACCGCTGGGGACCATCCATGTCAGATGTCCTGTTTCGGTGTCGATGTGATACTCGCCCGGCCTGTCCATCTCGCAGAGCAGATTGTATGCGTAATAGCGGAAGCCGTTCTTGAAGCCGTATCGGGCATCGGTGCTGTCGACGTGGACGATTCCGTTTCCGGCGGAGAGAATCTTCAGGGGAGAATCGTTCCAGTTGAAGCGGGGGAAGGCGTGGATGGCGCCGCAGCGCTCATTTTTCCACTGATCGAGCCTTGGAGCATCACATTCGAATACACCTTCACTGAATACACCGGCCTCGGGGGCGATGATGCCCACGACTTCAGTGCGGCCGGTTTTGCCCAGCACTTTTCCGGCCCTCGCGTAGTGGTCGTCCGGCCAGCGGGAGGGAATCTGACGCAGGCCGTTGCAATAGAGCTCGAAACGGTTGTATTTGCCGGTGACGCAGCCGAAATCGCTGATTCCGTCAGCTGTGAGGTCGGCATGGTAGATTTTCTCGTTGCCCGGGTCCTGATGCAGGGTGGGCGCGATGTCGCCCCGAATTACGGGACGCTCTCCGGGGGCGGCCTTGATGGTCAGCCTGCCTTCCCGGTGACCGCGTACCGCCATGACTTTGCCGATGCGGTATTCTCCTTCGTGAAGGACGATTTCGACATCATGCGCCGATGCTGCGGCAAGAGATACGGCTTCGCATAAATCATCTGCGGGATACACATGTACCTGCTCCGTGCGCGAGCAGGAGGCAAGCGCGAGGAAGAAGCAGAATACAGAAACTGTAATTCGCATTATCTGAACAGTTTGTCTATGGCTTTGACGCTGTCCGGAAGGGCGAAGACGGCAACCCTGTCTCCGACCTGGATCTGGGTGTCGCCGACTGCAATGAACGCTTCTGCCCCGCGGAGGACTCCGCCGATGATGGCTCCGTTCGGGAATGACAGGTCCTTGATGGCTTTCCTGGTGATGGGGCTGCCTTCCTCTACGGTATACTCGATGACCTCGGCGTTGGATCCGCGCATGTATTTCACGAACCTCGCCTTGCCGCCGAGAGTGAAGCGGTAGATATTGGCGGCGGTAATAAGCTTCTTGTTGATCACGCAGTCGACGCCCATCTCCTCTGCCAGACGGATATACTCCGTGTTCTCCACCTCCGCCACCGTACGCGGAACGCCCATCTTCTTGGCTACCACGCAGGTAAGGACGTTGGTCTCGTCGCTGCCGGTCAGGGCCACGAAGGCTTCGCATTCGTTGATGCCTTCGTCGTTGAGAAGGTCGGAATTGCGCCCGTCTCCATTCACGACCTCGATATCGTCATCGAGCCTCTCGCTGAGTTTCAGGCAGCGCTCATGGTCGATTTCGATGAGTTTCACCTCTATTCCGAGCAGATGCAGGTCGGCGGCAAGCATCGCAGCGATCTCGTTCCCTCCCACAATCATTACCTTCTGCACCTGCAATGTGCTCTGTCCGAAGTACTTGACCAGAAGGCTCACGCCGTCCTGCCGGGAGAAGGTGAACACCATGTCGTTGTACTGGAAGATGGTGTCGGGCCCCGGGATTATGGTATTGTTGCTTCTGGAGATGGCGATGATGCGGAACTGTTCGCTCTCTTCCTTGCTGAGTTGCTGCATGAATTCGGAGAGCTTCAGATCGAGCAGGGGAGAGTTCTCGTCGAGTTTGAAGAGGGAAATCTGCAGTTGCCCGCGGGCGAATTCCATGGTGTCGGAAGACGTGGTGCGCTTGAGTTGGGACACTATCTCGTCGGCGGCAATGCGCTCCGGATAGAACAGCAGTTCGATGCCCAGCTCGTTGAACATCAGCTTGTTGTCGGGGGAAAGATATTCTTCGTCGTTGACTCTGGCAAGCACTTTGGAGGCTCCAAGGCGCTTCGCCAGAAGAGCGCCTACGATATTGGTCTCCTGCTGAGTGGAAGGGTAGACGGCGATGAAAAGGTCGCATTTGTCGACACCGGCTTTTTTGAGTATCAGGGTAGATGAAGGGTTGCCCTGGACAGCCCTTGCGTCTATGGATGAAGTGAGTTTCGAAAGACGGGCGTCATCGTCGTCGATGATCGTTATGTCGTTGCCTTCCGCCCTGAGCATCTTTGCCAGGTGCGAGCCGACGGCTCCTGCTCCTTGAATAACTATTCTCATGGTCGTGTCATAATATAATCAATTTCCGGGTGAGGCCTGCGACTCTGGCTCCTTCCACCGGTGTCGGCTTGGGACAGTCCAGCCTGCGCAGTTCCTTCCACTCTCTGTGGGCGTCCCGCACCGCCTTTGCGAGTTCGGGCTTGCCTGTGCAAAAATAAGCAATTCTTGCACAATTATCCAAAAATACGCGCATGCGCAGGAAGCGTGCGGCCCTGCGTGCGGCTTTTTCCGGGCTGCAGCCTTGCGTGATGTATGTTCCAGGGAGGTTTTTCTCCAGCGTGAGGAGGTTGTTCCTGAAGTTCAGTTTTAGTTTGAACGGAGATGTCGGGGGCAGTGTACCGCCGCCCAGATGCCAAACCGTCGACTGCGGCACCACGTTCACCTTCCATCCTGCCAGCTGTGCCCTCCAGCAGAGGTCGATCTCTTCCATGTGGGCGAAGAAACGGTCGTCCAGCCCTCCCAGTTGCTTCCATAAACTGGAGCGGATGAGAAGACAGGCCCCGGTGACCCACAGGACGTCCGGATGGGCACCGTCGTACTGCCCGCGGTCTTCCTCCACTTTGTGATGCACGCGGCCGCGGCAGTAGGGGAATCCCAGAGCATCCAGCAGCCCTCCAGCCGCCCCTGCGTATTCAAAGCGGGAGCTGCGTACATAGGGATTCGGTGCATCCGGATCCGGATTTCTCAGCAGCCCGTGGAGTTTCGGCCCGCAGATGCCGCATTCCGGGTGGCCTTCCATCCATTGAAGGAGAGGCTCCAGCCATCCGTCCTCGACTTCTATGTCGGAATTGATCATCACCAGATAGTCGTGCTCGAGTTTTCCGAAGGCCTTGATATAGCCTCCCGTGAAGCCCAGGTTTTCTCCCAGGCAGATGGTCTGCACTTCCGGGAAATCCTTCTCCAGCACTTCCAGGCTGCCATCGGTGGAGCCGCTGTCGGCGACAATCAGCTCGGCGCCGGCCTGCCTGCACGAATGCAGCAGCCCGGGGATGAACGCCCTGAGGTATTCTTTTGTGTTCCAGTTGAGTACGACTACCGCTGTTCTCATTTTATTCTTTGTCTTTGCAGCACTCTCCGTCTCCCTTGTGGCAGCATTCGCCTTCTTCTTTGTGGCAGCATTCGCCGTCGCCTTCGTGCTTGTGGCAATTGCCTTTTCCGTGGCAGCAGTGATGCTCTTCCTCATCCAGGGGAAGGTACTCTCCATGCAGGCCTTCGTCAAGTTCTTTCTTGGTCGCGTCGCGTACGGAAACCACTTCCACGTCGAAGTTGAGGGTCTTGCCGGCGAGCTGATGGTTGAAGTCCATGGTGACGGTGTTCTCCTTGACCTCGGTCACTGTCCCCTGGACTACCTGTCCGTTCTGGTTGAACATGGGCACTACGGTGCCGATCTTCAGAAGATCTTCACGGAGCACGCCTCCGACTTCGAAGGAAGATTTGGGGATGTCGAATCTCAGCTGGGGATTGACGGTGCCGTAGCCTTCTTCGGGGCTGACGGTGATGCTGAATTTTTCGCCGGGTTCATGGCCATCGAGGCCTTTCTCGAATCCGGGAATCATCATATGGGTGCCATGGATGTATTCCAGCGGCTGTCCTTCGGGGGATTTGTCCACCTGTTTTCCTTCTACTGTCAGGCAGTATCCCACTGCCACTACTTTGTTCTTTTCAATTTTCATATTCTTGTATCTCTTATCATTATTTCCTTCATATTCCCTCCTTCCGTATGCAAATCGGTCCTTTTTGCATACATCTCCCACCGAATCTCCCGACTTGTATGCAAAACAGCCCTTTTTGCATACATCTCCCTTCGAATTGCCCGACTTGTATGCAAATCGGGCCTTTTTGCATACAACTGCTCCATTTTTCTGCTCCCCGTATGCAAAACCGGCCATTTTGCATACGGGCTGCCGCTATCCGCTGAAGTCGACGTTGTCGAACGCCAGGGTAGGGGTGAGTTTGGCCCGGCAGCGGCGGGCGTCGGCGCCGGCCGCGAGGAGCCCGGACCAGAGTGTGAGGATATTGCCTGTAATCAGCATCTCACGCACCGGATGCACTATCCTGCCGTTCTCGAAGCGGTAGCCCTGGATTGCATACGAAAAGTCTCCCGTCGCCGGATTGCTGTTCCCGCCGCAGAAGTCCGTAATCAGAATGCCGTCACCGCAGGCAGACATCAGGCATTGGCGATCCGCCTCAGCGGGGATGAAGGCAGAGCCGTCGCCTGTCCGGAAACCTTCTCTCATGAAGACGGGAATGTAGGGTCTTGTGGCATCTTCGATCGTCGGAGCGATGCCGAGTTTGTTCGCCATGTAGGTGTTTACGAAGTATTCCTGCACGACACCGTCCTTCACTATATAATGATTGGACGTCGCGACGCCCTCTGAGTCGAACATCTTGCCGCAGGCTTCTCCCGGAATGCGCGGCATGTCCATGATGTCGAGACCTTCGGGGAAGAGGCGCTTGCCCAGAGCATCCGTGAGGAAGGAATTCTTCTGCTGGATGTTGAAGGCGTTCAACGCACCCAGAATGGGATTCAGCACTTTCTGCGACACTTCGCTGTCGATGACGGCGCGGTATTTTCCGCTCGGGCACGCCTTGGGACCTATCTGCATGACGGCTTCTTCCAACGCGGCCGGTGCCACTTTTTCGGGATGGAAATCCTTCAGCAGGGGAGCGGCTTCCCACCATCCTCCGCTGTATTTCCTGCCCCTGGTGTCCTGTATGGTGAGTTCGGTGAAGAACTCGAATGATGTTTCGCTGTGCAGGACCTCCAGCCCCCGGGTGTCAACTACGTAATTGAAGTACTCCGAATCGGAATACTCACCCTCTTCCGAAATCAGCTTCCAGCCCTTGGCGGCGACGGGGAGGACGTGCTCCTCCGGCGAAGTTTTTTGAGCGGGCCTCGTGTGTGGCGGTAGCGAGACGGAGGAGCAACTCCTCCCCGGCTTCACGGAAGAAGCACTGTTTTCCAGCGCAAAAGCAATCCGTTGATCCGGAGTGACGCCGCTCCAAGCGGGATCGCAAATTCCAAGTTCATTGCCTTCCGAGGCGTCCTTTGCGGTACGCGCGGGGTCCGGAAGGTCGCGGCAGGCATCCGCGGCAAGCATCCTCGTCGTGCCCACCGCCTTGCAGATGAAGGCTCGCAGGGACTCGCGGTCGAGTTTGTTCGTGGAGAAAGTGCCGTAGCGCCCGTCCACGTAAAGGTTCAGGCTGATGCTGCGGTCCAGGCAGCTGGTGACCTTGTCCACCTCTCCGTCCAGAGTGGCCACAATGTTCATCGTATTCTTGCTGAGACTCGCGCGGGCCTTTTCAGCCCCCGCCTCAAGCGCCATCGCCAGGCAGTCCCGGGTCAGTTGTTTTTCCTCTTTCTCCAGCATGTCAGTCTCCTCCTACGGTAAGATTCTTCACCAGCACGCTGGGTATGCCGCAGCTGACAAGGGCGCTCTGCTCCTTGCCGCAGGTCCAGGTGCTGTCGTCTATCTTGAGGTCCGACGCCACCGCGACGATGTCGGCAAGCGCCTTCGGACCGTTGCCTACTATATTGATATCCTTCACCGGCATGGTCAGGCGCCCGTTCTCTATCAGGCGTCCGCTCTTGACATAGAAGGTGAAATCTCCTTCGCCTATCTTGACCTCTCCGTTGTTGAACTGGTCTACGAAGATTCCTCTCTTCACGCCGGCGATCAGGTCCCCGCAGGAACCGTCGTGCCCGCTTTCCATGTAGGTGCAGCGCATTCGGGGGATGGGATTGTAGCGGAAAGATTCGCGGCGTCCGTTTCCGGTGGGGGATACTCCGTAGAACGCTGCGCTGATGCGGTCGTGCAGGTAGCTGGTCAGAATCCCGTCCTCCACCATGTATGTCTTCTGCCCGGGGACGCCCTCGTCATCGATGTTGAGCGCTCCGCGGTTCCCCTGCACCGTGGCATCGTCCAGGATGTTGATGCCCCTGGCAGCCACACGCTTGCCCATCTTGTCGGCGAAGATGCTCTGCCCCTTGCGGTTGAAGTCCGCCTCGAAGGCGTGCCCCATCGCCTCGTGCAGCAATATGCCGGATGCCCCGGCGGCCATCACCACGGGCATCTTGCCTCCCTTCGGCCTGCGAGCCTCGAAGCGTTCGTCCATTCCCGAGGTCACGGCGCTTGCCAGTTCTTCCAGCAGGGCGTCGCTTATCATCTCCACCCCGGCGCGGAAACTCCTGGAGGCGTTGTTCATCTCGGTCTTGTCTCCGCGTACGAAAATGACCGTGACCGATATGCTGCCGACCGGGCGGGTGTCGGTTGTGAGCTCTCCGAGGGAGTTGTACATCATTATATCGCTCACCTGGTGGCTCAGCATTGCGATGACCTTGTGCACACTGCCGTCCTTCGCGCGGATCAGACTCTCAAGTTTGCGCAGGACCGGCACGAATCGGGCCGCATCGCTCCCGCGCCAGTCCTCCTGCATCGGGTAGAAGTGGCGCCCAAACGCTTGATTGTCAGAAGAATAATGGGTGGAGCCTTCCCTGTTTTGAGGGAAGGCACTATGGCTCTTTTGGCTGAGTGTCAATGAGTTGGCCGCCACCGAGATTGCAGCGGCGCTGCGGGCTGCGGTGAGCAGGGCCGGGTATGATGTGCTTTCGGCGTAGGCATAGCCCGTTTTCTCTCCCTTGAGCACGCGGATTCCGCAGCCGTAGTCGATGTGCGAGCCGCCGGCGCTGACTTCGCCGTCGCGCAGCATCAGTTCTGTGTAGGACGTGTCTTCGAAAAACAGGTCGCACCAGTGCCCGCCGCCGCGCAGCCCCTCGCTGACGAGGGCCTGCATCTGCTCTTCGGTCACGCCGAATATGTTCAGATAATCATTTTTCATTTTCATCGGGATAGGCAAGGCGCAGGATGATGTCGTATTTTTCCTTGTCCCTCACTTTGATTCCGGCGGGGGAGCCCTCGGCTACAATGGAGAAGGGGCTGGAAGAATTGTCGGCAAGCATCCAGCGGTCGCATACCGGGGCGTAAGTCTCGAAAAAGTAGTTCAGCCCCATATAGTAGCGGCGGCGTACCACGTTTTCGGGAATGTTGTGCCCGCCGGCTTCCACCCTGCTTTTTACCCTGGCTATGGCCATTTCAGGCGACTTGAGCCAGAAATAGAGTATGTCGACCGTATAGCCCCGGGACTTGGCATCGTTGATGATGCCCATGAGGGATCGCGTGGCGAGGGTGGTTTCCACGCAGAAATCCATGTGGTTGCCCAGCAGATAATATATCTTCTGCAGCATGTAGCGGCTCGCAGATACGGATGCCTCGGACGGATTGAAGGGCGAAAGGCTCTTCGCGAACTCGTCGGAGTTCACGAACTGGTTGCACTCCAGCATCTCCGGGAGGAGGGTATAGGAGGCCGTTGTCTTTCCGGAACCGTTGCATCCGGAGATGATATACATTCTAGGCATTCGAGCTCACTCCATATCCGAAGAGCGCGAAATCGCCCTTCGCGGGGTCGTCCGGGAAAATCTCCCGGAAAGAGTCGGTGATGTCGCGTGCGGTGACGATGTCCTTGGCCCGGCGCTTCGTAAGCCCCAGTTCTGTGGCCTGCCGGTACACGTGGACATCCAGGGGGATTACCAGATCCCGCTTGTCGGAATTCTTCCACAGCCCGAGATCCACGAGGCCGTCGTCGCGCACCATCCACCGGCGCATCATCCATATCTTCTTGTTAGCCGCCTTCGGATCCTCTTTCTGGCCGAAAATCCGCACCCGGGTCTGCTCTGCGGTCAATGTCTCCAGGGAGTCGTTCGCGGAGTAGAAATCGCGCAGCCTGCGGCAGATGGCTGCGACCTCGCTCCATTTCACCGTGCGGTGGATGGATGTGTTGTCGCTGCGCCAGTCCCCAGCCATCACGTAGTCGTAGGGACGCCACATCATTTCGTCGAAGAGGCGGCTGCAGTCCCGCACGATCATCGCCCTGCGCCCCCATGCGAAGTGGGCGGCGAATACGGCCGCGATCTCCACATCCTGCAGCGAAGGCCGCCATTCGCCCCCCTCGAATCCGAGTACGGGCTGAATGGTGGTCATCATATTGTAGAAACGGCGGGGGAACGCTATAGGGTCCTCCTCGAAGTAACGGGGATTGTCGTAGCGTTCCGCCCAGGCGATGAGTTTGTCGGCTATCTGCTGGTCCATGGTGAATTATGCTGTGGCTGCCTCGAGTTTGCGGAGCATCGAGAACATCACGAGTCCGGAAATGACGCAGAGAGCCATGAGCACGCTCCAGTTGACCCAGAGGGGAACATTGTTCCAGAGCATGGAGGGGATGGAACTGAGGTAGTTGCCGACGGCTGTAGCGGCGAACCACAGACCCATCATGAGGCCCTTGTACTTGGGAGGAGCGACCTTGGAAACGAACGAGATTCCCATGGGGGAGAGCAGCAGTTCCGCGAAGGTGAGCACCAGATAAGTGGAAATCAGATAGGTAGGCACAACAGGATCGGGAGAGACTCCGCCGACGCTGATGAGCTCGGAAGGAGCGGGCTGACCCTTGGATGCCGCCAGCATGATGAGGTATCCCACGGCGGCCACGAACATTCCGAGGCCAATCTTCTTGGGTGCGGAAGGCTCCTTGCCCTTGGCTGCCAGAGCGGCGAAGATCGCCATGGAGATAGGCGTGAGCGCTACCACGAAGAAGGGATTGAACTGCTGGAACTGCTGGGGAAGGATGTGGATCATGGGATCCATTCCCTTATACAGGGCGTATGCGCCTATCCAGAGTGCGGCGGTGACAACGGCGCTGATGCCCTTGCCCCTGCTGGTTTCGGACTGGAAAGTGCTGAAGAGAGTATACACCGACACGGCGATCAGGGCCAGCGCCCAGATGTTGAATCCGAGCTTGAGAGGGCCTTCCACAGTGCTCTGGGTGTAGTCGCGTGCGAAGTAGGTGAGGGAAGATCCGTTCTGGTGGAATGCCATCCAGAAGAAGATGACCACTGCAAACACCCAGATGAGGGCTGTGATGCGGTCCTTGGTCTGCTTGGGGGTGAGTTCCTGCACGGGAGCACCCTCGCCGGACTTGGCCTGCTTGGCATTGACGTCGGCGTGCTTGAACCAGCTGCGGCAGCCGAGGTAGATTGCGATGGATACGATCAGCGACACGCAGGCAACTGCGAATCCGAGGTTGTATGCGGTGGAGAGCTGATTGATGTAGTACTGGCTGAAGGCTCCGAGGTCCATGTTCGCGACCTCCGCACCGGGCATTGCGGCCTTGAGCCCTTCGAGGATGCCGGGATCGGCGAGGGTGCCGCCCAGATACTGATGTGCGAGCGAAGGGATGTCGGCCTTGTAGATGAGGCCCGCGCTTGCCAGATGCCTGTTGGTGAGGGCGGTGGCGGCGGTGGGAGCGAACATCGCGCCGATGTTGATGGCCATGTAGAAGAGGCTGAAAGCGGAATCGCGCTTGGCGGAGTACTTGGGGTCGTCGTAGAGATTACCCACGAGCACCTGCAGGTTGCCCTTGAACAGACCTGTTCCTACGGCGATCAGCAGCAGGGCCCCGATCATCAGGGCGAGGGCGAATCCGCGGGAGGCGAAGGCGTCGGTAGGGATGGCAAGGCAGAGATATCCGAGGAACATCACGCATACGCCCGTGATGACGCACTTTCCGAAGCCGATCTTGTCGGCGAGCCAGCCGCCGATTACGGGCATGAAATAGACTGCTGCCAGGAAAATGGCATAGAACTGGCCGGCCGCTGCGGCTGAGAAGCCGAATTTCGCCTGCAGGAAGAGCAGGAAGATGGCCAGCATGGTGTAATAGCCGAAGCGCTCGCCGGTGTTGGCGAGAGCGAGGGCGAAGAGACCTTTGGGTTGACCTTTGAACATATTGCGATATTGTTTGTAATTTCCAATCCTACAAAGATAATAAATAATATCTAAAACATATTAAGGGTTTATTTGGCAGATATTCCCGGTTTTTCGCTATATTTGTTGGCTATGGAACAAGAAAAGAAATCTCCGGGCGTAGTGCTGGTCGAGGCTTTGCTCGGCCTTCTGGCCCGTCTGCCGCTCAGATTCCATCTGGGATGGGCGCGCTTTTTTTCGTGGTTCCTCAGGGATGTGATGCATTACCGCAGGAATGTAGTGATGATCAATCTGGCACGCAGCTTCCCCGAGCTCAAATACAAGCAGCTGAACGCTTTGTCCAGGCAGTGCTACGACCATCTCGGACGCCTCGTGGCCGAGGCAATCTGGTTCGGAGGATGCAAGAACGCCCCGGGGAGGAAGCGCCTGAACGATTCATACATAGTCGATATCGAAAATCCCGAGGTGTTCAACGAGGTGTATGCGAACAGCACCAACATGATGGTGCTCGCGAGCCATGCCGGAAACTGGGAGCTACTCGGAGGATGGTTCAGCTACAATCACAAGGAGGATGTGCCCCTCGCTTCGGACTTCTCCGAGATAGGAGTGGTCTACCGCCGGCTCAAGAGCAGACTGTGGGACCGGGTGATTGCGGACAACCGCTGCAACTCCATCAAGGATACAGGTTTCAACGGCTATCTGGAAGCTACAGAGGTTTTCCGATTCGCCATCACCCACAGGAAGGAGAAGTTCATCTACATCTTCCCTACGGACCAGTATCCCTACGGCATCGCGACCAAGCACAACGTCGGGACTTTCCTGAACCAGGAAACACTGGCGATGACGGGCGGGGCAGCCCTTGCCAACAAATTCGCCATGAGCGTGAGTTATCTCCGCTGGAAAGACGCCGGACCCGGGCGCTACAGCGTGGAGTTCGTGCCGATCTGCAGCAATGCAGCGGAACATACTCCGGAGAGCATCATGGAAATGTATTACGCAGAGCTGGAGAAGGATATCAAGGCTCAGCCCTGGAACTATCTCTGGACTCACAAACGTTGGAAATGATATGAAAAAGTGTTTTATCATAGCCGCCGCCATGCTGCTTTCCCTCGCCGGGAGGGCTCAGGGGACCGTTTCGTATTCCATGCCCCAGACCGTGCTGGTCTTCAACGTGGAGGCGCAGAAAGAGAGTTTTTATGCAGGGCCGTACGCCCGCTACGCCCGGAAATATCTCGGGATCGACGCCGAACTGTACGACAGGGTGAGCTATACCGTCACGTCCGTCAAGATGCTGCCTGCAGTCGAGGCGGACCAGAGCCAGCGTTTCACCTATCAGGTCAACGCCCAGAGCCAGCCGGTGTACCTGCAGCTGACCAGCCAGGGCCTGGTTTCCGGTCCTGCCGGGGCCTACACCGCCGACAGGGGCTGGAAATATCCGGTAGGGAAGGGCACTGGCTTCTCCGACAAGGGCATCCCATCCAATCTCACTGAACGTACAAGCACTCTCTACGAGGCCGACAATCATGCCGTGCGCCAGCAGGTGATAGTGGAGAAGACCACCGAGGTTAAGGCCAAGGAAGTGGCCGACAAGATTTTCGAGATACGGGAAAACAAGTACAAGATACTGG